>ERZ761602.2049-NODE-2049-length-33507-cov-9.704442_pt1 | contig 33507 bp, 27 predicted proteins | sample MGYA00512165_ERZ761602 | MGnify/ENA primary metagenome ERZ761602 (study PRJEB28899, sample SAMN02445085) | bioreactor sludge metagenome | biome: EBPR sludge; isolation source: Thorneside wastewater treatment plant | place: Australia: Brisbane, Thorneside...
GCTGTTGGAGGGCGGGCGGGTCAGCGGGCAGGCCAGCGGCCGCAACGCGGGCTTCATCCTGCAAGGCACGGCCGAGCGCTACGACCGGGCAGTGGCGACCCTGGGCCGGGATCGGGCCCGCCGCATCCACGAGCACTCGCTCGACAACCACGCGGCGATGGCGGCCTGCATCGCCGAGCTGGAGATCCCCTGCCACTACCGCCGCTCGGGCAGCCTGCAGCTGGCGGGCTCTCCCCGGGAAGAGGCCGAGCTGGAAGCCAGCGCCGCGATGCTCGAACAGGACGGCTTCCAGGCCCGGCTGCTGAGCGGGCAGGAGCTCCCCGCGGTCTACCGCGAGGCGGGCTTCCGCATGGGGGTGCTGCTGCCCCAGGACGGCGAACTCGACCCGGCGGCCCTGGTGCGAGGCCTCGCCCAGCAGGCCGTCGCGCACGGCGCCCGCCTGTTCGAGGACAGCCCGGTGATCGAGCTGGACGCCTCGACCCAGGGCGATGCGAGGGTGCGCACGGCGCGAGGGAGCCTGCAGGCCGACCTGGTGCTGGTCTGTGTCAACGCCCGCGCCGGCAGCCTGCTGCCCTGGTTCGCCGACAAGGTCGACCCGGTTCGTGGACAGATGCTGGCCACGGCCCCGGCCCCGCGCATCTTCGAGCTGCCGGTCTACGCCGACCACGGCTTCGACTACTGGCGGCAGGACCACCGGAACCGGGTGGTGCTCGGCGGCTGGCGCAACCTGGACCCCAACGCCGAGGTGGGGGTCGACGATGTGTTGCACGATGGGATCCAGCAGCGGATGACCGACTTCATCCGCCGCTTCCCCGCCCTGGCGGATGTGCCGATCACCCACCGCTGGTCGGGCACGATGGGCTTCTCCCGCGACGGCCTGCCCCTGGTGGGCGCGGCCCCCGGCACCCCCGCCGCCCTGGTGGCGGTGGGCTTCACCGGCCACGGCTTCGGCTTCGCGTTCCTGGCCGGTCAGGCCCTCGCCCAGCTCGCGCTGGAGGGCAGCCACCCCCTCTCCACCGAGCTCAGCCCTCGCCGGATGGCCGGATGATCCTCCTCCTCGCGCCCCTCTTGGCCTTCGCCGAAGAGCCCGCCATCTACGGGATGAAGGGCGTCGACCACGGCTGCGCGGCCTGCCAGCGCCTGGAGGCGAGCCAGGTGAAGATCACGGCCAGCAGCACCCTGGCCGGCAAGGGCTACGCGGTCGGCGGCCTGCTCGACGACAAGGTGGAGACCGCCTGGTGCGAGGGGGCGCCGGGTCCCGGGGTCGGTGAGACGCTGCGGATCCAGCTCTCCCAGCCGATGCGGCTGTACTCCGTGGGCGTTCGCGGCGGCTACTTCAAGAGCGAGGCCCTGCTGGCGGCCAACGCCCGGGTCCGCATGCTCGAGGTTCGCACCAGCACAGGCGCCCGGGCGACGCTCGGTCTGAGGGACCCCACCGTCGCGCTGGCCACCGATCCCAGCATGCCCGCCGACCTCGCGGCGATTCCGCCCTCGACCTGGTTCCAGAGGGCCGCGACCGGGGAGATCCCCCGGATCCTGCTGGGCGAGGAGCCCGCCGCCATGGCCCCTATCGAGTGGGTAGAGCTGCGGGTGGCTGGAGTCTGGACCGGCGCTCGTTTCGAAGACCTCTGCATCAGCGAGCTGGAGCTGCTGGTGATCGACCCCGACGAGTAGAGGCTCAGCCCCGCGAGGCCAGCCCCTGCTCGATCCGGGCGAGGCTGTCGCGGATCTCGCGCAGCAGCTCGACCGAGGAGTCCGAGCTGCGGTCGGCGATGGCCGGCGCGCCGGACTGCCGATCGCGCAGCTCCAGCACGGCGTTGCGGAACTCGGTGGCGTTGGACAGCCCCGGCAGGCCCATGTCGGAGCCTTGCTGGGCCGAGCCGCCCGCGGTCTCCACCTGCACGCTGGCGAGCCCGAAGGCGGTCAGCAGCGGCCCGGTGCGCAGGCTGAGGTCCTGGATCTTCTCCAGGGGGATGGTCTTCTCGACCCGGAAGATGTAGCCGGACTTCATGTGGATGGCGCGGTCGGTCAGCTCGGCCGAGAGCGTGTCGTAGCGCTTGCTGACGACGAAGATGCCGAAGACCGCCCACAACGGCAGGGTGAAGAAGCCCAGCCCTGTGAAACACAGCATGAAGTGGGCGATGAGCCCTTGGAAATACCAGTAGATCTTGACCTTCGGGTCGAAGACCGCTTTGAGCCGGACGGTGTCGTTCATGGGGAGGCTTATGCCACAGCCCCATCACGCCGGCAAGCGCACCGTGAAGCAGGCCCCCTGGCCCGGCGGGCTGTGGAGATCGATCGACCCGCCATGGCTCTCGACGATGCGGTGGACGATGGCCAGCCCCAGGCCGACCCCGCGGTTGTCCTGGGGGGCGACGGTGTGCCCACGGGTGAAGGGCTTGAAGAGGATGGCGTGCTGATCGGCAGGGATGCCCGGCCCGTCATCGTCGACCTGCAGGATCGCCCAGCTGGTCGGCGGCTGGGCATCTCGCCACAGGCGGACCCGCACCTCTCCGCCGTCCGGCGTGTACCGGATGGCGTTGCCGACGAGGTTGTGGACCACCTGCTCGATCTTGCCGGCGTCGACGAGGACGGTGCCCATCCCCGTGGCCAGCTCGACCCGCAGCCCGATGGCCCGCTGGCGCGCGGCGAGCCGCTCCATGGACACGGCGGCGTCGACCAGCCACACGAGGTCGGTCGGCTGTCGGTCGAGCCGGACATGGCCGCTCTCGATCACGCTGAAGTCGACCAGCCCGTCCACCAGCCGCGCCATGTAGTCGACCGAGCGCGCCACCCGCTTGACCAGTCCGGGCGCCCTGGAGTCCACGTCGCCGAGGATCCCCGCCTCCAGCAGATCGGTGAAGCCCTTCAGGGCCGCCAGGGGGTTGCGGAGATCGTGCGCCGCCACGCCCAGCACGCGGTTCTTCTCCTGGTCGAGCGCCTCGAGCTGGGACGTTCGTTCCAGCAGCTGGCGCTGCGCCAGGGCGAGGTGGGTCACGTCCCGCGCGAAGGCGGCCACATGGCGACGGCCCTGCGTCACCACGGGGGTGAGCTTGATGTCCAGGGGGACATGGCTACCGTCCTTTCGCCGGCCTTCGACCGTCAGGCCCGAGCCCATCGGGCGCTGCTGGCCGGAACCGGTGAAGCTCTCGCGCTGGCGCAGGTGCGCGGCGCGGTTCCCGTCGGGGACGAGCAGCTCGATCGCCTGGCCGACCAGCGCGTCGGCCTCGTAGCCGAAGACCCTGCCCGTGGCGCCCCAGCACCGCACGATCGTGCCCTGGTCGTCGACCAGCAGGACCGCATCGGGGCTCGCGGCGAGGAGCTGGTCGAGCAGGGTGGTCTCTTCGGGCATGAAGACTCTCGGGGCGTGGGCGGGAGGTCGCCGACACTACAATGCGGTGCGGCCCAGCGGTAGAGCGTCCCGCAGCACCACCACGCCCCACATTCTGGATAAACCCGGGCAATGTCGACCCCCTTCAACTCCACCCGCGCCCTGCTGCTCTCTTCCTGGATGGGGGGCGCGGTCGCAGCACCGCCGGCGCTGGTCCCCGAGCCTCGGGGGCTGGTGATGCCGGACCGCAGCTTTGACCTGCAGCGGTTGGAGCTGGACATCCGCCTGCTGCCCCAGGAGCGCGCCGTCGAGGGCACCGCCACCTACTCGGTGCGGCGGCTGTGGCCGGGACCGGCCGTGCTCGACCAGGTCGCCCTCGACATCCGCGAGGTGAGCGGACCCGAAGGGCCACTACCATGGAGGATCGCCGGGGAGACCCTGGTGGTCGAGCTCGACGAGGACTTCGCCGCGGAGGAAGCGCAGAGCTTCACCGTCTCCTGGAAGGCGCGCCCCCGGACCGGGATGCACTTCCGAGAGGGTGGCCGCGGCGGGCCGGACGCCTACGACGAGATCTGGACCCAGGGCGAGGGCGAGGACCATCGACACTGGTTCCCGAGCTGGGACCACCCCGGCGACCGCTTCGTCTACGAGGGCACGGTCCAGGCCCCCCCGGGCTGGAAGACCCTGACCAACTCCGGCCTGGACATGGTCAACTACCTGATCATGGTCGCGGCAGGGCCCTACGAGCTCAGCGCCCACCCCGAGGATCCGGGGCTGCAGGTCTGGGCCCCCCCCGGCAGCGACCCCAAGGCGGTGGCCCGTGTGCTGGAGCCGCTGCCCGCGATGCTGGCGCACATGGGCGAGCGGACCGGCGTGCCCTACCCCTGGGGCCCGTACCGGCAGGTCTTCGTGCAGCGCTTCATGTACACGGGCATGGAGAACACCAGCGCGACGGTCCAGCACGAGACCATGCTGGTCGGCGACCGCGTCGCGCAGACCAACGACTGGGTCGAGAGCGTCGTCGCCCACGAGCTGGCACACCAGTGGTACGGCGACCTGCTGACCTGCCGCGACTGGCGCGAGCTGTGGCTGAACGAGGGCTTCGCCACCTACATCGCCGCCGACTGGATGGGGCTGAAGCTGGGGGAGGACGCCTACGCCCAGTCGGTGCGGGGCTGGCTGGACTCCATCCGCGGGCACCAGCAGCCGATGGCGGGCCGGTTCTTTCACGGCTCGGGGGCCGCGCACAATTCCAACGTCTACAGCCGCGGGGCCGGCGTCCTGCACATGCTGCGGGTGTACCTCGGCGACGAGCGCTTCTGGGCGGGGATCCGCCTCTACACCACCCGCCACCAGCTCGACCTCGTCCACACCCGGGATCTGCAGGAGGCGATGGAGGAGGTCAGCGGGCGAGACCTGGGCTGGTTCTTCCAGCAGTGGGTCGAGCTGGGCCACGCCCCTCGCCTCGCCGTCCGCCACGCCTACGCCGAAGGCCGCCTGCGGCTGACGGTGGTGCAGGACCTGGACGAGGAGCGACCCCGGTACAGCCTCCCAATCGTCTTCGAGATCGGCCTCGCGGATGGAGCGATCCTGCGACGAGAGGGCTGGCTGTCGGACGGGAAGCTGGAGCTGGAGCTGGAGCTGGCCGAGGCCCCTCGCTGGGTGGCCTTCGACCCCGATGGCGGCGTGGCGGCCGTGGTCGAGTCCGAGCCGGAGCCCGCCGAGCTCGCCGCGATGCTGGCCTCGCCCTCGCCCCTGGTCCGGCTGGCGGCCATCCGGGGCCTGGGGGAGACCGCCCGCAGCGAAGAGCTGCGGGAGCTGCTGGCCGACACGACCCGCCCCTGGGCGCTGCGCACCGCCGCAGCGACCGCGCTGGGCGAGCAGCGCCAGGTCGCCCCCCTGGTCGACGCCCTGCGCGACCGCGAGGACCGGGTGCGGCGCGCCGCCGCCGGCGCCCTGGGCAAGGCCGCCGATCGCAGCCCGGCAGGGGCCCTGCGGCGGGCGGCCGAGAGCGACCGAAACCCCGACGTCGCCGCGGCCGCCCTGCGCAGCCTCGCCGCGCTGCAGCCCGACCTGGCCCTCCCCGTCGCCCGCAGCCTGGCCCGGCGCGCCACCTCGCGCGACGAGCGCGGCCTGCGTGGCAGCGCCTTCGAGCTGCTGGGCGAGCACGGCAACCCGACCGACCTGGCCCTGCTGCTGGACCCCCGCCTGCCCGACCGGATGCGCAACACCGCCTACGGAGCCGCCGCCCGCATCGCCGCCCGGCAGGACGACGAGCGCCGCGCGCAGCTGGGTACCCGCGTGGCCCGGGTGATCGAGCCGATGCTGGAGGACCTCGACCAGCGCAGCCGGGAGCGGGCCGTCGACCTGCTGGCGGAGGTGGGCGACCCGATGAGCGTCAACCGGCTGGAGCAGCTCCGCCGCGTCGAGACGGTGGAGGCCCTCCGATCGCGCGCCCAGCGGGCGATCGTGCAGATCCAGTCGCGTAAGCCCCCCAGCCCCACTCCTCCTGGAGAGGAGCAGGCCCGGCTGGAGGCCCTGGAGAAGCGGCTGGGCGAGGTGGAGACCCTGCTGGAGGAGGCTCAGCGCCGACATTGATCGGCGAGGTGTTCGGCGAGGTGTTTGGCGAGGTGTAAGCGCTCCGGGTCCTGGGCGTTGTCCGGTCGAACCCCAACCGGAGACCCCGATGCCCCGCACCTCCCTCCTCCTCGGCTCCTCCCTCGTCCTGCTGATCTCGGCCTGCTCGATGAAGGACGAGCAGCCCGAAGCGCTGCTCTCTTCCGCAGGCGAGGTCAGCCTCGACGAGGCCGACGCGACCTCCGCTCCTGCCACGACCACTCCAGTCACGACCACTCCAGTCACGACCGCCTCCACCGAGCCCAGCCGCGAGAAGCGGGCCGAGAGCGAGAAGTCCGAGGCCCCTCGGCCCGACCCGGTCGCTCAGGCGCAGTCCCGACCGACCGAGGCCTCCAGCCCGCTGGGCGGCATCAGCGGCTCCTCCGGTGGCGAGCTCCAGTACGGCGCGGGCGGGCTCGCCGGTCGTGGCACGGGCACCGTCGGCCGCGGCGCGCCCCCCCCTCCCGCCAGCCCCAAGGCCAGCACCAGCCGCTCCCCGGCCAAGGACGATCGCTCCCGCAGCAGCGCCGATCTCGACGACGGACTGGCCAAGGAGGACAGCCGCGACGGCCGGATCGTGACCGGCGCCGAGCGCTTCACCGACCACGGCGTCAACCCCTTCACCGTGGTCGCCGACGACGCGCAGTCGACCTTCGGCATGGACGTGGACACCGCCTCCTACACGGTGATCCGCAAGCGGCTGATCGACGGCCAGCTCCCCGCGACCGCGGCCGTGCGGGTCGAGGAGTTCGTCAACTACTTCGACTACGGCTACGCCGCCCCCCGGGACGACAGCCCCTTCGCCGTGCATATGTCGGCCATGCCGGACCCCTTCCGCGAGGGTCGCCACATCCTCTCGGTCGGCGTGCAGGCCAAGGAGGTCGACCGCGACGAGCGCGAGCCGGTCCACCTGACCTTCCTGGTCGACATCTCCGGCTCGATGAGCAGCGCGGACAAGCTGCCCCTGGCCCAGACCGCGATGCACCTGCTGGTCGACAGCCTCCAGGAGGAGGACACCGTCGCCCTGGCCACCTACGCCGGCGCCACCCGCAAGGTGCTGACCCCCACCTCGGCCGTCAACAAGCGGCAGATCCACGAGGCCATCGACCGGCTCAGCGCCGGCGGCTCGACCGCGATGTCCTCGGGCATCGACATCGCCTACGAGATGGCCTGGGAGAGCTTCGAGCAGGGCCACGAGAACCGGGTGATCGTGCTCTCCGACGGCGACGCCAACGTCGGCAAGACGAGCTGGGACGACCTGCTCAGCCAGATCAAGACCTACGCCGACAAGGGGGTCACCCTCTCGACCATCGGCCTGGGCATGGGCAACTACAACGACTCGCTGATGCAGCAGCTCAGCAACAAGGGCGATGGCAACAACTACTACATCGACGACGAGGAGCAGGCCCGGCGCGTCTTCGTCGACCAGCTCGGCGGCACCCTGGTCACCGTGGCCCGCGACGCCAAGATCCAGGTCGAGTTCAACCCCGAGAGCGTCTACGCCTACCGCCTGCTCGGCTACGAGAACCGCGACATCGCCGACAAGGACTTCCGCAACGACAAGGTGGACGCGGGCGAGGTCGGCGCCGGCCACAGCGTGACGGCGCTGTACGAGGTGATCCTGCGCGAGGGCTACGAGCGCGACCTCGCGACCGTCCGCCTGCGCTGGGAGAAGCCGGGCGCCGACGTCGGCCACGGCGGGAAGGGCGCGGTCGAGAAGAGCTTCGGCTTCCTGGACCACGCCCTGGCCGAGCGGGTCGACCAGGCCGACAAGGACCTGCGCATTGCCTACGCCGCCGCCACCTTCGCGGAGGTGCTGCGCCAGAGCAGCGAGGTCAGCGAGCTGTCGATGGACGCGCTCATCGCCTTCGCCAAGGAGGCCCGTCGCGCCGGCGAGGCCGACGATGTCGAGCTGGTGAAGATGATGGAGCGGGCCCGCAGCCTGGGCGCGGGGACGGCCTCGGGCAGCGTCAGCCGCCGCTGAGGCCCCCGCGCAGCTCAGAGGCACAGCGCGACGCATAGAGTCACAGTGCAGCGTAGAATGGCGGGGTCCCCCTTCGGAGGATCCCGCCTTGCTGAGCTTTCGTCCGGCCACTCCCACCTCCTCCGCGCGGACCGCGGCGATCGTCCTGGTCGCCGTGGTCCTGATCCTGGCGCTGGTCCCCGCCGGCCTGCTGATGGCGCCGCGCTCGCTGAGCTACCGGCTGGACCCCTCGACCCTGCAGGTCGAGGCTCGAATGGGGCCCCTCGACCTGGGGCGCACGGTCGAGCGCAGCCGGGTTCGGGAGGCCCGCCCGATCACCGTGCGCGGCGCCAGTCGCCAGGCCGGCACCGCGGTCGACGGCTTCTGCCACGGGCGCTGGTCCATCGACGAGGTTGGCGTCGTCTGGATGGCCACCAGCTGCACCTCCGAGGCCGTGCTGGTCGAGATCGAGGGCGAAGAGCACCCCTGGGTCCTCAGCCCGGTCGACCCCGCGGCCTTCCTGGCGGCCATCCCCTCGGGGACCGGCTCCTTCGAGGCGATGCCCTCGCCCCCAGCATCGCCCTTCCTCGCCTTCGCCGGGGTCTTCGTCTTCGTCCTGGTGGCGGGGACCTTCGGCCTGCTGCTGATCTCCCCCGCCCGCCTCCGCTTCGACGTCGGCGAGGGCAGCCTGTGGGTCCGCACGGCCTGGGGCACGCGGCGGGTCCCGCTGGAGGGCGCCACCCTCCGCGCCGATCCCCAGGCGCGCCCCACCTTGCGGCTGTTCGGCATCGGCATGCCGGGGCACCAGGTCGGTCGGTACCGGGTCAGCGGGCGGACAGCCCAGATCTACGTCAGCGATGTGCGCAAGGCCGTCTGGGTCGAGCCCTCGCAGGGGCTGCCGGTCTTGATCACCCCTGAGGATGTCGATGGCTTCTTGATCGCCGCCAGGCAGGCCCAGGGAGCTTCTTGACGCTGTGCCACCCCGCACACGTCGAGGGTGTAGGATGACACACCGACGAGCTGTGACTCCCGCCAAACCCCGCTGAATCCCCCATATGGTGCTGGCACGGCATTTGCATAGCCCCTCGCACCCCCTGCACTCCCCCGGTGACCGATGCCCCACTCGAAGAGCCGCTCGTGATTCCGCTCTTCGCCCTGCTCTGGGGTTGCGGCGTCGCACAGGACTGGCCGGGTGAGGACTCTCGCCCGACGGCGCCGGCTTCGACCGCCAGCGGCTCGATCGAGGGCCTCGTCTTCGGACCCGAGGGCGACCCCCTGGCGGGCGCCATCCTCACCAGCGTGCCGGGCGGGCACGAGGCCACCAGCGGCCCCGACGGCAGCTTCCTCCTCGACCGCCTCCTCCCCGGCGAGTACCTGGTGGTCGGAGCGGCCAGCGGGCTGGTCGCCACCTGGTCGCCGTCGGTCGACGTGTTGGCCGACCAGACCGCGACCGTCGAGCTGCGCTTCGACACCGAGCTCGGCGCCCAGGACGGCCTGTTGGAGCTGCGCGTGCTCGACCCCGACGGCGCCCCGCTGGCCGACGCGGTCGTCACCATCTCCAGCGCCGACGGGGACTCCACGGCCCTCACGGACGAGCTGGGGCTGCTGATCCTGGACGGCTTCGGCGGCCAGGAGATCGACCTGAGCGTCCAGGACGCCGGCGGCCTGCTCTGGCCCCGCACCATGCAGGACGTCGCGGTGCCCGAGCTGGGCGCCGTCCAGCGCAGCGTGCAGCTCTCGGGCCGCCCGAGCGACGACGGCCGCTACTCCGAGACCCGCATCTGCGTGATGTGCCACCAGGACATCGGCGCCAGCTACAGCGACACCGCCCACGCCCGGGCGATGTCCGCGGTCGAGGGCGACGCCGCAGCCGGCTTCGAGTCCGGCGAGGTGATCGACCTGGGCGGGCCCACCGCGACCCTGGGAGGCTCGGGGACCGACGCCTGGGTCGAGCTCAGCTCGATGTCGGGCGAGGTCGAGCGCTGGCCCGTCGCGGGCTTCATCGGCAGCGGGGTGCGAGGGGTGGTGCCGTGGACCGAGCTGGACGGCCAGGCCTGGCCGCTGCCGATCGCCTGGCAGGCCGAGAACTCGGCCTACCCGGGCTGGAACGGCAACGGCTGGGTGGCAGGGGACAGCGGGCCCTGGTTCACCAGCGCCGGCGCCTTCGCCTACAGCGGGTCGCCCTCGGCCGAGACCTCCGCCGAAGCCCAGTGCTTCGGCTGCCACGTCACCGGCTTCACGCTGGAGGCCGACGGCGCCGACTTCACCATGACCGCGGCCGCTGGCTCGGGGGAGCGCTGGATCGAGGCAGCCGTGGGCTGCGAGAGCTGCCATGGCCCCGGACAGGACCACTCCGGCGGCTCGCTCTCGCTGAAGAACTGGACCATCACCAGCCCCGCCAAGCTCGATCCCGCGCGCAGCAACGACGTCTGCGGGCAGTGCCACTCCGGGCTCGCCGGCGACGACGGCACACCCTACCCCTGGTCGGCCACCCACGGCCTGTTCCAGCCGGGTGAGCACGTCGCCGACTTCGCCAGCTCGGCCTTCGTCGGCTGGCCCAACGGGACGGCGAAGATCCCCGGCGCGCAGTCCGACGAGATGGCCGCCTCGGCCCACGGTCAGGGCCCCTGGCAGGCGCAGTGCAGCGACTGCCACGATCCGCACGGCAGCGAGTTCGACGCCGACCTGCGGCAGGAGCACCTGGACAACACCCTCTGCCTGTCCTGCCACGGCGCGCTCAGCTTCGGCGGCGACGAAGCCCAGGCCGAAGCCCACGCCGGTCACCCGGCCTATTTTCCGGGCAACCCTCCGGGCTCGGGCCGCTGCACCGGCTGCCATATGCCGGCGACCGCCGCGCGCTCTGGCTGGCGGCAGGAGTCCGCGGCCGGGGACGTCTCCAGCCACCTCTTCCTGGCAGTCCCGCCGTCGGACTCCCTCGCCGACTTCGACGCTGCGGGCGCTTCGACCCTGAGCCCCGGTGAGTTCAGCCCCAACGCCTGCCAGGAGTGCCACTCCTGGAACGACTGGCTCTTCGGCGGGAGCTTCCCAGGTCCGACCGGCGACCCTGTCGAGCGCGCCACCCACGAGACCTACCAGACGGGCTTCGAAGGGATGTTCCCATGATGGCGCTCCTGCTGCTGGCCGCCTGCGGCCTCCCTGCCTTCCGGGCGCAGCCCGTCGCCGAGACGGTCGAGGTGCGCTTCCCGCACGCCGATGACTACGAAGAGGGCTCCCAGCATGGCGCCGAGTCCTTCGCGGCCGGCCTGGACACCTGCCTGGGCTGCCACCGCGAGGACAGCACCGCGCCGTCCTGCAGCTCCTGCCACGAGGGCTGGCCTCACCCCGAAGGCTGGCTGGCGGGCGCGGTCCACGGGCAGGGTCTCAGTGGCGACAAGGCCGCGGCGGGCGTGGCGGAGTGCCAGGAGTGCCACGGTCAGCCCGACCTCGCCGCGACGGCCTGCACCTCCTGCCACAGCAGCTACCCGCACCCCAAGGGCTGGGAGCTGGGCGGCCAGCACGGCATCTACGCCTTGGCCCGTGGCTCCGCCGCGGCGGCCTGCGGCTCCTGCCACGGCAGCGCCCTCGAAGGCACCGAGACGGCCCCCTCCTGCACCACCTGCCACAGCGGCTGGCCCCACCCCGAGGGCTGGAGCGATGTGAGCGCCCACGGGTCGGCCGATCTCAGCACCTGCGAGGGCTGCCACGGCACCCTGGGGACCGGCGGCAGCAGCGAGGTGGCCTGCGCGCGCTGCCACTCGACCTACCCCCACGGCGACGACTGGCTGCTGGGGCATATGAGCTCGGCCTCCGCGGTCGGTGAGGCGGTCTGCCTGGACTGCCACGACGCCGCCGAGGGGCCCGCGGCCATGCCGGCGGCCTGCGGCGCGGCCTGCCACGGGAGCGCCCGATGATCCTCGTCCTGCTGCTCAACAGCGCCTGGGCGCTGGAGACCGACGTGGTCAGCACCAGCCTGGCCCAGGTCCGGCCCGACATGACCGGCCAGGCGCACGTCTCGGCCTGGCAGAACGTCTGGGCCTCGGCCCGCAGCGGGCAGGTCTGGGGCGAGCTGCACGGCGATCTGGCCTGGCCCTCGGGCGTCGACCAGGCCTTTGCTCCCGAGCTGTACGTGCTCAGCGCCGACGGCGAGGGCCAGCAGGGCGACTGGACCCTGGGCCGCCAGCGGATCGAGCTGCCGACCTGGGGGCGCATGCTGGACGGGGCGCGCGGAGGCTGGGCGGCGAGCGAGCACCTGCGGCTGGAGGCCTGGGGAGGCTACGCCCACCACACGGGCTACGACGGCTACACCACCGGCACCCCGCTGCTCCGGCTGGCCGGCACCTACCAGAAGCAGGCCCTGCTGGCGACCGTGGGGGCCTGGGGCGAGCTGGGAGACACCACCGCCCTGCACACCGATCTGCGGGTCCGCGTGGACAACCCCGAGGATCCGCTGGCCCCCGACACGGCCGCCACGGTGGCCGTCGGCTTCGGCGAGGACGGCCCGACCTGGGAGCGGCTGCGGCTGGAGGGCTCGATGCGGCCGGCCCGCGGGCTGCGGGCGACGGCCCACGCCGAGCACCGCGAAGCCCTCCCCACCGTCTCCGTGCTGGGCCCCTCGATCCTGGCGAACTTCGCGCCTTCGGGCACCGAGGAGCTGGGGCTGGGGCTCGGCTGGACCAGCGCCCGCCGCTCTCGACTGTGGAGCTCGGCGGCGTTGACCAGCTGGAGCACCGAAGAGGGCGGACCCGAGCTGGGCGCGCGCGCCGAGCTGCGCTGGCAGCCCCTCTGCGACAGCCAGCAGGTCTGCATCTCGCCCACCTGGAGCGGCGTGCGAGGGCCCGGCGGCTTGTACCACTCCGTGGGCGCGGTCACCTCGCTGCCCGTCCCCGACGCCCTCAGCCTCGACCTGCACACGATGATCGTCCCCTACCGAAAGCCCCACCTCCCCTGGGACACCGTCCTGGTCGGGGGTCTCCGCACCGCCTTCCAGCCGAGCGGGGCCTCCTGGTCCCTCGCCCTGCACGGCGAGCTGGCCCGCGACGCGATCGCCCCGCTCGACTCCCGAGCCTGGCTGGCCTTCCGGGTCGGCACCACCCGCTTGGAGACCTTGTGATCGACCGAAGCGAGATCAGACCCCGGAGGGGGGGAGCGAAGGGAGGGGCCGAAGGCGTGCGAAGCGCGCCGAAGGCGCCGACCGCAGCGGGGGGGGACCTAGAGCGGTTCCCCCCCTTGGAGACGCTGTGAAGCCCCGGCTGATCCCCATCCTGGCCGGGCTGCTCCTGCTGCCCGTGCTCGCTCTAGGTGACGAGCGCGCCGAGATCTTCTCGCGCTTCGACCACGGGCGACACGAGAAGGCGCTGGCCAAGGCCAACGTCTCCTGCGTCTCCTGCCACCAGGTCGGCGCGACCACCCCGACCGGCTGGAGCCGCGAACGCCTGAACGAGGCCTTCCTGGTGGCCCCCGACGCCGCCTGCCACCAGTGCCACGCCCCCGGCGTCGGCGGGCTGGGCGTGGGCGAGGGTCAGCGCGCCGCGACCGGCCGCTGCGCGAGCTGCCACGAGGACATCGAGCCGCCGGTCAGCCACGACGCCGGCTGGCTGGCCCTGCACGGGGCCGACGCCCGCGATCGGCAGTCCAGCTGCTCGGACTGCCACGCCCGCTCCTATTGTGTGGAATGCCACGACCGGCGCGAGACCGCCACCAACGGCTACCATGACGCCTCCTGGCTGACGGTTCACGGGATCGCCTCGCGGGCCGCGCCCGCCAGCTGCGACTCCTGCCACGTCCAGAACGAGTGTGTCGACTGCCACAGCTCGCCCGCGGGCTTCGGGAGGACCCCATGATCCTCCTCCTCGCCCTCTTCGCTTGCGGCAGCGACGACCCCTGCGCCGGGCGCCGCGACCTCAGCAGCTCCCCCGCCGGGCTGGACCTGACGGCCGAGGAGCACCCCGAAGGCTGGGGCCGCCAGGACTGCTTCCAGTGCCACCAGCGCTGGACCATCCACACCACGACCTGCATGGAAGGAGTCGAGCTGGACACGGCCGCCTTCGAGGTCAGCGACGAAGCATCCTGCGTGGCCTGCCACGGCGCCAATGGCGTGGCCGCCTGGGCCCCCGCGGAGGACGAGTGAGACACCCCCTCCTCCTGGTTCTGGGCCTCGCCCTCAGCGCCTGCGTGCCGGCCACCGGCGCGACCCGCTCCTCGCCCCACGGCTCGACGACGGCCTGCCTGTCCTGCCACGTCGACACCTCGGGCACGACCTTCATCGGGGGCAGCGACACCGCCTCCTGCAAGACCTGCCACGCCGACGAGCCTCACCAGGTCGGCATCCCGCCGGTTCGCGCGCACATCCCCGAGCTCTTCCCGCTGGTCGACGGCAAGGTCGCCTGCCAGACCTGCCACGACGAGCCGGCCTGCGACGGCTCCCCGATGGACCCGGCCAACCCCGACTTCTTCCGGGGAGGGCCCTACCCCAAGATCGGCCAGCTCTGCGCGCAGTGCCACCAGGAGACGGCCCTGGACCGCTTCGACCCGCACACGGCGATGCGCTCCGAGCTGGCGGCGACCCGGGACGACGCCTGCCTGTACTGCCACGAGACGAAGCCCGAGGACGGCGCCGCGCGGGAGAGCTTGAAGCTGCCGGGCGTGGACACCTGCCGGAGCTGCCACTTCGAGAGCTCTCACGCGGGATCGGGCGAGCATATGATCGAGCTCGACGCCAAGACCGCGGCGAAGGCGACGAAGGCCGGGCTGCCCCTGGCCGAGGGCGATCGCGTGACCTGCGCGACCTGCCATGATCCCCACCCCTCGGGCACGACCGAGTCCTCCAAGGCCCGCGCCGACTGGAGCCAGGAGCGCGCCGTGAGCGAGCCCTGGGAGCGCGATGTGCTGCGCCCGGCCCTGCTCGAGCGCGCCGGCAGCAACGGGTCTCCGGTGCTCACGGGCCACGACATGCTTCGGCTCTCGCTGGGAGACGGCAGCCTCTGTTGGTCTTGCCACGACGCCGGTCCTTCTCGAAAGGGAGAGAAGCGATGAGCTCTCTTGTCCTGCTGCTGGCCCTCGTCGCCTGCGACCGTGGCTACTCCGATCCCAGCCGGGAGCTCGCCCCCGCGGCCCCTGCGGGCGAGCCCCAGGCGATCACCATCCGCAAGCCGCCGGCCGTGGGGGTCTGGAAGGCGCCGCTCTCCGACGACCCCGACCGGGATCCCGATCTGCCCGAGAGCGCCACCTGCGGGACCTGTCATGGCCCCGAGCCCGAGCTGGAGATCGTGGTCGAGCCGGGCGAGCCCTTCCACACCAACATCGAGGTCGAGCACGGCACGCTGACCTGCGACCACTGCCACGACAAGGACCGCACGCTGCTTCGCGAAGCCAACGGGACCAAGCACGACTTCAGCGAGGTCGCGCAGCTCTGCGCACAATGCCATGGCCCGACCGCCAAGGCCTACGAGAACGGCGCCCATGGGGGTATGAACGGCTACTGGGACCTCAGCCAGGGGCCCCGGACCAAGAACAACTGCGTGGACTGCCATCCGGCGCATGCACCGGACTTCGGTCAGGTGATGCCCGTGCATCCTCCTCGCGACCGACACATGGGGAACCACTGATGGACGACACCTCCCGCCGCACGGCCATGAAGCTCGGAGGCGCGACCCTCGGGGCCGCCGCATTCGCCCGCTCGATCGCCCCCCTGACCGAGTGGGTCCCCACCCTCTCCTCCGAGGAGTTCCTGCAGAAGCACTACAAGGAGCTCAGCCGGGAAGAGATGGAGACGGTCCTCCGTCGGGTCGAGGCGATGACCCTCGAAGAGTACGGAGCCGAGGTCACGGTGCAGGACATCCGCCCCATGGACGGAGTCCAGTTCGGCTACGCGCTGAACCTCTCGACCTGCGTGGGCTGCCGCAAGTGCGCCGAGGCCTGCCACAACGAGAACAACCACGACCGCTCCACCAACCAGAGCTACATCCGGGTCCTGGAGATGACCAAGGGCAGCGTCTCGTTGGACCTGTCTTCCGTCGAGTACGACCACGCCGTGCCGGCCGAAGACAAGTACTACATGCCGGTGCAGTGCCACCAGTGCGACAACGCCCCCTGCGTCACCGCCTGCCCGATCGAGGCCACTTGGAAGGAGGCCGACGGCATCGTGGTCGTCGACTACGACTGGTGCATCGGGTGCCGCTACTGCGAAGCCGCCTGCCCCTACCACGCCCGTCGCTTCAACTTCACCAAGCCCGAGATCCCTGCCGAGGAGATCAACCCCGACCAGGCCTACCTCTCCAACCGCATCCGGCCCGTCGGTGTGGTGGAGAAGTGTACCTTCTGCCTGCATCGGACCCGGGTGGGTCGCCTCCCCGCATGCCTGGAGGCCTGCCCCGCCGGCTCCCGCGTCTTCGGCAACCTGCTGGACCCCAAGAGCGAGATCCGCTGGATCATCGAGAACACCCGGGTCTTCGTCCTGAAAGAGGACGTCGGCACCCAGCCGCGCTTCTTCTACTTCTTCGACTCGTAGGTGCGCATGGACCCCTCCTCGACACCCAAGGCCGCGTCGCCGAGCCTGGCACGCCACGCCATCACCTACCCCCGCTTCTTGTGGAAGGCGCTGGGGGTAGCGACCGATGGTGGCGTGCCCTTCTACCTGTGGATGACCGTGCTCACGGCGGTCTTCCTGGTCGGGATGAACGCCTGGTCGCACCAGATCGTGAACGGAATGGGCGTCACGAACCTGACGGACCACGTCTCCTGGGGCATCTACATCGGCAACTTCACCTATATGGAGGGCATCGCCGCCGGCGCGGTGATGATGGTCATCCCGGCCTTCCTGTACCGCGACCGCAAGATGTACGACGTGGTCATCATCGGCCAGATCCTGGCCATCGCCGCGATCATCGCCACGCTGGCCTTCGTCGTCGTCGACCTGGGCCGCATCGACCGATCCTGGCACCTGATCCCCGGCATCGGGCGCTTCAATTGGCCCATCTCGATGCTGTCCTGGGACGTCGTGGTGCTCAACGGCTACCTGCTGCTGAACCTGCACGTCGTCGGCTACATGCTCTACTCGCGCTTCCAGAACCGTGAGCCCACGCGGGCCTTCTACCTGCCCTTCGTCATCTTCACGATCATCTGGACCATCTTCACCCTGTCGGTCTGCGCCTTCCTCTACACCGGCCTGGGCGGCCGCCCCTACTGGAACAACGCCATCCTGGGGCCGCGCTTCATCATCAGCTCCTTCGTGACCGGTCCGGCATTCCTGGTGCTGGCCCTGCAGATCATCCGGCGTACCACCAGGTTCCACGTCGGCGACGCCCCGATCAACACCTTGATCAAGGTGCTGCGGGTGACCGTGCTGGCCAACCTCTTCATGGTCATGCACGAGGTCTTCGCCGAGCTGTACACCGGCACCGCGCACGGCGCCTCGGCCCAGTACCTGTACTTCGGACTGCACGGCCACGACGCGCTGGTCCCGTGGATCTGGACCGCCATGGCCTTCAACGCCATCGCCGCCCTCCTGCTGCTCTTCACCAATGAGCGGACCCACCTGCTGCGCATCGACGTCGCCTGCGTGCTGCTGCTGATCGGCATCTGGATCGAGAAGGCGATGGCCCTGATCATCCCGGCCTTCGTTCCCAGCACGCTGCACGAGATCGTCGAGTACCTGCCAAACGCCCTGGAGTGGAAGGTCTCCCTGGGCCTCTTCGCCCTCGGCCTGATGATCTTCACGCTGGGCGTGAAGCTGGCCGTCGCGGTGTTCACCGGCGAGATGAAGGCGGAAGGCGCTCCCCGATGACCGAGACCCGCGACCGCCTCACCATCGCGCTGGCCGTGGCGGCGGCGCTCGCCGTCGTAGGCTTCGTCTGGGGCACCAGCTCCTTCGACTATGAGCTCGAGACGCCGCTCACCATCCGCGAGCTGCCCACCAGCGAGACCATCCCCAGCGCCCGCAGCTACGCCGAGCTGGGGGGGATCCCGTCTGGGGACGAGGCCGCGACCTCCTGCCTGGACTGTCACGAGGAGCGGGTCGCACAGACGGGCGCTGGCCGGATGACGGAGCACCCCTTCGGGATGGTGCTGCCCCCGGGCACCGACCTGGCCCGCCTGGTCCTGGCCGGGAGCCAGCTCCCGCTCAACGAGGACGGGCAGGCCACGATGAGCTGCCGGACCTGCCACAAGCCTCACCACAGCGAGAAGGAGGCCGAGCTGATCCGCCTGGAGAACGGCGCCGACCTCTGCCTGGTCTGCCATGGCGCCCAGGGCCCCCGACGCAGCGATCACCCCGTCTCGGGGACGGTCTCGGGCGCCACCGCGGCGGCCATCCTGGCCATGGACGGCGACCCCTCGGGCGGCCTGGGCTGCAACAGCTGCCACGTCGCGCACGCCGCCTCCTCGGGCAGCCTGCTGCGCACCCCGGACGGCGGCACCGGCTCCTGCCAGTCCTGCCACAAGGAGCAGTCCCGCGCCATGGGCACCACCGGTCACGGCGGCCAGGTCTGCTCGGACTGCCACGGCATGCACGACAAGGTCGCCATCGCCGGCAAGGGAGCGGCCGCGGCCGAGGCCCAGGACCAGCCCTGCATGGACTGCCACACCACCGGCGGAAAGACCGGCCAGATCAGCCTGAAGAGCGGCCACCCGATGAACGTGGCCCTGACCGCCGCGATGCAGAGCCAGGGGCAGAGTGGCTCGTTCGGCGGCTCGGTCGGCTGCTCGGACTGCCACATCACCCACGGCACCAGCCAGAACCTGCTCCGGGCGGCCTCTACGGGCGAGAGCTGCACCACCTGCCACAGCGAGCAGCGCAGCCTGGTCGGCACCAGCCACGACGCCGCCGTCGTCGCGATCGGCGGCCAGAGTCAGACCTGCCTCTCCTGCCACCCGGTCCACGGCAGCTCGAAGCTCCCCTCCCCTCCGGCCGAGGCCAACCCGGCCAGCGGGACCTGCCTGTCCTGCCACGACGGGCGCACCACGGCCAGCAAGGTCGAGGAGTGGTCGCACCCCTCGGGCGTGCTGCTGACCGTCGGCGGCCTGCCCTTCCGCTACTCCGGATCGGTGCCCTACTTCTCGCCCGACGGGAACCCGACCACCAACCGCGAGATCGGCGAGATCACCTGCCAGACCTGCCACGATCCGCACCGCTGGAAGCACGGCTCGGACCTGGCCCCGGGCGCGGTCGAGGGCACCGAGCAGGACAGCTTCCTGCGCGACCCCGACAAGGTGGTGGAGTTCTGTTCGGTCTGTCACGGCCCCGAAGGCCGCCCCCAGTTCCTGTTCTTCCACTCCGAGAAGTACCGGAAGCAGACCGCGTCGACGCCCTAACGGCGGTACGACCGGTACAGCGGATCCCCCACGAACACCATCATCCACAGGCCGACCCGGGTGCTCTCGTAGGCGGCCTCGCCGAAGCTGGCCCCCTCGCGCAAGAAGCGGAAGAGCTGGTCGTACTCGGGCATGCCCGCGACATAGGGCTCGTTGACCGCCCCGAAGGTCGCGGTGATCCCGCGCTGCAAGGCGCTGCCGGACCAGGTCCCCTCGGCCCGGATGTCGCAGGCGCTGCAGGAGTCCAGGTGTCCGCCGACGGCCCCGGGCGCCCAGGTGAAGGCGTCGTTGTAGTTGTAGTAGCTGTACCAGCCGGCGTAGTACAGGGCGTCCGGGCAGTCGGTCAGGGCGGGCTCGGTGCCGAACTCCTCGGCGTTGCCGTCCCAGACCACCTCGTACCAGTCCAGCTCCTCGAACAGTGTGCGGGTGCCCCACATATTCCACTCGCCCGACTCGTAGCTGCCGAACTCGTCGGTGGTCGGCGGGCTGTCCCCGTAGCGCCCATCGACGTAGACGACGCCGTCGAGCAGCCCCTCCTCGGCCAGGCTCATGGCGACCGCCGTGCGCTCCACGAGGTCGATCGAGGCCTCGGCCGAGGCGCCGTCGATACGGCTGACCAGGTAGTAGGGATCGCCCCCCTCTCGCCACTCTCCAAAAGGCACATAGGGGTCGTACACCCCCGCGAAGCTGTCCCCCTCCTGCCAGAGGGGGTTCCAGACCGCCTCCCGGGCCGTCGCCGAGGCCTCCCCGAAGACCATCAGGGCGTCCAGGCTGACGGTGGCCTTGGAGCCCGAACCGGAGATGTCGTCGATCCGGTCGGAGACCTTGTAGGGCACCCCGTAGACCGGAACGAGGTAGTGCACCTGCGGGCCGACGAGGTCGATGCAGGCCTGCACCTCGCCCAGGAAGCTGGCGATGTCGGCGCCGGCCAGGGTGACGCTCTGTTCACTCTCGACGCCGCAGAGGGCCTCGGCCGAGAGGGCGTGCATCGCGGAGTAGGCCTGGGCCACCTCCAGCGAGCCCTCCACCGCCGGGTTGTAGAGCACGACCACCCGGTCGACCTCCTCGAAGCCCACCGCGACGCTGCCCTCGGCCTGCAGCTCGGGACAGCCCTCGGCCGCCGCGCGGGCCACCACGCTCACCTCGACGTCGAGGTGGGTGGCGAGGTCCTCGGGCACCGTCCACAGCCCATCGGCGACCTCGCCCTCGCCCACCTCCCACTCAGGCTGGAGCGCGGCCTGGCTGCCGTCGATGGACCAGCCCAGGGCGACGGTCTCGCCGGGCCGCACCCGCTCCGGGAGGTCGATCAGCAGCGAGGCGGGGCAGGTGATCTCGGTCCCGCCGCTGTCCGCCGGCACCTTCTCGACGCAGGAGAGGAGGAGGAGGAGGATGGGGCTCACGGGCTGATCTCCACCCGCACGCCGTAGTGGTCGGAGAGCGTGGCAGGGATCTCCACCTCGCAGCTCAGCGCGGTCGTGCTCTGGTCGAGGATGCGCTCGGCCGTGAAGCTGCCGCCCATCCCCCGCAGCATGATGTGGTCGATGACGACGCCGCCGTCGTGATCCCCACCGTTCAGCGGGTTGTTGTCGCAGTAGGTGCAGGTGGGCGCACCGTCCAGGTAGGGCGTGGTGTAGCCCGGGGAGAGCAGGTCCCAGTGGGCCGCGACCTCGCCGTCGATCCCCTCACCCTCGGGTCCGGTGTTCATATCTCCCATCAGGACCACCCGGCCGGTGCCGGCGCTGCTGTCGATCCAGTCCCGCATCTCGCTGATCTGCGCGCCCTGCTCCTCCTCCCAGCTCCCTTCGAAGCTGGGGTACGGGATGCGGGTGAAGACCGCGGTCAGGTGCGTACAGTAGACGTCCATGTCGCCGTCGGGGGCCTCGATCACGGCGTGGATCACGCCGCGCCGGTTGGTCGTGCTCTCCATCGTCAGCAGCTCGGTGCTCTTGATCGGCCACTTGCTGAGCAGGCCCGTCCCGTAGGAGCCCCCGTAGGCGAAGGAGACGCCGTTGCTGAGGCAGGTGTCGGACACATCGGAGACCTCGCCGCCCACCATCGCCATGGCGCAGTCCATGCACTCGTAGGGCAGCAGCAGGAAGGGGGTCGAGCAGCTGTCGAAGATGCAGTCAACCAGCTCGTCCTCGCAGGCGTCGGCGCAGTTCGTGTCTGCACACTCGATCAGCGGATCGAGGTCCTCGGCCAGGCAGGCGGCCGACTCGGCGACATCCTGCGAGGGCTCGGGGAAGTACTGGTGAGGGAAGCTGTCGAGGGCGGCCGCCTGCATCGCCGAGACATGCTCGGGCAGCCAGATCTCCTGCAGGCAGACGACGTCGTCCTCCAGCGCGGCGATCGCGGCGAAGGCCTGGTCCGCCCGATCCCGCGCCGCCGGGACGAAGCCGACCGCCAGGCCGACGTTGTAGGTGACGAGCGACTTGGGGGCGACGGGGACATCTTCGCCCTTGCCCGAACAGGAGAGGAGGAGGAGGAGGAGCTTCATGGCCGGCAGTCTACACCCTCAGGGCGCCAGGGCACGGGGCACCTTGCCCTCGGTCACGAAGGCGATCGCCTCCAGGGCGCCTTGGTGGACCCAGCGCTGCCGCACCGGGCTGGACAAGAAGCGCACCAGGGCCAGCAGCGGGCGATCCTCGCCCATCGTGCGGGCCTCGTCCAGGCAGACCAGGGTGGTCTTGATCAGGTGGGCCTGGACGATGGGCGCGCCGGAGACGTCGGTGAGCACCAGGTCCTCAAGAGCCTCCTCGAAGCCCTCGGGCCGGGCGAGGACCCTGGCCATCGCCTCCTCCGGCTTGCGGGCGAGGATGGCGGCGACGAGCTCGGCGGCGCTGCCGGGCTGGGGTTCCGAAACGGGAGCGGGCCCGTCGAGCACCCGGTGGTGGCTGCAGAAGAAGGCCCCGTGGATGAAGAAGCGCAGCAGGCGGGGGTCCTGCCAGCGAGTCACCGCAGCGCGCAGGGCCGCCGACCAGGTCTGGATGTGGGTGACCGAGAGCCAGCCGTCCTGCAGGCCCGGGTTGGCGTCGTGGGCGACGTCGAAGCGCAGCATACGCTCGGCCCCGGCCAGGGAGAGGGCGTCGCAGAGCCGGTCCAGGGGGGGACCGGCCTGCAGCGCGTCGAGCATGGCTTGAAGCGCCCCAGAGGGCCTCTCGTCGATCAAGGCGCTTCGGAGCGAGGTGGCATCCCAGTCGCTGGAGCGAGGCAGCTCCCAGAGGGCCTGGAGATCGAGGCTGTCGAGGGCGCGTCGGGCCGAGGCCCAGGCGGGCAGCACATCGTCGCGGGTGCCCTGAATGAGCCCGTACAGATGACCGCAGAGGATCTCCTCGGCATGCTCCCAGTTGGCGGCGTCGAGCAGGTCGAAGACCTTGACCTGGTAGATCAGGCGGTGCCCGAAGCTGGTGTGGTGAGCGCTGATCGCCGTGAAGAAGGCCGGCTCGAGCTCGGCCCGCCCCCAGCCGCGAGCCAGGGCGCCGCGCAGCAGGCCCTCGGCCCCGGCGGTGTCTTCGGCCTCGACCCGGCGTGCCAGCTCCTCGGCCATGGCGAGGGGTTCGGGGCCGGGATCCTGGGGCGGCGAGAGCACCCGCGCCGGGCGGCGGGCGTGGGCGTAGGCGGCGACGTCGAGGGCCTGGGCCAGGGGGATGGCGGCGCGCGGCCCCGGGTAGCGCGGCAGGAAGCGCAGCGCGTCGGCCGCCACCGGCAGGCCGTGGGTGGCGCCCCACTCGGCGAAGCGGGCGTCGTGGGCCGCGGCGGCGGCGGCGATGCGGGCCGGGGGCACGCCCAGGACCAGCAGGCGCACCGCGTCGCGGGTGGCCCGGCTGATGTCGTACTCCTGGAGGCCCACCGCGAGGCTGGCCCAGAGGCGTCGTTCCTCGACCACCGGATCCGGCGGGCTGAGGTCGACCAGGACCCGCTCGCCCTCGATGCGCACAGGGTAGCTGCGCACGTCCTCGCCGCCGATCAGGCAGGCGCCGTCGGCCAGCTTGAAGCGCCAGTTGTGCCAGCGGCAGGTGAGGACCGGGCCCTCGGGCGTGAGGGAGATGTCGCCTTGCGAGAGGGGGTAGCCCTCGTGCGGGCAGCGGTTGTCGACCGCGTGCATAGCGCCGTCGGCGAGGCGGAAGAGGGCGATCTGCGCGCCCCCGTGCTTGCGGGTGCAGGAGCCGCCGGGCGGGAGCTCGGCGAGGCTGAGGGCGTCGAAGGTAGGGGCCATGGGGCGGGTCCTAACTAGCTGGTTCTGGGTAGACTTCCCGCGCCGCATCGGGCAGACTGCCCTCGCAGGAGGCGACACATGGGCCAGGGATTCCTCAGTCGGGTGTTCGGGGGCGGATCCTCGAAGGAGTCAGGCGGCGGCGGGGCGCCCGGTAAGGCCAACGCGCGGATCTCCAACCGCGAGCTGCAGACCGCGCTCCGCAACGCCCAGGACAACCCCGCCGGGATCCAGCAGGCCCGCCTGCTGATCGAGCAGCTGGGGAACCAGCTCTCCAACGCCGAGCGGGCCGAAGCCTACCGGCAGCTCGCGGCGGCGCCCTCCTACCGCAACCAGCGCGACAACTCCAAGGACCCCGACACCACCTGCAACTTCACCAGCCAGGCGATGGCCTTCGAAGCGCTGGGCCTGGACTACCAGGAGAAGGCCCGCGGCAAGCAGGCCGAGGAGCAGCTCTACGATCGTTTCTATGCCAAGGGCATGGGCTCGCGCATCGAGGAGAAGGACCGCATGAAGCTGGCCCGAGACCAGGGCCTGCGCGCCTGGCAGCTCGACACCCCCACCTTCGGCAGCGGCGTCGACGCCCGGAAGTGGTTCGAGGCCAACGTCCTGCCGCAGCTCCAGGGTGGGGCCTCGGCCACCATGGGCATCAAGAGCGGGACCTTCCGCCACGTCGTGCGGGTCCAGTGGGTCGAGTCCGGCGGCGTCCGCCTCGACGACCCCTGGGGCGAGGCCGTCGGCTACGGCAAGGGAGAGTTCGGCTACAGCTCCCTCAACGAAGGCGCCTCCGGCAAGAAGACCCTGGGCGGCGACCAGAAGGGCAAGGGCGACGACCGCCCGATCCCCTGGGACAGCATCGCGACGATCATGAGCAAGCGGTACGTGCAGTTCTACAACACCAAGGGCGGTGGTGCGGGGAAGGGATCGTAGATCTCGGGGGAACCTGAACCCCGGGCGGCTGGACTCGCTCCCGGCGTAGCCATGGGGAGGACAGAAGTGCCTTCCGTAAATCACGGATGCGAGTTCTGTCCTCCCGCTGCCGGGGAACCCGACCTCCGGTACGCAGACAAGGTGACCGCCGACGACATCGGCCCGCTCATCGCCCTGCCGGTGGTCACCGGCAGCGGCTCGGCGACGACCCCGGTGCTCGCCTGGGACGACGCAGAGCCCACCGACGGCCCCTGGCTCAAGAGTGGGACGAGGGGGCCGGTCGTCCCAGTTCCCATCTCTCCCCGCATGCCGCGATCGTCACCCGCCGACCGACACGACGTGGGCGCCTACGGCTCGTCTACGCCCTCGGGGTGGTCGTCGGCCCGACCTCGATCGAGCCAGTAGCCTGGGCGGCGACGAGTGTGCGCGATCGCCATGACGACAGCGCGCTCGGGCTCCAGGTCAAAGAAGACCGAGTAGGGGAACCTGCGAGCCAGAGCACGGCGTACCGGATCTTCGGGTGCCCACTGGGGGAATGCTCGCGGCCGTGCCGAGATTGCGGCGATGACACCCTCGATTTCAGCTACAAACTCCAACCCCAACCCGGGGCGGCGGGACTCGTACCATGCCGCGGCACATTCGAGCTCGTCCAACGCTTCTGGGAGGATGTCTACGCGCAAGCTCACGAGCCGGTGAGGCGTCGAAGTACCTTCGCTCGCGCTTCGGGCCACGGTACAGCATCCGCAGTGCCACGTTGACGGCGGGCACGAATCTCAGCCAACCATGCCGCGCTCCACTCGGGGTCTTCGGGCCCCTCTACGCTGTCGATCAGCTCGGCGGCCAGGCGGAGCCGGTCTGCAGGGTCGAGCGCCATGGCTTCGGTGGTGACGAGATGGAGGGGCATCGACATGCTCCAAGTATAGCGCAGCCTGCGGGTGGGTGCGACCGGTTCGTTGGGTTGCTCGGAGGGCGCCACGCGGGCCACGGGGTCGCCGTGGGCAGCACCCGTTGGATCGAGACCACCGAGTTCAGCGACGGGGCCGGGTCCATCTTCATGACGAAGGCCACCGCCGCACCGGACGGGGCCACAGCGCGGTGGATCGGAAGCGGCCGGGTGGTGCTGAACAACAAGGGCCTGCCCATCAAGCAGTACGAGCCCTTCTACTCCACCACCGACGCCTTCGAAGCCGAGGAAGGCTTCTCGGGCGTGACGCCGCTGATCACCTATGACCCCCTCGGCCGCGCCATCCGCGTCGACCTGCCCAACGGCACCCTGCGGCGCATCGAGTTCTCGCCCTGGGAGCAGACCACCTGGGACGAGAACGACACGGTCACCGAGAGCGAGTGGTATGACGAGCGCATCGGCCAGAGCCCGGCCCACGAGGAAGAGGACCTGGCGCTGGACGCGGCGGAGCACGCCGACACGCCGACCACGGTGCGCCTGGATGTGCTGGGGCGTCCTTTCCAGACCATCGAGCGCCTGGACGAGAGCACCGAGCTGCTGACCACGCTGACCCTGGACGCCGTGGGCAACCCCTTGGTGGTCACCGACCCCCGCGAGGTCGAGATCCAGACCCAGTCCTTCGACATGCTCGGCCGCCCCATCACCACCGAGTCCCCTGACGGCGGCGACGTCACCGCTCTCCTCGATGTCGCAGGCCAGCCCCTCTTCCTCTGGAAGCCCGGCAACCTGGGCATCGAGACCGAGGTCGACGCGCTGCGCCGCAAAGTCCGCACCTGGCAGTGGGACACCGACGCCGAGACCAAGGTGCTGCGCGAGCGCATCGTCTACGGCGAGGCGCTCGACGATTCGGGCACGTACGACCCCAAGGACGACCACCTCCGCGGGCGGCTGTACCGGATCTACGACACCGCGGGTATGGTGGAACTCAGCTACGACTTCAAGGGCAACGTGCTGACCACCACCCGCCGATTCTTCGACGACGATGAAGAGGATATCAACTGGCAGTCCTTCGATCCGGTCGCGTACCCGTTCGTCGGGGACGACAAGGACTCGGTGGCCGAGCTGCACAACGGCGACGGGGGCAGCAACCCCGGCGCCGCGAGCCTGCTGGAGAGCGAGGAGTTCACCGTCTCTGCGACCTTCGACGCCATGAACCGCGTCGTCACGCGCACCACCCCCGACGGGGCGGTGACTGCGCACGAATACGACGACGGCGGGCGCCTCAACCTCGTCGAGGTCGACAGCGACACCATCGTCGCCGACATCCAGCACAACGCTCGCGGCCAGCGAACCTTCATCTCGTACGGCAACGGGGTCACCACCACGAGCGCCTACGAGCCCTTGACCTTCCGCCTGCACACCCTGGTCAGCAGCGGGGGCCGGCAGTCGCTGGAGTACCGCTACGACCCGGTCGGCAACATCCTGGGCATCGACAACAACGCCGACGACACGCTGTACTTCGACAACGCCGCGGTCGAGCCCCACCAGAGCTTTCAGTACGACGCGCTGTACCGCCTGACGAACGCCTGGGGCCGCGAGAAGTCCGCCCGCGGCCGCGCCGACTGGGTCGAGCCCGCCTTCGGGCCTGTGCCCGACACCAGCGAGACCATGCAGGGGTATGAGCAACGGTATAGCTACGACGTCGCCGGCAACATCACCGAGATGCGGCACCTGCTCGGGAGCACGACCGACTGGGTTCGGACCTACACCTACCCCACCACCAGCAACCGGCTCTCAACCACGACCGAGGCCGCCGGCATCGTCAGCTACCAGCACGACGTGCGGGGCAACATCGTCTTCTGGCCGCACCTCTACAACGGCTCCGGCTCACCGCCCAACGTCGAGGTCGATTTCCGCGACCAGATGCGGAAGGCGCAGCTCGACAGCAGCAACTACGCCGTCTACCACTACGACCACAGCGGCCAACGGGCGCGCAAGGTCGTCAAGAGGGGCGCCAACGTCGAGGAGCGCCGTTACGTCGCCGGCTGGGAGGTCTGGCGGAAGGTCGTGTCGGGAACCCTCGACGAGGAGCGTACCACCCTGCACGTCATGGACGACGAGCGGCGGGTAGCGATGAGCGAGACGAAGACCGTGGCCGGCGGCTCGGCGGTGGGCACTACCGTCCCGCGGGTGCGGTACCAGCTCGACAACCACCTCGGGACTTCGGTGCTGGAGCTCGACGAGAGCGGTGGGGTCATCAGCTATGAGGAGTACCATCCGTATGGGACGTGCGCGTGGTGGGCGGGGGACGCGGAAGTCGTGTCGCAGCGGAGGTACCGGTACACGGGCATGGAGCGGGATGAGGAGACGGGGCTGCAGGTCCACGGGGTGCGGTACTACGCGGCGTGGCTGGGGCGGTGGGGGAGTGCGGATCCGATCGGGTTGGGGGATGGGGGGAATCGGTTTGGGTATGTGCGGGGGAATCCGGTCAATCTCCAAGACACAACTGGAATGGCCTCGGAAGACGGTGCAGACCCGGACAATGCCGCAACGAGGCAGGAGAAAGGCGCCATCGAGCCAACGACCACATCTACAATCGACCCTTCGAGTGAGAAGGCGCTAGGCGTCGGGGGCCCTCTGGTCAAGGGTGTTCTCGCCTATCTGTTCGACCCCAGCGCTAAGCCAAGCCGGGCCGAGCGCGTGGGCATACCCGATGCATATCATCTCCATCTCACCATACCAGAAGTCATCCCACCAGAGGGCCAAGCGGCATTAGATGAACTGAGAGTTGCGTCTGCGGCAATGAGGGCAGCCGACGACGGTGCCGTTGAGCATCTCCAGAAAACATATGAAACCGAAGGCAAGGCTGCTGCCGAGCAACTGCTTCGCCAGATGCTCGATGATGGCGAGCTGGGACGAGCAATGACAGCGTATATGGAAAGTCTGTCGACAATCAAGGATGCAGGCCTCACTGCCCATACTTTCGACCTGGAGCCCCCAGCTGATGCTCCAAACCTTTCAGTGAACTCTGTTCGACGTCATTACTTCTTTCAGTTTGGAAGGAAGGGAGCTACTCCTTGGCCTACCGACAAGAAGAACCCTGCCCTGGTCGAGGGTTCTCGTATGTTCCCGAACACCGCATACGAGACAACACGAGAACTCCATTACTGGACAAGCGAGAAGGGAACCATTCTCGTTTCACCAGCGAAAAGCGCTGGTGTGTTCATAGAGCCGATGCGAGAGAGGTGGACGGTTGAGACGCCTCTCTAGCCAGCGATGGCTGCCCGCAGCTGCCTCTGTTGGAGTATTGGCCAGTGCCATCATCAACGGCTGTGTCAAACATCGACCTCACAAATCGTCAATCCTCGCTGTGAGGTCCGATGTCATGCAGATCGGCGAGGGAACCCCGTCAGCCCCAGTGCTCGGGGTTGCATGTGACGCTGCGTTGCGGGCGATGCTGCTGGCGACCCATGACACCCTGATTGGGGTGGACCTCACAGATGGACTGATAAACACGAGGGTGTCTGGAAATCTTGTGGGCTTGGAAATCGACGACCGTTCCCATCCTGGCACCCGCTTGGAACTCCGGGATGGTTCTGCTGTGGTTCATCGCGTAGGGTTCGATGGTACCGAGGAGGAGCTCTTTCGTGCCCCCTGGGGAACTCGGCTCTACTTTCCGGAGTTCATCACAAGGTCACCATCAGATCGTCGCGCACTAGTCACCAATCACGGAGGATACTCGGTCGTACTATCCGACGGCGCCTCAGAACATACGACTATTGTACCGCCGGCCTCGTCAGCCATCTGGATGGATGAGTACCGAGTATGGTTGTTCGGTGTCTACTCGGACGCTGCAGCAATGCTTGATATGGGAACAGGCGGCCTGTTGGATCATACGCTAAGGGAAGGTTATCCAATTGCATTCACTTCGGAGGGCGTGCTGGAGCAGTACAGGGTCAACGGTAGTGTGCATCTGAAGGTGAAGGGTCAGGGCACCGAAATCACTTTGAATATTGGAACGGAGGTGGTGGTTTCTGCAACAATGGGGAAGGACACCGAGTTTGTGGGGGTGACCCGCCGAGGACAAGGGTACCTGCACATTATGGACAGCAATCTGGGCAGCTCGTACTTTGTGAACCTTCGGGGAAGGGGTCGGGCGGCCTGCATTGACTCGGGCGGGAAACGCGCCGTTTTCGTGGTCGAAATGACCAGGATCGACGACGAGGGCACCTACTTGGGGCTGGAGTGGCTGTCTTGGTAGCCATCTGTGTCAATGTTGGTGAGACAAACGCCGCCCTCGACTTTAGGCCTGGGCAAGGGGTCTGGTCGTTTCAATTCCCATTCTTCCACAGTCATTCCCCGGCCGCCACCCCACACCACCGAGACCTTTCCCCAGGGCAGCGGCACGACCAACCTGCCGCCCGTTCGGACGGTCACCTGGTTCCACACCGGCGCCTGGGAGGCGGAAGCACGGCTCTTCGCCACCTTCGCAACCGAGTACTTCTCAGGCGACGCCGAGGCCTTCTCGCCCGCCGAGACGACCTTCGACGTCAACATCGCGCTCGCCCGCGGTGGGACGATGCTCCGCGAGGCGCATCGGGCGCTGAAGGGCAAGCCGCTCCGCCAGGAGGTCTACGCCGAAGACGGGCTCACCCCGACGTCGGGCTTCCCCTACTCGGTGACCATGTCGGCCTGGGGCGTCCGCACGGTGCAGATGCGGACGGGGACACGCCCGGCGTATTCCTCATCTACCCGACCGAGACCCTGACCACCCACTACGAGCGGAACCCGGCCGACCCTCGCGTCGAGCAACAGATCACACTGGCGGTCGACAGCTTCGGCGTGGTCAACAGCGCTGCGACCGTGCACTACCCGCGGCGACCCCCGAGCGTGGGAACACTCGACCCCGAGCAGGCCACCGGCCAGTGCCGGATCACGCGCACCGAGGTGATCCACGACACCGCCACCACCTCGCAGTGGCACGTTGGGCTCCCGTACCGGGCGCGCGTCTGGCAGCTCCAGCCCGAGGCAACCGAAGACCCGTCGACCTTCTACGCCGACAAGGTGACCGCCGACGACATCGGCCCGCTGATCGCCCTGCCCGTGGTCACCGGCAGCGGCTCGGCGACGACCCCGATGCTCGCCTGGGACGACGCAGAGCCCACCGACAGCGCCTGGCTCAAGAAGCTCGGCGACGCCGTCACCACCTACGACGACGACGGAACCGAGCTTGCTGCGGGGTCCCTCGGGGACCGGGCGCTCGTTCACCAGAAGGTCCAGCTCGCCTTCACCGCTGACCAGGCCACCGTCCTGCTTGGTCGCGTCGGTGCGCCGGCCGACCTGAAAGCCGCCCTCCCTGCGGCGAATCGAAGCCTCGCCCGGGGAGCAGACCCCCTCGGCCGAGAACGACGACGAGGTCGATGGTGACCACGAGGAGACGCGGACCACCGTCCGCGTCGACGAGAGCACCGAGCTGCTGAGCACGCTGGGCGCATGGACCGGACTCGCACCTGGCGTAGCCAAGAAGAGGACAGAAGTCCCTCCCGTAAATCACGGATGGCACTTCTGTCCTCCTATGGGCGCGATCCGGGCCGGTTTGAGGGCTGATCCGGTCATAGTCTGACCGTTTCGCCTTCGGATCCACCGAATGTGGGCTTCAGAGGGGACAGAAGTCTCTTCCGCAAATCACAGACGGGACTTCTGTCCTCCCGCCGCCGGACCTCCGCACCTCCGGCACCTCCGGCACCTCCGCCATTTGCGCCCCGCCCGAGCTGAGCGGCTGTGGACCAGGGCGGGCGCGTTCTCCCCTGCCCCGCTCCTGAACGCAGCTCCCCCCCCACGGCGCTCGGGATACCCACCCCCATGCCCTTCCACCCCGTCGTCCTCCTCCCCCAGCGCTACGAGGTCCTCGACCTCCGCCAGGCGCCCTTCCCCACGCCTCCCACCGCCCAGTGGGCGATCGGCCGCTACGACGAGGACCGGGCCATCTACACCCAGGAGCTGTTCGGCGGGCGCCGGACGGTGCATATGGGCATCGACATCGGGGGGCCCGCGGGGGTGGCTGTCCACGCCTTCGCGCCGGGCTTCATCCTGCACGCGGGGTACAACCCCGCCCCGGGGGACTACGGCCACGTGCTGGTGAGCGAGCACGAGCTCGACGGGGCGCCGCTCTGGGCCCTGTGGGGCCACCTCTCGGGCTCCTCGCTGGCCCGCAGCCCGGTGGGTCGGCGGTTTCAGGCGGGCGAGGTGCTGGGCTGGCTGGGCGAGCCGGAGGACAACGGCGGCTGGCCTCCGCACCTGCACTTTCAGCTGTCGATCGAGCGGCCCGCCACCCACGATCTGCCCGGCGCGGTGGCCCCCGAGGAGCGGGAGCAGGCCCGGCGGCTGTACCCGGATCCACGCAGGGTCCTGGGGCCGCTGTATCGCTGAGGTCCGCGGAGGAGCTGGGCGCCCCGCCGGATCTCCGGCACCTCCGGCACCTCGCCGACGAGACTTCAACACCCTACGCGGGCACGCCTCCTGCAAGGCCCGCCGCCATGGCCCTCGCCTCTCAGCTCATCCTCCGCGCGCGCGACAACCGCGTGCTGGCACCGGACCTCGTGGACCGGCGCCGCTGGTCGCACACGCTGGCCTTCGCCGCCCGAGGTCGACCGCTGCTGGCCCATGGCCTGGCCGACACGCACGCCCACCTGCTCCTCGCCTGCGATCGCGACGAGGCGGGCCTGCACACCCGCCACCTCGCCCGCACGCTGCACCTCTGCCTGGGGCCGGAGCTCGAATGGGAGCCGGTGCGCTTCAGCCCGGTGCGCGACCAGGCCCACCTGGCCAGCACCTTCGGCTATGTCCTGGGCCAGCTCGGGCATCACGGGCTGGATGAGCTCGACCCCTTCTTCGAGGGCACCGCGCTGCCCGACCTGCTCGGCCTCCGCCCGAGCGGCGCCTGGATGGCGGGCCATGTGCGACGCCTCCTGCCTCGGGTGAAGCGGGAGGAGCTGCTCGCCCGTTTCGGAGGCGACCCCTGGGCATGCTGTGAGCGTCGACTGTCCACCTTGGTGCAGGCGGTGGCGGCCGCGGCGGGTCTGCCCACGGCCCAGGGCAACGAGCCGCTGCGGGTCGATGCCCGCGCGGCTGGCATACGGCTCGCCCGTCAGGGGCACACGATCCGCGAGGTGGCCGACGCCCTGGGCCTCAGCATCCGCACGGTGAAACGACTCTCCGCCCGCGAGCCGAGCACGCCGATGCTGCGCGCGGTCGAGGGCCAGTGGGCCTGGCGGAGCCAAGGGAGGGGACAGAAGTCTCATCCGCAAATCACGGGAGGGACTTCTGTCCCCACTGCGAGGCGATCGGGGCCGGTTTGAGGGTAGATCCGGTCAGGAATTGACCGATTCGCCTCGGAATCCACCGGTTTCGGGCTCCAAAGGGGACAGAAGTCCCATCCGCAAATCACGGGCGGGACTTCTGTCCTCCCCCTGCGCAAGCCGAGGGGCCTTCTTGAGGCCAGGAAACGGGATAGGGTCCAGTCATGCGTGTTCGAGCCGACATCGAGGTCCCCACCGAAGAGCTGGCCGAGCTGTGCGGTCGGTTCGGTGTCGCTCGCCTTGACGTGTTTGGATCGAGCGCCAGAGGCGACTTCCGGGCGGACAGCGACGTGGACCTTCTTGTGGAGTTTCAGACGGGCCAGCGTGTAGGCCTGATCCACCTCTCCAGTCTACAACTGGAGCTTGAGGCGTTGTTCGGAGTTCGAGTCGACCTCGTGCCACGAGGCGGGCTCAAGCCGGTGATCCGTGAACACGTCTTAGGGGAGGCCCGTGAGCTCTTCGCGGCGTGAGCGGCTCTAACTCCTCGACATCATCGAGGCAGCAGACTCCATTGCTGGATTCATTGACGGCCGGGAGCAAGGCCGTTCGTAGGTGACGATCTGGTTCGCAGCGCTGTGCTCCACAAGCTGCAGATAATCGGCGAGGCCGCCGCACATGTGGGGCTTGAGATTCGCGAGCTGGCGCCTGGAATCCCCTGGCGCCAGATCATTGGATTCCGCAACTTCACCGTCCACGCCTATTTTGCTGTGGACTGGGACATCGTCTGGGCGACGGCCGTTGACGACGCGCCAGGAATCAGGGTCGCCGTTGGCGCACTCCTGGAATCCTTGCCTCGCCACTGACACACTTCTCGCGAACCCGACCTCTTGAGAGAGAAGTACGCTAGCCTCAGGGGACACTGGTCCCCTCCAGCCCTCCCCCCGC
>ERZ761602.2050-NODE-2050-length-33499-cov-6.140205_pt1 | contig 33499 bp, 24 predicted proteins | sample MGYA00512165_ERZ761602 | MGnify/ENA primary metagenome ERZ761602 (study PRJEB28899, sample SAMN02445085) | bioreactor sludge metagenome | biome: EBPR sludge; isolation source: Thorneside wastewater treatment plant | place: Australia: Brisbane, Thorneside...
AGCGCCCCTGGGCTCGAAGCAGCGCACCGTCGGCTCGAGCCGGGCCAAGCCTTCAGCGCCTCCGCGCTCGAGGCCGCCGAGGTGGCGCTCTCGAACCTCGGCGTCTTCGGCTCGATCACCTTCGAGCCGCAGCTCTCCAAGCAAGCGCCGCTCGAGACCGCCGTGCCGATCCTCATCACGGTGCAGCAGGCCGCGCTGCGCACCGCGCGCATCGGCGGCGGGCTCGAGCTCGGCGACCAGGTGGCCCTGCGTGGGCTCTCGGGCTGGCAGAACCGCAACTTCTTCGGCGCCCTCGACCGCCTCAGCATCGAGGGTCGCCCGCGCCTCGTGCTCTACCCGCTCAAGCTCGCGACCCTCTTCGATCGCCCGCCGCACTCGGTGATCCCCGAGGTGTCGCTGCGCATGCAGTACGGGCTCCCCGTGCCGCTCGATCCACGCACGACCGTGTTCGTCGAGACCGAAGGCTCGATCGCGCGGCCGCGCAACGCGGACACGCCGGACGACTTCGCGCCCGTCGACCCCTTCACGTCCTTCGGCCGCGTCGACAACGTGGTGGGTTACCGCTCCATCGCGGGCCGCTTGGGCCTCGACAGGCGCTTCTTCTTGTCGAGGCTCCACGGCGTCGTGAGCCACAACCTCCAGCTCTTCGACCCTTTCAGCTACAACCTCTCGTCGATCCCGGACGACGCGCTCGCGACCTTGCTCGTGAGCTACCTCGAGCTGTTCGTCGAGCTCGATCTCCGCAAGGGGCGAGGCGGCAAGTACGACGCGATCAACCCGCGCAGCGGCTTCTACGCCTCGACGGGCCTCGAGATCGCCGGGCGCGCCTTCGGAGGCGACGCCGACGACGTCAAGATCCGGCCCGAGATCCGCTTCTACGCGCCGATCGGCAGGCGCTTCGTGCTCGCCGGCAAGCTCGCCACCTCCCTGCTCTTCGCGACGAGCTACGGTGAGGTGCTCGACGCGCCGATCCCCGTGGGCGCGATCGCCGCCGACGGTGGCGACCCGGCGCTCTTGCGTAGGTACAACCGTCAGGTGCAGCTCATGGAGATCCGTGGGCTCTTCAGCGGCGGTCCGGGCTCGAACCGAGGCTACGGCTTCAACCAGATCGCGCCCCACCGCGTGCTCGACGAGAGCGGGCTCCTGCTCTCCGACGCCGACGCCATCGGTGGGCGCACGCTCTGGGAGGCCTCCCTCGAGCTGCGCGCGAACATCTCGGGCGAGCTCGGCGGCGCGCTCTTCGTCGACGCGAGCGACGTGACCCCTGGCGTCGCGCAGTACCGCCTCAGTCACCCCCACGTCTCGAGCGGGATCGGCCTGCGCTACGGCACGCCGGTGGGCCCGCTGCGCGTCGATCTCGGCTTCCGCATCCCGGGCCTGCAGGTGCTCGGTGAGTCGGAGCAGCTGAGCTGCATCCGACGGGCGGTGTCGTGCACGAGCTACGTCATCGAGGAGGGCGATCCCACCGAGGTCCTCGGCCTGCCGCTCGCCGTGGCCATCGCCATCGGCAACGCGTTCTGAGCTGCACCGCTCGAAGGCGGCGCCGCCGGCGCTGCGAGCTCCCGGGCGCTTCAGCCCTCTTCGTCGTCGCCACCGTCGAGGTCGAGCTGGGCCGAGACGCCGATCGCCACGGCGCAGCGCTCGCAGAGCGGCGGCTCCTCCACGCGCAGCTCACCGCCGCGCCACCAGAGGAAGAGGCCGCTACCGGCGGCGTCGCCGACGAGCGGACGATCGCAGGCGTCGCAGCGCAGCTCCTCCGTGGGAACGAGCGCCGAGCGCGCCGCGACGGCCTCGGCGTCGGCGGCGGCCACGAGCACGGAGGGGCGCTCGGAGGTGGCGGTCAGCTCGTGCGTCGGCGAGAGCAGCACCGCGGGCGGCCGCTCGGTCGACCCTCCCGCGCCGCGCCGCTCGTCGCTGGCTCTGCGCTCGCTGCCTCCGCCCATCGCCCTGGGAGACTAGCACCGACCCGAGCCGGAGCGAGCGCCGCCTGGAGCCGACGACGCTCGCGAGCCTGCGTGGGCCGCACGGCCGCTCGCGCTGCGCTCAGGGCTAGGCCGAGGCCTCGTCCTCGCTCTTCGCGGACTTCTTCTTCGCCTTCTTGGCAGGAGCCTCGGAGGCGGAGCAGGCCTCGAGCAGCACCTCGGAGATGTCGAGCTGCCGGACCTCCTCCTCCTTCGACTGGTCCTTCAGGCCGTCGGTGAGCATCGTCGAGCAGAAGGGGCAGGCGCTCGCGATGGTCTTCGCGCCGGTGTCGAGCAGCTGGAGCGTGCGCTTCACGTTCACGCGGTCCTTGTTCTGCTCCTCCATCCACATCTGCGCGCCACCGGCGCCGCAGCAGAGGCCCTTGCTCTTCGTGAACTCCGCGGGCTCCACGAGCTCCACGCCGGCCGCCTTCAAGAGATCGCGCGGCGACTCGTAGATGCCGTTGTAGCGTCCGAGGTAGCAGGAGTCGTGGTAGGCGACCTTGCCGCCCACCTTCTTGCTGGGCACGAGCTTCTTCTTCGCCACGAGGCCCATGAGGTAGTCCGCGTGGTGGACGACCTCGAACTTCGCGCCGAAGTCCGGGTACTCGTTGGCCAGCGTGTTGAAGCAGTGCGGGCAGGTGCTGAGGATCGTCTTGATGCCGCCCTGCTCCTTGTATCCGTTGAGCGTGGCGACGTTCTGCTCGGCGAGCATCATGAAGAGGTACTCGTTGCCCGCGCGGCGCGCAGGGTCGCCGGTGCAGGTCTCCTCGGAGCCGAGGATCGCGAAGTCGACGCCCGCCTGCTTGAGCAGCGTGGCCGTGGCGCGCGCGACCTTCTTCGCGCGGTCGTCGTAGCTGCCCGCGCAGCCGACCCAGAAGAGCACCTGGGCCTTCGGGTTGTCGCTCATGAGCGGGATGTCGAGGCCCTCGGCCCAGTTGCCGCGGTCGACGCGCGCGATGTTCCAGGGGTTGCCGTTGGTCTCCATGGCCGAGAAGGGCCCGTTGAGCTGCGCGGGGAACTCGCCCTTGATGAGCACGAGGTTGCGGCGCATCTCCACGATCTTGTCGACGTAGCTGATCATCACCGGGCACTGCTCCTCGCAGGCGCGGCAGGTCGTGCAGGCCCAGAGCACGTCGGGGTGGATGACGTCGCCCACGAGCTCGGGCTTCGGGGCTGCCTCGGCCTCCTCCGCGGGGGGCTCCGCCTGCGCGGGCTCCTCGCCGTGCGCGTGGGCGTCCGCGGCCTTCGCCGCGCGCGCCTTCGAGGCCTCGACCAGCTCGAGATCGCGCTCGAGCAGGTGATCGCGCAGCCCGAGCGAGAGCATCTTCGGGCTCAGGATCTTGCCGGTCTTGTGCGCCGGGCAGTTGTCGCTGCAACGACCACACTCGGTGCAGGTGTAGAAATCGAGGATCGCCTTCCAGCTGAAGTCCTCGATCTTGCCGACGCCGACGGGCGCCGCCTCCGCCGGGTTCTCGAAGGCCTTCTCGACCATGCCGCCGAGCGCCTCGCTGTCCTTGGCGACGAGCGGCAGGCGCCCCTGCGGGTCGAGGTTGCGGAAGAAGACGTTGGGGATGCTCGTGATGATGTGGAAGTGCTTCGAGTACGGCAGGATGTTCGCGAAGACGAGCACGAGGGTGGCGTGCGTCCAGAAGCCGAGGTGCGCGAGGAAGAGCAGCGCGCGGTGGCTCGCGCCCTCGAGCAGCAGCGCGAAGACGCTCCCGGCGGGTGCGTGCCAGACGAAGCCCACGGGCTGGTCGATCGAGGCGCCGAGCGGCGCCACGACGGTGCGCACCGACTCGCAGAGACCGTCGGTGGGGCGCACGGCGAAGACGGACTTCGCCGGGCCCTCGCAGGCGAGGCTCGCCTTCGCGCCGAGCGCCATCATGGCGCCGTCGTAGAGCATGTCGGCGATCATCATCGTGCAGATGATCCCGAGGATGACGAGGCCCTCACCCGAGAGCGTCATGCGCGACTCGCGCTTGACGACGCGCAGGTAGACGAAGGTGCTCGCGCCGACGACGACCAGCGTGGCGACGATGTCCTTCGCGAGATCGTAGGCCATGCCGAGCGGCTGACCGTGGCCGAGCACGAAGAGCGAGAAGTCGGGGACGAAGCCGCGCCCCCAGAGGATGAGGGTGCGCAGGAGGAGCACCATGAAGCCGACGAAGATGAGCTTGTGGGCCAGCCCGGCGACCCGGTAGTAGCCCATCTTCTTCTGGCCGAGCGCGTACTCGACGACGCCACGCACGCGCTCGGGCAGCCGGTCGAAGCGCATGTCGGGTCGGCCGGTGGAGAGCAGCTCCCACCGAGACTTGGCGCTCAGGCCGAACGCCGCCGAGAGCACCACGATCACCGCAGCCATCGCGAGGGGATTCATCGAGTTCCTCTGCTGTGCTCCGCGCCAGGCCTCGCTCGGCGGTGGCTCGGATGTTTCGTGTACGAAAGACCGATGGTTTGTAGGAGCACCCACCGGCCGCCGTCAACCGCTCGACGGCGGCCCGGCGCCCGAAGGAGCGCGGGCGGATCCGGCGGCGAGCCCGGTGGGCCCCGGCCTCAGAGCTTCATGCCGTAGATGCGGTAGATGCGGTCGAGCGTGCCGTCCATCGCCTCGATGGCGCGGTTGATGAGCACGTTGTCCTCGAGCGTGAGGCCGATCTCTCCAGCGGTGTAGCCGACCTTCTTCGCGTTCTCGACCGTGAGCGAGAACATGAGCGTCTCGAGCCCGCGCTTGCGGTACTCGGGCAGCATGCCGAGCGTGTAGAGCCGGCCGGTGGTCGTCTTCTTCAGGCCGCCGAAGAGCAGCTTCGTCCAGCCGAAGGGGAAGAGCTTGCCGTCGCGGGGCAGGACCTCGTTGATGTTCGGCAGGGTGGCGCAGAAGCCCACCGGCTTCTTGTCGACCTCGACGAAGAAGATGAGCTCGGGCAGGGCGATCTGCTGCATGTCCTCGGCGAGCCAGGCGAACTCGCGCTCCGACAGCGGCACGAAGCTCCAGTTCTTCTGCCAGCAGGCCATGTAGAGCGCGTAGAGCTTCTTGATCTCCTCGTGCGGTTTGGAGAAATCGATGTGGCGGATCTCCACGTTCTCGCGCTTCTTCACCTTCTCGGCGATGCGCGCGATGCGCCTGCGCTTCTCGGTGTCCATGCCCTCGGCGAGCTCGATCCACCAGGCGTACCAGTCCTTCGCCTTGGCGAAGCCGTAGGACTCGACGAGATCCTGGTAGTAGCGCGGGTTGAAGGTCTCTTCGACGAAGGGCGGCCTGTCGAAGTTCTGCACCAGCAGGCCGACCTGGTGGCTCATCGTGTAGTTCATCGGGCCGAAGACCTCGACCGCGCCGCGCGCCTTGCACCAGGCCATGGCCTCGTCGAAGAGCGCGTGCGCCACGCGCGGGTCGTCGATGCACTCGAAGAAGCCGAAGAAGCCGGTCTTCACCTCGTGGTAGGCGGCGTAGGCGCGGTCGTAGTGCGCAGTGATGCGGCCGACGATCTCGCCGCGGCGCACCGCGACGAAGGGCTGGACCTCGAGGTTCTCGTAGGCGGGGTTCTTCTTCGGATCGAGGAACTTCTCGAGCTGCATGCGGAGCGGCGCGATGTAGTGGGGCTCGCCCACGTAGAAGCGCGCGGCGCAGTCGATGAAGCGGGCGCGATCGCGCCGCTTGGAGAAGTCGAGGCGCTCGATCGTGACGTCGCGCGCGGGCGTCACGCGCCTGGGCGCGGGGTCGCCGTGAGAGGGCAGGTGCTCCGGGGGCTTGCCGAAGAGGTAGGCGTCGCGCGCGCCGCGGCGGGCCGCGGCTTCGGGGCTCTCGAGCTCGGCGGAGGCCTCGTGGGCCTCGGAGGCGGCTTCGGACATGGTCCGGAGGTCTTCGCGCGGCGTGGCCTGGGCTGCAAGCACGCCGTCGGGCGGGGCGCGGCGCCTAGAGCGTGAACTCGAAGGAGCGGCGGTCGCTGCCCTCACCGGGCGACAGCTCGAAGCTCATGGCGTGGCTGCGGGGGCCGACGCGCACGCCGAGGCGCACCGACACGGGCGCGCTCGCGCCTCGCAGCGCGACGAGCTTCACCTCGACCCGGTAACGCCCCCGCTCGAGCTCGGTGCCGGCGAGGTAGACGTTCTCGATGTTCTGACCGAAGCAGGCGCCGTCGTCGCCCGGGCACTCGCGATCCTTGACGAGCCCCGCGGCGGTCGGCCCGCCGATCCCGGCCAGCTCGCCCGAGGGGTCGCTGACCTCGAGGTCGACGTTCGCCTCGGCGGCGTCCCAGGCGATGACGAACTGCAGGATCCCGGTGTGCAGCCCGCAGCCTTCGTCGATGACGCCGTTGCAGTTGTCGTCGACGGCGTCGAAGCAGCGCTCGGGGCCGGAGGGCACGCAGGCGAGCTCGAGCCGGTGGCCCTCCGGCACGACGACGTCGCGCATCGCGAAGGGGTCCTTCGCAGGCACGGGCTCGATGCACGCGGCCTGGGCGAGGGCCACGAGGGCGAGCGCCCGCAGCGCAGAGACCGAGCCGAGTCGACGGAGGCCACCCAGCGCGGCGCCTTCGAGTCGAGCGAGGTGGAGCGTCGGCACGGCGCGCATCCTACTCCCCTCCTCCGGAGCTGCCACCGTGCTAGGGAGCGCCGCCATGGAAGCCTACCGGAGCGCGCGGCGGCGATGAGCCCAGCGGCGCTGGGGCTCGCGGCGATCGTGGCGCTGGCCTTCACGGTGGAGGCGAGCCTCGGCTTCGGCGCGACGGTCGTGACCGTCGCGCTCGGCTCGATGATCCTGCCGATCGACGCGATCCTCCCGTCGTACGTGCCGCTCAACCTGCTCATGAGCGGCTACCTCGTGGCGCGATACCGGCGCGAGGTCGACGGCTCGCTGCTCGGGAGGCGCGTGCTGCCCGCGGTGCTCGTCGGCATGCCGCTCGGAATGCTCGCCTTCTCGCGCTTCGACGAGCGCTTGCTCAAGGTGGCCTTCGGCGCCTTCGTCGTGATGCTCGCGCTGCTCGAGCTCTCGAGCGCGGGCACGCCGTCGAAGCTGCGCAAGCCGCTGCCGCGCGCGCTCGGCGCGCTCATGCTGTCGATCGGCGGCGTGGCGCACGGCGCCTTCGGCACCGGCGGCCCCATGGTGGTCTACGTGCTCGGGCGTGAGCTCGCGGGCGACAAGGCGCGCTTCCGCGCCACCTTGAGCGTGCTGTGGCTCGTGCTCAACGCGGTCCTCGTCGCGAGCTTCGTGGTGGGTGGCAAGGTCGACGCCGCGAGCGCGACCACGACCGGGCTGCTCGTGGCGCCGCTCGTCCTCGGGCTCTTCGCCGGCGAATGGCTGCACGCGCGCATCCCGGCTTCGCGCTTCCGCGGCGCGGTCTTCGCCCTGCTCGGCGTGGTCGGCGCGGCGCTCGTGGTGCGCAACCTCGGCTGAGCTCCGGGCGGCTCGAGCGAGCCGAGTGGTGCCGCCTAGCGCTTCTTGCGGCGCAGCGAGGCGCGCGCCGCGCCGAGCTTGTCGAAGACGTCGAGCACCTTGCCGCCGTAGCGCTGCACGAGCTTGTTCACGAGGCCCTCGTCGTCCTCGCCGATCTTGTCCATGTCGAGCTCGAGCGCGTCGGGCCCGTACATCTTCTCCATGATCTTCTCGACGCTCTTGCCCACCATGCCGCGGAACGGCACCTTCGCCATCATGCCGTACATCGCGGCCTGCCCGCGGCTCTTCACCTCGGGGTGCGCGCGCACGTAGGCCACGGCGGACTCGAGATCCGTGAGGTACTCGTCGACCACGCCGAGGTGGTGCGAGGTGATCGTGAGGTGCAGGCTCTCGGGCTTCTGCTGGCGATCGACGTTCCAGCCGCGGTCCTGGAGCTGGTCGGCCACCGCGTAGAGGCCGAAGCTCGGATCCTTCGCGCCATAGGAGAGGATCGTCATCACGGGCTCGCCGAGGATCTCGAGCTCGGGGATGCGCCGGATGCCCTCCTCGAGCTGCTTGCGCGCCTGCATCGCGCGGCGCGCGTGGTCGACGTAGCCCTCCTGACCGAGCGCGTTCATCGAGGCCCAAGCGGCGGCGATCGAGCCACCGGCGCGCGTGCCGAGCATCGTCGGCGAGGCGTAGATGCCCGAGGGCGAGTCGGTGGAGATGAAGAACTGGTGCTTCAGGTACGACATGTCGCGGTAGACGACGACGCTCGCGCCCTTCGCGGCGAGCCCGTACTTGTGCACGTCGGCCGACATGCTCGTGACGCCCTTGATGCGGAAGTCGAAGGGCGGCACCGGGTAGCCGAGGTGCTCGACCCAGGGCAGCATGAAGCCGCCGATGCAGGCGTCGACGTGGAAGGGCAGGCCCTTCTCCTGGGCGAGCGCGCCGACGTCGGCGATGGGATCGAGCACGCCGTGCGGGTACTGAGGCGCGCTCGCGGCGATGAGCACGGTGTTCTTGTTCACGAGCCGGCGCATGGCGTCGACGTCGGCGCGATGGGAGGCGTCGACCGGGGCGAGCCGGAGGCGCATGCCGAAGTAGTGCGCGGCCTTGTCGAAGGCCGGGTGGATCGTCGAAGGAGCGATGATCTCGGGGGCCTCGACGCGCTGGCGGCCGGACCGCGCGCGGTCGCGGTAGGATTTGACCGCGAGCAGGATCGACTCGGTGCCGCCCGAGGTCATCGTGCCGACGGCCTGCGAGCCGCCGTGCAGCATGTTGGCGGTCATGCGCACGACCTCGGCCTCCATGCGGCGCAGGCTCTGGAAGGCCATGGGGTTCAGGCCGTTCTCGCTGAAGTAGAGGTTGTGGGCCTTCTTCAGGAACTCGTAGTGCTCCTCGCCGGGAAAGTAGACGAGGCTGAAGGTGCGCCCGTCGCGCCAGTCGGCGTCGGCGCTGCGCATCGCTTCCATCGCGCGGAAGAGCTCCGCCTTGTCACGGCCTCGGGTCGGGATCGCAAGCTCGCTCATGGACTCCTCGCGGTGGGAGACCGAGACCTAGCGCGCGCAGCCGCTCTCTGAAAGTGGATCCATCCCTCGCGCGCTTGGCTACCCTTCACGATCCCTACAGCGGAGGCGCTACGTGTCCCTGTTCGTGAGCCCCGAAGTGAAGGGCCGCATCGAGCGGCTCGAGATCCCCTGGAACCGCTTCGGCGTCGATCGCTACGGCGTCTCGAAGAAGCACCTCGCGCTCGGCTTCACGGCGATCGAGCCCTTCTACCGCCACTATTTCTCGGTGAAGGCGCTCGGCGTCGAGCACGTGCCCCGCCACGGGCGCTGCATGCTCGTCGGCAACCACTCGGGTGGAATCGCGATCGACGGGGCGATGGTCATCGCGTCGATGTTCTTCGCGAAGGAGCCGCCTCGCCTCGCGCAGGGCATGATCGAGAAGTTCCTCAACCGCATGCCCTTCGCCTCGATGCTGAGCTCGCGCTTCGGGCAGCTCACGGGCCTGCCGGAGCACGCCGAGCGCCTGCTCGAGGACGAGCGCCTGCTCATGGTGTTCCCCGAAGGCGCGAAGGGCACGGCGAAGCTCTACAAGGACCGCTACTCGCTCGTGCGCTTCGGCACCGGCTTCGTGCGCCTCGCGATGAAGACCAAGTCGCCGATCGTGCCCTTCGCCTTCCTCGGGGGAGGCGCGGCCTTCCCCACGGTGGCGAACGCGGAGCTGCTCGGCCGGCTCGTGGGCGCGCCCTACGTGCCGATCGTGCCGTACCTCGTGCCGGTGCCGCTGCCGGTGCGGCTCGAGGTCGAGTACGGCGAGCCCATCTACTTCGAGGGCACGGGGGCCGAGAGCGACAGCGTGATCTCGGGCTACGTCGAAGAGGTGCGCACCGCCATCGCGACGATGATCGAGCGCGGCCGGGAGCGGCGGGAGGACTTCGCCTCGCGCACGCTCGCGAACCTGAGCGAGGGAGAGAAGCGCGTCATCGGGCGCGCGGTCTCGCTCGAGCCGGAGCCCGGGCACGGCCACGCGCGCGCCACGGATCGAGAGGGAGGCGCGTCGTGAAGATCCTCATCACCGGCATCTCCGGCGCCACGGGGCGCATCGTCGCGATGAAGCTGCTCGAGGCCGGACACGAGGTGGTCGGCATCGATCGACGCAGCTGGCCCGAGGCGCCCGAGGGCCTCGAGATGCACCGGGTCGACATACGCTCGCGACCGGCCGAGGACGTCTTCCGCACGACGCGCCCCCAGGTCGTCGTGCACATGGCGACGGTCACGCACCTCGTGGCGCGCAGCGAGGATCGCTACCGCATCAACCTCGGCGGTACGCGCGCGGTCTTCGAGCACGCGGCGCGCTACGGCGTGGAGCACGTCGTCTTCGCCGGGCGCCACACCTACTACGGTGCGGGGCCGGACACGCCGCTCTACCACACCGAAGACGAGCCCCCGATGGCGATGACGACCTTCCCCGAGCTCGCCGATCTCGTCGCCGCCGATCTCTACGCCGGGAGCGCGCTCTGGCGCCTGCCCGAGATCACCACCACGGTGCTGCGCATGGTCTACACGCTCGGGCCGACCGGGCACGGCACGCTCGCGAGCTTCGTGCGCGGGCCGTGGGTGCCGATGGTCATCGGCTTCGATCCGCTCTTCCAGTTCATGCACGAGCGCGACGTGGCGCGCGCGATCGAGCTCAGCGTGCGCACGCGGCTGCGCGGCGTGTACAACGTCGCCGGGCCCCAGCCGGTGCCGCTCTCCGTGCTCATCCGCCAAACGGGGCGCAGGGCGTTCTGGGTGCCCGAATTCGCCTTCCGCGGCGCGATGGGTCGCTTCGGGCTGCCCAAGCTGCCGCCGGGCGCGCTCAGCCACGTGAAGCACCCGGTGGTGGTCGACGATGCGGCCTTCCGCAAGGCGACCGGCTACGAGCACTCGGTCGACGAGGTCGAGGCGATGCGCCAGTACCGCGAGGCCTTCCCGGTCGTGTCGCGCTGAGGCGCGACCGAGCTCAGACGGGTCGCTTCTTGTTCACGATGGCGTCTCGCATCACCGCGGGCATGAGGCGAGCGCTGGACAGCGCGAGCGCGAGCGGCGCGGGGAAGCGCACGACGCGCTGCTTCTTGGCGATGGCGCGGTCGACGAGCTCCGCGGCCTCGTCGAGCGGGACCAAGAAGGGCATCGGGAAGCGGTTCTTGTCGGTGAGCGGCGTCTTCACGAAGCCGGGGCGCACGTCGGTCACGTGGATGCCTCGCGGCCCGAGATCGCTCGCAGCGCTCTCGAGGAAGAAGCTCAGCGCGGCCTTGCTGGTGCCGTAGTCGGCGCCGGCGGGCAGCGGGATCTCGCCTGCGAGGCTCGTGACGCCGACGAGGTGCCCGCGGCCACGCGCGAGCATGCCGGGCACGACCGCGAGCAAGGTCGCGACGGCGCCGAGCAGGTTGGTCTCCACGAGGCTGCGGAAGTCGGCCAAGCTCTGCTCGGCGACGGGGCGCGCGCGACCGCCGATGCCGGCGTTGGCGATCACGAGATCGAAGCCGCCGACCTCGGCGTCGAGCTCACGCACGCGCGCCTCCGCCGCTTCGGGATCCGAGACGTCGAGCACGACGGCCTCGGCGAGGCCTCCCGCGGCGCGGATGCTCGCGACCTCGGCCTCGAGCGCCTCCTTGCGGCGAGCGGCGAGCCAGACGGCGTGGCCGCGACGTGCGAGGCGCGCGGCGAGCGCGGCGCCGATGCCGCTCGATGCGCCGGTGACGAGTGCACGGGGAGCGTCGCTCATGCCCGCGGCGCTTAGCACGGAGACCGCGTCGCGGAACGGCCTGCGAGCGGCTCGGGGGGTGGGACCTCGAAGCCGAGCGCGGCGAGGATCGCGGGCGCCTGCGGCAGGGTGAGGATGAGCGCGCGCACCATCGCGCGTTCACGTTCGGCCTCGCTGAGGTCGCCGGGCCTGCCGCTCGTGGCCGCGGAGAGCAGGAGCGCAGCGCAGACGCTGACGTTGAGGCTCTCGACGAAGCCGCGCATGGGGATGCGCACCGCGCGGCGGCAGCGCGCGGCCAGATCGGGGCCGATGCCCTCGCGTTCGTTGCCGAGCACGAGGCAGAGCTTCGGGATGCGCGCGAGCTCGCCCGGCAAGAGCTCCCCGTCGGGGTGGGTACCGATGAGCTCGTAGCCCTCGGCCTCGAGCGGCTCGACGAGCGGCTCGAGCTCTCGTTCGGCCTGGATCTGCACCCAGCGCTGCGCGCCACGCGCGACGGTGTACGACGCGAGGAAGCTCTCGCGGCGCTCGAGCACGGCGAGGCGGTGCACACCGAAGGCGTCGCAGGAGCGGATGACCGCGGCGCCGTTGTGCGGATCGTGGGGTGCGTCGAGCAAGACGGTGACGCTGTCGAGCCTGTCGGCGAAGACGCGGTCGAGGCGCGCGGCGCGCTCGGCGGTGATGAAGGGCTCGAGCAAGCGGCGCATCTCGCGCAGGCGCTCGTGAGAGACCCCGGCGAGCGCCTGGAGGAGGGCGCGCTGGGGGCGGGCCACCTCGAAGCAGTTCTCGGTCGTGCGGCGCATGGCGACGCTCCTACCACGGCGCACTCCAGGGGCGCCCGCGCGCGCGTGGACCGTGGGCGCAGCTGCTCGAAGCGAGGTCGACGCGCGCGGACTCGGGTGTAGGCTCCGACGCATGCTTTCGGCCCATCGCTGGATCCCGCTCGCCGCATGCAGTCTCCTCGCCTCCGCGCCGCTCGCGGCAGAAGCGCAGGACGCGCCGCCGCCCGAGGCCCCCGCCCCGAGCACGCAGCCCGCGCCACAGCCAGTGCCGCCTCCGCAGCCCGGGCAGGGTTACCCCCAGCAGGGTTACCCCCAGCAGGGCTACCCCCAGCAGGGCTACCCCCAGCAGGGCTACCCGCAGCAGGGCTACCCGCAGCAGGGCTATCCGCAGCAGGGCTACCCCCAGCAGGGCTACCCCCAGCAGGGCTACCCGCAGCAGGGCTACCCGCAGCAGGGCTACCCGCAGCAGGGCTACGGACCGAGGCCGCCCGAGGGGCCGCCCCCGCCGCGCGCGCCGAAGCCGCCGAGCTGCTGCACGCTGGGCATCCGCTTCGATCCTTTCGATCTCATCTACCGCCGCGTCTCGCTCGAGGCCGAGCTCGCCGTGTGGGGTCCGCTCACGGTCGAGGTCGCTCCGAGCTGGATCTTCGGTGCGCCCGGCGACGGCATCGACGCGAGCGGCGTCTCGGTCCTGGGTGCGGTGGGCGTCTACTTCCAGGGCACGCCACTGCGCGGATTTTTCTTGAAGGGTGTCGCGGGCTTCGAGAGCTTCGAAGCCACGCTGCAGCACCCCCTGCTCGACGACAGCACGGCCAGCGGCACGGTGAGCTCGCCGATCTTCGGCATGCTCTTCGGCAGCTCGCACGTCTTCGGCCGCAACGGCGGTTTCCACCTCTCGGGCGGACTCGGCGTCGACATCCGCACCGGCGATCAGGTCACGCTCGTCGCGCCGGGTGCGGGCGACGTGCCCGGTGCTTCGGTCAGCTTCTACGACGAAGACGTGACCATCGGCCTGCTCGGCTCGATCGGCCTCGGCGCCGCGTTCTGAGCTGGCGCGCGCCGCGCTCGAGGCGCGGAGTTCCGCCAACTTGGCCCGGCGAGGGGGGGCGTGGGAAACCCGGGCCATGCGCGCCAGGCGCACCTCGCCGCGCCTCGGGCGCTCCTCCGCTGCCGCGCTCCTCGCGCTCGCTACCGCGCTCGTCGCGTGGCTCGCGCCAGGGCTCGCGAGCGCGTGGGTCGAGCTGCACGTCGCGCGTGACGACGTTCGTGTGGCGCTCGAGCAAGGTGGCAAGGCCACGGTCGAGCACAGGATCGTCTTGCTCGTCTCGGGTGGCCCGCTCGAACGGCTGAGCGTGCGTGGGGTCGACGACGACGCCGAGACCGATCCGAGCGGCTACGTCGTGCTGAAGAAGGACGCCGACCGCGGCGCGCTCGACGGTGCGCGCCCGATCCGGGTCGAGCGAAAGTCGACCACCGAGGGCGAAGGCACGAGGACCGATCTCGAGATCGAGATCGATGGCGGCCAAGGCGTCGGTCGCGGGACCTACCTGCTCTTCGTGCGCTACCGCACCGACCTGCTCGCGCGCGGCCTGCTCGCGCCCGACGGCAGCATGGCGAAGCTCGCGTGGACGGGGCCGGCCTGGGACGACGGGCTCGAGACGACACGCGCGCTCTTCGAGGTGCCGCAGTCGGCCAACGTGCCGCGCGTCTTCGAGCCGGGCGAGGGCGAGGACGACGAGGCCGAGCTCGAGACCTCGCTGTCCTCGCTCACGCGCAGGCCGGGCGTCGACGCGCTGGAGATCGTGCGCCCCTACGCGCCGCGGGGCGAGCGCGTCGAGTGGCGGCTGCGCGTCGACCGGCGTGTGCTCGGCCTGGCCGGGTCGGCCGACGGGGAGGGCGCGGCGGCCGCCGTGGTGACCCGCGCCCAGCCCGGCTTCGATCTGCCCGCGCTGGGCGATCTGCGCTCTTCGGCGGCGCTCGCCGTGGCGATCGCTGCCTTCCTCGTGCTCGTGCTGCTCGTGGTCGGTCGTGAGCTCGAGCTCGCCCGCCGCGCCGAGGAGAGGGCGCTCGTCTTGCGCGCGCTCGTGCCGATGCCGTTCTGGCTGCGCGCCCCGGCAGCGGCCTGCGCCACGCTCGCGGGCATCGCGCTGCACCTCGAGCTCGCCTCGAGCCTGCCCGGGGCGGTCGCGGTAGCGCTCGCGACGGCGCTCGTGTGGCGCCTGCCCGCGCTCCCTCGAGCCCAGCTTCGCGGCCCGGGCAGCTGGCTCGCGGTGCATGCCCGCGAGGTCTTCGATCCAGCGCCTGCGGCCGAGCGCAGCTACTTCGACCCGAGCACGCGGGCTGGCAAGCTCGGCTTCGCTGCGCTCGTGCTGCTCGTCGCCGTGGGCAGCCTCGCGGTCGCGCAGAGCTCGACCTACCACGCGGTGCTCTTCGCGCTCGACAGCCTGCCGCTCTTCGCTCTGCTGCTCACCGGCCAAGGACGCGCGCTCGCGCCCGACCTCGCGGCGAGCCCCGTCGCCTTCTTCGCCGAGCTGCAGCGATCGCTCGGTCCCAAGAAGGGCGAAGCGCTGCGTGTGATCCCGCGCGTGCGCCTGCCGCGCGGCAGCGCCGACGCCGACGAGCTCCGCCTCACGGTGCTGCCCAAGCGCGCGCTGCCCGGGCTCAGCTCGCTCGAGGTCGCCGTCGCGCCGGAGCTCGGTCCGGGCGGCTGGATCCTGCTGCCTGAGCTGCTGGTGCGCGTGCGCACGGGCTCGGCGAGCCACGAAGCGGCCAAGCGGCTCGCTCCGCACGGGCTCGCGCGCCCCGGTCGCAAACCCGACGAGCTGGTGCTCGCCTTCGCGCCGAAGCTACCGACGGCGAAGCTCACCGCCGAGCTGTGTCACGCGCTGCTCAGGAGCTTCAGCGCCGACGAGAGCGTCGCCGCGGAGCAGCTCGACTCCGCTGCCTCAGGCGTCGCGAAGAGCGCGGCGGCGGAGCCCAAGCGCCGCCCCCCGGCGCGCGCGCTCGAGGCCGTGAAGGTGCCGCGTGAGCGCACGAAGGAGACGGCGGCGCGAGCGGGTTGAAGGCGGGCGGACCGGAGCAGCGCGGCTCGGGTCCTCAGCGCGCGCGGCGACCGACGAGCTTCTTCAGCTCGACGAGCGCGAAGACCACGCCGCCCACCGCGGTGAACGCTCCCCACCACACGAGCGGCAGCGGCGCGGTGTGGAAGAGGCGGTTCATGAGCGGCACGTAGGTGATCGCAAGCTGTGCGGCGAGCATGACGAACGCGCCCACCCAGACCCAGCGGTTGCTGAACAAACCGAGCTTCCAGATCGGAAGGCTCAGGCTCCGGCACGCGAAGAGGTAACCCACCTCGGCGACGACCACCGTGTTCACGGCCACGGTGCGCGCGACCTCGATGGACTCGCCCTGAGACGAAGCCAGCTCGAAGAGGCCGAAGGCCGCGAGCGCGATGAGCGAAGAGACCAGCACGATCCGCCAGAGGATCGACGCGCTGAGGATCGGCGCAGCCACCGGGCGAGGCTTGCGCCCCATGAGCCCGGGCTCCTTGGGTTCGAAGACGAGCGCGATGCCCAGCAAGACCGCCGTGGCCATGTTCACCCACAAAAGCTGCACGGGCAGGACGGGCAGCTGTGCGCCGAAGAGCACGGCGAGCAGCAGCACCAGCGCTTCGCCACCGTTGGTCGGCAGCGTCCACGCGATGAACTTCACGAGGTTGTCGTAGACGCCGCGCCCCTCCTCGACGGCGGCGGCGATCGTGGCGAAGTCGTCGTCGGTGAGCACCATCGCCGCCGCGGAGCGCGCGACGTCGGTGCCTCCCCTGCCCATCGCGACGCCGATATCGGCCTGCTTGAGCGCGGGCGCGTCGTTCACGCCGTCGCCGGTCATCGCCACGACGTGCCCACGCGCCTGGAGCGCCCGCACGAGGCGGAGCTTCTGCTCGGGCGCGACGCGCGCGAAGACGGCGACACGCTCGGCGATCTCCGGCAGGGCCTCGTCGGCGATCTCGCCGAGCTCCTTGCCGGTCACCGCGCGCAGCCTCCCCGCCTGGGTGCGCTCGCCCTCGAGGCCGATCTCGGCCGCGATCGCCGAGGCCGTGACGGCGTGATCGCCGGTGATCATCTTCACCGCGATGCCCGCGCCGCGGCAGTCCGCGACGGCCTGCTTCGCGGCGGCGCGCGGCGGGTCGATCATGCCGACGAGCCCCAGCAGGCTGAGCCCCGTCACGTCGTCGTGCCCGATGTGCGCCCTGCCCGCCTCGAGCGTGCGTCGCGCGACGAGCAGCACACGCAGACCGTCGGCGGCGAGGCGCTCGACCTCGGCGTGCAGCGCGTCGTGATCGAGCGGGACCAGCTGCCCTGCTCGGTCGAGCTGGTCGACGCAGCGCGCGAGCAGCGCGTCGGAGGAGCCCTTCACGTAGAGCACCGGCTGGTCGCCGGTACGAGCGTGGAGCGTCGCCATGTACATGTGCTCCGACTCGAAGGGCACGACGTCCAGGCGTGGCCAGGCCTCGAGCGCCGCGCCGACGAGGCCGAGCTTCTCCGCGCCGACCAGCAGCGCGGCTTCGGTCGGATCGCCCTCGACCTTCACCTCGCCGCCTTCGCGCGCGATGCGTGTGTCGTTGCAGAGCGCGCCCGCGCGCAAGCACTCCTCCACGCTGGGCGCTCCGGCGGCGTCGAAGCGCGCACCCTCCCGCAAGAGCTCTCCCTCGGGCGCGTAGCCCTCTCCGCTCAGCTCGTAGCGCTCCCCCGCGACGAGCAGCGTCGTCACGGTCATCTGGTTCTCGGTGAGCGTGCCGGTCTTGTCGGAGCAGATGACCGTCGTGCTGCCGAGCGTCTCGACCGCAGGCAAGCGGCGCACGATCGCGCGGCGCTTCGCCATCGACGAGACGCCGACCGCGAGCAGGATCGTCACCGCGGCGGGCAGCCCCTCGGGGATCGCACCGACCGCGAGCGCGACGGCGGCGTTGAAGGTGTCGACCAGGCTCGCGCCCCGTAGGGCCTCGAGGCCGAAGAGGAGCGCCGCCGCGCCGAGGATGCTCCAGACCAGCAGCCTCGAGAGCGCGGCGATGCGCTGGGTGAGCGGAGTCTCGAGGCTCGTGGCCTTCGAGAGCATGTCGGCGATGCGGCCCGTCTCGGTGGCGTCGCCGACCGCGACGACGACGCCCTTGCCTTGGCCGTAGGTGACGGACATGCCGGCGAATGCGAGGTTCTTGCGGTCGCCCACGAAGGTGTCGGCAGGCAGGGGTTCGAGGCTCTTCGAGGAGGGGACCGACTCGCCCGTGAGCGGCGCCTCCTCGCATTGCAGATCGCGCAGCTCGAGCAGGCGCAGATCGGCCGGTACGGTGTCACCGGACTGCAGGAGCACGAGGTCGCCGCGCACGAGCTCCTCGCTCGGCACACGCCGCTTGGCCCCGTCGCGCAGCACGGTGGCCTCGGTGACGACGAGCCGGTCGAGGCCCTCGATGGCCTGCTCGGCGCGCCGCTCCTGCACGAAGCCGATGAGCCCGTTCACGAGCACGACGGCGCCGATGACGATCGCGTCGACCACGTCGTCGAGCGCGATCGAGACCAGCGCCGCAGCGATCAGCACGACCACGAGCGGCTCGGTGAACTGCGCTGCGAGCTTGCGCAGCGCGCTCTTTCCCCTGCGTTTGGTGATCCGGTTCGGCCCGTCGCGCTCGATGCGCCTTCGGGCTTCTTCGTCCGTGAGGCCGCGAGGGCCCGCGTCGAGCTCACGCAGGACCGCCTCGGCCTCGAGCGCGTGCCAGGCTCGAGTCTCCATGACCCGATCGGATACATGAAGACCGCTTCACGTGTCAGCAGGTCTCGTTGCTCGCGCAATGATTGCGCCCGCGCCACGATCGCGCCTTCCACACGGCGCAGGGTGGCGCGTTCGGTTCAGCCCTCGGGCACGAGCGCGGCGATGTCCTCGGGCAGCGGCGAGCTCACCACGAAGGCGGGTACGACGGCGTCGCCTGGCCACGCGATGCGCGCGGCGTGCAGCGCGTGACGCGCGATGCCTCGGCCCTGCTCGCCGCCGTAGAGCGCGTCGCCGACCAGCGGGTGACCGATCGCGGCGAAGTGCGCGCGGATCTGGTGGCGCAGCGCGCGCGGGGCGCGCGCCTCGACGAGCGCGAGGCCCCCGTGCTCCCGCAGCTTGGTCCACGAGGTGCTCGCGGCGCGGGGCTCGAGGCGGTGCACGTCGCGCGGGTGCGTGCAGGCGAGCACGCGGCGGCGATCCTTCGGGTGGGGCGCGAGGGGAATGTCGATCGTGCCCGACTCGCCGAGATCCTCGGCGCTGCACACGAGCAGGTAGCGCTTGTCGAGACGGCCCTCGCGCAGACCCGCGACGAGCGTGTCGAAGACGACGGGGTCGCGCGCCGCGAGCACGAGGCCGGATGTGTCGGTGTCGAGCCGGTGGCAGAGCCCTGGCTCGCGCGCCGAGAAGCCGCAGCTCTTCACCTCGGGGTGGCGCGCGACGAGCGCGTTGGCGAGCGAGCCCTTCTCGCCCGGCTGCAGCGGCGCGGTGGGCTGCCCGGCGGGCTTCTCGAGCACGAGCAGCTGCGCCGTCTCGAAGACGACGTGGAGCGGCGCCTCGGGATCGGGCACGGCGTCGACGCTATGCTCCTCGACGTCGACCTCGATGACCTGCCCGCCCTGCGCGACCTCTCCCTTGGAGGCGCGGTGCGCGCGCCCCTCGAGCTCGGTGCGCACGCGCACCTTGCCCAGCGAGAAGAGGCGCTTCACGCCTGCCCGCCCGAGCCCAGCCACGCGCTGCACGAGGAGCTTGTCGAGACGCGTGCCGGCTTCGGATTCGCTGACGGTGAAATGCATCGCCTTGGACTCGCAGTCCTAACGTAGGAGAGGTCGCGCTGCCACGCGACAAACGGATCGCTCAGAACATCACGACGCCGCGCGCGCCGAAGGCCACGGTGAGCGCGCTCTCCACCGAGAATCGCTCGGCGTCGCCGTGGAGCACCTCGCGGTAGGCGGGGTTCGTGGGCGCGGAGCCCGCGCAGGCGTCGTCGCCGCAGGGCTGCTCGTCGGTGATGGTGTGCGGCGTGTCCCAGGCGAGGCGCAGACCCGCGCCGATCTTCACGAGCAGGCTCGGCTGCCAGGTGACGCTCGTGCCGAGCCCGATGCGCGCGTGCTCCTCGACGACCTCGAGGCCCGTCGCATGGGCGCGGACCCCCGAGCGCTCGACCGCCTGCCGCAGACTGGGAGCGCTGCTCGTCCCGAGCGCGTCGAAGAGCTCGGCGAAGTCTCGCCCGCGAGTTCTGAGCTCGAGCTCGGTGTATCCGTCGACGGTGAAGCGCGAGAACCTCTCTCGGTTCTCCCAGGGCACGAAGGCGAGCCCGAGCGCCCCGTCGATCTGCGCGGGAGGCGCGGCGGGCCCCGTGCCGCCCGTGGGAGCGTCCCAGATGGAGCTCGTGGGCAGCTCGACGAGCAGGCTCGCGCGCAGGAAGGGCTCGAGCGCCCCGATCCGCCTGGACGCGGCCGCGTGCAGCTCGAGACCGAGCGTGCCTCGCGTGATGCCCGCTTCCACCGGCCCGCGCGCGTCGGGCTCGCCCGGGCCACGCCTCCCGTCGCGATCGACGTCGCCCGGGTGCGCACAGGCGACCTCGCCATCGGGGGCGTCTTGACGGCAGGCATGCATCGCGTCGCCCAAGGCGAAGCGCAGCTCTCCGCCGACGCGAAGCTCGAAGGGGCCGGTGCCTCGCACGGCGGAGAGCGGCGCCGCGTCGAGGCCGACGGCGAGGAACTCGAGTCCCGAGCGCTCCGCCGCGCGGAAAGGGAGGCGCAGCAACGGCTCGCCGGGCGCACCGAGTACGATCCCGGGCGAGCCCTCGGGCGGTCGCAGCGCTCGCGAGTCGCTCAAGACGAGGGGCAGGCGCAGCACGAAGGCGAGGTCGCGGTAGAGGCCGACCTCGATGCGCGGCACGAGGCGCGAGACGCTGTGCTCGTAGCTCGCCACCTCGCGGCCGCGGCGATGCACCCTCGCGGTGCGTCCGTAGAGCTCGTAGTCGAGCCCGACGTTCAGATCGAAGAGGTCGCCTTCGTCGAAGGCGTCTGCGACGAGCACGTGCTCCCCCGGCTCCTGCATCGTGCGCGGCTCCGCCGGGAGACGCGGCTCGTCTGCGCGAGCGGGCCAGGCCCAGGAGCAGACGAGCCCCAGCGTGACGACGGCGATACGCAGGGCTCGCGGGTGCACTCGTTGGGCCCAGCCAGCCGCGCGAGCCCAGCCAGCCGCGCGAGCCCAGCCAGACCTCGCGCGCGAGGCTTCAGTGAGCTTCGGTTCCACCGTCGCCAGCGGGGCTCGCTCCCGGCTCGGCGCCGGAGGCCTGCGCCTCCGCGGCCGAAGGCGACGACGCGGGCTCGGCGGCAGGATCGGCGGGCTGGGCCGCGGGCGTGCGCGGGACGCGGCTCGAGCGTGGGCCACCGGCGGCGGCATCTTCGTCTTCGGCGATGGCGTCGGTGATGTCCTCCGCTGCGAGCTCCTCCTTCGCGAAGGAGAGATCGCGCGAGGTCTGGTCGAGACGATCGGCGAGCACGCCGAGGAACTGCCAGAGCAGCTTGCCCGCGAGCTCGTACTCCTTGCGCAGGATCGCGAAGAAGTCGCTCCGCCTGAGCGCGATGAGCTCGCTGTGCTCGACCGCGCGTACGGTGGCCGAGCGCGGCGTGGCGCGTATGAGCGCCATCTCGCCGAAGTGCTCGCCCGCGCCGACCTCGCTGAGGACCTGCTCGCCTCGCAGGATGTGCAGCATGCCGTCGACCACGATGAAGAGCTCGTCTCCGCGCTCGCCCTCGCGTACGACCTCTTGGCCGGCCTCGAACTCCATCACCTCGGCGACCTGCATGATGCGGAGCAGGTCGCGCTCCTGGAGCTTGGAGAAGAGCGGCATGTTCCGCAGCGCTTCCTTCTTCTGCTCGAGCTTGCGCGCGGCCTGCGCTGCGTCTGCCCCGACCCCGCCGACGCGCACGAGCAGGCAGGTGATGTTGTCGCCGCCGCCCTTCTTGTTCGCGAGCTCGATGAGCTCGTCGGCGGCTCGCTCACCGTCGTCGTCCTCGAAGTACGCCTCGAGCTCCGCGGTGTGGTTGATGTAGCCATGCAGCCCGTCCGAGGCGAGCAGGAACTGGTCGCCGGGCAGGACGTCGATGACGAGCGTGTCGACGTCGACGCGCTCGTAGACGCCGACGGCGCGCGTGACGGCGTTCTTCTGGGCCACGCGCTCGATCTGCTCCTTGGTGAGCCGACCGCGGCGCACGAGCTCGTTGTAGACCGTGTGGTCCTCGGTGATCTGCTCGACCCGCCCGCCGCGGTAGAGGTAGATGCGGCTGTCGCCGACGTGGGCGACGAAGCCGTGCGCGCCCGCCACGAGCAGCGCGGAGAGCGTCGTGCCCATGCCGCGCTTCGCGGAGTCGCTCTTCGCTTCCTCGTGGATGCGTGAGCAGGCCCGGAGGACCGCCGACTCCATGAGCGCCTGGATCTCGCGCGCCGCGTCACGCGAGGCCTCGCCCGCCGCGTAGGCGCGCACCAGCTCCTGTCGGCGCTTGATGTCCTGGTGGATGAGGCGCACGGCGAGCGCGCTCGCCACCTCGCCTGCTGCGTGTCCACCCATCCCGTCGGCGACGATGAAGAGCTGCAGCTTGCGATCGACGAGGTAGTTGTCCTCGTTGTGGTCGCGAACGCGCCCGACGTCGGTCCTGGGGTAGAAGTGGATGGAGTCCGTTTGCCCCATCGTGAGAGGCTAAACTATCCGAGGGTCTCCTCGCCACGCAACCTGCGGCCGAGCCCGCCCGGAAGCCGGCGTCGAGCCCGTCGGCCCCCCCACCCCGCCCGAAGCCTCCTCTCGCGCGAGGCACCGCCCGCCTCGAGCTCGCTCCGTAGCCCCCACGCCCAGTCCCACGCCGAGCATGCGTCGATCCCAGGCTGCGACCACCGCGAGACCTGCCCCCAGCGCGGCGGGCGGCGCCGCGCGCCTCTCGAGGGGTCGCGCGGCCCGGGTCGAGGCCGCGCTCCGGTGGCTTCTCGCCTGGGTGCTCGGCTCGGGGGTGCTGGCCGCGATCCTGCTGCTCGCCGATCGCGTCATCGCGGGCCAGCTCGACGCGGCCAGGCCGGACACCACCGTCGCCATCGAGGTGCTCTCTGCGAGCGCGCTCCGACTGGGGGTGGCGGCGGGCGCGTGGATCGCGCTCAGTTCGCTGCTCGCCGAACGCGCGACGCGCCCCTGGCTGCGCTGGGGGCTCACGCTGCTCGCCGTCGGCGGCGCGGTGGCCTGGGCCCTGTCCGAGGAGGTGCTCGGGAGCTTCGCGAGCGCGCGCGAGCGCGGCAGCGTCGTCGCCGTGTGGGCGCCTCGTGGCATCCTGCTCGGCTCGGGCCTGCTCGCGGGTGGGCTCGCCTGCGCTGCGAGGCCGAGGCAGGCCGCCGACGGTGTCGGGGAGCGGCCGCGTCTCGTCGCGCTCGCGCTGTCCTTCGTCGGTGGGGTCCTGCTGCTGGTGCTCGACCAGACCTGGCTGGTGGCGCTCTACGCGCGCCTGCACGCCGCGATCGAGCTCTACGCGAGCCTGCTCGTCGTCGCCGCCGCTTCGCTGGGCATCGAGCGTGCGCTGCCGCGCGAGCGACCCTGGGGGCGGCTCTCGGCCTTCGCCGCCGTGGGTCTCTCCGCGCTCGTGGGTGGCCTGTCGCTGCGCTTCTGGCTCGAGCCGGCCCGCCGCGAGGCGAGCATCGAGGCCTTCGAGCAGCTCGCGGCGCACCCGTACTACGCGGTGCGCGCGGCGAGGCGCGCCACCCGCGCCGATGACGGCGGGCTCGGCGGGCTCGGCGACGCACGCATCGCGGAGCTGCTCGGCCGCTATGGCGTCGACGCCGTGAGGCGCGATCCTCGCTGGGATCTGCCGTACCGAGAGCCGCCGCGGGTCGCAGCCGCGATCGACGCGCTCCGCCCGGACGACATCGACTTCAACGTGGTCGTCTTCTACGTCGACACCCTGCGCTACGACGTCGCCTCGGATCCGACGATGATGCCGGAGGCCGCGAAGTTCGCGCGCAGCAGCTTGTCCTTCGAGCGCGCCTACAGCTGCGGCTCCGACACGCTGACCGCCCTGCCTTGCATGATCGGCGGTCACTACGACCGGCGACGTGTCGTGTCGGAGGGCACGAAGCTCGTCGGCTCCCACGAGCGCCCGACCCTGCTCTCGGTCGCCCGGGATCGTGGCGTGAGGTCCTCGCTCTTCATCCCCGAGAGCGCGCAGCAGTTCCTCGAGAAGCTCTACCCGGGTTTCTCGGACTTCGACGAAATCCACCGCTCGGTCGACCACGAGGTGGCCGGCGTGTGGGGCTACGGCGCCGACATGCCCACGGCCGACGAGCTCGTCACGCGCTCCCTCGACTGGATGAGTCAGCGACAGGGGCAGCGCTTCTTCACGTGGCTCTTCCACTTCGACGTACACAACTGGCGCGAGCTCGACCGCAGACATCTGCAGTCGATCAAGGAGCGCCACGGCGTGACCGAAGAGGGCGCGCTGCACGTCTCCTACCGCGCGGCGGCGCGCGGCGTCGACGCGGCCTTCGGCAGGCTGCTCGAGGGCCTCGAGCAGCTCGGCATCGCCGACGACACCGTCGTGGTCTTCGTCTCGGACCACGGCGAGGGCCTCGGCGACGGCGGCTTCTGGGTCCACTCGGTCTTCTTGTGGGAGTCGCTCATCCGCGTGCCGCTCGCGATCCGGGTGCCGGGCCTGGGCCAAGCGCGCGTCACCGACCCCGTGAGCCTCGCAGATCTCACCCCCACGCTCGCGCGCTACCTCCACCCCGCGCCTTCGCTCGATGGTTGCCACGGCGATGATCTGCTCGGTCGGCTGGTACCCCAGCCCGCGCCGCGCAGGTTGCCGATCCTCGCGTCGAGCGTGCTCCAGCAGGAGCTCGCGCGCGTCGCGGTGATCGACGGCCGCTACAAGCTCGTGCTGCCGACCGACTGGGGCTCGCCGCAGCTCATCGACACCGAGGCCCCTCTGCCCGACGACACCGATCTCGCCGAAGCGCTCCCCAGCGAGACGCTCTCGCGCATGGCGACGCTGCTCTCCTCGCCCGTCTTCGTGAACGCCTACGAGGATGCGCGAGCGGCGGCCCAGGGCCCCTGAGCTCGCCGCGCTCGGGTGCGCCTCAAGGCAAGAGCCCCAGGTCGAGCATCGAGGCGTAGGCGCCGCGCGCGACGACGACGTGATCGACCACGGCGACGCCGACGATCTCCGCGGCCTCCGCCAGCACGCGGGTCATCGCGATGTCCTCGGGTGAAGGCGTGGGGTCACCGCTCGGGTGGTTGTGCACGAGCACGAGCGCGCTCGCGGCCTCGAGCAGGGCGAGCCGCAGCACGTCGCGCGCCGAGACCGCGCAGCCGTGCAGCCCGCCCTGCGCGACGCGCCGCATGCCACGCGCGCCGTTGCGCCCATCGAGCGCGACGATCCAGAGCTCCTCGTGATCGAGCTGACCGAGCCGCGCGCCGAAGAGCGCGGCGACCTCCGCCGAGCTCGAGACCCTCGCCCTCGGCACGCTCGCGCGCTCGCTCGTCCTGCGCCCGAGCTCGATGCCTGCGAGCAGCCGGAGGGCCTTCACCGGCCCGAGCCCGGGCACGGCCGATACGCGCCCGACCCCTGCACGCGAGAGCCCCGCGAGCCCGCCGAGCAGCTCGAGGGTCTCGCTCGCGACGACACCCACACCTCGGCCCGTGCCGCCGGTGCCGAGCACGAGCGCCACCAGCTCCGCGTCACCGAGGCGCTCGAGCCCCTCGCGAAACGCGAGCTCACGTGCGCCTTCCCTCTGCCCTTGCTCGAGATCCATGGCCCCGCCTTTGGCAGGCCGCGTGCCACACGTGGCTCCGCGCCGTCGCAGGCGCTTTTCGCGGTTCCGAGCCTCGCTCGGCCTGGCGGACAGCGGCGCGGGGGTGGCGGCCGCCACCCGCGTCTCAGGCGTCGGCCGGTGGCTCCGCGACGGCGCCCTCGGGCAGGCTCGCCACGAAGGCGTCACGCGCCTCGGTGCAGCGCGTGGCGTCTCGGCCGTCGAAGGTGAGCTTCGTGCGCACGACGGGATCCGTCCACCTCGGGTAGGAGCCGATCTCGACGTCGGGGAAGCGCTCGACGACCTGGTCGAGCAGGGGCTTGAGGTTGCCCTCGTCGAGCTTCGTGAAGGCCGCCACGGAGACGAAGGGCGCGCTCGGCCCGAGCACCTCCACGACCTGCTTCATCTTGAGCGCGAAGATCTCGGGCACCCCCGGCAGGACCCAGACGTTCTCGACCACCACCGTGGGCCAGGGCACCTCGACGGTGGAGACGAGCCTCGCGCCCCGAGGGATGCGCGCCATGAGCAGGTGCCCCTCGCGCAGGCGCTCGCCGTAGGCGCGCCGGATGAGCCCTTCGAGCTGCTCCGAGACCACGACCTCGCGATCGAAGGCCCGCGCCACCGCGTCCATCGTGAGATCGTCGTGCGTCGGGCCGACCCCGCCGCTCGTGAACACCCAGTCGTGACGCGAGGCGAGCACGCGCAGCTCCGAGGCGATGACGTCGAGACCATCGAGCACGGTGACCGCGCGCTCGAGGCGCACGCCGAGCTGACGCAGCGTCTTGGCGAGCACGCCCAGGTTGCGGTCGAGGATCTTGCCGGTGAGGATCTCGGTCCCGATGATGAGCGCCGCGGCGCGGCGCTCGGGCTGCGGCTCGTCGTGCGCCTCGCTCACGGTGGGCCCTTGCGACGGCGTGGATCCGAGCGCGGCTCGAGCACCCGCCCGCCCCCGGCTTCGTCGGCCTGCTCGCCGAGCTCCTCGAGCTCCCGCACGATGGGACGCCCGTCGGCGTCGACCGCGAGCAGCTCCTCGACGCGGCGCTCCGCGCGCTCGATGCGCTCCTGCGCCAGCCGCGCGAGCCGCACCCCCTCCTCGAAGAGCGCGAGCGCCTTCTCGAGCGGGAGCTCACCGCTCTCGAGCTCGTCCACGATCTTCGTGAGCCGGTCGGTGCTCGCCTCGAAGCTCTCGTCGGGCGCGGTCATGGTGCGGAAACCTGCGCCGACCCGAGAGCGGGCGCAAGCTCGAGTGCGCCCCGGCCGTAGGGCCAGCCGACCAGGAGCAACGCGCCGTCGGGCGCGGGCACCGCGGGCACCGCGAAGCCGCTCGGGCCGACGAGCCTCAGCGCGAAGCCGTCCGCCCGCGGACCGGCGGCGTCGATCTGCACGAGGCTCGCGCGCGCCCGCTCGAGCCCGAGCAGCTCTGCATAGGGCGCCGCCTCCGCCGAAGTGCTGCGTCGCCCGCTCGCCGCGAGCGCCCGCACGCTGCCGTCCGGGTCGAGCTCGGCGGCCCACTCCAGCGTGGCCTCGCGCACGTGCTCGCGTCGCGCCGAGAGCGCACGGACGAGCGCACGCCGGACACGCGCGTCGGGCTCCGCGACGTAGGCCTCGGCGAGCAGTCCCGTGATCGATGGCTCGCGCGACTCGGCGAGCCCCGCGGCGACGGCGACGCGCATCGTCGGATCGGGGCTCCGGAGGAGCGCCACGAGGCGGCTCGCGTAGGTGCCGTCGTCGCGGCGAGGGGCCGCGCGCGCCGAGAGCGCCGCGAGAGGTCCACCGGACTCCGCCCAGAGCAGCAGGGTGGCGAGCGGGACGCGGTCGGCCACCTCGGGCACGCCGAGCGCCGGCCCGGCGGCGAGCTCGAGCGCGCCGGGCACACGAGGCGACGCTGGACCGAAGTACCGCCCGAGCGCGGCGAGCGAGCCGGGAGAGCGCATCGCCGCGCGCGCCGCGCCCGCGAGGAGCGCGACGTCGGGCTCGGCGTCGCGCCCGACGAGCTCGCCTGGCTCGCGCGCGCCGATCGCCACCAAACCGAAACCCGCCGCCTCGCGATCCGAGGCATCCTTCGAGGCGAGCAGCCGCTCGAGGCGCTCGGACAGCCCGGCGATGCGCTCGCCGAGCGTGATCGCACGCAGCACAGCGACGCGCAGCCCAGCTCTGCGCAGCTCGGGCAGGGAGGCGTCGGCGAGCTCCGTGACGAGCGCGCGCGCGCGCTCGCCGGGGCACTCCGCGAGCCCGGACATCGCGGCGGCGCTCACCGAGGCGTCCGACACGAGCGCGCGCAAGGGCTCGACGGCGCCGGCGCGCGCGAGCACCGACACGGCCAGCGCGCGCGACTCGCCCTCGAGCTCCGGCAAGAGGGCCTCCACGCGCTTCGCGATCGCTGGAGACGGCGCCGCGCGCGCTCGTCGCAGCGCCAGCGTGCGCGACTCTCGGAGCTCCAACATCGCGAGCACCCCCCGCTCGGCCTCGCTCGAGCGCCCGAGCGCGTGCAGCACCGCGACCGCGTCGTCGATCGCGCGCGCGTCCTTGCCCTCGAGCCACGGCAGCACCGCCGCCACGCCGCGGTGGTCACCGAGCCTCGCGAGCGCGAGCGCAGCGGCGGCGCGCCCCGGACGGTCGCCGCGCTCGAGCTCGCCGACGAGCATCGGCAAGGCGCGCAGGTCACCGAGCTCACCGTAGAGACGCAGGAGCGACGGCGTGAGCAGGCGCGGGCTGCGCTCGGCCTCGGTGGCCTTCGCGCCCGCCTTCGTCGGAGCGCCCGCTCCCGGCGCCGCCGCCTCCGATGCGCTCGTCTCGCCGTCGTCGTCCTCGGTGGCCGATCGAGAGGCGGGCCCGCTCGCCGCCTCCCGAGCCTCGTCGTCTCCCTCGACGAGCTCGGCCTCGGCCGGCTCGCCTTTCTCCGGGTCGGAGGGCTCTTCGGGCAAGTACAGGATCGCGTCGAGGCGCTCCGGGCGTGCGTACACGAGCGCCGCGAGCGCCGACGACGAGGCCGCGCCGCGCGAGGCCGCGAGGCTGGCGAGCGCTGCGATCGAGGCCTCGCTGCCCTCGCGGGCGAGCGCGAGCGCGGCCGTCTCGCGCACGAGCGCGTCGAGCTCGCGGCTGCGCCCTGGGTTGCGCGCGTCGGCGGTGGAGGCCTCGCGCAGGAGCCAGCTGCGCACCTCGGATCGCCCCGCGTGAGGCGCGAGCGCGCGGACCGCGTAGAGCCGGAGCTCGGGCTCGCGCAGCGTGTCGCCGGCTCGCAGCGCCTCGAGCAGCACGTCGAGTGACTCGGCCGTGCCGAGCGCCGCGAGCCGCTCGATCCCGAGCCTGCGCTCTCGCCGATCGGCGGCGACCAGCCGCGCGCGCGCCTTCGCGACGCCCAGGCTCGAGCGCAGCGTGCGGCTCGGCGCAGGCTCCGGCTGCGCGGGCGCCTCCGTGACCGCCCGGCCGTGGGCGTCGATCGGCAGCGCCGCGACGACGAGCAAGCAGACCGCGAGGCTCGTTCGAGCGCGGAGCATCGGGCAGGCAAGGTAGCGCATGTGGCGCGCCGCCGGGCTAGGCTCTCGCTCGGCGGCGCGCCGCTTGCTTCGGCGGGAAGCGGCTGGGCCCTTCCTGCAGAGGTGACGTTTGGGTAGGGTCGAGGCACATGGCTTGGACCAAGCTCGCGCAGCGCCTCGTGACCACGACCGCCGACGGCGTCTACCAGGCGCTCGAGCTCGCCGGGCGCCTCGCCCCCGAGCCCGAGCCCTTCCACCCGAAGTGGAGCGACCGGCCCATCCCGCGCGGCCAGGAGCGCACCAAACCAGGGCTCGGCTGGCCGCGCGAGACCGACAGCCTCTGCCCGACCTGCGTGAAGGAGGCCCGCGCCGCGATCCTGCGCGGCGACGAGGACATCCGCCACCTCGTGACCGACAAGCCGGGAGAGATCCGCGCCACGATCCTCGAGAAGGACGGCCACGTCGTCATGCAGAAGACCTGCCCGGTGCACGGCTTCTTCGAGGACGTCATCAGCATCGACCCGGCCTTCCTCGCGCGCATCGAGCACCTCTTCCCCGGACGCGACGTCGCCATGACGGCCGACGCACTCCACGACCACGGCTCGAGCAGCGTGCGCTTCGGGCGAGGCGGCGTGCTCACGGTCGATCTGACCAACCGCTGCAACATGATGTGCGACCCCTGCTTCATGGACGCGAACCAGGTGGGCTTCGTGCACGAGCTCGGCTGGGAGGAGATCCAGAAGATCCTCGACGACGCGATCGGCGTACGCCCGCGCAGGCAGATGTCGATCCAGTTCTCGGGCGGCGAGCCCACGATGAGCCCGCACTTCGTCGACGCGATCAAGTACGCGCGCGACATCGGCTACTTCGCGGTGCAGTGCGCGACCAACGGCCTGCGCTTCGCCGAGGAGCCGGGCTTCGCGAAGAAGTGCAAGGAGGCCGGCCTGCGCATGGCCTACCTGCAGTTCGACGGCGTGACCAACGCGGCCAACTCGCACCGCAAGATCGGAAACCTCTACGACGTGAAGCTGCGCGCCATCGAGGAGCTCGCCGCCGCCGGCATCGACGTCATCCTCGTGGTCACGGTCGTGCGTGGCGTGAACGACGATCAGGTCGGCCCGATCGTGGAGTTCGCGGTCGACAACGCCGACAAGGTCACGGTCGTGAGCTTCCAGCCCGTGAGCTTCACCGGCCGCGACGAAGACATCGCCGACGAGCAGCGCCACGCGCAGCGCTACACGCTCTCGCACCTCGCGCACGATCTCTCGAAGCAGACCGGCATCACGAACCCCTTGCGCGACTGGTTCCCGCTCTCCGCGCTCTCGCCCTTCGGCGACGTCTGCGATCTCATCGACGGCCCGAACCGCGACTTCGGCCAGCTCAAGTGCGGCTGCCACCCGAACTGCGGCATCGGCACGGTGCTCTTCGTGAACAAGAAGACGAAGCAGATGGTGCCGCTGCTCGACTTCCTCGACATGGAGGGCATCCTGCGCGACATGCAGGCGATCTTCGACGCGGGCAGGCCGGGCGCCTGGGCCAAGGCGCAGGTCGCGGCGAGCGTGCTCCGCCACTTCGACCCCGACAAGGCCCCGCCGGGCTTCACCGTCGACACGCTCATCAAGCAGTTCATGAGCCAGATCGGCGCGCGCCACCGCGAGGACGACGCCGCCGAGTTCGAGTGGCGCGTGCTCTTCGTCGCCGGCATGTGGTTCCAGGATCTCTTCAACTACGACTTCCGCCGCACGGAGATGTGCATCATCCCCTACGGCACGCAGCACGGAGAGATCAGCTTCTGCGCGTACAACACCGGCGCGGGCTGGCGACAGATCGTCGAGAAGATGAACGCCAACGCCACGGTCGCCGAGTGGTACCGGCGCTACGGCCGCCACCCGGTGCACGCGAAGAACAAGGACCTCCCGCTCCCGCCGAAGGGGACGCCCATCACGGTGAAGGAGCACGAGCTCGCACTCGCGGAGCGCGCGGCGAGCGCCGTGGGTGCGGGCGCCCCCACGCTCACCAGCGAGGGCGAGCCTGCTCACGACGAAGCTCGATCGAACCGCGCCCGCCGCAAGCTCAAGCACCTGCCGGTGCTCACGAGCTGAGGGCGCTCCTTTCGCTCGTCGTCGAGCGGCCTCAGTCCGGGAGCAGCCCGGGGCAGCCGCGCGTCTCGGCGCTGCCCGCGCGATCGGGGCAGGCGTCGAGCTCGTCGGGGATGCGATCTCCGTCGTTGTCGAGCTCGGGGCAACCGTCGCGGTCCTCGTAGCCGTCGAAGTCCTCGCGATCGTGCGGGCAGGCGTCGACCGAGTCGTCGAGGCCGTCGTCGTCGGCGTCGCTGCCACGCGGCGCGAAGCTCAGGCCGAGCGTCACACGCAGCGGCGCGTTGCCGACGCCGTCGGCGAGCGCCCACTCCACGCCGCCGACGAGCGAGACGTCGCCGAAGCGGTAGCGCCCCGCGACGCTCGCGAACCAGCCCGCGGGCTCGGAGGCCTCGAAGGGAGCGATGGGCGCGAGCGGGAGCCAGCCGCGCGTCTCCACGAAGAGCGTCGCGCGGCCCTCGTCGTCGAGGCCGAGCGCCCTCGGGTGCAGCGCGACACCGCCGACGAAGGGCAGCTCGTGACCGAAGCGCGAGGCGCAGCTCGCCTCGGCTTCGTCGGGGTCGCAGGCGTAGCGCCCTTCGTCGCCGCGCAGCTTCACGCCGGCGCCGAGGTGCAGGCTCACCGCGCCGAGCCCGAGATCGGCGAGCAGCCTCGCGTCGTTCGAGACGCTGCCTTCGCCGAGGAAGCCGCGCTCGTCGCCGAGCGGCACGGCGAGGCGGTTCACGAAGGCGAGGCCGAAGCCCTGGGCGAGACCGCTGCGATCGCGCTCGGGCGCCACGAGGGTCGCCTTGAGGCCGAAGGCCGGATCGCCGAGCGCGGCGAGCGGCGGCCCACCTCGCTCCACGAGGCGCTCGGCCCGAGCATCGAGCGCGCTGTCGTCGCCCGTCTGCGCGATGACGACAGGCAGATCGAGCGAGAGCGTGAGGCGCCCGAGCAAGCCCACGGCGAGCAGCACGTCGCCCGTCAGCTGGTGTTCGAGCGGCACGAGCACCGCCTCACCGGCCGCGTCGCGCAGCGCGATCGGGCGGTAGGCGTAGCTCGTGCGCACCGCCACGTGCACCTCGCCCGAGGCGGGCGAGCTCACCGGGTCGACGTGCAGACCGGCCTCTTCGGAGAGCGGCACGCGGCTGCCTCGCAGATCGGCCGAGGGCTGGTCTTGTGCGGCCGCAGGCGCGGCGAGACCGAGCCAGGCGAGCGCGACGGCGGTGGAGCGCGAGAAGAGAGCCGGGGAAGGAACTCGCATACGGGGTGGGGCCGACGACGTGGGCGCGCTGCTCGCGCCAGGCGGACAGCGCCTCCGAGGTCGCACGCCGTGGGAGCGTAGATCACCTGCCTGCTCCGAAACCACGCCTTGTTCTTGGGCCCCGGGCTGGATCCGTGGCAAGGGTGGCGGAAGTCGCATGGATTCGATCCGCATTCGCGGGGGCAAGCGCCTCGAGGGAACCATCTCGGTGAGCGGCGCGAAGAACGCCGCCCTCCCCATCCTCTGTGCCACGCTCCTGTCGGACGGGGAGAGCCTGCTCCGCAACGTCCCGGCGCTGCGCGACATCGAGACCACGTCGGCGCTCTTGCGCTTCCTCGGCCGCAAGGTCGAGTGCGGCCCACCGGAGGTGAGCGTCTCGGGCCAGGGCAACGACCGCCCCGAGGCGCCCTACGAGCTCGTGAAGCAGATGCGCGCGAGCGTCATGGTGCTCGGCCCGCTGCTCGCGCGCCACGGCCGCGCGAAGGTCTCGCTCCCGGGCGGCTGCCAGATCGGCTCTCGGCCGGTCGACCAGCACCTCAAGGCGCTCGAGCAGCTCGGCGCGACGATCTCGCTCGAGCGCGGCTACATCGTCGCCACCGCGCCGCGCCTACGCGGCACCGAGATCGTGTTCGACATGCCGACCGTCACCGGCACCGAGAACATCATGATGGCGGCCGCGCTCGCGAAGGGGCGCACGACGCTCGTCAACGCCGCGAAGGAGCCCGAGGTCGAGGAGCTCGGCCGGGTGCTCAACAAGATGGGCGCGATCGTGACGGGCGCAGGCACCGACGTCATCCAGATCGAGGGCAAGGACGAGCTCGCGCCCTTCGATCACGCGATCGTCGCCGACCGCATCGAGGCCGGCACCTACATGGTCGCGGCGGCCGCCACCGGCGGCGACGTGCTCATCGAGAACGTGCCGCTCGAGGACATGCACTCGACCTGCGAGGTGCTGCGCAAGATGGGCGTGGAGATCTCCCGCGAGGGCACGGCGACGCGCGTGCGCCGCACGGGCCCGATCAAGCCCATCCGCCTCATCACCGAGCCGCACCCCGGCTTCCCGACCGACATGCAGGCGCAGATCATGGTGCTCGCCACGCTCGCCGAGGGCACCTCGACGATCACCGAGAACATCTTCGAGAACCGCTTCATGCACGTGCCGGAGCTCGGGCGCATGGGCGCCGACATCGAGACCCACGCGAAGACCGCCATCGTGCGAGGCCCCTCGCAGCTCGAGGGCGCCAAGGTCATGGCCACGGATCTGCGCGCGAGCGCCTCGCTGGTGATCGCGGGCCTCGTAGCCCGCGACGAGACCGAGGTCCTGCGCGTGTACCACCTCGACCGCGGCTACGAGTTCATGGAGAAGAAGCTCGCGGCCGTGGGCGCGGACACCGTGCGTGTCCCTGGCGCGCCGGCCTGATGCCCAGAGCGCACGGCGCCGCCTTCGCCCTCGTGCTCGGGAGCGTCGCCTGCGGTGGGGGTGCG
>ERZ761602.2051-NODE-2051-length-33459-cov-4.780954_pt1 | contig 33459 bp, 20 predicted proteins | sample MGYA00512165_ERZ761602 | MGnify/ENA primary metagenome ERZ761602 (study PRJEB28899, sample SAMN02445085) | bioreactor sludge metagenome | biome: EBPR sludge; isolation source: Thorneside wastewater treatment plant | place: Australia: Brisbane, Thorneside...
CGCCGACTCGGTCGAGAAGTCGGCGGCTGACCCCGCCGACTCGGTCGAGAAGTCGGCGGCTGACCCCGCCGACTCGGTCGAGAAGTCGGCGGCTGACCCCGCCGACTCGGTCGAGAAGTCGGCGGCTGACCCCGCCGACTCGGTCGAGAAGTCGCTCTCGCGCTTTCGAGTGGAGTCGGCGGTCGCGCTCGTGCTCTCGGAAGTCGTGCTCGGCGCGCTCTCGGCGCTCGCCGTGCTCGCCGCGACGTCGACGAGACGCGCGTCGCTGTCGAGCGGGCGCTCGAGCGTGCTCACGTCGTCCGCGCTCGGGCGCCCGAGGCCTGGCGGCGGCGCGGGCGGCTTCCACCCTGCGGGAGACTTCAAGGGCGGCACGGCGGGGCGCGGCGGCAATCCCTTGCCGAGCGGAGGCGCGGGCCGCGGAGGCAGCGCCTTGGGTGTCGGAGGCAGGCCCTTGGGCGTCGGAGGCATCGGACGCGGCGGGAGCGGCTTCGGCGCTGCCGCGCTCGCTTCGGGCTCCGCGCCCGGCGCATCCGCCGACGCCTCCCCGGTTGGAACGGGTGTGGAGTCCGCGAAGGGATCCAGGAAGTCGGTCTCCAGCGACTCGATCGACTGCGCGGCCGCGACCTCGTCGGGCGTCGGCGGGCGTTCGCTGGCGGGCTTCGCGGGGACGGGAGTCGGCGCAGCATGGGCAGCCGGCTCCTTCCGCGCGGTCTGCGCGGGGAGGTCCGAGATGTTCGTCTCTTTGTCGAGACCCTCGAAGAGATCGTCGAGGTCGAGATCGATCCCAGGCACCGGAGAACGCGGCGGTCTCGCCGACGCGGGCTTGGGCTCGGCGGGCTTGCGAGCGGAGGCCTCCGCACGCTCCTTGGCTTCGCGCGCGGCGGCGACCTCCTGCAACGAGGCGATCAGCTCCTTGGGGATGGACGCGATCTTCGTCGACTCCTCGACCTCGTCGTCGTCGTCCGCGAACGACGGAAAGCGGTCCTGGGGCGGAGGTGCGGCCGGGGGCGCAGCCGCAGGGGCCGGACGTCGCGGGGCCTCACGCCCACGGAGCAGCTCGGGATCCGGTTGATAGAGCGGACGCGACCGCGCCTCGCTCGGCTTCGCGGCGGGCGCGGCCGGCTTCGGCGGCGGCGGGGCCGACTTCACCGACGCCTGTGGCATCGGCGCAGACTCCGCCTTCGCTTGTTGCTCGAAGTCTTGAGCCCACGCGTCGAGCGCGGAGTCGAGATCCGGATCGAGCTCGAAATCGTCGTCGTCTTGGTTCACGCGCCCAACCCTCGGCGAAGCTCCAGCATCGCCGGCGAGATCCAGAAGAGCAGGAGATCCGTCGCGTCGACCGACGCGCGGACGGAGTAGAGCCGCGGCGCCTCGTCGAGCAGCGCTTCGAGCACCGCGACGAGATCGCCGGAGAGCAAGAGCCCACACCGCATCGCGCTCCGCCGCACGTCGCGACAGAACGCCGGCAACCGCGCGCCGCCCTCGGGCAACGTCGGTGCGAGCTGCTGCACCGCCTTGCGCGTCTTGCGAGGCAAGGTGCGCGCGAGCCTCGACGCGAGCTCGGGCACCACGCTCTTGCCCTGCGCTGCCGCGAGCGGCGCCTCGGAGGCGAGACAGACGGCTGCGAGAAGCAGCGCAGCGTCTTCGGGCGGGCGCCGCAGCAGCGGCAGCACCCCACGTTGCGCGGCGTACGCCTGCTGACCGGCCGCGAAGCGACGGATCGGATCGAACGGGCTCGTGACGCCGCTCCCCGCGATCCACACCGCGCCCTTGCGGCCCGGCAGCGCGAGGATGCGCCCCGCGTCGTTGCCTCCGACGTAGAAGTCTTCCGTCTCGACGCCGAAGAGACGCGCGTGCGTCGAGAGCTCGTCGCGCACCGCGCTCGGCCGCTTCACCGGGACCTGATCCTGCCGACCCACACCGAGGTGACCGAGGTCGAGGCCCACGCTCTCCAGCAGGTCTTCCTGCACCAGCCGCGCGAGCTCGAGCTCCGGTCCTCCGTCGGCGGGACCCCGCACCAGCGCGAGCTGACCCTCGGTCAACGCGCCGAGGGACGTGCGCGTGAACACCGACGTGGTCTCGTCGCTCGCCGCGCGCTCGTCGTCGTCCGCCAGGCCGAAGCCCGCGAGCACGTGGAGCACCGCGTGCTCCAGCAGCGCGTCTCCGCGCCACTTCGCGGCCGCGCGCAGCCGACGAAGGCCGTCCGCGTCGATCCCTTCGCGTTCGATGCGCTGCCGTACTGCGCGCTCGAAGCTCTGCGAGTGTCCGAGCCGCGCCGACGCCGACTCGAGCAGCCCGTCGATCGCGGCGCCGGCTTCGAGCTCGGTCGGCACGAGGTCGAGCACCTGCCGCCACGCGAGCAGCGCGCCGTCGGTGTCGCGTCCGTCGCGCGTGAGCAGCCGCGCGGCGAGCTTCACGCGTTGAAGTCGATCCGCGCCGGTCGAGAGCTCCGCCGCCCGAAGCAGCGCGTCCGCCGCGGCCGGCACGTTGCCCGCGCGCGTCGCCACCTCCGCGCGCCGCTCGTGCAGCGCCGCGTCCGCGAGCCCGAGCGCGTCGATCGCCGCCAGCTCCGCGAGCGCACCCGCCGGATCGCCGAGCTTGTTCTCGAGGAAGTCCGCCGCGCCGAGGTGCGCGATGCGCTTCTGCTTCGCCGGTACGTCACTGCTCGCGAGCCGCCGCAGCGCGTCGACCGCCTCTTGCCACTCCTCGCGCTGCACGCGGATCTCGATCGCGAGCGCGATCGCGCCGACGTGGTGCTCGTCGAACAAGAGCAGGTCGTCGATCGCGGCGAGCGCGCGATCGAGCTGCCCGAGCGAGCGGTGCAGACGCGCTTGCTCGTAGATCAACCGCTCGAGCTGCGCGCTGTCGTCGATCGCGTCGATGCGCGTCTTGACGAGCGCGAGCAGCGCCTCGGTGTCGCCTTCGTCCGCGAGCAGATCGTGCATGCGGTGGTACGCGTTCGGGCGCGTCGGGTCGGCGAGCACGACCTCTTGCAGGCGTTGCTTCGCCTCCGCGGGCCGATTCAGCCGATCGATCAAGACCGCGGCCGCCTCTTCGCGCATCTCGTGCCGCGAGTCCCCGTCGAGGTGCTCGGCCAGCACGTCGCAGGCTTCGACCACGCGATCCCACGCGCCCGCTTCGCGCGCGGCCAGCCGCAAGGCCTCCCACGACGCGAGATCCGAACGATCCGCGGTCACCACCGCGTGCAGACGATCGAGCGCTTCGCGGCTGCGTCGCGCCGCTCCGAGCGCACGCCCCGCCGCGGCCGCCAGCGTCGCGGTCGCGGGGCCCTCCACATGCCCGAGCCGCGCGAGCAGCGCCTCGGCGCGCGCGTCCGCGTCGTCGCCACCTTCGAGCGTCTCGTCCGTCGCGACCGCTGCCGCGCCACCTTCGTCGTCCTCGCCGACGAGCTCCTGCGCGAGCAGGAACGCGTCGTCCGCGGCGTCGGCGTCTGCGACCACCTTCGCGCGCAGCCCATGTAGCAAGAGGCTGGCGCGCTCGTTCGGATCGCTCGTACCTTCCGCGAGGCGCAGGTACACGTCGGCGCGCTCGTTCCAGCGTTGGTCCTGGCCTGCGGCGCGGAGCTGCGTGAGCAGCGCCCACGGATCGCCGCCTTCGTCGACGCCCTCCATCATCGCCGCGGCGCACTCGATCGCGAGACCGGGCTCGAAACCTTCGTTCGCGGCGGCGAGCCCGAGCTCACGCTGGAAGGTCGGCACGTCGCTCGCGCTTCCCTCCGCCGTGGTGCCGAGTCGATTGGCTTCGCGCACCGCCTCGTGCAGCAGGATCTCGAGCGCCGCGATGCGCGCCGAGGGATCGATCTCGTCCGCCGGCGCAGCCACCAGCGCGGCGGCCGCTTCGAGCGCGAAGGCGCTGTCGAGGCACGCGCGCAGCGGCGCCTCCGCGAGCGCGCTCTTGCCGAGCCGCACGTAGTGATCGCCGAGCTCCAGCGTCGCGCGTCCCGGCGTGCCGTCCGCGAGCTCGCGCTCCGAGAGCCCTTCGCGGGCTCGCAAGAGCAGCGCGTCGTCGCCGGTCGAGAGCGCGAGACGCTCGAGCGCCCACAGCGGAGCCCGCGCGTCGGGCTGCCGATCCGCGGCTTCTTCGTAGGTGTCCGCCGCGAGCTTCACGTCGCCCGCGGCTTCGGCGGCCGCACCTGCGAGCAGCAGCTCGACCAACGCCGCGCGCGTGCCGCCGTGGGCTTCCGCCGCTTCGCGCAAGAGCGCCACCACCGCGTCCGCGTCGCCGCGCGCGCGGTAGACCTCTTCGAGCAGCGCGGTCGCGTAGCGATGTCCGGGCGCCCGCTCGAGCGCCTCGCGGAGCGCCGACTCCGCCGCCGCGTCGTCGCCTCCGCGCACCGCCGCACGTCCCGCCGCCGCGAAGTGCGCCGCCGCGAGCTCCTCGTCGTCCGCGAGCGCAGCGAGCGTGAGGTGCGCCTTCGTCAGCGTCGAGAACCGCCGCGCCTCACCCGCGCGCACCCGCGCTTCGTCGGGCGCCCACGCGCTCGCTTCCGTCGCGCCGATCGCGTGCTCGAGCGCAGCGGCGAGACGCGCCTCGGCGCCTTCGCTGCGCGCCAAGAGAAGCACCCGATCGCGCAAGAGCGCCGAGCGCTCCTCTGCTCCGAGCTCACCGGCGAGCAAGGTCGCGATCGCGTCGCTCGCCGCCTCGTCGTCGCCTGCGGCGAGCGCGGACTCCAGCAGCTCACGAAGCACCGGGCCCGGTGAGGGCAGGCGCTCCGCCGCTTGCGCGTACAGCGCACGTGCCCGCGCGCCATCGCCGAGGTCGAGCTCCGCGATCGTCGCCGCGCGCCAGAGCGCCAGACCGCGCTCTTCGTCGTCTCCCTCGCGCTTGGCGAGGACCTCGATCCACACGTCGAAGCGGTGATCGGCGGCGAGCCAACGATCGAGCGTCGCGCGCAGCACGAACGAGCCGGGTGCGAGCTCGAGGGCGCGCTCGACGAGCACCAGCGCCTCCGGATCGCCCGCCGCGCGCGCGGCCCGCGAAGCGTGGAAGAGCAAGCCCGCCGCCAGCCCCGGCGGCAGACTGCGCTCCAGCAGCTCCGCGCTCTCGCGGCGCACGACCTCGTGATCGCCCGCGGCCGCGGCCGCCTCGACGAGCATCGCGCGGAGCAGGGCGTCGTCCGGTCGGAGCGCCACCGCCGACGCGAGCCTTCGCGCGGCCTCCTGTGGCTGTGCGCGGCGGTGCAGCAGGAGCCCCGCCGCTTCGAGCCACGCGCCGGCCGCTTGGCCCGCCGCGCGCGCGCCGCTCGACAGACGCTCCACGCTGAACGCGCCCGAGCCCGCGTCGGGCTCTCCGCGCGCCGCTTGCGCCGCGAGCTCCGCGAGCCCGTCGAGCGCACGCACCAACGCGTCGACGTCGTCGTGCCGTCGCGCGATGCGTTCGATCGCGTGCAGCACTCGCGCGCGCGCCGCGCCGGTCGCGAGCGCTTCGTCGAGGATCGCGATCGCTTCGGCTGCCGACTCGTCGGTGCCTTCCGCCGCCCGCTCCTCCGCGAGGTCCACGAGGAGCAACGTCTTCCACACCGGGTCGAGCGCGGAGTCGGCCTGCGCGCGGAGCGCCTTGCGCACGAGATCCGGCTGCGACGCTCGACGCGCGGCGCGCTCCAGGAACCAACCGACGGTCGCGCGCGCTCCCGGATCGTCCGCCGCGTCGTCGAGCGCGGTCGCGAGCTCCACGAGCGCGTCTTCCGCGCGGCCCTGGCGATCCTCGAAGAGCCCCGCGAGGTCCACCCGCGCCGACGCGCGCTCGATCGGGCTGCGCGCGCTCTTGAGCTCCGCTTCGTAGAGGCGCTGGAGGTTCTTGAACGAGCGGCGTCGCTCGAACACCCGCGTGAGATCGAAGAGCGGCGCGCGAAAGCCGGGCGCGAGGTTGTACGCGGTGAGCCACGCCTTCACGGCGCTCGCGGGATCGCCCGCGCGCTCCGCGAGCGTGCCGAGGCGCCAGTGCAGGAACGCCTGCTCGACCTTCGAACCCTCGCGTGCGACGAGGCCCGCGAGCGCGTCGTGCACGAAGCCCTCGTCGGTGGGGCCGGGAGGGCGCGTCGGGTTCGCCGGGGCAGTGCTCGCAGCAGTGCTGGCCGAAGGGGGAATGGAGGGGGGTTGAGCCATCGGAAGCACGACCACGCGGGACGAGCGGCGTGACGTCTCCTCCCCACGCTGGGGGAGGCGAGCCGAGCGGGTACGGCATTCGCACGCTACCAGACGCCGCGGCGCGATTGAACACGAATTCCGTGCGATTCCAGCCTGGCTGTGCGTCGCCCGGCGCGGGCCTGAAAAGAAGCTGGAGGCCGAATTCGCAAGCCGCCCCGCCGGACGGCGCGCAGCTCGCGAAGCGAGCGTAGGCTCGCGGGTGGGCCCCGTGGGGGAGGGGCTGGCGACAGCCCCTCAAGGAAGCTGACAGCGAGCCGGCCGGGCTCCCATCAGGCGAGGTACGGTGTCGGGGTGGAGACGAGGGACGACGGCGCGGACGATCCGGGCGACGCCCCTCCTCGAGCGCTTCGAGTCGACGACCTGCTCGCGCTGCTCGGGACCTCTCGACGCGCGGAGGCGCTCGCGGCCCTCGAAGCCCTCGGGAGCGAAGCACTGACGTCGGTGCTCGGCACGGTGCGAGGAGGCCGGCCGCTCCCCGAGGGCATGCACCCACGCGACTTCCTCGACGATCTCGTCGACGCCATCACCGTCGTCGCCCGCGCGGATCCGAGCGCGTTCCTCCGTGCCCTCGACGACGAACCCACGCTCGCCGATCGCTTCGTGGTGGTGGCCGCCCTTGGGCGCCTCGATTCGCCGCATGGCGCCGCACACCTCGAGCGCGCGCTGGCCTCACGCCATGGATCGATCCGCTGGCTGGCCCTCGAAGCGCTCGTGCGGCGGCGCGATCCCGACCTCGCGCATCACCTCGCCAGGCGCCTCCGCGACCGCGACTCGCTGGTGCGCTTCGCGGCAGCGCGCGCGCTACGTGAGCACGGGAGTGCGGCCGATCTCCCCGCGCTCGAGCGGTTCCTCGCGCGCGCGAGCCTCGGCGCCCGCGACGCTGCACTCGACGCGATGGAAGCGATCTGCGCCCGGGAGGGCTTGCCCCTTCCGGCGAGCCATCCAGGAGAACGGCTCGTCACGATCGTCGCCGAGCTGCCGGCCGAGATCGGCGGGCCAGGGCGCACGGTGTGGCGAGTCACCGAAGCCGAGCGGGTCACGGAGGGCGCCGTCTTGGCGGAGCTGCACGACGGACTTCACGACGATGGGCTCGTCGGAGAGGTCCCGGCACCGTGCGACGCGGTGGTCGTGTCGATCGAGGGCGCGACGATCGTGCTTCGACGGTCGCCACGCGTCCTCACGGCACCGTGACCACGTGGACCATGCCGACGTTCTGCGTGTCGAGCTCCATCCCGTCTTCTGGGAGCCGTTGCCGGCTGTTGAAAGCGTCGCCCGCCGCGTTCGTCAGGCGGACGAACATCGCGATTTGATCGCCGCTCGTCGCGCCGAGGAGGCTGAGCGCGATGCTCGTCTCACACGCGCTCGCGCCGCACTCGACCGGGGCGTCGCCGTGGCCGACCCAGGAGAAATCTGCCGGATTGAGGGCGACGTCGCGCCAGCCGATGCTGGTGTTGAACCCGTCCATCGTGTCGTTCGTGACCGGCGCGAGGTTCGTGCCCATCGCGCGGGTGCCCCACGCGAAGTCCACGTAGAAGTTCGACGGAACCGTGAAGAGCGCCGAGATCGCGTTGTCGAGCGAGCCCGTCGAGTCCGTCATCGTCGCGAACGCGGCGAGGCCGGTCGTGGTGTCCGGCAGATCCGTGTCCACGTAGACCACGATCGCGTTGGTGCTCTCCACCAGCCCTTCGACCGCGATCCAGAGGCGGCCTCCATCCACGATCGTGCGGAGCGCATCCAGACGATTCTGCGTGGCGCCCCAGTTGGTCGGCACCGTGTTCACGATGCGGGTCGCGCCCATCCACTCGGCGTCGCTGACCACGCCATCCACCGTCAGGACCGGCATCATCATGCCCGCGTCCGTTCCCGCATCGGTTCCCGCGTCGGTGCCCGCGTCCGTGCCGGCGTCGAGACCCGCGTCCGACTCACCCGCGTCGGTGCCCGAGTCGCGGGCGTCCGCGTCGATCGGCACGTCCGCGTCCTCGATCGTCGAGCCGTCGTTGCGCCCGCTCGCGTCGCGGAAAGGATCGCCCGCATCCCGCGAACCGGCGTCGCGACCCGCGTCTCGGCCCGCGTCGCTCCCCGCGCCCGGGCTCGCCGCGCACCCCCACGTCGACCCCAGCATCGATGCCGACATCAACCCCAGGACCAGGCCCCAACGTCGAAAGCACATCATCGTTCGACCCCGACCGCGTTTCGCGGCACCTTTCGCCACCCGCGCGGAGGGCACCCCTGCCACCCGCGCACCGGACGCGTGCCCCCGAAGCTCGGCGGGCCCGCGTGGTCGACCGAGCACCCCGCTCGCCCGACACCATCGCCAGAGTCACTAGACTAGCGCGCTCGCCCACGAATCGCACGCGACACCTCCGGCCGAGTGCGTTTTCTTCGAGCGTTCGGTCACCCGACGGTGACCCCCGCAACCCCCGGGCAGCCGCCCAGCAACCCAGCACCCCACGGCAACTCGATGTCCGACACGCCCGATCCCGTCTCCCCGCTCCTCGCCGACGCCTTCGACGCCCCCTCCGCCGACGGGGCGGGCGCGTTCCGCCGCGTGCCGCGGACCGGCGTGATCTACGTCTCCGTGGAGGCGCAGAAGCGCGGCTTCTCACTGGGCGCGTCCGGCTGGTGCAACCTCGGCCAAGGCCAGCCCGAGACCGGGCCCATCCCCGGGGCCCCTGCCCGCATCGAGACGATCCCGGTCCACCCACAAGACCTCGACTACGCACCCGTGCCCGGCCTGATGGAGCTGCGCGCCGCGGTCGCCGATCTCTACAATCGCCGTTTCCGCCGCGGGATGCCCTCGCAATACACGGCGGAGAACGTCGCGATCTGTGGTGGAGGTCGCGTCGCGATCATGCGCGCTTGTGCGGCCGTCGCGCCGGTGCATCTCGGCCACTTCTTGCCGGATTACACCGCCTACGAAGAGCTCCTCGACGTCTTCCGGCGCTTCCAGCCCATCCCGATCCTGCTCGATCCCGACAAGGGCTACGAGTTCACGAGCGACGAGCTGCGGCGCGAGATCCTCGGACGTGGGCTCGGCGCGCTGCTGCTGAGCAACCCGTGCAACCCGACCGGAAAGACGGTGCAGGGCGACCAGCTCGCGGCGTGGACGAGCGCGGCCCGCAGCCTCGGCTCGGCGCTCCTCATCGACGAGTTCTACTCGCACTACGTGTGGACCGGCCCCGAGGTCGCGGCCGCGAAGGCGCGCGGTGAGGCGCCCATCGTGACCGCAGCGCGCTACGTGGAGGACGTCGACCGCGATCCCGTCGTGATCTTCGACGGGCTCACGAAGAACTGGCGTTACCCGGGCTTCCGCGTGAGCTGGATCCTCGGGCCCAAGCACGTGATCGAGTCGGCCGCGAGCGCGGGCTCCTTCCTCGACGGCGGCGGATCCGCGCCGATGCAGCGCGCCGCGATCCCGCTCCTCGAAGAGAAGCTCGTGCTCGACGAGACCAACGCGATCCACGAGACCTTCGCCCCCAAGCGCGACTACCTCCTGCGCCGTCTGCGCGAGGTCGGGGTGCGCTTCGACGCCGAGCCCGAAGGCACCTTCTACGCGTGGGGCGATCTGCGCGATCTGCCGCCCTCACTGCGCCACGGCGACGACTTCTTCCAGGCCGCGCTCGATCGCAAGGTCATCACGGTGCCGGGGCATTTCTTCGACATCAACCCCGGCAAGCGCCGCATGGGTCGCCCGTCGCGCTTCCGTCATCACGTGCGCTTCAGCTTCGGGCCCGGCCTCTCGGTGCTCGAAGAGGCGATGGACCGCATCGCCGCGATGGTGCGCGAAGCGCGCTGAGCGACGCGTCGTCTGTGACGCGTTGTCGGCGATGCGTTCTCGGCGACGCGTTGTCGGCGACGCGTTCTCGGCTACGCGTTCTCGGCGACGCGTTCTCGGCGACGCGTTCTCGGCGATGCGTTCTCGACGACGCGTTCTCGACGACGCGTTCTCGACGACGCGTTCTCGACGACGCGTCAGTCGAGCGTGACGACGACCGCGGTGATGTTGTCGCGGCCGCCGCGCTGGTTCGCGAGCGTGATGAAGCGACGCACCGCGTTCTGCGGGCCGTCCGACACGATCGGCGGGATCTCGTCGTCGTCGAGGTAGCCGTGGAGACCATCCGAGCAGAGCAGGAACGAGTCGCCGGCCTGGGCCTGGAAGAAGTGGGTGTCCACCTGCACGTAGTCCCGCGAGCCGACCGCGCGAGTGATCACGTTGCGATGCGGCGAGACGCGCGCCTCTTCTTCCGTGATGATTCCCTGTTTGAGCTGCCACGCGACGAGCGTGTGATCTTCGGTGAGTGACATCGCGCGCCCGTCGCGCACGAGGTACACGCGACTGTCACCGACCTGCGCGGTGATGCCGTAGCTCCCGCAGATGGCCAGCGCGGTCAGGGTCGTGCCCATGCCCTGCCGCTCGGGGTCGGCCTGTGCGAGCCCGAAGACCATGTACGTCGCGGCCTGCACCGCGCTCTCCAGCACACGAATCGCTTGGCGCAGCGTGGGCTCCGAGGTGTCGCCCTCCGCGAGGCGATCGAGGATCCCTCGGCCGCGCGCGACCATGCCGAGGACCTGATCCACGGCTTCGGCGCTCGCGATCTCGCCCGCGGCGTGACCCCCCATGCCGTCCGCGACCACGTAGAGACCGAGCGTGTCGTCGCAGTAGAACGCGTCTTGATTGACCGCGCGACGCCGTCCCACGTCCGTCAAACCGGCTCCGTGTCTGCTCAGCCCCACAAGCCTCCAGAAGCGGCGAGAGTACACCTCACGTCGGTGGCAGCAAGTACGCAGTCGAGGCCCACGTGCGAGGACGGGGGTCCCCCGACGTGGAGTCGGGGGCCGACGCGCGCTCGCCGTGTGCTCGCCCCGCGCGTGGCGGGGTGGAACAGGCCCGCCGAGTCGTGGGTTGAGGACCGCGTGGCTCGTGGCGCGGAGCGTCGAGCCGTCGCCGCTGGCCCCGCGTATCCTACGGGGGTCGTCGCGACCACCGGACCGCGGAGTTGAATCGTTTCCTTCCGAGACCCATCCATGACCGTCATGCGCTGCGCTCTCGTGCTCCTCTCCCTCGCGCTGCCCACGCTCGCGCTCGCTCAGCCGCCACCCTCGGCGGGCGAAGGGCGCGGGACGGAGCTCACGGAGGATCGACGGATCGCGATCGCGGAGTCGCTCCAACGCTCGGCGGTGGTGGTGCGAGTGGGATCGTCGGGCGGCTCCGGGTTCGTCGCCTCGGAAGAGGGGTGGGTGGTGACGAACGCCCACGTCGTGCGCGCGGGCGGACGCGCTCCGATTCAGATCCGCTACGGCGACGGGCGCGCGGTGGTCGCGCGGCTCCTGCTGCTCGACGTGCACCACGATCTCGCGGTGCTGGAGCCCGCGGAGCGCGTGACGGTACCGCCGCTGCCGCTCGGCGATCCTGCGAACGTCCGGGTCGGGCAGACGGTGCTCGCGTACGGCAGCCCGTTCGGTCTGGACGGCACGTTGACCCAAGGCATCGTGAGCGCGCGGCGTGACCTCCCGGGGCCCGCGGGTCCGATCGTCGGGGTCATCCAGACCGACGCGACGATCAATCCCGGCAACTCGGGTGGACCGCTCGTGAGCTCGCGCGGTGAGGTGATCGGCGTGAACACCGCGATCCTCTCGCGCTCGGGCGGCTCGCACGGCATCGGCTTCGCGGTGCCGACGAGCTACGTGCAGCAGGCGCTCGCGGACGCTCGGCGCCGACGCGCGGAGGTCGCGGAGGGTCCGGCGGCGCGCGCGGTGGAAGGTCAGCCGATCGCGCCGGACCGACTGCATGCGCAGCGCGAGGCCGCTCCGACGCCCCGCGTGCCTGGCGAGGCGCCCGCGTTCGAGAACGGTCCGGGGCTCGGGCCGGTGTGGCTCGGAATCCTGGGCGACGACTACCGAGGCCCGCGCGTGGAAGGTGTGCGCATCGATCACGTGCTGCCGAACGGACCCGCCGAGCGTGCGGGGCTTCGTGGCTCGCGCGACGCGGCGCCGGAGGTGGTGCGGCGCATGGGGTTGCGCTGGGGCGGCCACGTGATCGTGGCGGTCGACGGGCACCGCGTGCGCAGCATGCTCGACCTCAAGCGCGTGCTCGACGCGCGTCGTCCGGGGCAGCGCGCGTCGCTCAACCTGACGACGATCGACGGCGCGCTCCACGGCGAAGCGGAGATCGTGCGCGGAGCCGGAACGGGTGCGCCGACCGACGCGCGAGTCGCGGGCGCGGACGCGTGAGCCCGCACAGACCAGGCAGCCCACGCAGCCCACGCGAGAGCCCGCCGCGCCGCGCCGCTGACGGTGTTCCGGAGCCTCGGGGCGCGCCAGCCTCGGGTCGCGTACGTCGAGTCCGCTGCTAACGTCGGCGCGATGGACGGAATGCACACGATCCACGACGCGCTCGCGAAGGGCGCGCTCGACGAAGCTTTCGCGGAGCTCGCGCCGCTCGTCGAGCGGGTGGGACGCGATCGCGAGGTGACGCTCGCGTGGTTGCGCGCGCTCGCCGCCGCTCCGCAGCGCGCGGAGCTGGACTCGATCGTGGAGCGCGCGCTCGCGGGTGATGACGTGGACGTGGAGACGCTGATCGCCGCGTGTGCGGCGCTGAACGCGGCCGCCGCGCGACGACCCTTCGACGCACCGCCGCGCGTGGGAGGACCCGAGGCGCGCGCGTACGCCCTCGCGCGCGCGGGGCTCGACGCGCTCGGCGAGGAGGACACGTCGGAGGCGGCCGCCTACCTCGCGCTCCACGCCGCGCTCGCCGCGCACGCGCTCGGTCCCGAGAAGGACGAAGACGCCCAGACGTATCTCGCGCGCGCTCTCGCGATCGCGCCGTCGAAAGGCGAGTGGTGGAACGATCTCGGTGTTCTCCACAAATGGCGCGGGCGTTGGCAAGCCGCGTTCGACGCGTTCCTCCGCGCGCGAGCGCGGCTCGGCGATCGACGCGGTGTGCTCTGGAACGCCGCGCTCGCGGCGACCGCGCTCGGCGACGGTGACGTCGCAGCGGGGCTCTGGCGCGATCTCGGCTTCACGGTGCGCCTGAGCGCGGGCGGGATGCCGATCGTGGACGACGTGCCGCCGCGTCAGGTGCGTGTGCCTTCGAAGGACGCGGGCTACGGGTTCTCGCGTGGGCCGCGCGAGGGCTTCGAGGTGGTCTGGGTCACGCCGCTCTCGCCGGGGCACGGGGTCGTGAGCTCGGCGAGCTTCCGCGATTGTCCGGTGGACTACGGCGATCTCGTGCTCTTCGACGGCGCGCCGGTCGCGCACGATCCGCCGGTGTTCCCGCTGCTCGAGATCTTGAGAGCGGGCGACGAGCGGCGCCTCCGCTTCGCGGCGCTCCTGAAGACGGGCGATCTCGAGACGCTGGCGGACGCCTTGCCCGAAGGCGTGCGGGTCTTCGCGTACCCCGAAGGACGCGAGGTCGACGGCGAGCGGCTCGTGTACGGCAAGCTCGTGGTGCCGGCCGCGGTCGATCTCGGTCAGGTGCGCGAGCGGCTGGAGGCGGCGGCGCGGGGACCGCGTGGGTATCGGCTCGCGGTGCCGGGGCTCTACGAGGCGACGGGCCCGAGCAAGCGCGCGGGGCAGGAGCACCAAGCGTGGCGCGCGCTCGAGCAGGCCGCGTTGCGAAAGGGGCTGGTCGAAGGCGAGCTTCGGCCCGAGACGGAGCCCTCGTGAACGCAACGAAGGAAGCGCGATCCGAGGACGAGGCCGAAGAGACCGACTCCGAGTGGTTGCCCACGCAGCAACACCGTCATCCGGGGCTCGCGGAGCTCACGCCGCGGGAGCTGCACCGGCGCCGTGAAGCGGTGTTCCTCGTGCTCTCCGGGCTCTTCCTCGGGACGCTCGCGATCCTGAACATCCTCGGCATCACCCGCTTCATCGATCTCGGCTTCGAGGTGATGGATCAGCGCGTGATGATCGCGGTCGGTGTCTTGCCGTACCCGATCACGTTCCTGTGCACCGACCTCATCAGCGAGATCTACGGGCAGCGCCGCGCGAACGCCGTGGTGTGGATGGGGCTCGCGCTCAACCTCTGGCTCGTCTTCATCCTCTGGCTCGGGGGCGTCTTGCCCGGTGCGAGCGAAGAGGACGTGTTCATGCAGGTCCGCACCATGACCTTCGCGGCGGTGACCGCGTCGATGGTCGCGTACCTCACCGCGCAGTTCGTCGACGTCTACCTCTTCCACTTCTGGAAGCGTCTGACGAAGGGGCGGCACCTCTGGCTGCGCAACAACGCGTCGACCCTCGTCAGCCAGCTCGTCGACACCATCGCGGTCATCCTCGTCACGCACTTCCTCGCGCGTGGGCTGCCGATCGACGAGGGCCGCGCGCTCTGGCCCCAACTCGTGGGCTTCATCGTCGCGGGCTACGTCTTCAAGGCGGCGGTGGCGTTCGCGGACACGCTCCCGTTCTACCTTGGCGTGCGCGGGCTCTCACGATACCTTCGGCTGCCCCCAGCCGCGGAGAACGCCGTTCCCGTGGCCGTCACGCGGTGACACGTGACGCGCGAGCCGACGCACGGTGCGGACGTGCGGCGGTTCTCGGTGGAGAGCGACCTGGATCGACGTGCGCGCGACGTGCGTGCACGCGTGTGGTGGGCGAAGTTGGTCGCGACGGTGTGTGGACGTGTGACGTGGAGCGCGGCTCTGTGGTGGTGCGGCGCTTCTTCTTGGACTGATCTCTTGGATTGAGAGGTGTGGGATGCCGTGGAAGGAACGATCGGTTCGCGCCGCGCGGGCGTTCGGGAGGGGCAGCGCGTTGCTCTTCCTCGCCGCGCTGACCGCGCTCGCGCCGTGGAGCTCGGTGGCGCGCGCGACGGTGATGGTGGAGGTCGCGCTCGAGGACATGATCCGCGACGCGTCGGTGATCGTGCGCGGACGCGTGATCCACTCGGGCACGCAGATGCTCGTGCGCGAGCACGGCATGGACCCCGCGACCGTCTCGACCTTGCAGGTCGATCAATGGCTCAAGGGGCAGGGCGGGCCGACGCTGACGATCCGCGAGCTCGGTGGGCTCATCGGGCCGGGCGGGCAGGGCGGCGGCATGCGCATCGACGGCACGCCGCGCTACGCGGTCGGTGAAGAGGTGCTCGTCTTCCTCGAGGCGGATCCCGACGACGCGACGTACTTCCGCACCTACGCGATGGCGCAGGGCAAGTTCGTCGTGCTGCGTGGCGTGGGCGGAGCCCCCGACGTGGTCGCGCGCGACACCGCGACGATCGCGTTCGCGCGTTGGGCTCGCGGTCGCATGACGATCCACCACGGCGGTCGCGAGGTGCTCCCGCTCGAGAGCTTCGTCGAGCTCGTGCGCGGCGTGCAGACGTTCTTCCCCGGTGGCGGCGCCGTCGAGGGAGGTGCGCGATGAACCGCCTCGGACTCGTGATCGCGCTCGGCGCGACGTTCGTGAGCCAGCCCGCGCTCGCGTGGGAGTGCCTCACCGGCTCCTGCCCGAAGTGGTGCCAGACGGTGCCCTACGGCATCACGATCACCTCGCCCGATCTCGGCGAGGCCACGACGATCAGCGAGACGCAGCGCGGCATGGACGACTGGACGCGCGTCGCCTGCACGAGCCTCGCGAACAACTACACCGGGCGCAGCACGGGCACCGCGGGCGCGGGCGACGGACGCTCGCTCATCGGCTGGGTCGAGAGCGGCTGGCGCCACGGCAGCAGCGCGATCGGCGTGACCGGTCCGCGCTGGGACGGCCGCAACTGCATCGTCGAAGCCGACATGGAGATGAACGGCGTCAACTTCACGTGGATCACGGGCTCGGGCTCGGGGTCGAACGTGAACGCGTACTCGATCGCGCTCCACGAGGGCGGCCACTACTACGGCCTCGGGCACAGCAACGATCGCGGCGCGACGATGTACTTCGCGTACACCGGCGGCATCGACTCGATCGGCAGCGACGACTCGAACGGCATCTGCACGCTCTACCCGGGCAGCGGCAGCACCGACTGCACGACGACCGGGTGCCCGAGCGGGCAGGAGTGCGTGAGCGGCGCGTGCCGGCCGGTGATGGGCGACGGGTCGCTCTGCTCGCCGTGCTCCGACAGCAGCGAGTGCGGAGGCGCGGGCAACTTCTGCCTCATGTACCCGACGGGCGGTGCCTACTGCGGCCGTGCCTGCTCCAGCTCGGCCGAGTGCGGCTCGGGCTACCAATGCGTGAACGTGGGAGGCGGCGGGCAGTGCGTCGGCGTCGTCGGCGGCAGCCCGTCCTGCGCGGGCGCGACGCCCACCGGCTGCCGCAGCGACTCCGAGTGTTCGGCCACGCAGCGGTGCAACACGTCGACGGGGCGCTGCGAAGCGCGTCCGACGGGCGGCGCCGAGCTCGGGCAGCCGTGCACGAGCAACGACGCGTGCAACTCGGGGCTCTGCGCGACGACTCCGGCGGGCAGCGTGTGCAGCCAGTCGTGCGACGGTTTCAACACCGCTTCGTGCCCGTCCGGCTTCTACTGCGACGGCGAGGCGGCGGGCGTGTGCGGGACGGGTCTCTGTCTCGCGGGCGCTGCGGGTGCCGCGCCCCTCGGCGCGAGCTGCGCGACCGACACCGATTGCGCGACGTTGATGTGCGACGGAAACGTCTGCGCGACGCCGTGTCGCCCCGACGCCAGCGTGAGCGCGTGCGCGATGGGCTTCGTCTGTCGTCCGGGCGCCGCGCCAGGCTGCGGTGCGTGCCGTTCGGAGGCCGATCTCGGTCAGCCGGGTGACGCCTGCGGGACGAACGACGACTGCGCTTCCGGGCTCTGCGCGGTCGCGGGCGACGAGACGTTCTGCACCGACTACTGCGGCGACGCGGATCCGTGCCCCGTCGGCTTCACGTGCACCCCGCTCGGCGACACCGCGATCTGCGTGCCGCCCGCCGGTGGTACGGGACGCGGTGACGGCGGCTGCGGCTGCGCGGCACCGGGGCTCGGCTCCGGACATCCGGCGGCTCCGGCGATCCTCGCGCTCGCGGGGCTCGCGTTCGTGGTGCGTCGTCGGCGCAAGCGCTGAAGGATTCCACGTGCTCGTCACGCGGCGGCTCGTCCTCGGGCCGCCGCGCGGCGTTTCGGGCGTCCGGGATGGAGGGCATTCGGTAGGCGAGCGTCACGGGGTCGTGGTACGGCGCGGCGTCGTCGTCCGACCCCGGAAGCGCGACGCACCCTCGATGTCACGGACGACGTCACGCCTGGCGTTCTCGCGCGACGCAGTCCTCCCTCGACCGCGCGCGACGCCTCGGAGCACCGACGCGTGACCTCCCTCGTCGACATCGTGCGACCGCACGGGTCGCGGCTCGCGCTCGGCGCGCTCCTGCTCCTGCTCACGAACGCGCTCGACAAGGCGATCCCGTGGCTTCTGCGCGGCGCGGTCGACGGGCTCGCGGAGGGCGAGCTCGACGGCGTGAAGCAGCACGCGTTCGGCGTGATCGGGCTCGCCGCGGGTCTCTGGATCGTGCGCACGCGCTCGCGGATCGTGGTCTTCAACGTCGGGCGGGACGTCGAGCACGAGCTCCGCGCGCGCATCCTCGCGCAGGTGCACCGCCTCGGCGCGGCGTTCTTTCGTCAGATGCCGACGGGCGAGATCATGACGCGCGCCACCAACGACCTCGGGCAGGTGCGCCTGCTCGTCGGCTTCGGCGCGCTCAACGTCGTCAACAGCGTCTTCGCGTTCGTGGGCGCGATCGCGCTGATGCTCGTGCTCAGCCCCGAGCTCACGCTCTGGGCGCTCGCGCCGTTCCCGTTCGTGGTGCTCCTGATGTACCAGTTCGGCCGCGCGATCTTCGTGCGCAGCAAAGAAGCGCAGGAGGCGCTCGGCAAGCTCGCGGACGTCGCGCACGAGAACGTCTCGGGCGTGCGGGTGGTGCGCGCGTTCGCGGTGGAAGACCTCGAGGCCTCCCGCTTCGACGCCGCCAACGCCGCCGCCATCCGCGCGAACATGAGGCTCGTCGTGCTGCGCGGGTTGATGTGGCCGCTCATGTTGCTGACGCTCTCGCTCGGCACGCTCGCGGTGCTCTGGCGCGGTGGTCAGATGGTGCTCGACGGGGAGCTCGGGGTCGGCGATCTCGCGGCCTTCCACGCGTACCTCGCGCAGCTCCTCTGGCCGACCCTCGCGCTCGGGTGGTTGCTCTCGATCGTGCAGCGAGGGCGCGCGTCGTTCGAGCGCGTGCGCGAGATCCTCGACGCGGAGCCCGAGGTCACGCGTCCGGAAGAACCGCAGGTGCCGTCGGGGGAAGGGCGGGTCGAGGTCCGCGATCTGCACTACGCGATCGAGGGCCGCCCGATCTTGAACGGTGTCTCGTTCGAGGTGCCCGCGAAGACCTCCCTGGCAGTGATGGGCACGGTCGGCGCGGGCAAGAGCACGCTCGCGACCTTGTTGCCGCGCCTCGGGCCGACGCCGGAGGGCGCGGTGTTCGTGGACGGCGTCGACGTCACGCACATCGAGCCGACGGAGCTACGTCGCTCGGTCGCGTACGCGCCGCAGGAGCCCTTCCTCTTCTCGACCACCGTGGCGCGGAACCTCGCGTTCGGGCTCGACGATCCGAACGCCCCCGACGCCCTCGAGCGCATCCGCGAAGCGGCCCGCGAGGCGGCGGTGCTCGACGAGATCGAGGCCTTGCCCGACGGCCTCGAGACGCTGGTCGGCGAGCGCGGCGTGCAGCTCTCGGGTGGGCAGAAGCAGCGCATCGCGCTCGCGCGGGCGCTCCTGCGTGAGCCGACGGTTCTGGTGCTCGACGATCCGATGAGCGCGGTCGACGCGCGGACGGAGTCGATCATCCTGCGCGCCCTCGATCGCGCAGGCGAGGGGCGCACGTTGGTGCTCGTCACGCACCGCGCGGGCGCCGCGCAGCGTTGCGATCGGGTGGTGGTGCTCGATGGCGGAAAGGTCGTGGAAGAGGGGACGCCGAGCGAGCTCCTCGCGAAGGGCGGCACGTACGCTCGGATCTGCGCCAAACAGCGGCTCGAGCGGGAGTTGGAGGCGTTGTCGTGAGCGCGGCGGAAACGACGTCCGGCCCGAGCACGCGGCCGGCCCTCGGCGCGCGGGACGCGCGGCTCTTGGTCGAAGCGAACGCCGAGCAAGTCTCGGACGTCGCGCGCGACGTGTCGTTGTTGCGGCGGCTCCTGCCCTTCGTGAAGCCGCACGCGGGGCTCTTCACCGCGTCGCTGCTCCTGATGCCGCTCGCCGCGATCGGCGGACTCCTTCAGCCCTACCTGCTCAAACGCGCGATCGACGCGATGCTCGCGGACGACGCGGCAGGTCTTCGCTTCGTGGTGCTCTCGTTCGCAGGCGTGCTCGCGTTCGAGTTCGTGACGCGCTTCGCGCAGACCTACGTGCTGCAGCTCACCGGCCAGCGCGCGACCGCGGATCTTCGGGCCGCGCTCTTCGCGCACGTGCAGAAGCTCCGCATCGCGTACTTCGATCGCACGCCGGTCGGGCGCATCGTCACGCGGCTCACGAACGACGTCGACGGCATCAGCGAGCTCTTCGCGTCGGGCGCGGTCACCGCGATCACCGACGTGCTCACGCTGGTCGGCATCGTGGTCGCGATGCTCTGGATCGACTGGCAGCTCAGCCTCGTCGCGTTCGTGGCGCTGCCGCCGCTGGTGTTCGCGGTGAACCTCTTCCGGCGCTGGGCGCGCTCGGCCTTCCGGGACATCCGCCTTCGCGTCGCGCAGCTCAACTCGTATTTGAGCGAGCAGGTGCAGGGCCTGCCGGTGGTGCAGGCCTTCGGACGCGAGGCGGACTGCGCGGCGGAGTACGCGCGCGTGAACGAGGCGTACCGCGAGGCGAACTACCGCTCGATTCGGTATGACGCGTTGCTCTACAGCGTGGTGCAGTCGGTCTCGACCGCGTGCGTCGCGCTCGTGCTCTGGTTCGGCGCGGTGCGCGCGGGCTGGGCGGAGGCGGACGGTCACTCCGCCCTCGCGGTCGGCACGGTGGTCGCGTTCTACGACTACATCCAGCGCTTCTTCGAGCCGGTGCGCGACCTCGCGACGAAGTACACGTTGATCCAGTCCGCGCTCGCGTCGGCCGAGCGCATCTTCTCGCTCCTGGACACGAACGAGCTCGACGCGCCGGCCGCCCAAGCGTTCGCGCGTGGCGCAGAGGATCGCTCGGTGCGCGCGGGGGATTCGTCGAGTGCGGATGGGCCGGACGGCGAGCTCACCAGCGACGCTGCGCGCGACGATGCTGCACGCGACGACGCTGTGCGCGACGATGCGACGCGCGCGAAGTCGGCGCGCGACGACGTCGCCATCGCGTTCGAGAACGTGACGTTCGCCTATCGCGAGGGCCACCCCGTGCTCCACGACGTGAGCTTCGAGGTGAAGCGCGGCGAGACGGTGGCGCTCGTGGGCGCGACCGGCTCGGGCAAGACGACGCTGACGTCGCTGCTGCTGCGGCTGCACGAGCCTCAGACGGGCGCGGTGCGTCTCCACGGTCGCGACGTCCGCGAGCAGGCTCCGCGGGCGCTTCGGCGTTCGTTCTCCGTCGTGCCGCAGGACGTCTTCCTCTTCGCGGGCACGCTGCGCGAGAACCTCACGCTCGGCGATCCCGCCCCCGACGAAGCGCGGCTGACGAAGGTGCTGGGCGACGTCGGCGCGAGCGCGCTCGTGGAAGCGCGCGGTGGATTGGACGCGCGGGTGGACGAGCGCGGAAAGAACTTCAGCGCCGGCGAGCGGCAGCTCCTCGCGTTCGCGCGCGCGCTCTACCGCGACGCGGACGTGCTCCTCCTCGACGAAGCGACCGCGAGCGTCGACTCCGAGACCGAGCACGCGCTGCAGCGCGCCGCCGACGTGGCGCTCGCGGGGCGCACCGCCCTCGTCATCGCGCACCGCCTCTCGACGGTGGAGCGCGCGGACCGAATCGTCGTGCTGCACCGCGGGCGCGTGGTCGAACAGGGCACCCACGAGGAGCTCGTCGCGCTCGGCGGCGTCTACGCGCGCCTCCATCAGCTCCAGCGCGGGGCGACGGCGTCGGGCGAGACGACGATCCCTACCTGAGGGCGCTCACCGTCACGCGTCCGCTGAGGGCGACTGGCTGAGAGGGCGACTCGCTGAGAGGGCGACTCGCTGAGAGGGCGACTCGCTGAGAGGCGACTGGCGGTGAGGGCACCTCGACGGCCGCCGTCGTCGCGCGTCCACACGCCATGAACCGTTCGAGATCGCGTCGACCGGCCTCCGTCGCCCGCGTTTCCCTCACGACGCACTGCCCTCGGAGGCCGCGCTCTCCATAAGTTTCTGTGAATCCTGGAACCTCGGGGGCTATCCTGTGCGCACGGGCGTCGCGAACGCCCTCGGGGGACCGACGGTCGCACGCCGCCGGCTCGGAGCACGTGGTGGACAAGGCGCCGGTCGTCTACGGGAAGTACCAGCTGATCGAGCTGCTCGCGCGGGGCGGCATGGCCGAGGTGTTCAAGGCCAAGGCCCACGGCGTCGAAGGCTTCGAGAAGATCCTGGTCATCAAGCGCATCCTCGCGGAGCTCGGCGAGAACCCCTCGTTCGTCGAGATGTTCGTCAACGAAGCGAAGATCGCGGTGACGCTCTCGCACGCGAACATCGTGCAGGTCTTCGACCTCGGCCGCGCGGACGAGACCTACTTCATCGCGATGGAGTACGTCGCGGGGGCGGACCTCGCGACGGTGCTGCGGCGCTCCCGCAAATACGGAAAACCGCTGCCGGTCGAGCTCGCGGCCTACGTGGTGAGCGAGGTGGCCAAGGGCCTCGACTACGCGCACCGCCGCCGCGACGCGAGCCTGCTGCCGATGAACATCGTCCACCGCGACGTGTCGCCGCAGAACGTGCTCGTGAGCTGGGAAGGCGAGGTGAAGCTCACCGACTTCGGCATCGCGAAGGCGCGCACGACGGTGCCCGAAGGCACCGAGCACGGCGTGCTCAAGGGCAAGTACGCGTACATGGCGCCCGAGCAGGCGCGCGGGGAGGCGGTCGACGCGCGCACCGACCTCTACGCGCTCGGGGTCGTGCTCTACGAAGCGCTCGCGGGCACGCACCCGTTCCTGCAGCCGAGCACCTACGAGACGTTGCAGCGCGCGCGTCGCGGCGAGACCACGCCGCTTCGCACGGTCGCGCCGCACGTGCCCGACGAGCTGGTCGCGATCGTCGACAAGGCCACGAGCCCGCGTCCCGAGGATCGTCACGCGAACGCCGGCCTGCTCTACGAAGACCTGATCCAGTTCCTCTACGCGAGCGGTCGACGCGTGGGCGCGCACGATCTCTCGGGCTTTCTCGATCAGCTCCGCGCCGCCGCCGAAGGTCGACGCTCCTCACCCGAAGAGACCGACGCGGGGCTGAAGGCAGCGTTCGAGATCGAGACCGCGAGCGCCCGCAACGAGAGCTCCGAGCTGACGCCCGTCGAGGTTCCTTCCGCGCGCACCTCGGGCGCGTCGCGCGTGACCACGGGCGCCTCGAAACGCACCCCTTCGCGGGCGGCGTCGGCGGCCGCGCGTCAGCGGCACGACGTCACGCTCTTGCTCGCGACGAACGTCGACGATCAGGCCGCCGAGCACGTTCGTCGCAACGGCGGGGAGGTCTTACCCGCGGTCGACGGACGCTTCCGCGCGGTCTTCGGGCTGCGCACCCACGACGGTCGCGACACCGAGGCCGCGTCGCGCGCCGCGCTCGCGCTCACGCACGCCAGTCCCGGCAGCTTCGTCGCCTTGGAAGCGGGACGCGCGGAGACGAGCGCGAAGGGCGAGCTCGTCGGGGAGCTCGGAGAGCTCGAGACCACGACGATCGCGGTGCTCGACGTCGCGATCCCCGGTCGTCCGGCGATCGGTCCCGCGGCCGCCCGAGCTGCGCGGCGCTACTTCGATCTGCGCGCGCGCAGCGCCCCCGAAGGCCAAGCGCCGATCGAGGAGCTCGTCGGCGAGCGCAACCTCACCGAGGCGCACGGTCAGTTCGTCGGTCGCCGCGACATGCTGCGTCGGATCGGCGAGGTGCTGGCGATCGCCGCCAAGGGACGGCAGTGCTTGCTCTCGCTCGTCGGCGAGGCCGGCTCCGGCAAGACGCGTCTGCTCGTCGAGACGTTGCGTCGCTTGCGGCGTGGTGGGCACGACGTCGCGATGCACGTGTGTCGCGTGCCGGCCGGCTCGTCGGACGTGCCGCTCGCGACCTGCCAAGAGATGTTGCGCGTGCTGCTCGGCATCGAGGAGCTCGAGAGCGCGACGGAGAGCGCGGAGAAGGTCGCGCGCCTGCGCGAGCTCGGCCTCCAGAAGCCGGAGCTCGACGCGGTGAGCCGCACGCTCGGGCTCGACACGGCCGAGCTGGTGGGCTCACCGACGCGCCCGTTGCTCGCGGCGATCGCGCGCATCGCGACGAAGCTCGCCGAGGATCGCCCGACGGTGTTCGCGTTCGACGACTTCGAGGGCGTCGACGCAGAGAGCCTCTCGCTGCTGCGCGCGCTGGTGCTCCGGCCGAGCAACGCCCGCATCGTGGTCGCGGTCGCGCATCGCCCGGATTTCCGGGTCGATTGGGGCGACGCTCCACACCATCACGAGGTGCGCGTCGGTCCGCTCGACGACGAGGACGTGGCTCGCCTCGTCGCGGCGCGCCTCGGCACCGAGGAGGTCCCGGCGGAGCTCCTGCGCGACGTGAAGCTCAAGAGCGCAGGCAACCCGCTCTACGTCGAGGAGTACCTGCTTGCGCTGCGCGACGCGAACGTGGTGCGCGTCGAACGCCACGGCGACGAGGTGCGCGCGGTCTTCCAGCCGGAGACGCAGAAGGTCTCGCTGCCCCGCTCGCTGCGGGGGATCGTCGCCTCGCGCCTGCGCCGGGTCCCCGTGGCGGCGAAGGAAGCGCTGCACGTCGCGGCGGTGATCGGCGGGCGCTTCCACGACGTGATGGTCGCGCACGTGACCGGCTGGTCGCTCGACGAGACCACGGAGCACCTCGAGGACCTCGTCTCGCGCGGGCTGCTCGTCCGCGCGGGCGCGCGCGAGTACGGCTTCGCGCACGGCCTCTTGCCGGAGGTGCTGCGCGACGAGCTGCCGATCGATGGCCTCAAGGAGCTGCACGGCGCGGTCGGGCGTGCGTTCGAAGAGGTCTATCCGGATCACCTCGACGACCTCGCGGAGCGGCTCGCGCACCACCACAAGGAAGCCGGCAACCGCTCGCGCGCGATCGACTTCCTCGTGCGCGCGGCGGATCGGCTCGAGAGCGAACAAGCGCTCGGCGGCGCGATCGCCTTCTTGCGACGCGCGCTCGAGATGCTCGCGCAAGACACGGTGGCGCGCGCGCAGGCCGACCGCGACCGCACGCTCGAGCTGTACCGACGTCTCGGGGACCTCTGCGTGCGCGCGCGCGAGCTGCAGCAAGGCCTCGAGCTCATGGAGGCCGCGCTCGACGTCGCGGAGGGGCTCGGACGCGACGAGCTGGTCGCGCGGTTCTCGCTGCTGCGCGGACAATGCCTCGCGTTCCTCAACCGCTTCGCGGAGGCACAGCGCTGGCTCGAGCGCGCACGCACGGTGGCGCGCGGCGTGGGCAACCGCGATCTCCTGCGCGACGTGACGACGGCGACGGCGGACCTTCACGCGCGCAACGGCGAGTACGGCCGCGCGATCGGTTTGCTCCGCGAGGCGCTCGAGCTCGCGCGCGAAGCCAACGACTCGCGCGCGCAGATTCGCTGTCTTCTGCCGCTCGCCCTCGCGCACGCCGGGCGCGCGGATCGCGACGAGTCGCAGTCGGCCCTCGCGGAGGCGCAGGCGCTCGCGGGCCCGCGGCCCGAGCGCATCGTGGAGTGCGAGCTCCTCAAGACCGAGTGCCTCGTCGCGTTCTACACCGGGGATCCGCAGCGCGCGCTCGACGCCGGTCACCGCGCGCTCGAGCTCGGCAAGGAGTACGGCTTCGCCTACGAGGCGGCGGTCAATGCGCACAACCTCGGCGAGACGTACCTGCGCCTCGGCGACTACAAACGCGCTTTCGCGATGCTCCGCTACAGCTACGACGTCGCGCGCGATCACGGATATCAGAAGCTTCAATACACGAACCTGCGCGTGCTCGGCTTCATCGACGCGACCAAGCTCGGATCCGAGGAGGGCCGCGCGCGCATCGTCGAAGCGGCGACCTTCGCGGAGGAGAACGGCTACCTCTGGGACGTGGTGCAGGCGCGCTACATGCTCGGCGTGGTCGAGCACCAGCGCGGCGCGACGGAAGAGAGCGAGAAGATGTTCCGCGAGGTGCTGCGCCTCGCGTCCGAGACGGGCATGCAGCACTACGCGCGCGCGGCGGAAGAGGCGCTCGCCGCGCTCGAAGCCGGACAGCCGGTGCCGATGCCGGGTTGAGCGCCGAGCGTCGATTGAGTGCTGAGCGCCGAGCCAAGTCGCGTGCTGAGCGCGGAGCTCCCGAGTCGAGCTCCCGAGTCGAGTGCGGGGCGCCGCGTGCTCGAGTCGAGATCCTGAGCCCGCGCCGAAACCGCGCCAGTTCCCGAGGCCGCCCACCTTCGGTACCCTCGGCCGGTGCGCGGGATCGCCATCGGGCTCGCAGTGGGCCTCGTCACGCTCTCGTTCGGGACCACGCGCCCCGCCGCGCAGCCGGCACATCCCGCACAGCCCGCGCAGCCGCTTCGCCCACCGGCCGCGGTCGACGCGCTGCGGGTCGATCTCGCGAGCCGTGTGCCTCGCGAATGGCATCGCGCGGACCCGGACCGCTTTCCTCTCCAGCCCACGCGCTGGCGTCGCCGGCTGCCGAGCCGGTGTCGCACCCAGGGCGGCTACCGATTGTTCTGCGGCGGCGAGCGGCGCGTCCCCGAGCCCCACGGCGAGGCGGCGGAGCGCGCGGAGCGGCTCGGCCTCGGGCACCGCTGGACCGCGAAGCTGCTCATGCACGAGCGCCCCTTCGACGAGTGGATGCAGGCGGTCGCGCACCTCGATGCCAATCCCCGCCTCGCGTTTCCCGTGCCGACCGGACGTCTCGGTCGCGGCTTCGGCCGCACACGCACCGGTTCCCTCGCGAACCGGAGGCACAACGGCATCGACATCGGCGCGCCCGAGGGAGCCCCGATCGTGGCCGCGAGCGACGGCTTGGTCGCCTACAGCGACAACGAGATCACGGGCTTCGGGAACGTGGTGCTCCTGCTGCACCACGAGGGCTACTCGACGTTCTACGCGCATTGCGTCGAGACCCTCGTGCAGCCCGGCCAGTACGTTCGGCGCGGAGAGCTCATCGCACGCGTGGGCAAGACGGGCTTCGCGGTCGCGCCGCATTTGCACTTCGAGTGGCGGCAGCGCGGCTGGGTGCGCGATCCGGCGCGGCACCTGGACCGTTGAGTCCGGCGCGCGCCCCCCGTCGTGCGCGGACTCTCGGCTCACCCCTTGCCAGCGACGGTTCGTGGCGTCCCGCTGGTGACGCTCGCTCGCGCGGGTGCTAAGAGCCGCCGTGCTTCCGAGAACGATCCTGGCCCTCTCGCTCCTTCTCTCGCTCGCGTGCGGTGACGACCGCCGCCCGATCCGCGACGGCGGGGGAGGGGAGCTCGACGGCGGCCCGACGGACGCGCAGCGCCCGGACGTTCAGGAGGGCGACGCGACCTGTGCGAGCGCCACCAGCGAAGCGACGGTCGAGCGCCGCCCGGTCGACATCGTCTTCATGGTCGACAACTCGGGCAGCATGCAGCCCGCGGTGCGCGAGGTGAACCAAGGCCTCAACGACTTCGCGGGCCTCATCGCGGGCAGCGGCCTCGACTACCGCGTGATCATGCTCTCGCTCCAGGGCAGCTCGCCGAGCGGCGGCCTCTACCCGGTGTGCATCCCGGCGCCGCTCGGGGGACCGAGCTGCGGCGACTCCGAACGTTTCTTCCACGTGGACGTGAACATCGCGAGCACCCAGCTCGTGGAGCAGTTCCTCGGCACGCTCGCGCAGACCGACGGCTATCGTGCGGCCGACGACGACCAGGACGGCAGCGAGCCGTGGCGCGACTACCTCCGCGACGACGCGACCAAGACGATCGTCTTCGTGACCGACGACAACTCGCGCACCTGCGCGCGCCCGCACATGGGCGGCATGTGCCAGTCCGGTGACCCTCAGCTCACCGCGACGTCGCTGGAAGACTTCCCCGGCGGCGGCAACCCCTTCAAGGGCAGCACCCTCGGGCCCGGCATCCTCACCGACACGTACGGCGATCTCTTCGAGGGCTACACCTTCAACGCCATCTACGGCTGGGGCTCGGAGTCCGATCCCGACGTGACGTGCGACAGCCCGGAACCGAACTTCCCCGCCGCCGCCGGCCACACCTACACCACGCTCGTGCAGCGCACGGGGGGTGTGCGCGCGCAGATCTGCGACCAGGCCGACTCGGCCGCGTGGGACGACTTCTTCGAGCGCATCGCGACGCGCGTCGAGGACACCGCGCGCATCGACTGCAACCTCGCGCTCCCCGAGCCGCCCGACGATCAGACGCTGAACCCGCGCAAGGTCAACGTGGTCGTGCGCAGCGGCGACGACTCCGAGGTGCTCGGCAAGGTCGCGGACGAGACGGCCTGCGGCGCCTTCGGCGGCTGGTACTACGACGACGACACGAACCCCACCGAGGTCCGCCTCTGCCCGTCGTCGTGCGAAGAAGTGCAGGAGCTCCTTCGCGACTCCGGCAGCGCGGGCATCGACGTGCAGTTCGGCTGCGACACGCTCCTCATCTGAACGTTTCCACGCGCCTGGTCCGCCGAGCGTTCGAGCGGGCCCTCGCGGTTCTGCTCGAGAGCTCGACGTGTAGGTCGTCTGCGACGCGCTCCTCCCCTCGCGGTTCTGCTCGAGCGGGCTCTCGCGGTTCCTGCTCGCAGCCGGGCGGAAGCGCTCGTCTCTCGAGGGGAAGCTCTCGCACCTGCCTCCACCTCGCGTGCGCCGCGGGCCACGTCGTGACATGCTCTCGTTTCCATGACGCTCCGTCACGAGATCCTGCTGCTGGACAATTCGGCCGAGGTCGCGCCCGCGCGCTTCCTCGGGCCGGGTGTCGGCGGTGGGTCGTCTCGATAGAGCGTCCGCACCCCACGCCCGGCTCCGACCGGGCGACGTGGTTGCCGTCCGGTCCGAGCTGGGCTCGCGCTCTTCGGAGCGGTCGAGGTCCCATGTCGTCTCCCGTGAAGTCTTCTCCGTCCGTGCTGCCTCCCATCCTCGTTTCGTCCGAAGACCGCGCGCGCCTGCTCGAGCTCGTCTCCCACGCGGAAGGACCCGTCGCCGAGCAGCTCGAGCACGAGCTCGACCGCGCGGAGGTCCTTCCTCTCCAGGACGTTCCATCGGACGTGATCGTGATGGACAGCGAGGTCGAGTACGAAGAGCTCGGCACCGGTCGTCGTCGGCAGCTCCGCCTCGTCTTCCCGCGCGAGGCCGACGGCGCTGCGGGGCGCGTGTCGATCCTCGCGCCGCTCGGCTGCGCGCTCCTCGGCCTGCGAGTGGCGCAGGAGATCGACTGGAAGATGCCTGGCGGCAAGCGTCGGATCCGCGTGCTCTCGGTCTCGCGCGAGCGCCGCGCCGGCTGAGCTACGCGCATCGAGATGCCGAGAGTGGGCCCACGGCGCGAAGCGCCGACGCTGATCTCGGTTCAGGCTCTGAGGCACCAGAACCGCCGCGCGTACTGGCGCCCCGCGCTTCGTCGAGCCGCTTTCGGCCGAACCCCGTTGAGCCGCGTCGCCTTTTTGCGATACCACCGGCGCGCTCGGCGCGGCGCGCGGAGCGAGGAGGTCGCGATGGGGGTCTCGGTTCGGCGTGCGTTCTGCGCGCGCGTGCTCGTGCTGGCGGTGTCGCTGGCGATGTTCGGCGCGGGCGAGGTCGATGCGCAGCGACGTGCACGTGGTCCCGCGATCCAAGAGGCGACGACGCTGCTCGCCTCCGCCAACCCGGACGAGATCCGGCTCGGGCTCGAGACGGCGGTGACGGTCGGCGGTGCACCGGCCGCGGAGGCGATCGCTCAACGCATTCGGCGCGGGCTCCCCGCGGACGTGCTCGACAGCGCGATCGATTCGCTCGCTGCCCTCGGCCGCCGCGAAGCGGGCCCGGTGCTCTTCGAGCTCACGAGCCATCGGCGCGCGACCGTTCGTGCGCGCGCGATCGACGCGTTGGTCGCGGTGCAGGCTCAAGGCGCCGACCGCGCGCTCGTCTCCGCGCTCTCCGACGGCGATCCCAGCGTTCGTTCGGCCGCCGCGCTCGGCCTCGGTCGCCTCGGCGCACGCTCGGCCAGCAACGAGCTCTTCCTCGCCCTCGAGCGTGGCGTGCTCGAAGCCGCGACCGCGCTCGGTCAGGTCGTCGACGCCGCGGGGGTGGATCGACTCCTCGGCTTCCTCGGGCGCGTTCCGCTCGATGCGCTCACGCCGGGCTTCGACGAGCTCTTCGCGCGGAACGACGTGCCGGATCGCTCGAAGCTCGCCGTCATCGGCCGCCTCGAAGGCCTCGCGACACCGGAGGTGCGCACGTACCTCGCGACCACCGCCGAGGTGCTCCCCGACGGCGCGGTGCGTCGCGCCGCCGAAGCCGCCGCCCAACGGATCGTGGAGTGAACATGCGCAACCTTTCCCACCAGATCGGCGGGGTCAGCCGCCGACTTCTCTCGATCTCGCTCCTCTTCGCCGTCGCGTGCGGCGGTGGCGCCGGCTTCTCGCCGACCTTTCCGGACAACCGCCGCGCCGACCTCGAGTCGGTGTCCGCGCGTCTCGCGTCCTCTCCCGCGCCGAACGCGCCTGCGGTCGCCGCGATGCTCACCACCGAGCCGAAGCTCGTGCTCGTCGGTCTCGACGACGGGGCGGTGCGGTGGTCACAGCCGGTGGACTCGCCCGTCTCCGCGCCCCACGTCGCGGGCGACTACGTGGTGCTCCACGAGCGCGGCGGCGTGATCGTGCGTGATCTTTCGAGCGGAGCGACGCGCGCGACGATCGCGGACGAGTCGATGTTCCTCACCGGAGCGGGCGGGGAAGGGCGTTTGATCGCGCTCGCGCTCAGCACCGGAGGAGGCGTCGGTGCGCGCTCGAAGCTCGTCGTGATCGACGGTGGATCCGTCGCGTACGCGCGTGAGCTCGAACAGGCGCTCGGCGCGCCCACCGTCGCGGCCGGCATGGTCTTCGTGCCGTGGGCCACGCAGAACGTGAGCGTGCTCGACGACGGCGGCGCGGAGCTCGCGCGCGTGCGCCTCACCGACACGCCGGTCGGCCGCGTGTTTCGTTCGGGCTCGGACGTGTTCCTCGGACAGCGGTCGGTGATGCGCTTCTCGCCTGAGCTCGCGAGCGGCACGCGCGAAGGCGCGGGAGGCTACGAGCCGACGCTGCGCCCGATCCCCGGCGACCCGGCGTTCGTGGTCGATCCCTACCGACCGACGCCGAGCCCTTCGAGCGCCGTGCATCGCCTCCGCTACGCGTGGGGCGCGACGCAGACCGGCGCGCGCACCGCGCTCGTCGACGGAAACCTCTACGCGATCTTCTACCGCTTCGTGTTCGCGCTCGAGTCGGATGGACCAGGCGTGCGCTGGGTCCACGAGCACGACGCGGATCTCGTCGGCGCGGACGTGGTGGACGGTGGCGTGGTGCTCGTCGACGCGAACGGCGGGCTCGCGATGCTCGACGCCGGGAGCGGCGCGACGCGGTGGGCCCGCACGAGCAGCACGAGCCCGGTGGTGGCGTCGGTGCGCGCCGCGGGCGTCGCGACCGGCGCGGCGGGCGTAGCCGCGCCCGAGCCGCTCGCGAACCAGCTCCTGACCGCAGCGCAGAGCACCGACGCGCGCCTCGTGCCCGCGCAGGTCCTCGCGGTGCAGATGCTCGCGGGCCTCGAGGGCGGGGAGGTCACGCGCAACCTCATCGTGCTCTGCGAGAGCGCGCGCGCACCCGCCTCGGTGCGCGATGGTGCGTGCAACGCGGTGGCGAGCCGCGCAGACGGCGCGGACGAGGTGCTCGCGGCCCTCGCGCGCCACGCACGTTTCCTCGAAGGCACGACGGCGCCGCCCGTGGGTCCGCTGGCGCGCGCGGCGGTGACGATGCGCGAGGCACGCGCGGTGCCGCATCTGCTCGCCCATCTGCGCGATCCCGCGACCGCGGAAGCCCACCTCGCGCCGCTCGCGCGGGCGCTGACCGAGCTGGAAGCGCGCGAGTCGGTCGAGCCGTTGCGCGACTTCCTGCGCCTCTACCACGCGGAGGCCGAGTCGCCGGAGATGATCGCCGGCCTCGCGGCGGTGACGGACGCGATCGTGGCGCTCCAGGGCGCGGCGGCTCAGGAGCTGCTGCAAGAGCTCGCGGACGACGCGCTCACGGTGGACGGGCTTCGCCCCAAGCTCGTCGAGCACTTGGCGGCGCTGACCACGGAAGAGTCCTCGGAAGAGGGTGAGGGCGAAGCGGAAGCTGCCGAAGCGGGGGAGGGCGAAGCCGAGCCGGAGACCCCGGCCGAAGCGCCTCTGCCCACGTCGACCACGGTCCCGGTGCTCGAAGCGAGCCTCGAGCCGGTGATGACCTCGATGCGCGCGTGCCTCACGGCGGCGAACGCACGCAGCGCGCGCCTCGTGCTCGATCTCGAAGGAGACGGCACGCTGCGTAGCGTGGTGACGGCCCCCGAAGCGCTCGGGGCGTGCCTCGAGCCGCTGATTCGCTCGGTGACCTTCCGCGGCAACTCGCGGAACGCGCGCGAGCAGGTGCGCTACACGCTCCGCCGCTGAGCTCGAAGCCTGGAGGCGAAGCTCCGATGCGTGACACTCGCGATTCGCGCGAGCAGACGCGTGGATCACGCGACTGAATCAAGCGACTGAATCACGCGACTCAGTCACGATTCGCTCAGTACCCGCCGACGATCGGGCCCCACGGTGGCTCGGGCGGCACGTCGGCGGGATCGCCCTCGACCTCGATCTCGTCCTCCGGCATGAACTTCGGGAGGTCGACGCAGAGGATCGACTGCCAACGATCGGTCGGGTTGTCGTAGCGATGCGCGGCGCCGCGCGGCCATCGATGCACGGTGCCCGGTGGCACCAGCTCGTCCTGGCAGAGCAGGCCCTTCGTCAGCACCATCTCGCTCTCGCGCATCACGCGGTGCACGTGGAGCGGGATGCCTTTTCCGGGCGCGACGTTGAGGCGGTAGATGCCGGCGTCGCGCGTCTCGTGCACGACGTCCACGGTTCCCCACGGCTTCTCTTCGAGGCCGAGCTCACACCACGACGCGGGTCGCCGCATCTCCAGCGAGGGCGTGGCGAAGCCCTTGAGCGCGCCGGGCTTCGTGAGCCGCACCATCACCTCGTCGAGCCGCGCGCGATCCTCACCGGGCGGCGGCGGCGCGAGGAGGAGCTTCGCGATGGCGTGCGCGGCGGTCTCGAGCAGACGAAAGCGTCCGCTGCGGAGCAAGAACACCACCTGCGACGCGGTGGCGGCGTAGTCGGCGGTGTCGTGTACGGACTCGCGGCGCGCGGCGTTCTCGGTGTCGAGCACGAGCTCGAGATCGACCCGAAGCGGCTGTGACGCGTGTCGCTCGTGTGGATAGAGCCCGACGACACAATCGACCGCGAGCTGCTCGATGCGCACCACGTCCCGAAACGACATGCGCCCGAGCATGGGGGCTCGGGCGCAGGGTCACAAGGTAGCTCGAGGTCGTCGCTCGAGAGGTCGTCGAAGGCTGGCGGGTTGCGCGTGGTGAAGACGCGCGACCGACTCAGCTCTCGTCGCCGAGCTGCTGCGCGAGGTAGTTCTCGCGCCCGAGCGTCTTGACCAGCGAGAGCTGCGTCTCGAGCCAGTCGACCGCGCCCTCTTCGTCGGAGAGGATCTTCTCCAGCAACTCGCGCGTGCCGTGGTCGTGCTTCTTCCAGCAGAGATCGATGCCGCGCTTGAGGCGATCGAGCGCTTCGAATTCGAGCTGCAGGTCGAGCTCGTGCTGCTCGATCGGATCCTCGCCGACCTTCACGGGGAAGAGACGCTGCATGTTGGGCGTGCCGTCGAGGAAGAGGATGCGCTACATGACCTCGTCCGCGTGCTGCATCTCTTCGATGGACTCGGCGCGCTTCTTCTTCGAGAGCTTCTCGAAACCCCAGTTCTTCAGCATCTTGTGATGGATGAAGTACTGATTGATGGCCGTGAGCTCGTGGGTGAGGAGCTCGTTGAGGAGATCGAGAATTTCGGCGTCGCCCTTCATAGCGGGCCGACCTTACACGTTTTCGCGCCCCGCGGCCTCCCCCATCGACCCGTAGCGGCGCCGAGACCCGAGGAATCACGGTCGGCAAAAGCGGGCACGAAACGCGGCGGCCAGCGCCGTTCATCCGCAAGCCCCTTCGACCGGAGTCCTCGAACGTCACTTCTCTCGATGGCCGACCGCGGGCGCGGAGCGAAAAAGCGTCCAAACGTTCGGGGCTGGCCCCCTGCGGCCAGGGGG
>ERZ761602.2052-NODE-2052-length-33440-cov-4.894384_pt1 | contig 33440 bp, 35 predicted proteins | sample MGYA00512165_ERZ761602 | MGnify/ENA primary metagenome ERZ761602 (study PRJEB28899, sample SAMN02445085) | bioreactor sludge metagenome | biome: EBPR sludge; isolation source: Thorneside wastewater treatment plant | place: Australia: Brisbane, Thorneside...
CAGAAAGCGGCGCACCACCTTGTCACCGGCGTAGATTTCCATCACGCCGTTGGTGCCGGTCCAGTTCTGGATGTCGCGGCTGATCTTGTTCTGCTGCTCCTGGGTGCAGGCTGACAGCAAAAATACCGCGATACCCACCGTGAACAGGTGTTTGTTTGCTCTCATTTTGGTTGCAATTCTACGGGTGAAGAAAGGGTTTCAGGGCGACAGCAGGGCGGGCAGCAGCGTGGCCGCCGTGCCGCGCAGCACCACATCGGCCACGGGGTCGAGTTCGCTTGGCTCGGGGTTGACCACCACCACCCTCGCGCCAGCCTGGTGGGCGGTGAAGGCCAGGCCGGCCGCCGGGTAGACCGCGCCCGAGGTGCCCACCACCAGCATCAGCGCACAGGTCCGGGCGGCGGTTTCGGCGTCGCGTAGTGCCTGCTCGGGAAGGAATTCACCAAACCAGACCACCGCGGGGCGGCGCAGGTTGCCACACGCCGGGCAGGCCGGCGGACAGGCGTCTGTCAGGGTGCCAGCGGCCACGCTGGCGTCGCAGCAGGCGCGCGGGCTGTCCAGCCAGCGGTCTTCGGCCAGATTGCCGTGCAGCGCCAGCACGCCAGGGCTGCCGGCGGCCTGGTGCAGACCGTCGACGTTCTGGGTGATCAGCGTCAGGCGGCCCGGCTCGCGGGCCTGGAAGGTGGCCAGCGCGCGATGGCCGGCGTTGGGCTCCACCCCCGCCACTGCGGCGCGGCGGCTGGCGTACCAGTCCCAGACCTGTTGGGGCCGGGCGCGGAATGCGGTTTCGGTGGCGAGTTCTTCCGGCCGGAAATGTGCCCACAGCCCGGTGAGCGCGTCGCGAAAGGTGGGCACACCGGATTCGGCGCTCATGCCGGCGCCGGTCAGCACGGCGATGGGGCGGGACAACTGCACGGCTTCACGCACCCAGTCGCGCACCGTGCCGAGATCGGCGCCGGGCGGGTCAGGCAGGGGTGAATGCGTCATGGCCGGAGGGTGCACCCGCCTTCAGCCGCGCTGGCGCAGCGCTTCGTACAGGCACACGCCGCTGGCCACCGACACGTTCAGGCTTTCCACCGCGCCTTTCATCGGAATGCCGACGAGTTCGTCGCAGGTTTTGCGGGTGAGCTGGCGCATGCCGTCGCCCTCGGCCCCCAGCACCAGGGCCACCGGGCCTTTCAGATCCACCTGGTACAGGGTTTTCGGCGCGTCGTCGCTGGTGCCGATGATCCAGATGTTGCGTTCCTTGAGTTCGTTCAGCGTGCGCGCCAGGTTGGTGACCATGAAATACGGCATGGTCTCGGCCGCGCCGCTGGCCACCTTGGCCACGGTGGCGTTGATGCCGGCGGCATGGTCCTTGGGGGCAATCACCGCGTGCGCGCCGGCGCCGTCGGCCACGCGCAGGCAGGCGCCCAGGTTGTGTGGGTCGGTGATGCCATCCAGCACCAGCAGCAGCGGCGCGATGCCTTTGGCTTCCAGGCCTTCGAGCAGTTCGTCCAGCGAGGTCACCTGCGCCACCGGCTCCACCCGCGCCGCCACGCCCTGGTGACCGTGGCTGCCGGCCAGTTTGGCCAGGCGAAGGCTGTCGGCCTCGATCAGGCGCACGCCCGCTTCCTTCACCCGTTCGATGAACTGCCGCATGCGCGCATCGCGGCGGGTGGGCTCGAAATAGATCTCGACGATGGATTGCGGCGCGGTTTTCAGGCGCACGCCCACGGCGTGGAAGCCGAACAGGACTTTGGGGGCAGACATCGCCGCATTATCGACCGGCCAAGCTCCCTAAAGTGAAGTGGCCCCGGGGTTTTGCCGCCGCGCGGGCCCATACTGGAACGCCTGTCTCCGAACCACTCCAAGGAAACCCATGAAAGTCTGCCCCATCGCCATTGCCGTCGGTTGCGCCAAGTGTCCCGTCGTGAAGGTCTGTCCGCTCAAGGGGGTGCTGGGCGATGCGCCGCCGCGTGCCGCCGAGACGCCGAACGAAAAGCCGGTGGCGGCACCCAAGGCCGGCAGCGGCAAAAGCAAGGCCGGATCGCGCCCGACGGCCAGGACGGCCGCCAAATCGCCCGCCCGCAACGGTAAATCTGCCAGGTCAGCGTCATCGCGACCGACTTGAGGCAAGCGATCAACTCCTGATTCAATAGCTAAAGAGCACCTTTTTACGCTGGGTATCTGCTCTTTCTGCTGCAAATCGCTCAGTCGGAGGCAATCTGGCCTGCTTCGATGGTGATGCGGCGCTCGCAGCGGGCGGCTATGGCGCGATCGTGGGTCACCAGGACCAGCGTGGTGCCCTGTTCGCGATTGAGGTCAAACATCAATTCCATGACCTTTTCGCCGGTGGCGAAGTCCAGGCTGCCGGTGGGTTCGTCCGCCAGGAGGACCGCCGGCTGCACAACAAAGGCGCGTGCCAATGCGACGCGTTGCTGCTCGCCACCGGAGAGCACCTTCGGATAGTGGCCCAGGCGTTCCGCCAGGCCCACCCGGGCCAACATCTCCCGCGCGGCGCTGCGGGCATCGCGGCGGCCGGCCAGTTCCAGCGGCAACATCACGTTTTCCAGCGCGTTCAGGTTGCCCAGCAACTGAAAGCTCTGGAACACGAATCCCACCTTGCGGGCGCGCAGCGCGGCACGTTCGTCTTCAGAGCGGGCGAACAGGTCCTCGCCGTCAAGGCGCACGGTTCCCCGCGTGGGGGTGTCCAGGCCGGCGATGATGGACAGCAGCGTGCTTTTCCCCGAGCCCGACGCCCCCACAATGGCGGCCGTTTCCCGGGGGGCCAGGGCAAAGTCGATATCGCGCAAAATGTCGAGCGTGCCGGTGGAGTCGGTAACCGACTTGAAGACATGTTCGACGGCAATGATGGAAGCAGACATGCAGGGACTTTCCTTGAGACGACGACACTGTAGCGTGCTGGCCCTTGCCGCCGCCGGACTGTGGGTTTGGCCGGGCCTTTGCGCCGCGCAGGCGCGTGCCGCGCCGCCTGCGCGCACCGTGCTGGTGGTGGGTGATTCGCTCAGCGCCGAATACGGTCTGCGCCGGGGCAGCGGATGGGTGGCGTTGCTCGAGCAGCGCCTGGCCAGGGACAAGATCCGCGCCACGGTGATCAACGCCAGTATCAGCGGCGACACCACGTCGGGAGGGCGCTCGCGGCTGCCCGCATTGCTGGTGCAGCACAAGCCGGCGGTGGTGATCATCGAGCTCGGTGGCAACGATGCCCTGCGCGGTTTGCCGCTGGAGATGACCCGCGACAACCTCCTGACCATGACCACCGCGGCGCAGCAGGCCGGTGCCCGGGTGCTGCTGCTGGGCATGCAGGTGCCGCCCAACTACGGCACCGATTACGCGCAGCGGTTTTCGGCGCTGTTTGCCACGGTCGCCCGCGAACGCAAAGCGGCACTGGTGCCGTTTTTCCTCAAGGGCGTGGCCGACCAGGCGGATCCGACCGCCCTGTTCCAGGCCGATCGCATCCACCCCAGAGAAGAGGCCCAGCCGGTGATGCTGGCCACCGTATTGCCGGCGCTGTTGCCGCTGCTGCGACCATGAGCGTTTTTACTGTGACGCCGGCCGAGGCCGTGGAGCGCCTCGCCGCGTTTTCCGCGGTGATCGATGCGCGCAGCGAGGCCGAACATGCGCTGGACCACCTGCCCGGCGCGGTCAATTGGCCCTCCCTCAACAATGCCGAGCGCATTGAAGTGGGCACGATGTACAAACAGGTCAGTCCGTTTGAGGCGCGCAAGCGCGGCGCGGCGCTTGTTGCCCGCAACATTGCGGCCCATATTGAACGGGAAGTCCAGGACAAACCGAAAAACTGGCAACCGCTGGTGTACTGCTGGCGTGGCGGCCAACGCAGCCATTCGCTGGCGTTGGTGCTGGGGCAAATCGGTTTTCGGGTGGCGTTGTTGGAGGGCGGCTACAAGGCGTTTCGCGGTCTGGTCATTGCCCAAACCCCCGAACTGGCCGCCAGGCTGTCGTGGCGTGTGGTGTGCGGGCCAACCGGTTCGGGAAAAACCCGCTTGTTGGCGGCACTGGCGGAGGCCGGCGCCCAGGCGCTGGATCTGGAGGCGCTGGCATGCCACCGCTCCTCGGTGCTGGGTCGGATGCCCGGGCAGCCGCAACCGTCCCAAAAGCATTTTGAAACTCGCCTGTGGCAGGCGCTGCGCCAGTTTGACCCGGCGCGGCCGGTCTATGTCGAGGCAGAAAGCCGCAAGGTAGGCAACCTGGCGGTGCCTGGTGCGCTGATGGAGGCCATGCGCGCGGCGCCGTGCCTGAGCATGGAGTTGCCCGACGACAACCGGGTCGCGCTGCTGCTGGAAGACTACGCGCATTTCACCGACGACCCCACCCTTTTTCAGCGGCGGCTGGAAGTGCTGCGCCCCCGCTGTGGCCATGAGGTGGTGTCGCGATGGCAGGCGCTGGTGCAGGCCGGCGCGTTTGCCCAGGTCGTGCGCGAGTTGCTGACCGAACACTACGACCCGGGGTACGCGGCCTCCACCCGGTCGCACTTCGTGCAGTTTGCCGGCGCCCGAAGCTGGCTGGCAACAGACCATTCGCCCGGCGCCATGCGCTCACTGGCGCAACAGATCCTGGCGGGGGAACGTCCATGAGAAAAAGCCTCGCCGTGGTCGGAGCCGCACTGGCCGCCGCCCTTGCCTACCTGCTGGCCTGGCCGGTGCCCATCGAGCCGGTTGCGTGGGCGGCCCCTTTACCGCCGGGGTATGCCGGCCCTCACGCGGTCAACCAGCGACTGGCGGGTCTCAAGAGCATTTCGCTCGGCAATGACGAGGGACCGGAGCACATTGTCCTGGGCCCGGACGGCTGGCTCTACACCACCGTAGCCAGCGGCGCCATTGTGCGGATGGCACCTGACGGCAGCCAGCGCGAGGTGTGGGCCCGTACCGGCGGTCGGGTGCTGGGTTTCGACTTCGACTCGGCAGGCAATCTGATCGCGGCCGATGCGTTTCGCGGGTTGTTGTCCATTGCGGCCGGCCCCGACCGCGCGGTGCTGGTGCTGGCCGACACCGTGACGGTGGACGGGAAGCCGGACCCGATCCGCTATGCCGACGCGGTGGTGGTGGCGCCGGACGGACGCATGTATTTCAGCGACGCATCGACCCGCTTCGCGCCGGCGCAATGGGGCGGCACCTTCGAAGCCAGTGTGCTGGACATTCTGGAGCAACGTGCAACCGGCCGCGTGCTGGTGTACGAACCGGAAAGCGGGCGCACCCGGGTGATGGCCGCCGGGCTGAGTTTTGCCAACGGTGTGGCCTTGACGGCGGACGCCCGACACCTCCTGGTGGCCGAAACCGGACGTTACCGCGTCTGGAAAATTGCCATCGACGCCCGCGACCTGGATCTGAGCCGTGCCTCACCCAAGGCACAGGTTTTGCTGGACAACCTGCCCGGCTACCCCGACAACCTGATGCGGGGTCTGGATGGCAAGACCTGGATGGGCTTCGCCAAACCGCGCAATGCCGTCGTCGACCGGATGGCAGCGTACCCGTGGCTGCGCAGTCTGACCTTGCGCCTGCCCCGCGCACTGTGGCCGATACCGCCGGCCTACGGGCATGTGGTCGCGTTTGATGACAACGGGCGCATCCTTGCCGATCTGCAGGACCCCAGTGGTGCCTACCCTGAGACCACGGCGGTCACGGAAACCGCCGACCGACTGTACATCCAGAGTCTGCATGCCCGTAGCCTGGGCTGGATGCCACGGCCGGGAGCAGGTGCCTGTCCGCTGGACAGGGTGGCGGCGGGCGCGTCGTCCGCAGCAAAGCCGGTTCAGCCCGCGGCGGCTTCTTCTGGCGCCTCCTGCCAGCGCACGGTGGCACGATAGGCGTGCCAGGTGGCATGGCCCAACCAGGGCCCGACCACCAGCAGTCCGGCGCCCCAGGGCAGCAGGGCAGCCACCACCAGGCTGGTAATCAGGAAACCCCAGATCAGCAAGACGCCGGGATTGCTGAAAACCACACGAATACTGGTGATGGCCGCAGAAATGGCGTCTTTGTCACGGTCGAGAATCATCGGAATCGACACCACGGCGGTGGAGAACACCAAGGCGGCAAAAACACTGCCCACCCCGATGTAGACCAGGACAAACTCCAGGTTGTCGGGGTTGAAGACCGCGTCCATGACACCGGCGGTCGAGGGCATGCCGGTATTGAAAAACACCGCAAACACCACCAGCGAAGCACGGCCCCACAGCAGTTCCAGAACAATCAGGATCAGGACCAGCAGCGCCATGCTGCGCACATGGGGCGCCCAGCAAAACAAGGTGTGGCCCAGTGCGACCGCTTCGCCACTTTCGCGACGGCGGCTTGCTTCGTACAGGCCCATGGCGAGAAACGGCCCGACCAGAAGGCAGCCGGAAGCGATGGACATCACGTATTCCGGCTTGGTACGAAAAACAACACCCAAAATGAGTGCCATGCCCCAGAAGCAGGCACCGTAGAACAGCGCATGGGCCGGATGGGCGCGGAAATCGGCCCAGCCGGCGCCCAGCCAGTGAAAGGGTGCGCCGGTTGTCAGTTCCTGCATCAGGGCCTGCGGGCCGACCGGTGGCGGCGGAATGTAAGGGGTGACAGCCGGATCAGAGGCCCCAGAGGGCCCAGCGGTGGACGGATCAGGGTTCGCGACAGGCGGGAGGGACTGCATGGAAACGGCGGCCTCGTCTTTGAGAAAGATCAAAGCTGAGGATAGACCGCGCCAGGTTCCCGCGCCAGTCTGGAAAACACCAAGTTTCCGAAAGGTTATTGTCCGACGCCGCCGAAAGCCTGCCGGATGGCCTGGGCCAGGTCGGCGCGCAGGTCATCGACCGCTTCCAGTCCGATGGAAAAGCGCACCAGACTGCCGCGGGCGACGGCGGCGGGCCAGGCGGGTCGCATGGTCTCCAGTTCGTAGGGAACCACCAGGCTCATCGGCCCACCCCAGCTATAGCCCAGGCGGAAGCGCCGCAGGCTGTCGCAGAAGCGGTCTACCGCCGGCTGCGGAAAGGCCGGATCAACGATCACACTGAAAAGACCCGCCGCCGCGCCCGCCCCGCCGTCAGCGGCACACAGGGACCGCCAGGCACTGTGCCCGGGGGAGCCCTCCAGCGCCGGATGGAGCACCTGGACAAACGCTCTTTGTCCCTGGCACCAGGCCGCCAGCTCGCGCGCGGCGCGGTCATGCGCGTGGTAGCGCAGTGCGATGCTGGGCAAGGAACGCAGCACGGCCTCGGCGTCGTTGGCGCCAACGCCCAGACCCAGACGCATGTGGGTGAGTTTGATGCGCAGGTGCAAGGCCTCGTCGCGGGTGACCACACTCCCCATCAGCACATCGCCGCCGCCACTGGGGTACTTGGTCAGCGCCTGTACCGAAATGTCCACGCCCAGACCGTGCCCGTCCAGGTCAAAGGGCCGGAAGGCCAACCCGGCGCCCCAGGTGTTGTCCAGCGCCGTGGGAACGCCGCGCATGCGGCACTGGCGCACCAGTTCCGGCAGGTCGGGAAACTCCATCGTGACGGACCCGGGCGCTTCCAGCCAGACCAGTCGGGTGCGCTCCCCCAGCTTGGCCACCAGGTCAGCCGGATTCAAGGGGTCGTAGCCACGATAGGTGATGCCCCAGGCGGCCAGTTCGCCATCGGCCAGGGCCTTGTTCGGGCCGTAGGCGTTGTCGGGAATCAAGAGCTCGTCACCGGTCGCAAGCATGGACAAGGCCACGGTGGCGATGGCCGCCAGTCCGCTGGGTGCAAGCACACATTGCAGTCCGCCCTCCAGCGCGCTGAGGCGCTCTTCGAGCTGGAAGGTGGTGGGTGTCCCGTGCAACCCGTAGGTGTAGCCGTCCTTGCGTTTCCAGTTGCGCGCGCGCATGGCGGCGACGTTCGGGAAAATGACGGTCGACGCCTTGAATATCCCCGGTTGCGGCGCCGAAAAACCTTCGGGTGGGTTGTAGGGGTGGTGGATCAGCTGGGTGGACAGGTGCTCAGGCGTGGTGTTCATGCCCGGATGGTAGCTGCCCCCGCAACAAAACGGGAGCGCCAGCTCCCGTCCTTTTCAGTTCACCGCCCAAGCAGCGCTCAGAGCTGCCACTTCTCCAGCAGTTTTTCGGGCGACAGGCTGTCATAACCCTCGAAAGGCTGGTGAATCCAGGGATTGGTCGGCAGGAATTCCACCGAATAGTCCGCGGTGAAGGTCGACACCCCTTTGGTCCAGATGACGGCACTGCGCAGTTCCGTGATCGGCGCATAGTTGTTGCGCAGCGAGTCGATCACCGCGCGCAGTGTGTGGCCGGAATCGGCCAGGTCGTCGACCAGCAGGACCTTGCCGGCGATTTCCCCCTTGGGTGTGGTGATGTAGCGCGCAATGTCCAGATGGCCCTGAATCGTGCCCGCTTCGGCGCGGTAGGAGCTGGTGGACATGATGGCGAGCGGCTTGTCGAATATGCGCGACAGGATGTCACCCGGACGCATGCCACCACGGGCCAAGCACAGAATGGTGTCGAATTGCCAGCCTGACTGATAGACCTTGAGCGCGAGTTTTTCGATGAGGTTGTGATACTCGTCGTAACTCACGTAAAGGTGTTTGCCGTCTTCCGTCAACATGAATAGACTCCTGTTTTAATAGCGCTAGGTGACCATATCGCGCTGGGTATGGGCCAATTTTGGCAAAAATCAGTCTGCCAGGTAGGGGTGACGCAGCAAAATGGTGTGGTCACGGTCCGGACTGGTGGAAACGATGTGGATCGGCACCCCCGTGACCTGCTCGATGCGCTGCAGATACAGTCGCGCGTTGACCGGCAGCCGGTCGTAGTGCGTAATGCCCACTGTGGTGTCGGTCCAGCCCTCGATGGTTTCATAGACGGGCTTGCAGCGGGCGATGTCATCGGCGCCCATGGGCAGGATGTCGATCAGTTCACCGTCCAGTTCGTAGCCGGTGCACAGCTTGAGCTCCTTGAGCCCGTCGAGCACATCGAGTTTGGTGATGCACAGGCCCGACAGACCATTGACCTGGGCCGATCGCTTGAGCAACGCTGCGTCGAACCAGCCGCAGCGGCGGCTGCGACCGGTGGTGACACCTTTTTCTGCACCCACCGTGCTCATGTGCCAGCCGGGCGTTCCCTCTTTTTCCCACTCCAGCTCGGTCGGGAACGGGCCACCGCCCACCCGGGTGCAGTAGGCTTTGGTGATGCCCAATACATAGTGCAGCATGCCTGGGCCGACGCCTGAGCCCGCCGCAGCGTTGCCAGCCACGCAATTGCTTGAGGTCACGTACGGATAGGTGCCGTGGTCAACGTCCAGCAAGGTTCCCTGCGCCCCCTCAAACAGCAGATTGGCACCATGCTGGTGGGCCTCGTTCAGCTCGCGGGAAACATCGGCCATCATGGGCTTGAGCAATTCGGCCTGTTTCATGGCCTCGGCGTAGACCGGCTCGAACTGCACCCGACCGTCGGCCAGGTAAGGCTGCAGGGCATCGCCAAAAACGAACTGCCCCGACCCCAGAAAACTCGTCAGCACATGGTTGTGCAGTGCGAGCAGTTCGCGCAGCCTGGCCGCGAAGCGCTCGGGGTACTTCAGATCCTGCACGCGAAGTGCGCGCCGCGCGATCTTGTCTTCGTAGGCCGGGCCGATGCCGCGACCTGTGGTGCCGATCTTTTCGCTGCCGCCCTGCTCCCGTGCCGCTTCCCTGGCCACATCCAGCGCGGCGTGGAACGGCAAAATCAGCGGACACGCTTCGCTGATGCGCAGACGGGATCGAACTTCAACACCGGCCTTCTCCAGCCCGGCAATCTCTTCGAAAAGCTTGCCAACCGACAACACCACACCGTTGCCGATGTAGCACCTGACGCCCGGGCGCATGATGCCGCTGGGAATCAGGTGAAGGGCGGTCTTGACGCCGTTGATGACCAGGGTGTGGCCGGCATTGTGTCCGCCCTGGAAGCGCACGACGCCTTGCGCGCTTTCGGTCAGCCAATCCACCAGTTTGCCTTTGCCCTCGTCGCCCCACTGGGTGCCGACGACAACGACATTTCGTCCTTTGGTTGTTGTCATGAATTTCGTAGTTGAAGGGATGGTTCAGATGGCTTGGACGACCCACTGATCGGCCGCTTCGATCAGTTCGCGATCACAGTGGAATTCATCGGTTTCGTTCTCGTGTCCCGGCAGTACGCAAAGGACCGTTTCACCGCGCGAACGCAATGCGGCAACAGCCTTGCGCAGGTTCTCGCTGTCGCGCCATGGCGCACGAATCGCGGCACGGCGCGCCGGCACGGAGGCGACCGCAACCAACTGGCGCAGGTCGAGACTGAAGCCAACGGCAGGACGGTCGCGGTCAAGCTTGTGCCCAAATACCGCGCCAATACCGTCGTAGCGGCCCCCCCGCACCAGGGCGTCGGGTGCGCCGTCGGCATAAATCGCAAAGCGCGTGCCGCTGTAGTAGGCATAACCGCGCAGATCGGCCAGGTCAATACTGACACGGGCGCCCGCGGTGCGCTGCGCCAGCCAGGTCAGATCGTCCAGCGCCCGGCAAATCGCCGGCTGTGCGGGCAGCACTTTGCGGGCTTCGGCAAGAACCGCCGTATCGCCATACAGTTGCAGCAACGCCAAGAGAGCTTGACGGGCCTGGGGATCACAGCCGGCAGTCAGGGATGCAAGCGCCGCCCCATCTTTTGTCGCCAGAGCCAGGTGAATGTCGGCTTGTTGCGCGTCAGCGATCGGCTGGGCTGCCAGCAGGGATTGGACAATGCGAACGTCGGCCAGATCCAGGCTCAAGGACCCGACACCAGCGGCGGCCAGGCAGTCCAGCGCGAGCTGCTGGCTCTCCAGATCGGCCTCCAGGCCGGCGTGGCCATAGATTTCGGCGCCAAGCTGCAGGGGCTCGCGTGTCGCCTGCGGACCATCGGGCCGTGTGTGCAATACCGGGCCGCAGTAACACAAACGGGTCATGGCAGCGCGCCCGAGCAGGTGGGCATCGATACGGGCCACTTGCGGCGTGGTATCGGCGCGAATACCCAGTGAACGGCCGGAAAGCTGGTCTACAAGCTTGAAAGTACGCAAATCCAGTGCTTCGCCGGTGCCGGTAAGCAGTGAATCAAGGTGTTCGATGAGTGGGGGGATGACCAACTCGTAGCCGTATGAACGGGCAATGTCGAGCAGGTCGCGACGGAGATCTTCAATCCGGCGTGCCTCGGAAGGCAGGGCGTCGGCGATGTGGTCCGGCAAAAGCCAGGGGGACATGGGCAAGCAGCGCTGTTAAAAGTGTCATTCTACCGGGCGGGGCCCTGTCTCAGAGCACCAGCCACAGCACCAGGCAACCGGTCAGGAGGCACACCAGCCCCATGAAACGGATCTGGCCATCGCCGAGACCCTGGACCTGCTCAAACAGTCGCAGCCACCGCGCGGGTGCCACAAATGGCAGGAGGCCTTCGAACACCAGCATCAGGGCGAGGGCGGCCCAGAGGACCTGCCCGTCCAGATTCATGGCTTGCGGGGCGGTACCGCTGGCGCGGAATTCCCACCGGCGCCGCGCATGACCTTGAAGAACTCCGACGAGGGGTCCACAACCATCAGATCACTCTTCTTGTTGAAACTTGCCTTGTAGGCTTCCAGGCTTCGGTAGAACTGGGCAAACTGCGGGTCGCGGCCAAACGCCTCTGCGTAAATCCGGGCGGCCTCGGCGTCTCCTTCGCCTTTGACCTTCTGGGCATCCCGGTACGCATTGGCGATGGTCACTTCGCGCTGACGGTCGGCATCGGCACGAATCTTTTCGCCCTCTGCCCCCCCGGTGGAGCGCAGTTCATTGGCCACACGTTTGCGTTCCGCTTCCATGCGACGGTAGACGGATTCGGTGATGGCATCCACATAATCGACGCGCGTGATACGGACATCGACAATGTCAACGCCCCAGGGCTTGGCACCCATCACCACCTCCAGTACCTCGCGCTTGACATCCGCCATCAGGGCCTCGCGTTTGAGTGACAGCAGGTCCTTCACGGTCCGCTTGTTGATCTCCTCCTGGAAGGCATTGCGTACCACTTGGTTGAGCCGATTGGCGCCGACTTTCTCATCGAGACCGACGTTGCGGATGTAGGCCTGCGGATCACTGATTCGCCAACGCACGTACCAGTCAATGACCACACGCTGCTTTTCCGCCGTGAGCATCGGCTCGGTATCCGCGCTATCCAGCGTGAGAAGACGTTTGTCGATATAGGAAACATTCTGGAACGGCGGCGGCAATTTGATGTTCAGGCCGGGTTCAGTGATGACTTCCTTGATCTGACCCAAGGCGTAGACAACGCCGAATTGGCGCTGATCGACGACGAAAAGCATCGAGCTGAGCAGTGCAAGGCCCACCAGAAGGCCGGAGACAATAAAACCGATTCGATTCATGGTGCCCTCTTCTCCTCAACGGTTTTCGCGCTCACGACTGCGCGCCGTGTCGCGGGAGCGCGCGTCGCCCGAGGGAGTCGCTGGTGCGGTCGTCTGGGCCGGTGGGTTGCTGCCACCAGGCGCCGCCGCGGGGCTGGCCGCGATGGCCGACTCTGTGGTCGTTGTACTCATTTGCATGATTTTTTCCAGAGGCAGATACAGCAGATTGGAGCCCTGTCGGCTTTCAATCATGACTTTTGTGACGTTGCCATACATCTGCTGCATGCTTTCCAAGTAGAGGCGGTCGCGCGTAACCTGCGGCGCCTTTTGATACTCCGTCAGGATGGCCCGGAACCGCTGCGCATCACCTTGAGCCTGGGCCACGATCCGCGACTTGTAGGCTTCGGCCTCTTCCTTCAGTCGAGACGCGGAGCCGACGGCGCGGGGAATGACATCGTTGGCATAGGCTTCAGCCTCATTCTTGGCACGTTCGCGCTCCTGACCGGCCTTGAGCACGTCATCGAACGCAGCCTGCACCTGTTCGGGTGGCCGCACCCCACCTTGCTGGAGGTTGATTCCGACGACTTCGATTCCGACTTTGTATCGATCCAGGATAGCTTGCATCAACTGGCGGACCCGGGGGGCGATCTGGTCACGTTCTTCAGCGAGCGCTGAATCCATTTTCATCTTTCCGACTACCTCACGCACGGCCGTTTCAGCGGCCTGGACGACCGCCTCGGTCGGGTTTCGGCTTTCGAAAAGGAACGCGCGCGCATCGTTGAGACGATATTGCACGGCAAATTTGATTTCGACGATATTTTCATCTTCAGTCAGCATCGCCGATTCGCGCAGCCCCGTTGCCTTGATTACGGTGTCTCGACCGACATCCAGCGAGCGGATCTGGGTGACAAAAACCAGCTCATGGCGTTCGATCGGGTACGGCAGCCGCCAGTTGAAACCGGCGCCCACTGTGGATTTGTATTTGCCGAACTGGGTGATGACAGCTTGCTGGCCTTCCTGCACGATGAAGAAACCGGTGCCGAGCCAGATCAATGCGGCAACGCCGGCGATCAACCCCACGCCGATGCCTGCGCTCTTCATGTCCGGCTGGAAACCACCCCCACCGCCCCCGCCTGGAGGTGGGGGATTGGCACGACCAGGTACCCGACCACCGGAACGATTGCCGCCGAACAATCCCCCGAGTTTGCGATTGAAGTCGCGCCACAACTCGTCCAGATCAGGAGGGCCACTGTTCCCGCCTTGGGTCGGACGGCGTGGGTCAGACGACTGAGGCGGCTCTTGCGCGGGCGATGGTGCTTCCGGCTTGTCGTTCGGACGCTCGCCATCGGCCTTGTCGTCGCCACGTCCCCACCGGGGATCGTTGAGGTTGAACATGCCTCGAATGCGGCCTTGGAGGACCGCCCATCGGGAGTGAAGCGGGATTGTCATTGATTTCGATCGTTTCAGCGAAGGCCTGATTGTGCCCAATCAGGAGGTAGGTGCATCCGCCTCGGCACGGCATTCCGTCCCAGCAGCAGTGGAATAGGACCGGAGCACAGCGTCCGCGAGAGACTGGCGCAACAGACTCAATCCCTCACCGCTGGAAGCACTGAGATAGATTCTGGGCACCGGAACTCCATCCAGTTCATAGAGATCCTGAAGCAGGATTGGACGCCTGTCGGACGCAATGGCATCGAGTTTGTTGAAAACGAGTATTTGCGGCACCGAGCCTGCGCCAATCTCCCGCAGAACCCGCTGAACCTGAGCAATCTGCTGCATGAAGTCGGGACTTGCGGCATCAACAACGTGCAAGAGGAGATCGGCATCCGCTGCTTCCTGCAAAGTTGCAGCAAACGCTTCGATCAGGCCGTGCGGGAGATCACGGATGAACCCCACTGTGTCGGAAAGAGATACGGAACGGCCCGCCTCGCCGATGAACAGATTTCGCGTTGTCGTGTCAAGCGTCGCAAACAACTGGTCTGCCGCGTAGGCCCGGGCTTTGACCAGGGCATTGAACAGCGTGGACTTTCCGGCATTGGTGTAACCCACCAGAGAAACGCCGAAGACATCCCGACGGTTGCGCTGCCGACGCTGCGTAGCACGCTGACGCTTGACTTTCTCGAGACGTTCACGGGTACGCCGGATGGCGTCGCCAATCATGCGCCGATCAAGTTCGATCTGGGTCTCCCCCGGCCCACCCCGGGTTCCGATGCCCCCCTGCTGGCGCTCAAGGTGAGACCATCGGCGCACAAGTCGCGTGCTGACGTATTGCAATCGCGCAAGTTCAACTTGCAATTTGCCCTCGTGGCTTCGGGCGCGCTGGGCGAATATCTCCAGAATAAGCAGCGTTCGATCGTTTACGGGCAGACCGATATGCCGCTCGAGATTGCGTTGCTGCGCCGGACTGAGGGTCTGATCAAAAAGTACTTCGTGCGCGCCCTCCATCTGGGCGAGCAACCGAAGTTCGTCGGCCTTTCCGGAACCGACAAACAGGGCCGCGTCAGGCGCCCGACGTTTGCAGACAAGGCGCGCGACGGGCTCCATCCCCGCGGTGCCAGCCAGAAGACCCAGTTCAACCAAGCCCATATCGAAATGATCCTGGCCCAGATCGACTCCGACCAGTATGACCTTCGGAGGACTCACAGATCAAGCGGGCGCTTCATACCCAAATTTCGGACGCGGGGTGAACGACCACATCTTGAAATGAACGGGCCGCGCGATCGGGGTCGTGTCAAGTTGCAGCGGATTCAGGGGTGTCGGCAACCGTGAAGTTGACTGCCCGACCGGGCACGATGGTGGAAATCGCGTGCTTGTAAACCATCTGCGTTACGGTATTTCTGAGAAGCACGACGTACTGGTCGAAAGATTCAATCTGGCCCTGCAGCTTGATGCCGTTGACCAGATAGATCGATACCGGTACGTGCTCCCGACGCAGAATGTTCAGGAACGGGTCTTGCAGAAGTTGCCCTTTATTGCTCACGATATTCTCCGTGTTCAAGTAGTTACTAAGCGGTCGACCTTACCACAGGCAGCATTCCTTGGCGGACAAAAGGCTGCTTACTGAAGCGGAAAGCGCCGATTCGGCGTTATTTTTCGGCGTACGGGTTGACAGTTGTCTTCATTTCAATCCGCAGCGGTGTACCAACCAGGTTGAATTCCTTGCGAAATCGGCCTTCCAGGAAGCGCTTGTAGGCTTCCGGAACGTGTTCCAGCGAGTTTCCGTGGATCACAATGACCGGTGGATTCATTCCCCCTTGGTGGGCGTATCTCAGTTTAGGGCGGAACATGCCGACTTTTTTCGGACTTTGGAACTGAACTGCCTCCAGTAGCAGGCGTGTCAGCACCGGAGTTGGCATCTTGCACATCGCTGCCCGGTAGGCGTCGAGTATCGACTTCCATAGTGGTCCGAGTCCTTGCCGCTTACGGGCCGAGATGAAATGTACCGACGCAAAGCGCAGAAAGGCCAGGCGCTGCTCGATAGATCGCTGCAGCAGGTTGCGGTGGTAGTCGTCGACGGCGTCCCATTTGTTGACCGCAAGAACAACCGCGCGCCCGCTCTCTAGCGCATAACCGGCGATATGCGCATCCTGGTCAGTGACGCCTTGCGTCGCATCCAGCAGCAACAGGACAACATGCGCTGACTCGATGGCCTGCAGGGTCTTTACCACCGAAAACTTTTCAATAGCCTCAAAGACTTTTCCCCTGCGCCGCAAACCTGCGGTATCTACGAGTTCGAATTGCTGTCCGTCACGCTCGAACGGAACACGGATCGCATCACGGGTCGTCCCTGGCATGTCAAAGGCAATCAATCGCTCCTCGCCAAGCCATGTATTGATCAGAGTTGATTTGCCAACATTCGGGCGACCGGCTACTGCGAGTTTGATAGCTGCAACATCGGAGTTGGCTTCTTCGTCTTCGGCGGGTTCCAGCGGAACCTGGTCCAAGGCCGTTTCGAGCAAACTGCGAATGCCTTGGCCGTGTGCCGCCGAAACAGGAATTACCGCCCCGAGCCCCAGTTCGAAGAACTCGGCGGTATGCGCTCCTTCTTGCATACCCTCTGACTTGTTGGCAACCAGTAGGGTCGGTTTGCCCAACTTGCGAAGATATCGTCCGATCTCGTGATCCTGCGCCGACAGACCTTGGCGGGCATCCACCACAAAAACCACAACATCTGCTTCGGCGATCGCCTGCCGGGTCTGGCGCGCCATTTCCCGAAAAATGCCATCGGCCGATTCCGGTTCTATGCCCCCGGTATCAACGACAATGAATTCCCGCTTCCCAAGACGTCCGTTGCCGTAATGCCGGTCACGCGTGAGCCCGGCAAAATCGGCAACGATTGCGTCCCGCGATTTGGTGAGCCGGTTGAACAAGGTCGATTTGCCAACATTTGGTCGGCCAACAATAGCAAGAACCGGCTTCACTGGGGCTTCGAGTCTATTACTGGGGGCGGAACCCGAAGACGCCGCCATTGCGAGTTACGACTACAAGGGTCTCGCCTACACGCAAAGGGGCTACCACAATCGGGCTGCCGTCCGTCGAAAGGCGGTTCAGGAGTGTTCCGTCGTCACGTGACAAGAAATGGACCATGCCCGCGCTATCGCCAACAACCACCGATCGACCGAGAGCCAACGGTGCGGTCAGCCCACGGTGCTTCAGTCGATCGACGCTCCACAGTCTCTCGCCGCCAGCCGATGACCCGTCCGTCGCTCTCCGTTCCGAACAGAGTTGTGTCATTTCCGTGAATCCCGGCAAAACCCGTTGCGGATCGGGTCCATTGAACATTGCCACGGCTGGCGTCAACACAGCCGATCGCTGTCTGGAAGGCTCGCACACAGATCGAGTTGCCTTCGCGACTGAACGGACCGACCAGATCGACGAGCCGTTCAATATCATTGGTGCCGCGCGGGCTCGCGATCGGGGCCTCCCATCGGGTGGAACCGTTGCTGGGATTCAGTCCAATGAGGCGCCCTGAGAAACCGGCTACCAGCGTGTCACCAACCGCAGTAAGTATGCCGGGTTGGCGTAACAGCAACGGATCTCCTGGCCTGGCGATCGACCAAAGTCGATGTCCGCTGGCCGCATCGTATGCCGAGGCAGTGCGGTCGCCAGCGAGGACAAAGACACGCCCGCCCGCTACCAGTGGCGCGGTGACGACCTGGGACGACAATCTTTGCCGCCAGAGTTCCTTTCCCGTCTCGAAAACCACCAGTTGATTTTGCCGTGTCACCAGGGCTGCGATTCGTCCGTCGCTGCCGACACCAGCAGAGACAGGCTCACCCGCCCCGCCCTTCCAAATAGCGTTACCAGTGTCTGGGTCAAGCGCGGCTACGCTCCCATCTGAACCAGCAATGACCAGCCGACCGCCGACCGCAATCGGACTCATGGGAGTCTGGATTTCCGCAGTTCGCGTGGTCCATATCTGACGCACACCCAACAAGGAGACTGCAGCTTCCAGTTCGGTCGGTTTGGGTTTTTCGGGCCCGGATGAGCAGGCGCCAATAAGCGCAACCAATGCCAGTGCGCCAACACGTGCCCAAAGAAGCGGCGGGTATTCGCCGTTGACTGAATAGGTCATGGGGTTTTCCCGGGGGGCTTTTCGTTGATCGCAGAACTCGAAGCGCCACCTGCCGCGCCCAGTTTCACTTCAACAATTCGACGGTAGTCGGAATCCTTGTCCATCAGCGCGAGGGCACGCTGATACTCTGTTATGGCCTCGGCTTTCTTACCCGTAAGAGCGAAAAGATCGCCTTTTCGGTCCGCCACCAGGGGGGCAAACTCTTTCGGGACTTCTTCGGTCAAGAGCTTCATCGCGGCATCATAGGCCTTCCTGTCCACCATCAGGCTGGAAAGGCGAAGCCTTGCAATGCTCCGGTAGGCGGGGTCTGAGGCGCTTTCTGCAAGCCATGAAAGAGCCGCTTCCGCCCCGTCAGCCTTTCCTGAATCAAGAAGAGCCTTCGACGTCAGCAAGGCAGCCTGCTGTGCATAGGTTGTCTTGCCGAAGCGTTCTTTCATATCGGCAAAGGCGCGTTCAAGACGGACAACATCATTGGCACGTGCCGCCTTTTCCACCTCGTCGTACATTGCGGCCGATTGGGTCGCTTGCGAGCGCTGCCAATAATTGAAACCGTTCCACGCGGCAATCGCACCGAACACAACAATCAGGACCCACGTAATCAGATTGCCGTAGGTTTTCCAGAAATGCTTGAGCTGGTCAATTTGTTCCTGTTCTTCGAGGTCGAGATGCTTGGCCATTAGAGATTCGTTGGAGAGGGAGACTGGGATTGTAGGGTTGCCGCCCATGCTGGAAGCTGGTCCAGCATCCAGGTGCTTTGCTGTCCCACGCCGTCACGCAAACTCTTGATTGCAACCGATCCTCGCGCAAGCTCTTCAGCGCCGAAGATCAGTGCGTAGGAAGCGCCAGAGTTGTCGGCTTTCTTGAACTGGGATTTCATGCTGCCAAGGCCCGACGCCGATCCCGCGTGCATCTGAATGCTAAGTCCAAGTTCGCGCAGTTGCTGCAGGACCTTCATCGCGACAGGAAATGCAGCAGCGTCAGGAACAATTGCAAAAGCAGCAGGCAGCGGTTCATCCAGAGTGCGACCCGATTCCTTCATCAAGGAAAGAATTCGCTCCACACCCAGCGCCCAGCCCACAGCCGGAGCAGATTTACCACCAACCTGCGCTATCAGGTCGTCATAGCGTCCACCGGCACACACGGTTCCTTGGGCTCCCAACCGGTCTGTCACGAACTCGAAAACGCTTAGGTTGTAGTAGTCCAGCCCCCGTACGAGACGATGGTTGAGCGTGTAGGCAACGCCATTGGCGTCAAGAATATCCGTGAGCGCTTGGAAATGGGCCTTTGAGGCTGCGCCAAGGAAGTCAAAAAGTCGCGGTGCCGACGCCAGGACTGGGGCAAGCTGCGAGTTCTTGGAATCCAGTATCCGCAACGGGTTAGTGTAGAGGCGTCGGCATGCGTCCTCATCCAACGCATCGCGATGCCTTTCGAGATATCCAATCAATTCATCACGGTAGGTCGCGCGTTCGGACGCTTGACCGAGACTGTTGAGCTCCAGCCTGACATCGTGCAACCCCAACTTACGCCACAGTGCGGATGCGAGTAGGATCAATTCGGCGTCTACCTCTGGACCGCTGTATCCCAGGACTTCGGCGCCAATCTGGTGAAATTGTCGATATCGACCTCGCTGAGGCCGCTCATGCCGAAACATCGGACCCATGTAGTACAGACGCCGGCCACCTTCATGCAATAAAGAATGTTCAATCACCGATCGGACGACACTGGCAGTATTTTCGGGCCTGAGCGTCAAGGCCTCGCCATTAAGGCGGTCTTCGAAGGAATACATTTCCTTCTCGACAATATCGGTGACCTCGCCAATGCCCCTTACAAATAGCTGCGTATGCTCCAGTATCGGGGTGCGTATATTGCGATAGGCGTACTGTCGCATCAGGCTGCGGACGACCTCTTCGAGCCATTCCCATTCGAAGGACTCGTCGGGAAGAATGTCATTCATCCCTTTCACACCTGCCAATTTTTTCATCGACGGGTGGGGGTTGGGTTGATCATTCATTTTCAATTCGAAGTACCGATTTTCGAGGACACGCCAAAACGCGAAGCGACATACTGATCCACAATGCTTTGAAACTCCGTCGCGATGTTGTCGCCTCGTAAGGTCATCCGCTTCTCGCCATCAATAAAGACCGGTGCGATCGGAGCCTCGCCGGTTCCCGGCAGACTGATGCCGATGTCAGCATGCTTGCTTTCACCGGGGCCGTTAACAATACAGCCCATCACAGCAACCTTCATTTTCTCGACACCCGCATATCGCCCTTTCCACTCCGGCATCCGCGCGCGAAGGTAATCATCGATTTGCTTGGCCAACTCCTGAAAACCTGTGCTCGTTGTCCGTCCGCAACCGGGGCACGCAGTGACACTCGGGACAAAGCTGCGCAAGCCCAAGGCCTGGAGAATCTCGCTCGCAACAACAACCTCCTGAGTGCGTGACTCGCCGGGGAGCGGGGTCAGGGAAACGCGGATCGTATCGCCGATTCCCTCCTGAAGCAGGATGGACAATGCAGCCGTCGAGGCGACCGTTCCTTTCGTTCCCATGCCCGCTTCTGTCAATCCGAGATGCAACGGATAGTTGCAACGCTTGGACAACTTCCTGTAGAGAGCGATAAGGTCCTGGACGCCGCTGACCTTGCAGGAAAGCATGATTTGTTCGGGCCGCAAGCCCATGTTTGTGGCCCGTTCCGCCGAGGTGATGGCGGACACGATCAGCGCTTCATGCATGATCTCGGCCGCACTCAGCGGAAAAGCCGAGCGGAGATTGGAATCCATCATTTCCGCGAGCAACTCCTGATCCAGGCTACCCCAGTTCACGCCGATTCGCACCGGCTTGTCCCATCGCATCGCAGCTTCAACCATTTGTCCGAACTGGCGGTCCCTTTTGTCACCCTTGCCGACATTTCCAGGGTTGATCCGGTACTTCGAAAGCGCCTGGGCACACTCAGGAAAGTCTGTCAAGAGCCGATGACCGTTGAAGTGAAAATCGCCAATGAGCGGTGTCGGGATGCCCATCCTGTCAAGCTGCTCTCTGATATACGGAACAGCCCTCGCCGCTTCCGGCGTGTTGACCGTAATTCGAACCAACTCGGAACCAGCCAGAGAAAGCTCTTTAACCTGAATCGCGGTTGCGATCGAGTCGACCGTGTCGGTGTTGGTCATCGACTGAATACGCACCGGAGCGCCGCCCCCGACCGTAACGACGTGACTGCCCCACCGCACATCACTGCGTAAGGTATGAACGCCCTTGTCACTAACGCTTGTGGATGCGAGGCTCATGATCACTTCACTTCAAACCGGGCCACGTTGTCTTTTGCGACCACTTTCAAATCGAACGCCTTTCCCTGAACCATCACACGTGTGGCGTCCGAGTTACCGACCGTTACACCCAATGGGGGGCGCCCAGAGACCCGAACGGTCTCGCCTGGCGCAAGCATTCGACTGATCAGCGGGGCACCAAAATTGTCGACAACACGTACCCAGGAGCTATCGGACACAGAGAAAACCACGGATGCGTCGGCGTCCGAACCCGCGCCGTCAACCGGCGGTAACGTCCTGGCGTCGATCGTCTGAGGGCTGACCAGTCTGCCGGAATTGAGCTGCGCCGTAGCCATCGCGGGTATCGAGCTCGGAACCGTAGTTGTCCCCATTTCCCGGTTTGGCATTGATCGCTCCGCATTTGCCTGCGGCGAGGGCTGCAAAATCTTCGCCCGATCGACTACTGCCTCTGAAACTGCCGGCAGAGCCGAAACCTCCGAGCGCGAAGCGCCTCCTGGATTGTTGCTGACGCGTTCATTGGTTACCGATGCATGAAAAGGCCAAAACCAGAGAATGGCCGCCCCGACCAGAAGAATCGCTACCGCAACGATCAGACCATGCGGCAAAGGACCAGAGCCAAAACGTACGGCCGCCGGAACAACTTCCCTGGGAAATGTTGGACCAACATTGGTCTGGGGTAACTCAACGTTTTTGGCAACGGCGGGGAGAAGTGCCAATACCGGTACCGGATCGGCTTTCAGATGCCGACAAACGCTCGCGGCCAAGGCGCGTACGAATGTCAGGTCCGACAACTGCCCCCATTGATCAGCCTCCAGGGCCTCAAGTTTGCGCACCGGGATTTTCAGGGCGACAGCAAGCGCGGCAATGTGCACCCCCGACTTTTCGCGGTAGCCTCGAATCATGGCGCCTGCGGAAACCATCAGGGCTTGGTCCGGCCCCTCACATTGCACAGATTGTCCCGACTCATTCATCGAAAAGTCCCCGCTCATACTTCCCAAGCTCCTGAGCCTGAGGGAAGCGACGTTTGAGTTGGTCAGCGAGCTGCTTTACTGCGTCAGCGTTTCCAAGACGGTGCTCTATACGGATACCAAGCCACAAGGATTCCGAATTGGCACTTTCGGAGTTATTCAAACGGCGAATATAGAACTGCGCCTGCTGATTGTTGTGACTTCGATATAGAAGGAGCGAGAGGTTATAAGCCGCAAGTGGGTTTGCCGGATCCATTTCGACGGAACGTGTCAAACTTCTCACCGCATCAGCCATCTGCCCGGCACGGGCCTGACAAAGTCCCATTAACAGATGGGTACGCGGTTGCCCCGCATAATTAGGTTGAGCCAAGGCGCGCTGAAAGGCGGAGTTACTTTCCGCCCATTTCTGCTGCTGACAGTACACCCAGCCCAGATTGTGCCAAGTATTTGGATCGCGCCCGTTCAGCGAGACACTTCGTCGCAGCGAATCTTCAGCGGTGCGCAAATCATTGAGTTGCAGGAAGATAAGGCCACGCAGATTGTGCGCGTCGGCGAAATCCGGCTCCAGCGCCAAAACCTGTTTCACCTCGTCAAGCGCAATTTCCGGTTTTCCGGCTTCGAGATACCCTGAGGCAAGCTCTAGCTTGATTCGGGCTCGCCGCCGGGTATCCGTCTCGTCGGAAGGCGTGACAACATTGGGAGTCCACTCGTCTTTCGAGCGATCAGTCGCGCAACCGGACACGCCCAGCAGACATCCAAACACGCTGAGGGATACGGTGAGTTTCTTCCAGCTTGCCATCAATGCTCCTGCAACGGTTTGCCTGCCGATTAACGGGCGACCGTCCCTTGCTTCGCGGACGTTGAACTGCTTATCGGCGCGATCGGGAAAACTGTTCGCTGCTTGGCCATCCGTTCGACTGCCCCTGTTCGGTCGCGAACTTCCCCCGCAAGTTGACCACAGGCCGCGTCGATGTCGTCTCCGCGGGTTTTGCGGATCGTCGTCACGATTCCAGCACCGGACAATGCCCTGAAGAACATGTCGATACGCTCGGGACTAGACCGCATCAATCCGGAGCCGGGAAACGGGTTGAACGGTATGAGGTTGACTTTGCAACGGATACCGATACGGCGAATCAGGCTGACAAGTTCGTCGACATGCTGCAACGAATCATTCACTTCCTGAAGCAGACAATACTCGAAAGTAATGAAATCGCGAGGCGCAAACTCAAGGTAACGTTTGCAGGCATGCATCAGTTCATCAATCGGATATTTACGATTCAATGGAACCAAGTGGTCCCTGAGCAGGTCGTTTGGTGCATGGAGCGAGACGGCCAGGGCTACAGGGCAATCCGCGCTGAGGCGGTCAATCATCGGTACCACCCCAGAGGTAGATACGGTCAGCCGACGGCGAGAAATGCCGTAGGCATTGTCGTCCAGCATGACACGCAAAGCAGGCACCAGATTGCCGTAATTTTGAAGGGGCTCGCCCATCCCCATAAGGACAACATTGGAGATGATGCGCTCATCCTTACCAAGGTGGCGGCGAAGGAATCGCTCGGCAAACCACAATTGGGCAACGATTTCTCCCGATGTCAGGTTCCGGTTGAACCCCTGGTGCCCTGTCGAGCAAAATCGGCAACCGACCGCGCATCCCGCCTGGGATGAAATGCATAAAGTCCCTCGATCAGCCTCGGGAATAAAAACAGCCTCAACGGCATTTCCCTCGCCGGCATCAAACAACCATTTGATAGTCCCGTCACCGGACTGGTGCTGACTGACGACCGGCAGCGCCGCGATTCGGGCGAGGTTCGAAAGCTTTTCTCGAAACGACTGGGCCAGGTCGGACATTGCGGAAAAATCGGCGATTCCTTTCTGGTGAATCCACCGAAACAACTGCGTCGCCCGGAAACGCTTCTCGCCGAACGAACTGCAGACCGCGACCAGACCTTCGTGATCCAGATCAAGAAGGTTGATCGCCATCGCAGTCACGCTGTTCGGAGAATCAGCGACTGTAAATATTCAAGCCGGGGAAAAAGAAAGCAATTTCGACTGCCGCTGTCTCAGCCGCATCCGACCCGTGGACGGCGTTCGCATCGATGCTGTCAGCGAAATCGGCGCGAATCGTACCCGGAGCCGCCTTTTTCGGGTCCGTTGCACCCATCAGGTCACGGTTCTTCAAGATTGCGTTTTCGCCCTCAAGCACCTGCACCATCACGGGGCCGGAAATCATGAATTCGACCAAATCCTTGAAGAAAGGACGGGCTTTGTGCACGGCGTAAAACGCTTCGGCTTCAGCCCGCGAGAGCTGGACCAGGCGAGCAGCGGCAATTTTCAGACCAGCCGCTTCGAAGCGTGCATAAATCTGCCCGATAACATTTTTTGCCACAGCATCGGGCTTGATGATGGAAAGCGTGCGCTCAATAGCCATTATTTTCACTCCTGAGAATTAATCAAGCGTCTGCTTGATGGAAAGCCTCCGATTCTACCGTGATGCACAACCGAATCGGTCCCCACCTGACAGAGAAGGAATTCCTGCCGCAACTTCGGTTCAACGGCTACCCCTGCGCCGCCCCTGTGACTGCAGGCGTTGATTGCGTCGGTAGCTGTCCTCGCCAATGTAGCCAAGCGAAGTTTTCATTGGATCAGGTTGTCCCGCAGAGTCCTTCCTGGGTCTTTCCGTCGTCACGCGTTGACCGTCACCGGAATTCGCGCCGGTTTTCCTCCCGATGGAGTGCTCCTGACCACTTCGCTTTGGACGGTTTCCGTTCCGAGCACCGCGGGGGGCGGGATTTTGGCGAGCGCCTACGGGGCCCAGGCCCGCAGCAGCGGAAAGCGCGCGAATATCAGTTTCGTCAAGCTCTGTCCAAGTACCGCGCCGAAGACCGCGCGGCAACAACATGGCGCCGTACCGGATGCGAATCAGTCGGCTGACCGCATGACCGACCGATTCCAACATTCGACGGACTTCCCGATTTCGTCCCTCGGCGATCGTCACGCGGTACCAACAATTTGAGCCTTCGCCGCCACCGTCCTCAATGGACGAAAATTTGGCCGGGCCATCGACCAGCGGCACGCCATCAAGCAGGCGTTGCTTTTCATCTTTGCTCAAGGCCCCTAGTACCCGAACGGCATACTCCCGTTCCAGCCCGAAACGAGGATGCATAAGACGATTGGCCAGCTCGCCCGAATTGGTGAAAAGCAGCAGCCCTTCGGTGTTCAGGTCAAGACGTCCCACAGATTGCCATTTTCCGGATGCCAACCGCGGAAGCCGGCGAAATACAGTCGGCCGGTTCTGGGGGTCGTCATGAGTCACAACTTCGCCGGCCGGTTTGTGATAGGCAATGATTCGTGGGGGCGGAGGAGCGATGCGCAGGTGGACGGGTTTGCCGTTGATCTTTACCCTGTCACCAAACTGAATGCGCTGGCCAATGTGTGCGGGCTCGTTGTTTACCGAAATGCGTCCTTCGAGAATCAGCTGCTCCATCTCGAGCCGGCTACCGAGACCCGCCTGCGCAAGGACCTTGTGCAACTTGGGCGATTCCGGCTGGGGATTCAGTACCCTCTTGACAGGACCAATCTCAGTGTCGTCGCGAACTTGGTCATAGTCACCGGAGATCACGTCCGAAAACGCGACAGCGTCTCGGGTCGATCGGGAGACGGTCATGCTGACCTCTCCCAGAGGACTGCGATCGGCGCTCATTTGTGGGGCATCACTTGACTCCGGTGCCGCAGCTTCCGGAATCGGCAAGTCCTGGGCACCAGCGGCGACATCGGCTTTCGAAGTACTGTTCATCTCATGGACCCTGCAAAGAAATCGTCCGACACACCAGCTGGCGCGCCAGACCTGTCCGACAAGCGCACATCTGAACCGGCAGTACCCTCAACAGGCGCAGCGGACTGCAAAAACCCACCCATCGCATCGACCTCAGGAAGAAGCCCAGCTTGCATTTCGGGCAATTCATTCAGCGAACTTATTCCCAGATCATCGAGGAATTGCCGAGTCGTGGCGTACAGCGCCGGGCGACCAGGTGCGTCTCGATGTCCGATGACTTCGACCCATCCCCGGTCTTCGAGTTGCTTGAGGATCAAGGAATTGATCATGACACCCCGAATATCCTCCATATCGCCACGACTCACCGGCTGGCGATAGGCAATGATTGCGAGCGTTTCCAATGTCGCTCGGGTGTACTTGGGAGGTTTTTCGGGATGTAGCCGTTCAAGGTACGGCCGCATTTCGGGCCGACTTTGAAAGCGCCAGCCACTGGCCACCTGCACCAGTTCTATCCCACGCTGTGACCAACTTTGCTGCAAATCCGACAAAAGACACTTGATGGAATCCGCCCCAAGTTCGTCATTGAAGAGTAACCGCAACTCTCGCACGGGCACGGCCTGAGATGAGCAGATCAACGCTGCTTCGAGAATACGCCGGGCGTCCGCCGTGTTCATGGCAAAGGCAAAAGGATGGGTTGGATTGATACTCAGCGCCGTCGACAACTAACGAACGCACATTCCGACTGTCTCGGCAACGAAGGCCATCGCGCCGGAGCAAGGTGGGCCGGGGACATTCAAGCCCCTGCAATGGGAGCATTGTATCGGAGGCCCCAAATCTCCAGCAGCTTGGCGAAATCTTGAGGTGGCTGGCAAAACCACCTCAGGGGTGCCGCACTGGTCGGATGGACGAACGCCAAAGAGAAGGCGTGAAGAGCCTGGCGCGCTATCGGGTCACGTGCGGTATCTCGGCCGTAAACGGCATCACCCGCCAACGGCATTCCGATGCTGCCCAGGTGAACGCGAATCTGGTGCGTGCGTCCTGTATGGAGTGCGCAATGGAAAAGGGTGCCTGACGAATTGGAGTCGACTACTTTGAAATCAGTTCGTGCGGGCTTGCCCGACCCTGATTCCACAACGGCCATACGAAGCCTGTTCTTTGGATCACGACCGATGGGCGCAGAGACCGAAAACTCCCTTTCCCCCCGCCAAGGGTGTGGTGAGACTGCCAGGTAGTGACGGGAGACCAAGCGGGTCGCAATCAGGCCAACCAACCGATCCATCGTTTCCCGCGTTTTCGCGACAACCATCAAGCCGCTCGTGTCCTTGTCAAGCCGATGCACGATGCCAGCCCGAGGCAAATTTCCGGCTGTTTCATATCGGGCAAGCAATCCGTTCAAAAGGGTTCCACTCCAATTTCCCGGCGCAGGATGGACGACCAGTCCTGCCGGCTTATTGATCACCGCCAAGCTAGCATCTTCATAGGCGATATCCAGGTGCATGGGCTCCGCACGAAAAGCCAAGCTCTTCGCCGTCGGCCTGAGTTCGATCGCAACTTCATCACCTACCCGCACCTTGGTTGCAGGTCGAGTGGCTGCGTGACCGTTGAGCGCCAGACACCCTGAGGACACGGCTGACTGGAGAAAGCTGCGGGAGAATTCCGGAAACGCTTCGACAAGAAAATGGTCCAGCCGCTGCCCATGTCCGGCGATCCCAACCTCCAGGGTTCGTACTTCCGTTTCCGAATCGAGTTCCGTGTCTTCGATGTCTGCGGGCATTGCACCGGTCGCAAGGGGGGCGGTCGATATAATTTCTGTCTTCTGTTTCAAGAGAGTCGGTCCTGATGGCACGTTTGCAATTATCGATGGTCTCGACCGGCACTTGTCTGGCGCTGCTGATGCTCCTGGCAGCCTGCTCTTCGACACCTGTCGACAACACCGCCGGATGGAGCCCGAACCGCATTTATGCGGAAGCGAAAGACGAGTTGAACTCCGGCGGCTTCGACAAAGCCGTCAGCTTGTATGAAAAGCTGGAAGGACGCGCTGCAGGCACTCCCCTCGCCCAGCAGGCACAGATTGAAAAGGCTTACGCCCATTACAAAGGCGGCGAGAAAGCGCAGGCGATCGCTGTTCTGGACCGATTCATGCGGTTGCATCCGACCAGCCCGGGGATTGATTACGCCCTGTACCTCAAGGGAGTGGTGAACTTCAACGACAGATTGGGCATGTTCTCGTTTCTGACCCGGCAGGATTTGTCCGAGCGCGACCAGAAAGCCGCCAAAGAGTCCTTTGAGTCTTTTCGTGAACTTGTCACCCGATTTCCGGACAGTCGTTACACACCGGACGCGCGCGCGCGCATGACTTACATCTTGAATTCCCTCGCGGAATATGAAGTCCATGTCGCCCGCTATTACTACAGCCGGGGCGCCTACGTTGCGGCTGTCAACCGGGCGCAACTTGCTTTGGCGGACTACCGGGACGTACCGGCCCAGGAGGAAGCCCTGTTCATATTGATTCAGTCTTACGACGCCATGGGCATGGACAAACTTCGGGATGATGCTCGACGTGTACTTGAGAAAAATTATCCCAACAGTGATTTCCTGAGCAAAGGATTCCGCCCGAAAGGCAATCCGTGGTGGAAATTCTGGTAGGCCGCTAGATTCAGAAATTGGCCCCCACACCATGCAAAAAGGCTATCGAATCAATGCCGCGACCGGCATCCACAAGGGAGACCGGGAGTACCAGCAGGACCAGGTCGCACTGTTGAGCCACCCACGTGTTGCCGGTTGCGTCCTCGGCGTGGTCGCAGACGGCATGGGCGGACGCAGCGGGGGGCGCAAGGCTTCGGATCAGGTGATGCTGACAGCGCGCCAGCTATTCGAGTCTTATCTGCCTTCGGCCGACGATGCCCCTTCCCTGCTGCGGCAGATTGCCGAAGAGGCGCATATTGTCATTCGGCTGACCGCCATATCGGCGGAGCAGGAACCGCACAGTACCATCGCGATGTTCCTGATCAATCCCGGGGGGGAGTGCTATTGGCTGCATGCGGGCGATTCCCGGGTCTATCTGTTTCGAGGCGGGTCTTTCGTCAAGCGGACCTTTGATCACTCCTACGTTCAGACTCTGGTGGAACGCGGGGAACTGACCGAGGCAGAGGCCAACGTACATCCGCAATCCAACATCCTGATGGGGTGTCTCGGTACCGAAGACGATCCGACTTTCACCCATGACCATCTGCAGGTAAGCACCGGCGACATCCTGATGGCATGCAGCGACGGACTCTGGCATTACTTCACCAACGAAGAAATGGGTTATGTGTTGGGATCTCTTGGTCCTCGGGAGGCCAGCGAATTCCTCATCGAAAAGGCCCGCACCCGCGCCCGAGGCGGCGGCGATAACTTGTCGCTGGTCGTCGTCCGCCTTGACCCGCTGGACGGCGATTGAGTCGATAGCAGACTGCCAGGGCGCCCGGCTGGCGGGCCGTCAATTGATTCTTGTCGTGTCCTCACGCAGCGCTTCACGAAGCTGGATACCGATTTCTGGGCGTTCGGCGAACGGATCTTCGGGATTGCGCTGTTGCACGATGCAGTCCATCCTCGCTTGAACGTTGCCCAGCGCCTTGGGGTGGCTGAAGATGTAGAACTGGTCGGCCATCATGGCGTCGAAGACCTTCTGCGCCACCTCGGCGGCGGTGACCTTGCCCGAGCCCACGGCCTTGTCGCTCATGGCCTGCCCGATCAGCTGGCTGCGGGTGGGCTGCTGGTCGGCCAGGTCGGCCGGGCGGTTGCGGTGGCTCTGGCTGATGCCGGTGGGCACAAAGTAGGGGCACAGCACGCTGGCGCCGATCTGGTCGGTGACCAGCCTCAGGTCCTGGTACAGCGTTTCGGTCAGGCTGACCACGGCATGCTTGCTGACGTTGTAGATGCCCATGTTGGGCGGCGTCAGCAGCCCGGCCATGCTGGCGGTGTTGACGATGTGGCCCGTGTAGTTGGGGTCGGCCCCGGCAGCCTCGAGCATCATCGGCGTGAACAGGCGCACGCCGTGGATCACGCCCCAGAGGTTGACGCCCAGCACCCATTCCCAGTCGCGGATGGAGTTTTCCCACACCAGGCCGCCCGCGCCCACACCGGCGTTGTTGAACACGAAATGCGGCGCGCCGAACTGCGAGCGCGTCGCCACCGCCAGGGCCTCCATCTGCTCGGCGCTGGACACATCGACCTTGCGCGCCAGCACCGTCGCACCGGCGGCGCGCAACTCGGCGGCGGCGGCGTCCAGCGCGTCCTGCTGCACGTCGGCCAGCACCAGGTTCATGCCCAGCCGGGCGCCGATGCGCGCGCACTCCAGGCCAAAGCCCGAGCCGGCACCGGTCAGGACGGCGGTCTTGCCTTTGAAATCGTCGATCATGGCGTCTCTGCCTTCTTCAAGATGTAACCGATGCGGGGGAAATGCACGTGCACCGTGCCGGCCCGGGGGTCGGTGCGGCGCAGCGTGTAATGGGTGCGTGTGGCGGCGATCAGCTCGCCCTCGGTGGCTTCGGGGCCGAAACTTTCGGCGGCCACCGTGACACGGCTGCCCAGCGGGATTCCGTGGTCGTCCTGGAAGGCGCTGTCGAGCAGCAGGTTGGCACCGGCCGGCAAGGGATCGGCCGCGCACGCCACCGCGACGGCGTCGGTCCCGCTGAGCTTTTCGGGCCGGCCATGACCGCCCCTCGCGAGGCGGTCCATCCACTCCAGCACGGCTGGCGTCGCGTCCAGGATCGGCGCCATGCCGGGCACCCGGGTGCGCGTGAACCACAACGGGTGGTAGGTGGCGAAGTCGGCGATGCAGGGCTCGGCGCCAAAGAGAAACTCGTGCTCCTCGACCATGTGCGCGATGCGCCGCAGGTAGGAGCGGTAGGCGGATGCCGCATCGCCCGGCCGCAGCCGCGCCATGCCCGCGGACATCGCCTTGCGGTCCTCGGCGAAGGCCCGGGCCGCCTCGGGCGGCGCGCCGGCAAACATCTCGGCCGCGCCTCGGGGACTCAGGTTGTAGCCCATGGCGGCCCAGAACAGGGTGCTGTCGGCCCACTGCGCGAACACCCGGCTCACGCCCTTGAGGTGGGGCGGGTACAGCGCGGGCTCGGGCTGCACATGCTCCAGCACATCGGCGATCAGCGCGGTGTCACAGTAGATATCCGCGCCGACCTGCAGGAACGGCGTCTTGCGGTAGCCGCCGGTCAAGGCCTGCACATCGGGCTTGGGCATGATGGCCGGGACCAGCACCGACTGCCAGGCCAGTTGCTTGGCGCCCAGGATCAGGCGGACCTTCTCGGAAAACGGCGAGTTCGGGTAGTGGTGCAGGATCAGCGTGGGCGTGCTCATCGGGGCTCCAGTCCAGCGTGTTGGATCAGATCAGCCTGACCAGCTGCTTGCCGAAGTTCTTGCCCTTGAGCAGGCCGATGAAGGCCTCGGGGGCCGACTCGATACCCTGGGCGACGGACTCGCGCGGGCGCAGCTTGCCGCTGCCCACCAGCTGGCCCAGTTCGGCCAGCGCCTCGGGCCAGACTTCCATGTGCTCGCTGACGATGAAGCCCTCGATCTTCAGGCGGTTCACCAGGATCAGCGCCGGGTAGGTCAGCGGCAGCGGCGCGCCGTCGTAACCGGCGATCATGCCGCACAGCGCAATGCGACCGAAGGCGTTCATGCGCAGCAGCACGGCATCGAGCACCATGCCGCCGACGTTTTCGAAGTAGCCGTCGATGCCGTTCGGGCAGGCGTCCTTGAGCGCCTTGGCGAGCGAGGCCGCGTCAGCATGGACCTTGTAGTCGATGCAGGCGTCGTAGCCGAGCTCGTCCACCGCGTAGGCGCATTTGTCCGGCCCGCCGGCGATGCCCACCACGCGGCAGCCGCGCGCTTTGGCCAATGCCGCGAAGGCGCTGCCCACGGCACCGGTGGCCGCACTGATGGCCACCGTGTCGCCCGCCTTGGGCGCAATGATCTTCACCAGCCCGTACCAGGCGGTGACGCCCGGCATGCCGACGGCGCCCAGGTAGTGGCTCAGCGGCACGTGCGTGGTGTCGACCTTGCGCAACGCGCCCGGCTGGTCGGCGTTCACCACACCGTATTCCTGCCAGCCGCCCATGCCGACGACCTTGTCGCCGGGCTGATAGCGCGGGTTGCGGGACTCGACCACTTCGCCCACGGTGCCGCCCTGCATCACCTCGCCCAGCGGCTGTGGCTGGGCATAGCTCTTGCCCGCGTTCATGCGCCCGCGCATGTAGGGGTCCAGGCTCAGGTAGTGGTGGCGCACCAGCACCTGGCCGTCCTGGAGCGGCGGGGTTTCCGTGGTGAGAAGCTTGAAGTTGGCGGCCGTGGCTTCGCCCTCGGGGCGGTTGTCGAGCAGGACTTGTTTGTTCTGGGGCATGACGGTTTCCTTATGAAGTTGATAGCACGAAGTGACCGTTTTACGCTGGGTATTGACCTATTTCGGTCAAAATCCGGACTCAGTCGGTCGAAAGCGGTGCCTGGGGGCCCCCGAGGTGTCGCTGGACGTATCGGAACGTACCGGTTGCATGGGCACAGGCTTCGCCCGCGTCGTCGTATACCGTTCCTTCGGTGAACGCCGTCGAGCGCGTACGGTGCAAGAGCCGTCCGCGACCGATCAGAAATCCACCGGCCGCAGCGCGCGCCGGGCGCATGAAACTGGTTTTCATCTCGATCGTCACGACACCGGACTCGGGCAACACACTGCGGGCAGCAGTGGCCATCACCACATCCAGAAAGGTCATCAGCGCGCCGCCATGGGTGACCGCAAAGGAATTCAGATGTTCCGGCCGGGGCGCAAAGTGCAGTGTCGAATTTCCGTCGGCAAACTGCTCCAGAGTAAAGCCCAGATGTTCGACAAACGGAATGTTCGCGCCAAAGGCAATCGACACGACATCAACCCCCGGTGATCACACTGACACCACCATCTACGGCCAGCCACTGGCCGGTGATGTGTTTCCCAGCGTCCGAGGCGTACAGCAAGGTGATGCCCTTGAGGTCTTCATCGTCGCCCAGTCGGCGAAGCGGCGCATGCGCGGCGAGCTTTTCTTCGCCCATGGCCTTGAGCGTCCCGGCGGTCATCTTGCTGGGGAAAAAGCCAGGGCAGATGGCGTTGACGCGGATGCCATGCTCGCCCCACTCGGCGGCCAGGGCCCGCGTGAAATTGATCACTGCGCCTTTTGACGTGTTGTAGGCAATCGTCTCCATCCCGGACGGATTGCCACCCAGCCCCGCGATGGAGGCCGTGTTGATGATGCTGCCCTTGCGACGCGGGATCATGCTGGCCTTGGCAACAAGCTGGCTCAGCAGGAAATAGCTGCGCACATTCAGGTTCATCACCTTGTCCCAGGCTTCGAGCGGGTAGTCCTCTGCCGGCGCACCCCAGGCCGCGCCAGCGTTGTTGACAAGAATGTCGACGTCACCCAGGCGTTGCGCCGTTTCAGACGCCAGATGCCGGATATCGGCTTCCTGCTGGCAGTCGGCAGCCACCCA
>ERZ761602.2053-NODE-2053-length-33439-cov-7.460280_pt1 | contig 33439 bp, 25 predicted proteins | sample MGYA00512165_ERZ761602 | MGnify/ENA primary metagenome ERZ761602 (study PRJEB28899, sample SAMN02445085) | bioreactor sludge metagenome | biome: EBPR sludge; isolation source: Thorneside wastewater treatment plant | place: Australia: Brisbane, Thorneside...
CGGTTCAAAGCTTCGCTTGCGCTAACCTCTCCCCTTAACCTTCCGGCACTGGGCAGGTGTCAGCCCCTATACTTCGCCTTGCGGCTTAGCAGAGACCTGTGGTTTAGTTAACCAGTCACTAGAGCCGTTTCCCTGCGATCCCCCAGCGCTCCTTCGGATTGAATTCACGCTAGGAGACACCTCTTTTCCCGAAGTTACGAGGTTATTTTGCCTAATTCCTTAACGAGGGTTCTTCCGGTCGCCTTGGTATATTCTACCCGTCTACCAGTGTCGGTTTGCGGTACGGGCGCCTGGCCTTCAACGCTACGAAGTTTTTCTTGGCAGTTAGGCTTGACCACTTATGCCTCGGGGGCTCGCTATCACGCCTCAGCTCAGCCGGCGGATTTGCCTACCGGCCTCAACGCCTACGCGTTTCGCACCTTCCATGTCCAGTGGGAAGGCTGGTTTACCTCTCTGCGTCACTCCTTCGCTCTGTCCAGGCGGTTCCGGAATGTTGACCGGATGTCCATCACCTACGCCTTGCGGCCTCGGCTAAGGCCCGACTAACCCGACGCGGACTGACCTTGCGTCGGAAACCTTAGACTTACGGCGAACACGGTTCTCACGTGTTTTGCGCTACTCATGTCTGCATTCTCACTTCCGCCCGCTCCAGCCGTCCTTACGGTCGACCTTCCCAGCTGGCGGAACGCTCCCCTACTACCCGTCTTGCGACGGATCCACAGCTTCGGTATCGAGCTTAGCCCCGATGAATTGTCCGCGCAGGATCGTTTGACCAGTGAGCTATTACGCACTCTTTAAAGGGTGGCTGCTTCTAAGCCAACCTCCTGGCTGTCTAAACAATCCCACATCGTTTTCCACTGAGCTCGAATTTGGGGACCTTAGCTGATGGTCTGGGCTCTTTCCCTCTCGACCACGAATCTCATCACCCGTAGTCCGACTGCCACGCTCTAGAGTAACGGCATTCGGAGTTTGGTTTGGTTTGGTAACCGACAAGGCCCCTAGCCAATCCAGTGCTCTACCTCCGTTACTGAACGCGTGACGCTAGCCCTAAAGCTATTTCGGGGAGAACAAGCTATCTCCCAGTTCGGTTGGCATATCACCCCTACCCACAGCTCATCCCCTGTTTTTGCAACAACAGTAGGTTCGGGCCTCCACGGGCGGTTAAGCCCGCTTCACCCTGGCCATGGGTAGATCACCGGGTTTCGTGCCTCATACAAGCGACTGGACGCCCTATTCAGACTCGCTTTCGCTGCGCCTCCGGGTGTAACTCCCTTAGGCTAGCCACATGTATGAACTCGCAGACTCATTCTCCAAAAGGCACGCCGTCAGGCCTAGCGAGGAGCCTCCCTATTTCTAGGGTGCATCAACTCACCATTAGCCCTCCGACTGTTTGTAAGTGCACGGTTTCAGGTTCTATTTCACTCCCCTAGCAGGGGTGCTTTTCACCTTTCCCTCACGGTACTTGTTCACTATCGGTCGCCAAACGTATTTAGCCTTGGGGAGTGGACTCCCCAGCTTCCTGCCGAGTTAGCGTGTCCGGCAGTACTCAGGATCCCAGCGAGAAGCAGGTCGCTTTCGCTTACGGGACTAGCACCCTCTATGGTTGGCTTCTCACTACCATTCTGCTAGCCACCTGCACTCTCGTGCGCTGGTCCTACAACCCCAGCCCGGCAAGCCGGTCTGGTTTGGGCTGATCCGCGTTCGCTCGCCACTACTAGCGGAATAATCTCTTTTCCTGTGGGTACTTAGATGTTTCAGTTCCCCACGTTCCCTTCTGCGCACTATGAGTTCATGCGCAGATACGCCAGGATCACTGGCGTGGGTTTCCCCATTCGGAAATCCCCGGCTGATAGCGCTTGCACACAGCTGACCGAGGCTTATCGCAGTGTACCACGTCCTTCATCGGCATTTGGCGCCAAGGCATCCACCGTGCACTCTTAGTAGCTTAGTCCACGTGATGCGGAGAAATTGAATTTCCACAGCTATTCGGTTGTAAAAGTGCCAGCCCCAGTGCTAAGCACTGTTGCCCAAGGCGGCGCTGCGCGCCACCCCTCGGCGTTGACCACCGACATCCAGACAGAACCGCGTTCTATCCGCAGGTCGAAGGCCAACTCACTTGTAAAGATCAGGCGCCGGAGACAGGACAGCCCGGCAAATAACCGGGCTGCTGAACAACCAGGCGGATTTGCCGCAAAGACCAGTTGGCTTACACCGGCACTATCATCAAAAGCTCTAGCGCTCCTCGCTCGTGTGGAGATGAGGGGGCTCGAACCCCTGACATCCGCCTTGCAAAGGCGGCGCTCTCCCAACTGAGCTACATCCCCGTCTGTTGTAAAGGTGGGCCTTTGTGGACTTGAACCACAGACCTTCCCCTTATCAGAGGGATGCTCTAACCAGCTGAGCTAAAGGCCCGGTCGAGCGATCAATGCGCTCGCTGGGCGAAACGCCTGCGGCGTCTCGCCGTCATTTACCGCAGGCGCACAACGGCGCCTCAACAACTGAAAAGTGACAAGAAACTGAGCTTAGCCCGGCTGGAAGCTCACTCCGAAGAGCGAGCTTCGCGTCTCTGTAGAAAGGAGGTGATCCAGGCGCACCTTCCGGTACACCTACCTTGTTACGACTTCGTCCCAGTCACCAGCCCCACCTTCGACGGCTGCCTCCTTGCGGTTAGCTCACCGGCTTCAGGTGTTGCCAGCTCCCATGACGTGACGGGCGGTGTGTACAAGACCCGGGAACGTATTCACCGCAGTATAGCTGACCTGCGGTTACTAGCAACTCCGACTTCATGCAGGCGGGTTGCAGCCTGCAATCCGAACTGAGACCAGCTTTGAGGATTGGCTCCGCCTCACGGCTTCGCACCCTATTGTACTGGCCATTGTAGCGTGTGTGTAGCCCAGGGCATAAGGGACATGCTGACTTGACGTCATCCCCACCTTCCTCCGGCTTAAGACCGGCAGTCGCGCCAGACACTTGTAACTGGCGCTAAGGGTTGCGCTCGTTAGTGGACTTAACCAAACACCTCACGGCACGAGCTGACGACAGCCATGCATCACCTGTGCAGGCTCCCCGAAGGGTCGTTCCGCTTTCGCTTCACTACTACCTGCATGTCAAGCCCTGGTAAGGTTCTTCGCGTAGCCTCGAATTAAACCACACGCTCCGCTGCTTGTGCGGGTCCCCGTCAATTCCTTTGAGTTTTAGCCTTGCGGCCGTAGTCCCCAGGCGGTCAACTTAATGCGTTAGCTACGGCACCGACGGTTTTTAGGCGCCGACACCTAGTCGACATCGTTTACAGCTAGGACTACCGGGGTTTCTAATCCCGTTCGCTCCCCTAGCTTTCGCGCTTCAGCGTCAGGTGCAGTCCAGGTGGCCGCCTTCGCCACTGGTGTTCCTCCGCATATCTACGCATTTCACCACTACATGCGGAATTCCACCACCCTCTACTGCCCTCAAGCCTAGCAGTATCGGACAGCGTCTCCCAGTTAAGCCAGGAGATTTCATGCCCGACTTGCCAAGCCGCCTGCACGCGCTTTACGCCCAGTAAATCCGGATAACGCTTGTCACCTACGTTTTACCGCGGCTGCTGGCACGTAGTTAGCCGTGACTTATTCCGGGAGTACTGTCCTTCCTCATCCTCCCGAAAAGCACTTTACGACCCGAAGGCCTTCATCGTGCACGCGGCGTTGCTGGTTCAGGCTTTCGCCCATTGACCAATATTCCCGACTGCTGCCTCCCGTAGGAGTCTGGCCCGTGTGTCAGTGCCAGTGTGGGGGGCCACCCTCTCAGGTCCCCTATCCGTCGTTGCCTTGGTAGGCCATTACCCTACCAACTAGCTGATGGACCGCAGGCCCCTCCTGAAGCGCATTACTGCTTTAGACCTGGAGCCTCTAACCTCCAGGACCACATGCGGTATTAGCAATCCTTTCGGACTGTTATCCCACACTTCAGGGTAGGTCACCTACGTGTTACTCACCCATTCGCCACTAAGAGCTCGTATTGCTACAAACTCTCCGTTCGACTTGCATGTCTTAAGCACGCCGCCAGCGTTCATCCTGAGCCAGGATCAAACTCTCCGTGATAAAGATTCAGGCCGAAGCCTGAAAAGGGAATCACAGGGTTGTTACCAAGCTTTGCTAGCTTCTTGTCACTTTTCAATTGTTAAGGTGCCGTCACCCCCGCCTCACAAGCCACGCCGACGCGCAACCAATCCGCGCTCAACGCGCCCTGTCAAGCTCTTCAGACACAAACACCGATGCGATCCATCTGCATCGGCCTTGCGTTCTTGAAGTTTTTTAACTTCCGGGGAATTGACGTTCAGTTGTTAGGGTCCGCCAGCGACTTGCGGTGGCAAGACCGTGTTTCTGTCTGGCGAAGGAGAATTATACGCAGTTCAAAGGGTTTGTCAAGAACCCTTTATCTTAAAAATTACATTTCGCGACGACCTTCCAGCGCCCGCGTCAGGGTGGTTTCGTCGGCGTACTCCAGGTCGCCGCCGACCGGCAATCCACGCGCCAGGCGCGTTACTTTGACGGGGGTGGAGGCCATCTGTTTCTGGATGTACATGGCCGTGGCTTCGCCCTCCAGGCTGATGTTCGTGGCCAAGATCACCTCACGCACGACCGGCGCCTGCACGCGCTCCACCAGTTCCCGGATGCGCAAGGCCTCCGGACCCACGCCTTCCACCGGCGAAATCGCGCCGTGCAGGACGTGATACTGGCCTTTGTAACCCGTACGCTCAATCGCTAGCGCGTCCAGCGGCTCCTCGACCACGCACAACAGACCGGCATCGCGGGCCGGGTCCAAGCACACGCGGCACGGGTCCGCCTCGGTGATGTTGAAGCACACTGAGCAGAAGCGCGTCCGCGCCCGCAGTTCTACCAGCGCCTCAGCCAGGTCGCGCGGCTGCTGACCGTCGCCGCGCAGCAAGAAGAACGTCAGCCGCGAAGCCGACTTCGGGCCGATACCCGGCAGGCGCGCAAACTCGTCGATCAGGCGCTGAACGGCGCCGGGGACAGCCAACCCAGGCATTGGCGGCTAGAGCCCGGGCAGCCCCAGGCCGGGGTTGAGGCTCTGCAGGCGCTGTGCCGCCAGAGTCTGCGATTGTTCGAGGGCGTTGTTGAGAACGACGACGAGCATGTCTTGCAGCATGGCGCGATCGCTCAGCGCCTCGTCGGCGATCTCGATGGCGTGCACGCGCTGGCGCCCATCGATCACGACCTTGACAGCTTGGCCGCCGGCGAACACGGTCAGACGCTCCTCGGCCAGCTGTTCCTGGGCCTGCTTCATCTCGTCCTGCAACTTGGCAATACGCTCCATCAGCCCGGCATTCATACCGGGCGGCGGGCGGTGTCCCTTAAGTTTAGCCATGCTCACTTATCCTCGCGGGCCGACCCCCAACCCACGCCGCGGTGGGCGGGCGGGCCGGCCGCGCGGCTATTCCACGATTTCGCCGCCCAGATCCCGCAGGGCGGTGGCGACAATGCCCTCGGCCGGAACATCGCCGCGCCCAGCTGGACGCGGAGCCGCCGTCTCCGCTAACTGAAAGCGGACGCTGTGCGGCGCGCCCAGCATTTCCGACAGGGTCTCACCCAGCGTGCCGACGAATTCCGGGCGGGCTTTGAGCCGTTCCAGAAAGGCTTTGTTGGCCGTGACGACCAGGGTAGCGCCGTCCCAGCCGTCGATGAGGCACTGCTCCAGCTCGGACTTGGTGAGCCGCTGGATTTTGCGGCGCTCGAGCAGGAGGTCCAACGCGCGCTGCCACAAGGCGCGCAAATCGCCGCCGGCCGATGACGAAGCCGACGGGACAGCGGCAGCGGCCGGGCGCTGGGTGGGGCGCGAGGCTGGTTCCGGCGCACGGGAAGCTGGCGCGGACAGGGGCGCCGCGGCGGCGACCGGTTCAGCGGCACCCGCCGCCAGCGCGGGCAGCGGAGTCGTACATTCCACTAAGGCCAGCTCCAGGGGGAGCTGCGGCTGCCAGCCGCCCTTGACGTCGTTGGCGGCCGTATTGAAGGCCCGGATGGCGCGCAACAAGCCGGCCGGCGTCCACGCCTCAGCCTGGCGGGCCATCACGGCCCGGTTCTCGGCGGTGGCGTCCACCAGAGCGGCGTTGCCCAGCCGCACCAGCAGCAGCGCCCGCAGATAATCGACCAACTGGCGCGCTAATTGACGCGGGTCAGCACCGGCGTCCAGCGTCGTGCTGATGAGGTTCAGGCCGGCAGCGACGTCGCCGGCGGCCAGCGCGGCCGCCAGGTCTTGAACCGTCTGGCCGACCGCCGTCCCCAGCAGGGCCTGGGCCTGCGCCAGGCCGATCTGGTCCTCGGCCGAGACCAGTTGATCGAGCAGGCTGATGGCATCGCGGAGGGCGCCCGTGGCCTGGCGCGCCACCAATTCCAACGCGGCGGGCTCCACGTTCAGGCCCTCTTGCGCGCACAACGTCTGCAGCCGGGCGACGATGTCGGCGACCGGGATGCGCCGGAACTCGAAGCGCTGGCAGCGCGAGACCACCGTCGGCGGGATCTTGTAGCTCTCCGTGGTCGCCAGGATAAAGAGCGCGTGCGGCGGGGGCTCCTCCAACGTCTTCAGCAGGGCATTGAAGGCACCCATCGACAGCATGTGCACTTCGTCGATGATGTAGATCTTGTAGCGGCCCTGGCCGGGCGAGAAGTTGATCTTATCCCGCAGGTCGCGGATGTTCTCGACGCTGTTGTTGGAGGCGCCGTCGATCTCGATCAGGTCCAGGAAACGGCCTTCGTTAACGGCGACACAGTGGGCGCAGGTATTGCACGGCCGGCGGGCCGGAGAGGCATCCAGGCAGTTGACGGCTTTGGCGACCAGCCGGGCGCTGGTGGTTTTGCCGCAGCCGCGCGGCCCGGCAAAGAGGTAAGCGTGCGCGAGGCGGTCCGTCTGGATGGCGTGGCGCAGGGTCTGGACGACGTGCTCTTGTCCGACGACTTCGTCCCATAATTGCGGGCGCCATTTGCGATACAGAGCCTGCGCGGGCATGATCTGACGAGTGTAACAGAGCGGCCCTGCGGGCGCAAGACGCGCCGGAGCCCACAATGGCTATGCTATAATGATTTCAAGTTCAGTGAGGAACAAACGACAATGCCGGGCTTACCTGCTGGTATGGAATGGATCATCATCCTCGTTATCGTCATTCTGGTCTTTGGCGTCGGCCGCGTCGCCAAGATCGGAGGCGAAATGGGCAACGCCATCCGCCAATTCCGCGAGGGGTTGAGCGGCGACAAGAAGGATGAGAAGAAAGCGGCCGAAGAGCCGAAGAAAGACGACCCAGCCAGCTGAACGACCTCCACCGCCCCGCCTGACGGGGCGGTTTTATTTTAAGGGCCGGCCGGCGCGGTCAGCTGTGGCTGAGGCGCGCGATCTCGGTCTCAGCCTCGATGACCGGCCTTTGGAAGCGCTCCAGCGGCACCTTGAGGTTGAGGGAGCGCTGGCGCAGGTTGTATTGGGCCAGGCTCTCCCGGAAGCGCGCCTGGGCCAGCGTCCACTCCGACTCCGCCCAAGCACCCTGGCGCTGCGCGTCCGGATCGCCGGGGGCAGCCTGGGCCGCTCGCAGCGTGGCCAGCCGCCAGGTCCCGGTGCGCTGCAGCGACGTGCGGGCGCGCGTCAGCGCCTCCTGCAGGGCGAGGTCCTCCTCCAGCCAGGCCGGGCGATGGCCGCCGTTCTTGAGGAGATGGTTGGCCGCCCATGTCTCGGCGTTTTCATCGGTCTCATCCAATTTGAGGGGCCGGCCGCGGCCGGGGAGGTTGTCGAACTTGCCCTCGGCCTGCGCGTCGCGGATGAGTTGGTCGACGATGCGGTTGAAGTCCATGGCTGCCTCAAGGCACCGTGAACCGCGCGCTCAGGTTGCCGGCCGGGTCCACCAGCAGCGCCAGCGCGCCGGTCCGCCAGACGGGCTCGGCCTGGCCCCAGTACAGGTCGATGACTGTGTCCTGGCCCGCGCCGGTATGCACGGTGACGATGCCGCCTTCAAATAACGTCAGGGCCGGGAAGGCGTACTGCCGGCCGGCCTCGTCGCGCAGCGTCCAGCCGACGAGGTCCACCGGGCCGCCGGCGTTGGCGATGACGACGGCCTCGCCGGCGAGCACGCCGGCCGATTGGACCTCGCGGATGGCCAGGCGCGGCGCCGGCGCGTTGGGGTTGGGTGTGGCCGTGGGCAGCGGCGGCACCGTGGGGGGCGGCGTGGCGCTCGGGCCGGGCGCGGTGGGCGTGGGGTTGAAACCGCCGATCGGGATGACGAGGTTCTGGCCGACGTCCAGGACGTTCGGATCGCTCAGGTTGTTAGCGCGCAGGAGATCATCCAGCGGGACGCCGTAGCGCTCGGCGATAGCGCCCAGCGTCTCGCCGCTTTGCACGACGTGGACGATGGGCGTGGGCGGCAGCGGGGTGGGGAAGGGCGTCACCGCCAGCGGCCCGGCCGTGGGCGTAGGCGGCTCCCCGGTCACCGTCGGCGTGGGGGCGGAGGCCACCGGCCCGGCCGGCGCGCGCACATAGCGATCCCAGGCCCACAGCACCGCCACGGTGACGCTGGCCGAGACCACGGCATTGAGCAGCAGATACAGGATCAGACGTCGCGCATTCATGAAGTGAGCACCACCTGGCGCCGCCGAACAGCCGCGGCGATGCTACAATTTTAACATGCCGTTTGTGATCGACGGACACAACCTGATCGGCCAGTTGCCGGGCCTGCACCTGGACGACCCCGACGACGAGCGCCAGCTCGTGGAGCTCCTGCGCCGCTATCTGGCCCGCGTCAAGAAGAGCGGGACGGTGGTGTTCGACCGCGGCAGCGCGGCGGCGCCGCAGAACCTCTCCAACCGCACGCTGGCCGTGCGTTTCGCCAAACCGCCGCGCACGGCCGACGACGTCATCGTCGACCTGGTGCGCGGCGAGCGCAACCCGCGCGGGCTGACGGTGGTGACGTCCGACGCGCGCCTGGCCCAGCTCGTACGCCAGACCGGCGCCACGGTGCAGCCAGCGGCTGACTTTGGGCGCGTGCTCCGCGCGGTGCCGAGCGGCCCGGCCCAGAAGGAGACGGGCCTGAGCGCCGAAGAAGTGGCCGAATGGGAGCAGACCTTCAAGCGGCGGCGCTGAGCCGCTCTCATGCGGCGTTCATCCCGCGTTCACTCCGGGCTTAGTTGCCGCCCCTATAAAACAAGTATCGCGCCCCCCTCCGAGTGGAAACGCAAAAAATTGGCGCGTGTCAGGTGAGCGATAACCTCGCAGGCCTGACCCAATAAAGCCCGGTGTCCCCCCCCCGCACCGGGCTTTTTGTTTGCCTGGTGACGGCCTTCGGTTCGCCCATAACACGCCGCCCGACTCTGGAACTTTCCATAGCGCGATAACGTCCGGGTTATAATCTTTACCAAGGACCGGATAGACCGCGTATGAACAGATCTGCCATCAGCCTGGTGGTGGGCGCCCTCATCGGCGCCGTTATCTTGGCCGGCGTCTTCGCCGGCCTGAGCCTGGTACGGCCGGGCTGGCTGCGCGCCCTGATCGCGCCGCCGGAGCCGGTGGCGGCCTCGGCCACGCAGCCCAGCGCCGCGCTGCCCACCGAGCCCGGCCAGCCGGGCGTGTTCTCCACGGCCACGCCTCCGCCGCCGGGCGTGACGCCGCTGCCCACCCACGCCAACGCCGCCTGCGGCGGGCCGGAGCAGATGACGATCGCGCTGCTGGGCGTGGACGAGCGCGCCGGCGATTACGGCAAACCGACCCGCACCGACGCCCTCAGCCTGATCAACGTACGCTTCACGTCCAAGACCGCGGCCCTGTTCTCGATCCCGCGGGATCTGTACGTGCCGCTGCCTTACCTCGAGAACGCCGGCATCTATCAGGACCGGATCAATACGGCCTTCCTGTACGGCGAAGTGTACGGCGTGGAAGGCGGCGGCCCGGCCGAGTTGAAAGCGACCATGGAGCTGAACTTCGGCATTCGCGTCCATCGCTACGTCATGGTCAACTTTGGCGCGTTCGTGGCGCTGGTGGACGCGCTGGGCGGCATCGATCTGGATGTGCCCAAGGCCATCTACGACCCGCTTTTCCCGACCGAGGACGGCGGCACCGAGATCTTTGAACTGGCCGCCGGCCCGCAACACCTGGACGGCGCGACGGCGCTGAAGTACGCGCGCACCCGCCACCAGGACGACGACTACCGGCGCATCCAGCGCCAGCAGGACGTGCTGCTGGCCGTCCGTGACCGCCTGATCCGGCCGGACGTGATCCCGCAGATCCCGGCGTTGATCCAGGCGCTGAGCGGCGCCATCCGCACCGACCTGACGGCTGACGAAATCGCGGCGCTGGCCTGCATCGGCCCGCAGATCGATCGGAGCGCCATCAGCACCTACGCGATCACGGGCACCGAGGTCATCCCGTGGACCACGCCCACCGGCGGGCGCGTGAGCATCCCGGACCGGGACGCCATCGCGCCGATGGTGCAGAGCTTCCTGGGCCAGTGAGCGCAACCCGCCCTCTATGCATATCCTGATCACCAACGACGACGGCATCGCCGCGCCCGGCTTGCTGGCCCTCAAGCAAGCCCTGGCGCCGCTGGGCGCGCTCACGGTGGTGGCGCCGGCGCGCAACTACTCGGCCGCCGGCCACCGCAAGACCATGCACAAGCCGCTGCGCCTGGAGCCGGCCGAGTTGTCGGACGGCACGCCGGCCTGGGCCTGTTCGGGCGCGCCGTCCGACAGCGTGGCGCTGGCCCTGCTGGGCTTCGTCAAAGACAAGATCGACCTGGTGGTCTCGGGCATCAACCCGCACGCCAACATCGGCCAGGACCTGACCTACTCCGGCACCGTCACGGCCGCCATGGAGGCCGTGATCGCGGGTGTGCCGGGCGTGGCCGTGTCCGTGGACGAGGCCCACAGCCTGGCGGACTACGCCACGGCCGCCCAGGCCGCCGCGCGTGTGGCGCGCACCATCGGCGAACGCGGCCTGCCCGGCGGCCTCCTGCTCAATGTCAACGCCCCGGTCGGCCCGGCGCAAGGTTGGCGCGTGACGCGCCAGGGCCAGCGCGTCTATCGCGACGCCCTGGTGGTTCGCCACGACCCGCGCGGCAAGCCGTATTACTGGATCGGCGGCGAGGCGCCCACCGGGGCCGACATCGAAGGCACCGACTTCTGGGCCATCGCCAATCGCTTCATCTCCGTCACCCCTCTGCAACTGGACCTGACCGCGCACCAGGCCCTCGGTTTATTGTCCGATTGGTGGTCTGGCCCCTCTGGGTGATTGAACCGGCGCGGCTCGGCCCCTAGAATAGCGCCCGAGGCGCAGGATCGCGATCCGCCCGCGCCTTCCCAGTCATGCGAAAAATCGTCCGTGGGCTGAGCCTGGCCGTGTGGCCGGGTCTGGCCCTGCTTTTGGCCCTGGCGCAGACGCCGGGGGTGGCCGAAGTGACGGCTGCTCCGGCGTATTTTGGCTTGGGCGTCGGCCTCACCGACACCATCCCGCATCAGCTGGTGCGCGCGGACGATGACCATCTGTACGCGGTGGCGGCCCAGGGCCAGTATTCCAACAAGCTTAAGGTCTTCTGGACGACGGCCGCCGGGCTGCCGGACAGCGGCGCGGACTTTCAGGTGACCGAGACTACAGCTGCGGCCGAGATCGTTTCGGTGGACGCGGCCTATGCCGGCGGCGCGCTCATCCACGCCCTGGTCTTCAACCGGGCGGGCGCGCTCATTGACTATCCCTTCGACACGGTCAGCCGCACCTTCCTGCCCAGCCTGACGCTGGCCACCGGCCTGCCGACCTTCAGCGGCGACTACATCGGCACCAGCGGGATCTCGGCCATGTTCGACGCGGCCGGCGTCCTGCACGTGGCGCACTGGTCCAGCGGCGAGCACATCACCTACCGACGCTACACGTACATGGCCGCCACCAACACGCTCAGCCTGGTGGAAGGCCCCGCCCAGGTGGACACCGGCGGCGCCGCCAACCATCCGGCCCTGGCCGTCTCACCGCTGGACAACTCCGTCACCGTGGCCTGGGTCTCCGAGAGCGCGGCCCCGCCCGCGCGCATCCTGGCGCGCCAGCGGACTGCCGCGAACACCTGGGGCAGCGTGCAGACGGCGGGCACTGGCCCGGTCTGGACCAGCCGCAACGCCGGCGTCAACATCGATCAGGGGCCAAGCCTGCTCATCGACGAGGCCGGCCGGCGCCACCTGACCTACATCGAACATTGGGACGGCACCGGCTCGTACGGCCGCATCCACTACGCCACGGACAGCAGCGGCGCCTGGGTGGACCAGGCCCAGCCGGACTTCAGCCATGCGCCGGCCCTGGCCCGCAATAGCGCCGGCGACCTTTACCTGATCGGCCACGGGCACCCCAACAACGCCGGTGTGTGCAACCGCATGGAAGACGTGTGCACGTGGCAGCAGAACCCGGACGGCAGCTGGGCTGACCCGGAGCTGTTCGCCGTGGCGCCGGCTGGCAACTCGTTCGACTCCAGCGTCTCAGTCAAATGGTCGGCCCACTCCACCAACCGCCCAGAGACGATTGAGTTCCTGTTCTTTCTGCTGAATGGCGGCTACACCAGCACCACGCTCTACTACGGCCGGCTGGCGTCGGTGGCCCCGCCGACGAGCACGCCCACGCCATCGCCGACCGCCACCTGCCCGTATCCGCCAGCCGATCCGCGCTTCCTGCTCGAGTGCGGCGGCGCCACGCCGACGGCCACGGCCACACCAACCGCGACCGCGACCTTCACGCCCACCCTGACCGCAACAGCCACGGCGACCGCGACTTCGACACCGACAGCGACCGCCACGGCGACGCCGACCGCGACCCACACGGCCACGGCCACCGCGACCACGACCACGTCGCCGACCGCGACCGCTACGCCGACTGTCACCGCCAGCGCCAATCCGACACCGTCCCAGACGGTGACGCCGACCCGCACCGCCACCGCCCCACCCACGGGGACCGCCACCAGCGGCGGCATCCCGGTCACCGGACCGTTCTGGCTTTTCCTGCCCGCCATCCGGCGATAGCGCGCTGACGGCGCGCCAGCGTCCCGGACCAATGGGGCATAGGACGCGGCCCGCCCGGCGCTATCATCGACGCTCACTCTCAGCCGGCCCGCTGACGGCCGGCGCCACCCAGTCTGGAGGACGCTCATGCGCCGTCTCCGCACGCTGACCGTCTTGCTCGGAATCCTCCTGGGCGCCCTGCTGCTGGGCGGGCCGATCCGGTCCGCGCCGGCGGCGGCGCCGATGACCCTGCCGTCTGGGTTCGTGGACGAGCTGGTGGTGGGCGGGCTGCTGGCGCCGCGCGCCTTCACGTTCGCGCCGGACGGACGCCTCTTTATCCTGGAGCGCGGCAGCGCGGCCAGCGACGACCAGAACCTGGCCAGCGTGCGCGTCTTCAAAGACGGCCAGCTCCTGGCGACGCGGGCGCTGTCCTTGACCACGTGCGGCGACAGCGAGCGCGGCCTGCTCGGCCTCGCCCTGGACCCCGACTTCGCCAACAACGGCTACCTCTACCTCTACTACACCCGGCCGGCCCTCAGCGGCAGCGCCTGCGGCTACAACTATCATCCCGACCCCACCGGCACCGTCGGCCCGCGCAACCGCGTCTCGCGCTTCACGCTGACCGGCGACGTCATCGACCCGGCCAGCGAGCGCGTGCTGATCGACGGCATCATCACCAACGTCGGCTACCACAACGCCGGCGACCTGCACTTCGGCCAGGACGGCTATCTCTACGTCAGCACCGGCGACGGCGGCGTCTCCAGCCTGGCCGCGACCAACGACAACCTTAACGGCAAGATTCTGCGCCTGCTGCCGACACCCGGCCCGGCCGGCGGCTACACCACGGCCGGCAACCCGTTCGACGGCGCGGTCGGCGCGCGCTTCTGCGGCACCGCCGCGCAGACCTACGGGAACGGCCCGTGCCGCGAAGTGTACGCGTACGGCCTGCGCAACCCGTTCCGCTTCTCGGTGAAGCCGGGCACCAGCACGCTGTACGTCGGCGACGTGGGCGGCGGGGCGTGGGAGGAGATCGACGAGATCGCCAGCGGCGGCGGCAACTACGGCTGGCCGACGCGCGAGGGCTTCTGCCCCAGCGGCGTGCTCAACAACTGCTCGGCCACGCCGCCCGGCCTGACCGACCCGATCTACGCCTACCCGCACGCCGTGCTGTACGCCAACGAGGACTCGGCCGTGATCGGCGGCGCGTTCTACACCGGCACCATCACGGGCACCACCTATCCCGCCGAATACCTCAACAACTACTTCTTCGCCGACGTGGTGCGCGGCTTCGTGCGCCGGCTGGCCTACAACGGCGCCAGCAGCACCTGGGTCGCCGTGGACCCGGACTTCGGCACCGAGGGCTGGGGCATCATCGGCCTGCAGCCCGGCCTGGACGGCAATCTGCATTACCTGAGCTTCGTCACCGACCAGGGCCGCGTCAACGAGCTGCGCCGCATCCGCTACGCGCCCGGCGGCAACCAGACGCCGTACGCCCAGGCCGGCGTTGACCCCACTGGCGGCCCGCTGGACACGGTCTACACTTTTTCCGCCGCCGGCTCCGGCGACCCGGATGGCACCCTGCCTCTGACGTACGCCTGGGACTTCGGCGACGGCCTCACCACCACAACCACGGCACTGACGACCACGCACACGTACAGCCTGGCCGGCACCACGGTGGTCACGCTGACGGTGGCCGACAACGGCGCCCCGCCGCTGACGTCCACGCCCATCACGCTGACCGTCTTCCCCGGCAACGACCCGCCCACGGCCACGCTCCAGCTGGCCAACCTGACTGCGCCCGGCCGCGACCATTACTATGTCAGGGACGCGTGGCAATTTGCGGCGGCGGACGCCAGCCCGGATGCCGCCAGCTTCGCCTGGAGCGTCGTCTTCCATCACGACAACCACACGCACCCGTTCCTGCCCAGCCCGCCGGCCGGCGTCTACACCTTCACCACCACGTTCAACGAATCCGACCCGGACGTGTGGTACCGCGTTCATCTGCGCGTGACCGACCCCGAGGGCCAGACGGCCGAATTCCATCAGGACGTGCTGCCGCAGCACGCCGACCTGACCTTCCAGCCGGACCCGGCTGGCGCGCAGTTCGTGGTGGACGGCCTGCCGTACACAGCCCCGGTCACCGTCACGCGGGTGGTGGGTGTGGAGGTGCCGGTCAGCGCGCCCTCGCCGCAGACGCTGGGCGGCTGGCAGTATGCGTTCCGCGGCTGGTCCGACGGCGGTTCGGCCGGCCACACCATCACCACGCCGGCCGGCGGCGGCAGCTACACGGCCCTGTTCTGGACCAACGTCTTCCTGCCCCTGGCGCGGCGCTGAGGTCGCGGCGCCGCGGCTTGGCCTCCGGCCCGTCCGCTCGGCTTGCGAGGCGGACGGCGCCCGGTATGCGGCAGCCTCATTGACGTTATAATTCCGTCTGAGACTGCCATGCGCATCCTGACCGTTGACGTCGGAACAGGCACCCAGGATATCTTCCTGTACGACTCGGCCCTGGACCTGGAGAACGGCTACAAGCTCGTCGTGCCGTCGCCCACCCTGATGGTCCATCGCCGGCTGAAGGCCGCCACCGAACGGCGCGCGCCGGTGCTGCTGACCGGCACGCTGATGGGCGGAGGGCCGAGCCAGTGGGCGGCGCGCGACCACGTCCGGGCCGGCCACGCCGTGTACGCGACGCCGGCGGCGGCCCGCACCTTCAACGACGATCTGGATTACGTGCAGCGCGAGCTGGGCGTGCGGGTGGTGAGCGAGGACGAGGCGCGCACGCTGGACGGCGACGTCGAGCGGCTGGAGCTGAAGGACTTCGATTGGGCGCTGATCGCCCAGGCCTTCGCCGCGTTCGGCCTGCCGCTGGAAATCGACGCCCTGGCGGTGGCCGTCTTCGACCACGGCGACGCGCCGCCCGGCTATTCGGACCGGCAGTTCCGTTTCGATTACCTGGACGCGCTGGTGCGCGGCGCGGCCGGCCAGCCCCGGCCGCTGACGGCCTTCGCCCACCGCGCCGAAGCGGTACCGGCCAGCATGACGCGCTTGGCCGCCGTGGCCGCCTCGGCCCGCGCGCAGGGCGTGACCGTGCCGCTGGCGGTGATGGACACGGCGCCGGCGGCCGTGCTTGGCGCCACGCTGGACCCGGTGGTGGCCGAGCGCGTGGCGAGCGGCGCCCTGGTGGCCAACATCGGCAACTTCCACTGCCTGGCCTTCCGGCTGCAGGGCGGCCGCCTGGCCGGCTTGTTCGAGCACCACACCGGCGAGGTGACCTGCGCCAAGCTGGACAATCTGCTGGCCGCGCTGGCGGACTCCACCTTGCAGCACCGCGACGTGTTTGACGACCAGGGGCACGGCGCGCTGGTGTACACGCCCGAGCCGCTGCCGCCGCCGTACTTCCTGGCTGTCACCGGGCCGCGACGCAGTCTGCTGCGCGCCTCGCGGCACCGGCCGTACCTGGCCACGCCCTTTGGCGACATGATGATCGCGGGCTGTTTTGGACTGCTGACGGCCCTGGCCGAGGTCTACCCGGAACTAGCCGAACCGATTCGGCGCTCGCTGGCGGCCGCCGGCGGCGCCGCGCCCTGGGAGGCCTGAGCGCCCGCGCCAGCCGCCCCTCTTCAAGGAGACCTTATGAGCACAGTCGAGCGTCCCCGCAGCGGCTTCTTCTACCCCAACAAGATGGGCCGCATCTACCTGACCGCGCTGGAAGAGGTGATGGGCAAGAATGGCCTGAACGCCATCCTGCACCTGGCCAAGCTCGACCATTTCATCGACAACTACCCGCCGGACAACCTCAGCAAGGAGTTCGACTTCGAGGACATCGCCGCGCTGCACCGGGCGGTGGAGGAGATGTACGGCCCGCGCGGCGGCCGCGGCCTGATGCAGCGCGCCGGCCGGGCGCTGTTCGCCAACGGCCTGCGCAACTTCGGCGCCCTGGCCGGCGCCGGCGACCTGGCCTTTAAGGTCCTGCCGCTGGCCACCAAGGTCAAGATTGCGGTCCCGGCCATCGCCAAGGTCTTCAACGCGACCACGGACCAGGTCAGCAACACCCAGGAACAGCCGGACCACTTCATCTACACCCTGGAGCGCTGCTCGATGTGCTGGGGCCGCCAGTCTGACAAGCCGGTCTGCCACACGGCGGTGGGCATCATCCAGGAAGCCATGAAGTGGATGAGCGGCGGGCGCGAGTTTCGGATTGAGATGCTGGAATGCAAGGCCAGCGGCGCGGAGATAGGGCGGCTGAAGATCTACAAGGAGCCGCTGGCCGAATAAGCCGGCGCCCGCCGGCTCATCCAGGGAAGGTGCCTATGCGACGGCGGTGGTGGCCTCTGGTCGTCAGTCTGGCGACGTTCTGCGCGGGGCTGGCCTGCGCCACAGTGACGACGTTCAACCCGTTGGACGGCGCGGCGCCGGCCAGCGGGCCGACTTCGGAGGCGGCCGCCCGCCAATTGGAAGTGCTGGCCGCCCTCGACCTGGCCGTGCGCGAGCGCTACATCCGCGCCGATCTGGACGGCGTGGATTGGACGCCGGCCGTGCTGGAGGCGCAGACGCGCCTCGCGGCCGGCCTGAGTGAGGCCGATTTCGCCGAGGCCATGCGCGCGCTGGTGGGCGTGCTGCCGGACGGCAACGCCGCCTTCCAGACCCGCGCCGAGCGCATCGCGGCCGAGACCGCGGACACCAGCACGTATCAGGGCATCGGCGTTTTCTACGGCTTCCGCGAGACGCCCGAGCCGCGCGTGGTGGTGCTCGAGGTGGTGGACGGTTCGCCGGCCGAGACAGCCGGGCTGCAGGCCCATGACGCCATTTACGCCATCGACGGCGAACCGGTGCGCGCGGAGGAGCGCGCCACCATCTCCAGCCGCATCCGCGGCGAAGCCGGCACGACGGTGACGGTCAGCGTGCAGACACCGGGCGAGGCGCGCCGCGACGTCACCATCCAGCGCGGCACGATCGCGGCCACCGACCGGCCGCGCGGCGGCCCGCTCGGCGACACCGGCCTGGTCTACTACCGCGTCCCGGTGGTGGCCAGCGCCGATCTGGCGCAGGTCATCGCTCAGGACCTAGACACCCAGAGCCAGGCCCAGCCGTTGACGGGTCTGATCCTGGACCTGCGCACCGCCGGCTCCAGCGCCGGCTGGCCGCTCTTGGAAATGCTGACGCTCTTCGCTGACGGAGCGATGGGCGAGTTCTACACGCGCGCCACGGTCGAGCCGCTGAGCGTGGAGGGCGTGGATGTCGGCGGCTCGCAGACACTGCCGCTGATCATCCTGATCGGCCCGGACACGCGCGGGACGGCCGAGGTCTTCGCCGGCAGCCTGCAGTCCGCCGGGCGCGCCACGCTGATCGGGCTGCCCACCCCCGGCGAAACGGAAGGCTTCGACGAGGTCGCGCTGCCGGACGGCTCACAGCTGACGCTGGCCACGGCCTCCTTCCGGCTGCCGGATGGCGTCGATTTCTCCGTCACGGGCCTGCGGCCGGACGTGGACGTGGATCGGGATTGGGACACCTACGCGCCCGGCGCCGACGACCCGGTGCTGGAAGCGGCGCTGACGCAACTGTCAAAATAACCGGGTGACCGAGCCAGGAGACGCGGGCGCGGCCGGCCCGCGTCTCTTGCTTTCCCGGCCCGGCCGGGCCGCCCAGAGGAGCAACATCATGGCCAGTTCTCGCTTTCTTGATCAACTCACCCGTGGGCCGCTGCTGGCCGATGGCGCGATGGGCACCATGCTGCACGCGCGCGGCGCCGCCTTCAGCGGATCTTTCGACGAGCTCAACCTGAGCCAGCCCGGCCTGGTGGCCGAGATCCACCGCGCCTACATCGACGCTGGCGCGCAGATGATCGTCACCAACACGTTCGGCGCCAACCGCTACAAGCTCGGCCCGCACGGCCTAGCCGGCCGCGTGGCCGACGTCAACACCGCCGCCGTGACCCTGGCGCGCCGCGTGGTGGACGCGGCCTTCAAACCCGTGCTCATCGCCGGCGACGTCGGCCCGCTGGGGGTGCGGCTGGCGCCGTTTGGGCGCGTCAAGCCCGACCAGGCCTATGCCGCCTTTCACGAACAGATCGCGGCGCTGGTGGCGGCCGGCGTGGACGTGCTGCTGATCGAGACGATGACCGACCTGCACGAAGTCGCCGAGGCCATCCGCGCCGCCCGCGCCTGCGGGCCGGTCCGGGATGGCGAGGCCATCCCCATCATCGCCACGCTGACGTTCACGCGCGACGACCGCACGCTGCTGGGCGACCCGCCGGCCAAGGTGGCCGCGCGCCTGGCCGAGCTGGGCGCCGACGTGCTGGGCGTGAACTGCTCCGGCGGCCCGGCCCAGATCCAGCGCATCGCGGCGCAGATGCGCCAGGCGGTGCCGGAGGCGCGGCTGGCCGTCAAACCCAACGCCGGCTGGCCGGAACAGGTGGAGGGCCGGATCATGTACCCGGCCGCGCCGAGCTACTTCGGCGAGTATGCCGTGGCCTTCGCCGAGCTGGGCGTCAGCGTCATCGGCGGCTGCTGCGGCACCACGCCCGCCCACATCGCCGCCATGCGGGCGTCATTGGACGCTCCGCGCCCGGCGACGGGGGCGGGCTTGCGCTCGCCTGTTGGGACACCGGAGCGCGAAGAGGAAGAAGAAGCGCCGGCCGGTTCCACGCAGCTGGCGCAGAAGCTGGCCGCCGGCCGCTTCGTGATCACGGTGGAGATGGACCCGCCCAAGGGCGTGGACACCCACAAGCTGGTGGCGGGCGCGCGGCTGCTGGCCGAGGCCGGCGCCGACGCCATCGACGTGGCCGACACGCCCATGGCGCGCATGCGCATGAGCGCCTGGGCGGTGGCGCACCTGATCCAGACCGAGGTCAAACTGGAGACGGTGCTGCATTTCCCCACGCGCGGGCGCAACCTGCTGCGCGTGCAGGCCGACCTGCTGGCCGCGCACGCCCTCGGGCTGCGCAACCTGTTCGCGACCATGGGCGACCCCACCGCCATCGGCGATTACCCGACCGCCAACGACCAGTATGACCTGGTGCCGTCCGGCCTGATCAAGCTGATCAAGCAGGGCTTCAATGAGGGCGTCGACCACGCCGGCACCAAGATCGGCTCACCGACCGCGTTCTTCGTCGGCTGCGCCGTCAACCTGTGCCCGCCTGACCCGGACAAGGAGATCAAGGCGCTGCGCAAGAAGATCGCGGCCGGCGCGGACTTCGCGCTGACCCAGCCCGTGTATGACCTGGCCCCGGTGCGCGCCTTCCTGGCGCGCTATGAGGACCAGCACGGGCCGCTGACGCTGCCGCTGATCGTGGGCGTGCTGCCGCTGTACGGCGTCCGGCACGCGACTTTTCTGAACAACGAAGTGCCCGGCATCGTCATCACCGAAGCCATGCTGCGGCGCCTGGAGGCGGCCGGCGAGGCCGCCCCCCACGAAGGCGTACGCATCGCCGGCGAGACGCTGGATGAACTGGCCGGCCTGCCGGCGGCGCGCGGCGCCTACCTGATGCCGCAGTTCAATCGTTACGATTTGGCGGCCGAGATCATCGATCACGCCCGGCTGCGGGCTTGAGCCAATGCCGACCCTGACGCTGGCGGCCCGCCCGCCCTTTCACTTTGAAGCCGTCGTGCGCTCGCACGGTTGGTATCAGCTCGCGCCCAACACTTGGGATGAGGCGGCCGGCACCCTCACCACCCTCACCCGCTTGAGCAGCGGCCGGGTGCTGGCGGTCACCACCACCGGCGACGGGGCCGGCGTGCGCGCCCAGGCGCCGGGCCGGCTGACGCGCCGCGAGCAGGCCGAGCTGTCCGCCCAGGTGACGTGGATGTTCAACCTGGGCGCGGATTTCAGCGACTTCTACGCCCTGGCCGACGCCGAGCCGCGCCTGGCGCACTGCCGCCCGAACGGGCACGGCCGGCTGCTGCGCTCGCCGACGCTGTTTGAAGACGTCGTCAAAGTGATGCTGACCACCAACATCCAGTGGGCGGGCACGCGGCGCCTGGCGGCCGCGTTGGTGGCCGCCTATGGGGAACCGGGCGAGACGCCGCGTGTCGCGCTTAAGCGCAGCCCGGCACCTTTGGCCCGCGCCTTCCCCACCGCCGAGCGCCTGGCCCGCACCCGCGAGAGCGCGCTGCGCCGGCTGGGGCTTGGCTATCGAGCGCCGTATCTGCTCCAACTGGCGCGCGCCGTCGCCGGCGGGCGCGTGGACCTGGAGAGCTTCAAGGACCCGGCCCGGCCGACCGACGACCTGCGCCGCGCGCTGCTGGACCTGCCCGGCCTCGGGCCGTACGCGGCGGCGACGCTGTTGGGCCTGCTGGGGCGCTATGACTTCATCGGCGTGGACTCGGAGGCGGTCAGCGCCGTGTCGCAGGCGTTCTACGCCGGCCAGCCGGTGGGCGCCAAAGAGGTGGAGGCCGTCTTCGGAAAATGGGGGCGCTTTAAAGCGCTGGCGTACTGGTTCTGGGATTTCTCCGGCCAGCAGCTCGCGCCGATGGAGGCCTGGGAGGCCGGCCACAGTTAGTGGCCCGTCCCCATGAAAGCGAAGGGCCGGGGGTTATCCGGCCCAAGCCGCGCTCAGGCGCCTCGATCCATTCTATTCCGGTGGACGAGTATCAGCGCGGCGGATGAAAAATGGCCCGGCGGTCTGACAACCACCGGGCCATTTTTGTTGACGCTTGTCCGGGCGCCAGCGCCGCTCAGTTGAAGATCTGGCCGAAAGTCGGGCCCAGGATCACCAGGGCCACACCTACCACGCACGCGCAGACCACCACTAACCCGCAGCCAATACCGACGGCCCACATCCACGGCTGCATCTGGAACCCGCCGCTGGGGGCGGGAGCGGCCGGCGCGCTGAAAGACACGGGCGCGGGCGGGGGCGGCGCACTGAAGGACGGCGGTGCCGATGGCGGCGGAGGGGTGAAGGCTGGGATGGCGGCCGGCTGGTCGGCCGGCGCCGGCTCGGGCATGACCGGGCCGCCGGACTGCCCGGCCAGCACGGTGGCCTCCGGGTCGCGCTGGACCAGGTACTCCAATTCCACCGTGCCGCCCAGGCCGATGACGTCGCCGGGCCGCAGCGCCGTCGGCCCGCTCAGCCGCTGGCCGTTGATGAACGAGCCATTGGTGCTGGCCAAGTCCTCCACCGAATAACCGCCGGCCTGCTCGGTGAAGCGCAGATGCTGGCGCGACACCTCGGCGTCATTGATGACGATGTCGTTCTTGACCTCGCGCCCGATCGTCAGCAACGACTTGGCCAGATCATAGACCTTGCCCGGCAGCGGCCCTTTGCGCATGGTCAGGCGATAACGGCTGGAGGAGGACATGCAGTTTTCCCCGGACGTCCGGGCCGGCGGCCCGGGCGCCCACTATTTTTTCTTGCGGACCCGCAGACGCAGCCCGCGCACTTCCGCCACCTCGACTTCGTCGCCGGGCCGGAGCGTTTCGCCGCGCTCGGCCGGCTCCACCGTCCACAGCTCGCCGCCCACCTGAGCGGCCTCACCGCTGCGCATCTCACCGGCCAGGCCGATGAGCGTGTGCGCGCCTTGCAGGGCCGGGCGCCGGATGGTGCGCAGCGCGAACGTCAGCAGCGCCAGGATAGCGGCCCCCAGCCCCACGGCCGTGCCGATCACGAGCGGCACGTTCACACGGAAGAAGGGCAGCGAACCGGGCGAGTTGAACAGCACCAGCGCCCCGATGATCAGCGACACCGCGCCGGCAACGGTCAGCGCGCCATGCGCGGTGGCGTACAGGTCCAGGCCAAAGAGCACAAACGCGATCAGGACGAAGACGATGCCGAACCAGTTGACCGGCAGGAAGCCCAGGCCGTAGAAGGCCAGCGCCAGGCAGACCGCGCCCAGGAAACCGGCCACCCAGCCGCCCGGCGACTGCAGCTCCACGTAGACCAGCAGACCGCCCAGCGAGAGCAGCAGGTAGACCAGGTTCGGGTTGGTCAGCAGGTTGAGGATCACCTCCACCGGCGTCAGACCAAACTCGACCGCCACCAGGCCGCGGGTGGTCAACGTGCGCGGCTGGCCGTTCACGTCCACCACGCGCTCGTCAAGCTGCGTCAGCAGGTCCGGGATGTCATTGGCGATGAGGTCGATCAGGCCGACGGCCAGGGCCTCGTCGGCGGTGACGGCGCGCGCCTGGTCGATGGTGGCCTCGGCCAGGGCCACGGCCTGCGGGCCGCGCCGGTCCGCCAGCGCGCGCGCCAGGGCCATCGTCGCTTCTTTTTGTTTCGCTTCCAGGGTGGTGCTCAGGTCCTCGCCCTGCCCGCCGACCGGGCTGGCGGCGCCGATGGCGGTCTCCGGCGCCATGGCGGCGGCGTGGCCGGCTAACGTGATCAGCGTCCCGGCGCTGCCGGCCAGCGCCCCGCGCGGGGCCACGTAGACGATCACCGGCGTCGCGCTGTTGCGCAGCAGGCCGACGATGGTCTCCATCAGGTCGATCTGGCCGCCGGGCGTGTTGAGGCGCAGGATGATGAGGGCGGCGTTCTCGTCGCGCGCTTGCGCCAGGCCGCGCTCCAGATACGTGCGCAACGGCGGCGTCAGCGGCCCCTCCCAGGTCAACACCAGCGCCCGGCCGCCCGCGGACTGGGCCGAAGCGCTGAGGGCCGCCGCCAGAAACAGGACGGCGAAAAGCGCGACCAGTAACAGGCGCCGCAGCAAATTCTGCATCTTGACCTCGCTCCGATTATACTCTTACTCAAGGCGCTCTTTGCCCACCCCAGACCGGCCGCGTTAGCGGCGCTCTAACTCGGAAAGGGCTATGCCGACCCCGTTCAATCATCTGCTCGCCGCCCACGACCTGCTGCCGCTGCTGCCGCCCGCCCTGCGCCGCGCGCTGGAGGCCGAGTGGCCGGCCTTCTTGTTCGGCAACATCGCGCCGGACGTGCAGACGCTGTCCGGCCAGCCGCGCGAGGCCACCCACTTCTTCAGCGTGCCGCTCGGCGCGGCGCCGCCCGCGCGCAGCATGCTGCTGCGCCGGCACCCGGAGTTGGCGCTCCCGGCCGCGCGGCCGGCGGCGCAAGCGGCCTTCCTGGCCGGCTACCTGGTCCACCTGGAGTTCGACGTGCTCTGGGTGCAGACCATCTTCGAGCCGGTCTTCGGGCCGGCGCAGACCTGGGCGTCCTTCCCGGAGCGCCTCTATCTGCACAACGCTCTGCGCGCCCACTGGGACGCCGCCGATCTGCCGCAGCTGCCGGCCGGCACCGGCGCGGCGCTGGCGGCGGCCCGCCCGGACAGCTGGCTGCCGTTCGTGGCTGACGCCGACCTGGCGCGCTGGCGCGACCGGGTGGCCCCGCAGCTGCAGGCCGGCGGCCGGGCGCACACCATCGAGGTCTTTGCCGAACGGATGGGGGTGGACTCGGAGGCCTTCGCGCGCCTGCTCAACTCGCCGGAAGCGATGGCGGCGCGCGTCTTTGCCCGCGTCCCGCGCGCAGAGCTGGCGCGCTATCGGGGCGCGGCCCTGGCGCAGAGCGCGACGTTGCTGACCGGGTATTGGGACGGGGCGCTGCAGCCCTGAGCGGCCGGCCGCTCAGGGCGTTAACCCCAGGCGGCCCAAGGCTTCCGCGGCCTGCGCGTCGGTGGGGTTCTGCACCAGCGCCGTGCGGTAATCGGCCACGGCCAGGTCGGTCTGGCCCAGCGCTTCATAAGCCAGGCCGCGCCAGTAGAAAGCCTCTTCCAGGCCGGGCTTGGGCGTGCTCTTGATGGCGAAGCTGGCCAGGTCGATCACGTCTTGATACCGGCCCATGTAATAGTAGGCGCGGTAGGGCCCGAACTGATACCAGAGCATACGATAGGGCAGGCCGATCTGCCGCGCCTGATCAAAGGCGTTGGCGGCCCCGGCGTAATCCTGCAGGTAATGCAGGTTGGTGCCGATGTTGTACCAAGCGAAGGCGGCGTCTTCGCCGGTCAACGTCGCCGTCTCCTGCCGCGCCCGCTCGAGCGCGTCCAGATAGTTCTGGCGCAGATCCAGCGCCGGTCCGAGCAGGCCCTCCACCTGGGCGGCGTGCTCCGGCGTGTCCGGATAGACGACGATGTAGAGGAAATTGAAAGCGCGCCAGTTCTGCAGGACGTCGGCGTAGGTCAGCTTCAGGTTCGGCCCGCGAAAGGTGTCCTGCAGAATGAAGAGCTGCCGGGAGTCGTCGTAGCCGGTGAAGACCGAGTAGTGGCCGAACCAGTCGTTGCAGCGCTGTTCGCCCGGCTCGCACCAGAAGCCCTTCTCCACCAGCACCGGATAGCCGGCGGCCAGGAAGCGCTTGAGCGTCTCTACGTCGCCGTTGGCGCGGATGTAGGCGTCGAAGCCGTTGCGCCTCAGGTATTCGTAGATCTCGATCGGCGAGACGTTCTTGTCATCCAGGTTGGGCTTTAAGAATGCGGCCGTGTCGTCCTGGTCGCCGGCCCAGTCCCAGTAGCTCAGGTTGATCGCCAGTGAGGCCGGCCCGCAGTTGTTGAACTTCTGGTACTCGTGGCGAAAACCGGCGAGCGCCACCTGGGCCGGCAAAGGCGCCGGGGTGGGCGTCGGCGGCGCGGTCGGCGTGGGGGCGGCCGGGGACGCGGACGGCGTCCCGCCCGACTCCGCCGGCGCCGTGGCGACCGGGGCCGTAGCGGTGGGCGGCGCGCTGTCGAGCGCGTCGGCCGCGGGCTGAGCGCCGGCTGTGACGGTGGGAAAGACTTGGGGGGCCGCCACCGTGGGCAGGACCGCCGGCTGCGGATTGAGCGCCGCGTACAGGCGGGCGCGCGCTTCTTCCACGCGCACGTAGACGCGCTCGTCGGTGCGATACCACCACCAGGCCAGCAGGCCCGCGATCAGGCTGGCGCCGACGAAACTGGCGAGCACCCACGGCCAAAGCCGGCGTGACGGAGGACGGCGAGACGGCATGGCGCCGATTATACCGGGGGGCAGTTAAGGCCAAAATGAGACCCGCTTACCCGCTCTCGCCGGCGGCGGCCCGGTATAATGCCGCCCATGTTCTTGCCTTCTGACAAAGCCGCCTTGCGCGGCGAACCGTCTTATGTGTGGCGCGCCGGCCAGGCCCGCCGGCTGGCCATGATCCTGGCGGCCGCGCCGGCCACGGCTGCGCCGCGCGTGCTGGACAACGGCTGCGGTCTGGGCGTCTACATGGCCCGGCTGCGCGAGGCCCTGGCCACGCCGGCCGTCTTCGGCCTGGAGTACGAACGCGAGCGCGCGGCCGAGGCCAACCGCCGCGTGGGGCAGGTGGTCTGCGCGGCGGGCGAAGCGCTGCCGTATCCGGACGCCAGCTTCGACCTGATCCTGTCCAACGAGGTCATCGAGCACGTTCAAGACGACCGGGCCGCGCTGGCCGAGATGGCGCGCGTGCTGCGGCCCGGCGGGCGGGCCTTGATCTTCTGCCCGAACCGTTGGTATCCGGTGGAGACCCACGGCATCTACTGGCGCGGGCGCTATCACTTCGGCAATATCCCGCTCGTCAACTACCTGCCGGACCCGCTGCGCAACCGCCTGGCGCCGCATGTGCGCGCCTATACCGGCCGCGGCCTGCGCCGGCTGGCGGCCGGCCTGCCGCTGCGCGTGGTCGCGCACACGCGCATCTTCGGCGGCTACGACAACCTCGTGGCGCGCCTCGGGCCGCTCGGCCGGCTGATCCGGGCCGGGCTGCAGGCCGCCGAACGCACGCCGCTCAACAGGCTCGGCCTCTCGCATTGGCTGGTGCTGGAAAAGGTCGCCGTGGCTCAAACCCAGCAAAACCGGCGACAGTTGCCGGATTTAGGCAAGCGGGCGTAGAATCGAACTCCATGGACCTGGCGGAGTGAGCCTGGCGCTATCCGGCAGCGCAGCTCGCAAGGGGTCGCAGCTGAAATGACGTCCTCGACGCCCAACCTCGGGGCCGAACCCAGTGGCGTGGCCGAGCCCGCCGGTCCTGTGCCCCTGCCGGCTGACGCCCGCTATCGCGCTTTTGTGCAGCAGACGCTGGATGCCGTCTGCCTGTACGACGCCGACAGCAAGCGCATCCTCGAGACCAACCGCGCCTTGCAGTCGCTGCTCGCCTACAGCGAGGCCGAAGCCCGGCAGCTCACGATCTACGACATCCTGGCGCCCGAGAACATCAACGTCACCGCCTACTTCCAGGAGATCATCGACTCGGAAGGGTCGTCGCGCAGCGAGCGGCGCTGGCGGCGCAAAGACGGCGCCCTGATCGACGTGCAGGTGACAGCCAGCGTCATCGAGCAGGGCGCGCAACGGCTGGTCTTTGTGCTGGCGCGCGATATCACCGAGCGCCGCCGCACGGAAGCCTCCCTGCGCCGCGCCGAGGAGCGCTACCGCGACCTGTTCGAGGAAGCGCCGGCGATGTACGTGATCACCGAGAACCGCCACGGCCTGCCGCACATCGTCGATTGCAACCAGCTCTTCCTGCGCACCCTGGGCTACAGCCGCGAGGAGGTGCTCGGCCAGCCGCTGGCCAAGTTCTACACCCCCACCTCGCAGCTGCGGCTGCGGGACGGCCTCTATCCGGCGGCGCCGGAGGGCCGGCTGGACCCGGAGGAGCGCCGGCTGAGGGCCAAAGACGGCCGCGTGGTGCAGACCCTGCTGCGCACCTCGCCCGAGATCGACTTGAGCGGCGCCGTCATCGGCACGCGGGCGATGTTCATGGACATCACCGAGAACCGGCGCGTGGAGAGCGAACTGCGCGTCAGCACGCAGCTCAACGACCTGACCCGCCTGGCAGCCAGCGCCCTGGACTACCAATCGACGCTGCAGCTGTTGGCCGATCAGCTGCGCGACCTGGGCGAGGCCGATGCCTGCTACATCACGCTGTGGGATGAAGCGCGGCGCACGGCGACCCCGGCGGCGGCGGCCGGCCCGCTGCGCACAACCTACACGGCCACGCCGCTGCGCGCCGGCGAGCAACTGCTCGCCGAAACCGTGATTTACGCCGAACGGGCGCTGGCCGTGGACGACGTCGGCAACTCGCCCTACATGAACGGCACCGGCACCGAGCGCTACCCGGTCCGCTCGATCCTGGGACTGCCGTTGAGCGCCGGCGGCCGGAAGGTCGGCGCGGCCCTGATCGCCTACCATGACGTGCACCGCTTCACGCCGCACGAGATCGCCATCGCCGAGCGGGCCGCCGGCCCGGTGGCCCTGACCATGGCCAAGGTGCGCCTGTTCCAGGAGCTGCAGGAATCGCACGCGCGCCTGACCGAGGCCTATGACGCCACCCTGGAAGGCTTCGCGGTCACGCTGGAGCTGCGCGACAAAGAGACCGAAGGCCACACTCGGCGCGTCACCGAGATGTCGGTGCGGCTGGCGCATGCTATGGGCATGGCCGAGGCCGATATCGTCAACCTGCGCCGCGGCGCCCTGCTGCACGATATCGGCAAGGTCGGCATCCCCGACGAGATCCTGCGCAAGCCCGGCGCGCTCACGCCGGACGAGCAGACCGTGATGCGCAAGCATCCCACCTACGCCTACGAGATCATCTCGGCTATCCCGTTCCTGTATGCGGCCATCGACATCCCCTACTGCCACCACGAGAAGTGGGACGGCACCGGCTATCCGCGCGGCCTGCAAGACGAGGCCATCCCCTTAGCCGCGCGCATCTTCGCGGTGGTGGACGTCTGGGATGCGCTGCGCACCGACCGTCCCTACCGCGAGAGCTGGCCAAATGACAGAGTCCTGGATCACCTGCGGCTGCTGTCCGGCTCCCACTTCGACCCGCGCGTGGTGACGGCCTTCCTCAAACTCCTGGACGAAGACACGCCCCCCGGCACGGCGCTGAATTGACAAGCCGGGCGGCCTGGGCTAAGTTCCTGGGTATGCCCAGCGCCACCGACCTGATCCGCCGGCGCCAGCGCCGCCAGCTGAGCGCGCAATACGGGGCCCGCCGGGTCCTGCGGGCCCTGGCCAGCCTGGCGGCCGCCCTGGTCGCGGTCGCCGCGCTGGCCGCGCTCGCCGCCGCCGCCGCTGTCAGCGCCGTCTACGCCTACTTCACGCAAGACCTGCCCACGGCCGCGGATCTGCAGGCCGCCTTCAGCCCCGCTAACCCGGAGTTCTTCCAGACCACGCGCCTGTATGATCGCACCGGCCAGCACCTGCTGCTGGAAGTGATTGACCCGCGCGGCGGCGACCGGCAGTATGTGTACTACAACGCCCTGCCGCCGGAGATCATCAGCGCCACGGTCGCCCTGGAAGACCGGACCTTCTTCACCAACCCCGGCTATGACCTGTTCGGCATCGCCCGGGCCCTGGTCTCCAACCTGCAGGGCCAACCCATCCAGGGCGGCAGCTCCATCACCCAGCAGCTCGTCAAGAACACGCTCATCCCGTTGGAGGAGCGCGCCCTGCGCTCCTACGACCGCAAGGCCCGCGAAATCCTGCTGGCGGCCGAAATCACGCGCCGTTTCTCCAAAGAGCAGATCCTGGAGTGGTATCTCAACACCAACTTCTACGGCAACCTGGCCTACGGCATCGACGCGGCGGCGCTGGTCTACTTTGACAAACACGCCGCGCAGCTCACCCTGGCCGAGGCCGCGCTGCTGGCCGCCATCCCGCAGAGCCCGGGCCTCAACCCCGTGGACGCGCCCGCCGAGGCGCGGGAACGCCAGGGCCTGGTGCTGGAGGCGATGGTCCGCGACGGCCTGATTTCACCGGACCAGGCCGCCGCGGCGCGGGCGGCGCCGCTCGTCATCCAGCCGCCGGTGAAGCGCTTCGACGTGCGCGCGCCTCACTTCAGCGTGCTGGCGCGCCAGCAGGCCGAGGCCCTGTTGGATCAACTCGGCCTGGACGGCCAGGACTACGTCAACCGCGGCGGACTCAAGATCATCACGACGCTGGACCTGGACCTGCAAGCGCAGGCCGAGTGTGTGGCCCGCACCCAGGTGGCGCGGCTGAGCGGGGCCGCGCCCGACTACAGCGCCCCGGCCGAGGGCGGGGGCGAGTGCGCGGCGGCGGCCTTCCTGCCGGCCAGCGGCCGGGCCGCGGCCGACCAATCCGTCAGCAATGCCGCCTTGGTGGCCCTGGATCCGCGCACCGGCCAGGTGCTGGCGCTGGTCGGTTCAGTGGACTACTGGAACACCGCCTTGAGCGGCAACTTCAACATCGCCGTGGACGGCCGGCGCCAGCCCGGCTCGGCCTTCAAGCCCTTCACCTACCTGGAGGCCTTCCGGCAGGGCTACTCGCCGGCCACGCTGACGCTGGACGTGCGGACGGCCTTCCCCACCGCCGGCGGCGAGCCGTACGTGCCCGAGAACTACGATCGCAAGTTTCACGGCCCGGTCAGCCTGCGCGTGGCCCTGCAGCGCAGCTACAACATCCCGGCCGTGGACACGCTCAACAAGGTCGGCGTGGACAACGTCATCCGGCTGGCGCATCGCCTGGGCGTGAACACGCTGGAGACCGGCAGCTACGGCCTGGCGTTGACGCTGGGCGGCGGCGAGGTGACGCTGCTGGACCTGACCTACGCTTACAGCGTCTTCGCCAACCAGGGCGTGATGGCCGGGGCGGCCGTCCCGCCCGAGCAGCAGCGGCCGGGCTTCCGCCAGCTGGACCCGGTGGTGGTGCTGCGCATCGAAGACCGCAACGGCGCCGCGCTCTACGAGCACACGCCGGCCAGCCAGCCCGTCCTCAGCCCCGAGCTGGCCTACCTCATGAATGACGTGCTCGCGGACAACGAGGCGCGCGCGGCCGCCTTCGGGCGCGACAACCCGCTGGCGATCGCGGGCTGGCGGGCCGCCGCCAAGACCGGCACCACCGACGACTTCCGCGATAACTGGACCGTGGGCTACGTGCCGGCGCTGGCGCTGGGCGTGTGGGTGGGCAACGCCGACAACACGCCGATGCAGAACGTCAGCGGCCTCACCGGCGCCGCGCCCATCTGGCACGCGCTGATGACCTACGCCACGCAATCGCTGCCGGTGGCCGCCTGGCAGGCGCCGGCCGGCGTGGTGCGCCTGGTGGTGTGCGAGCCGTCCGGCCTGCTGCCTACGGCGGACTGCCCGACGACGCGCGAGGAGGTCTTCCTGCGCGGCAACGAGCCGATCGCGCCGGATACGATCTGGCAGCCCGTCATCGTCAACCGCGAGACCGGCAAACGCGCCACCGCCTGCACGCCGCCGGAGCTGGCCGAGGAGCGCGTGTTCCAGGTGCTGCCGCCCGAGGCCGCGGACTGGGCCCAGGCCGCCCAGATCCCGCAGCCGCCGTCGGAATACGACCCGATCGGCGCGGCCTGTCTGCCGGCCGGCAATGTCGCCATCCTGGCGCCGGCGCCCTTCACCTACCTGCGCGGCGTGGTCGAGATTACGGGCACAGCCAAAGCCGACAACTTCGCCTTCTTCCGGCTGCAGGCCGGCCCAGGCCTGTATCCCACGGCCTACACCCAGATCGGCAACGACCGCTCCGAGCAGACCGAGAACGCCTGGCTGCAAACCTGGGACACCACCGGGTTGGACGGCCTGTACTCGCTGCAACTGGTGGTGGTGAAGAACGACCCGGACGGCGGGCCGTTCCAGTTCGAGACCTCGGCGGTGCCGGTGACCATTGACAACCAGCCGCCGACGGCGCGCCTGCTGGTGCCGGCGCCCGGCCAGGTCTTCACCGCCGCGGACGAGTCGGTGGTGATCCAGCCCGAGGTGCAAGACAACCTGTCGTTGGTGCGGGTGGTGTTCCTGGTGGACGGCGTGGAGTTTGAGCAGGCCAGCGTGGCGCCCTATTCCACGCGCTGGAAGATCAGCGGGCGCGGGGAGCACACGCTGGCTGTGCGCGCCTATGACGCCGCCGGCAACTTCGTGGAGAGCGAGACCGTCACGATCACCGTCCGCTGAATCCGCCGGCTTAACGCGCCTCGTCACCTGAGGTAAGATGGAGGCGGCCTGGTTCGCCCCCGCGCAGCCGGCCCAAGGCCCCCATGACCATCAGCGCCTCCATCTTCTCCGGGCTGCAGCGCCTGCAACGCGCCGGCCGCCCGCTCGACCTGCTCAACCTGCACCAGGGCGCCCCGATCGTCTACGCCGCCACCGTCCAGGCGCTGGACGAGGAAGTGGCCACGCTGCGTGTGCCCGGCTTCGAGATCGTCTGCCTGACGCTGGAGCCCACCACCATCCTGCTCAGCCAGATGCTGGAGGAGGCCGTGAGCGCGCGTGTCCTGGCCGTCGATCTGCGCGCCGGCACCGCCGTCCTCGGCCAGTTCCGCTATGCCAGCAGCCGCGTCGGCGACCGGATGACCGTGCGCGTGGCACCGCAGCCGGCGGCGCCCGTCAGCCTGGAGTATGGCGACCACGTCTTCGCCGGCCAGCTGGCCGACGTCTCGATCAGCGGCGTGGGCCTGCACCTGCCCTCGGTTCAGGCGGCCCTGCTGCGGCCGCGCGGCGTGGTACGGCTGCGGCTGGAACTGCCCGGCCTGGGCACGGACGCGCTCTCGCTCTCAGGCACCATCCGCTTCGTGCGTTCGGATGGCGCGCAGAGCCGGGTGGGCGTGGTGTTCGCCCAGGACGTGCAGACGCTGGCGATCCTGCACTACGTCCGCGACCGGCAGGAAGCCATCCTGGCTGAGTTGCGGACTCTTCATCAGGCCCGGTTGGCAGCGGGTTGACCCGCCCAAATCAGACAAAAAATCTCCGGCTTGTTGTCCAGCCCCAGGCTGCCGTCAACGCCGCGATTTCCTCGAGAATCAGCCCGTTCTTGCGGCCTCTTAGCACTCCCCAGCCACAATTGCCAGATGGGCCTTGACACGCCCAGGCGTTTTCAGTAACATACCAAGCACGGGTTAGCACTCTCAAGAATTGAGTGCTAACTCTTCTGTGTGTAACCAAAAATCCTGCATCAATCTGTTAGGAGGCACAAGCATGGCCATCAACCTGAAACCGCTGGGTGACCGCGTCGTCGTCGAACCCATCGAGCAGGAAGAGATCACGGCGGGCGGCATCGTCCTGCCGGAGACCGCCAAAGAGAAGCCGCAGCGCGGCTTGGTCGTCGCGGCCGGGCCGGGCGCCCGGGATGACGACGGCGACCGCATCGCCTTGGACGTCAAGGTCGGCGACGTGGTGCTGTATGCCAAGTACGCGGGCACCGAGTTCAAGGTGGACGGCAAGAAGCTCCTGATCCTCAAGGAGAGCGATCTGCTGGCCATCGTCGAAGGCGGCGACGAGCCCAAGAAGACCAAGAAATAATCGACCGGCCTTACGCCGGATGAGCACCGCACCAAATCCCGTCTAACCTCTAAAGGAGTCTTCTCCCATGGGCGCTAAGCAACTCGTCTTTTCGGAAGATGCCCGCCGCCGTCTGCAGCGCGGCATCGACGTCCTGGCCAACGCCGTGGCCACCACCCTGGGCCCCAAGGGCCGCAACGTGGCGCTGGACAAGAAATTCGGCGCGCCGACCGTCACCCACGACGGCGTGACCGTGGCCAAGGAAATTGAGCTGGAAGACCCGTATGAGAATATGGGCGCCCAGCTGCTCAAGGAAGCGGCCACCAAGACCAACGACATCGCCGGCGACGGCAC
>ERZ761602.2055-NODE-2055-length-33417-cov-6.692345_pt1 | contig 33417 bp, 19 predicted proteins | sample MGYA00512165_ERZ761602 | MGnify/ENA primary metagenome ERZ761602 (study PRJEB28899, sample SAMN02445085) | bioreactor sludge metagenome | biome: EBPR sludge; isolation source: Thorneside wastewater treatment plant | place: Australia: Brisbane, Thorneside...
AAGAGTAATGCTGGCAGAAGAGTTAAAATAAGAGGCCGATGCATGACGATAGAAAGAGAGGGTAGAATTTAGATATTGATTTTTAGAAATTTTTATAAATAATTATGTCATTAAACAGATACGAATCGCAGGCGAGAAACCCACTGGTAGAGGGGAATAAAGATTACCACCAGATTACGGTGGATATCTGTAAGCCGGTAGAAGACAGCCCCAGCAAACTGTGGTGGATTGGGTTCCTGATTTCAGTGGCCCTACTTATTTTTGGTATTATCTCCGTAACCATCGAGGTTATCTATGGTACCGGCCAGTGGAACCTGAACAAAACCATCGGTTGGGGTTGGGATATTACCAACTTTGTGTGGTGGGTAGGTATCGGCCACGCAGGAACACTCATTTCGGCCATCCTGTTGCTATTCCGCCAGGGCTGGAGAACGGGTGTGAACCGCGCTGCAGAAGCCATGACCATTTTTGCGGTAATGTGCGCGGGTCAGTTCCCTATCTGGCACATGGGCCGTGTGTGGAACGCCTTTTTTGTAATGCCCTACCCCAATACCCGCGGTCCGCTTTGGGTAAATTTTAACTCGCCGCTGCTTTGGGATGTATTTGCCATATCCACCTATTTTACCGTGTCTTTACTGTTCTGGTATTGCGGCCTTCTTCCAGATCTGGCAACACTTCGCGACCGGGCAAAAGTAAAATGGAGAAAATATTTTTATGGCTTAACAGCCTTCGGCTGGACGGGCAGCACCAAGCACTGGCAAAGGCATGAGGCGCTATCGCTTGTGTTAGCCGGTCTTTCTACGCCGCTCGTACTTTCGGTACACACGATCGTATCCTTCGACTTTGCCACATCAATCGTTCCGGGCTGGCACACCACCATCTTCCCCCCTTACTTTGTTGCAGGTGCGGTATTTAGCGGCTTTGCAATGGTGCAAACACTATTGCTGGTTACCCGCAAAGTGTTAAATCTTGAACAATATATTACGCTTGAACATATTGATGTAATGAACAAGGTTATTGTTCTTACCGGTTCAATAGTGGGCATTGCTTATTTAACCGAATTGTTTATGGCATGGTACAGCGCTGTGCCTTACGAATGGTTTGCTTTTAAAGAAAACAGGCTGAACCTGAACAGCCCTTACGGATGGAGTTATTGGATAATGATGGGATGTAACGTACTATCGCCACAAATATTCTGGAGCAGGAAAATGAGGCGCAACATTCTGGTAACCTTCTTCATGAGTATTTTAGTGAACATAGGTATGTGGTTTGAAAGGTTTGTGATCATCGTAACATCGGTTTACCGCGATTACCTGCCAAGCTCCTGGAGTACTTATTACGCTCCCTCAATTTGGGAAGTTGGGTTTTACCTGGGAACATTTGGGTTATTTTTTACCTGTTACTTCCTCTTCAGCAAATTCTTCCCTGTTATTGCAGTTGCGGAAATTAAACATATTCTAAAACGCAGCGGTGATAACTTTAAGAAGGCTATGACGGACGACGAGCAAAAGCCTCTTGCGCAGTTTGAGGACGAAAACGGGCATCACTAATTAGTTTGATAAAAAATCGAAAGATAAAAAATAATGGACGTTAGAAAATTTGTAACCGGCAACTTTTACGATGAAAAAGTTTTGTTTCCCGCAGTTACCAAAGTGCGTAAAGCGGGCTACAAACTGCACGACGTATATACACCGTTCCCCATTCACGGGTTAGACAAAGTGATGGGCCATAAAGACACAGACCTGCACATAGCCGGTTTCATATACGGTATAACCGGAACGATTACCGCCATCAGCTTTATTACGTGGGCATTGGCGAGGGACTGGCAGATAAATTTTGGCGGCAAGCCATTCTTTTCTTTACCCGCCTGGATTCCCATTATGTTTGAGCTAACGGTGTTATTCTCCGCTGTGGGCATGGTACTCACATTTTGCTGGTTGTGCCAGTTAGCACCATTTGTAAAAAAAGACCATTTCAATCCGCGCAGCACAGATGACACATTTGTGATGGCGATTGAATGCACTGATAAAACAAACGAAACCGAAGCCGTAGCTTTTTTACAAAGTGTTGGCGCACAGGATGTAAAAGTAGAAATGAAAGAAACCGGCTGGTGGATTGGCAGGTATGACAAACCGACTGTAAAGTTTGGCAAACCGGTACCTGAAGTGTAGTGCGGGAAGAGTTCTTCAATCATCGAGGCTTTAATCCCGATGTAGAACTCCGGAGGCTTAGAATTTGAAGTTTGAAAGGTCAACTAATATTTAAATATTAAGTACTAAAATAGAAAATGAAAAAATATTTATTAATCGTTACAGTAGCAGCAAGCGGCATATTAGCAGGTTGTGGAGCTGGTAAAGATCCTGGCTACGCCTATATGCCTGATATGTATTATAGTGTGGCTAACGAAACCTACGCAAATCATCAGGCGCTTAAAGATGCGGGCGTAAACTACAATGGACTGCCGGTGGCAGGAACGGTTGACAGGGGCGAAGATTTGAATTTTGTGTATCCGTTTAAAAATGATTCAACGGGGTATGCCATGTCGGCCACGATTAAAAATCCGTTGGATACAATGAATGTGGCAATTGATATGAAGGAAGCCGAACGGATGTACCTGATTCATTGCGGTATTTGCCACGGCGCAAAACTTGATGGTAACGGTCCTTTGTTTAAGGGTGGCGATGGCCCCTACTCTGCGGCCCCTAAAAACTTTATGGATCCGGCGGTGATTGCCCTGGCTGATGGAACAATGTTTCACTCCATTACCTATGGCATAAGGGCGATGGGTAGTTATGCTTCACAGCTTACACCAAAACAGCGCTGGGAAGTCATTGCGTTTATCCGTTCAAAACAGGGGCGTACGGCACCAGCAACAGATAGTACTGCCGCAACCAAAGACAGTACGGCGATTGCAAAAAATTAAAAAGAAAATTTAACTGAACTACATAAAAGAATCGGGATGTCAACAGTAGAAAGATTTGTACCAACAAAAAAATATAACACCATTGCATTTGTGCTAATGGCAACAGGATTGGTGGCTGCCATATTATTAGCCATAAATTCTTTTGGAGCAGCCCCAACTCCTGAGGAGGCACATGCCAACCACGCGAGGTTTTGGGCAAGCCTGCTGCAAAACAGCATTTTCTTTTTATTGGTGGTAAATGCAGCTATGTTTTTTATGTGCGCTACAGCCCTTGCGTGGGGCGGATGGCAAATTGCTTTCACAAGAGTTACCGAAGCGGTTTCGGCGGTGGTTCCGGTCATTGGGGTAATTGCCCTGGTGATTTTACTCTGCATTGTGTACGGCGGCAATCATAACATTTATCACTGGACGGACGCGGCGCATGTGGAGCACGATCCGATACTTTCATACAAAAAAGGATTTCTTAACCCTACATTCTTTACCGTGGTTACGGTGTTAACGGTTGTTCTGTGGTCTTTTTTGGGATGGAGAATGCGCAAACTTTCACGCCAGACTGATGAAACTGATTTTACCAGTCCAAAAGAAAAATATCGGTTTCAGTTTAAAAATACAGTTGCCGCAGCCTTGTTTATGATCGTGTTTGCTCTTACGGTAATGTCTTCAATTCCCTGGTTATGGCTAATGAGTATTGATGCGCACTGGTATAGCACCATGTACAGTTGGTACACATTTGCCAGTACTTTTGTTTCGGCGGTAGCCCTGATTACTCTATTCGTCATCTTCCTGAAAAATAATGGGTTCCTACACATGGTGAACAGGGAGCATATTCACGATTTGGGTAAATTCATGTTTGCGTTCTCAATCTTCTGGACTTATTTATGGTTTTCTCAATTTATGCTAATTTGGTATGCAAACATCCCTGAAGAAACGATCTATTTCAAACCACGTACAGAGGGAATTTACAGCCCAATTTTCTGGATCATGTTCATTATCAATTTTGTGGCGCCCATCTTAATTTTCATGAGCCGCGATAGCAAGCGAAACTACACCATTGTTACTGTCATGTCGGTATTAATCATATTTGGGCACTGGCTTGATTTTTACCAAATGGTTTTCCCGGCGGTATCGCCCAAAAAAGTCCCGTTTATTTTGGCAGATATGGGCGTGGGGCTGTTCTTTGTGGGTATTATCATGTTTGTTGTAGGAAAAGCGTTAAGCAAGTATCCGTTGGTTGCGCACAATCACCCATTTGTAAAAGAAAGTGTTATTCACCACACATAATATTTTAATTAAATTACATCAATAGTAGATCAACAATAACAGAAAATAGGTATGCAAACTTTTTTAATACTGGCTATATTAGCTTTAGGGTTTATCATCACCGTTCAAATTGCGCGAGCAAGCGAATTTGTATCCGTTATAAGAGGTGAGGAAAAATCCCGCAAGGAGTCCAACAGAATCAACGCCTTCTTGTTACTGGTATTCCTGGTGGTGGGTTTGTTTGGCGTGTACTGGACGCACCACACGCTGGGTGATAAAATATTAAAATTTGGCACGTCCGCATCAGATCACGGGATTTTGGTTGACAGGATGATGAAATACACCCTAATTGCCACCGGCCTGGTATTTATTATTACTCAGATTCTATTGTTTTGGTATTCATATAAATATCAGGAATCCGACACACGTAAAACCTATTATTTCCCTCATAATAATAAACTGGAACTGATTTGGACCGTAGTACCCGCAATGGTGTTAACGGTATTAATTTCTTTTGGATTGGTATATTGGTATCGCATCACAGGGGCTGCGCCAGCCGATGCTATGACGGTAGAAATTACAGGTAGCCAGTTTAAATGGGAGTTTCGCTACCCCGGTAAAGACGGAACTTTTGGGAAAAAATATTACAAAAATATAGACCTTGAAAAAGATAATCCATTAGGGCAGATTTGGGAAGACGGGGCGAACAAGGATGATATTTATGTAGGTTCTGAGCCTATGCACCTGGTTGTGAATAAGCCCGTGAAACTTATAATTGGGGCAAAAGACGTGATTCACAGTGTGGGGTTACCACATTTCAGACTGAAGATGGACGCGGTTCCGGGAACTCCTACAACGCTTTGGTTTACTCCAATTAAAACCACAAAGCAAATGCGCGAGGAGTTGGGCAATCCTGAATTTGTGTATGAAATTGCCTGCGACCAGATGTGTGGCTCGGGGCATACGGGTATGCGTGGTGAAATTATTGTAGAAACCCAGGAAGAATATGATCAATGGATCAGGTCAAAAATACCTCAATATCTTTTTGCCAAAAAGGCAATGGCCGATGCGGCTGCTGCGGCTGTTCCTAAAATGGAGAGCACCACAGTTACTGGCGATTCAACTAAAGCAAAAACCGACACGACCAACGTAGCAAAATAAATACTCCAAGCAATAATAACTATAAATATGAGCGATACTTTACATATACACCCTGAAGTTGCAAGCCACGGTCCTCTTTTTGGCGACCACCACGTGCATCATCACAAAGAAACGTTTATTACCAAATACATTTTTAGCCAGGATCATAAAATGATTGCCAAACAGTTTTTGGTGACAGGTATCATTTGGGCCATCATCGGCGGTTTGTTCTCAGTATTGTTCAGGTTGCAATTGGGCTTTCCAGACGAAAGTTTTCCTATTCTTGAAACATTCTTTGGTCACTGGGCTGCCGGGGGCAAGCTAACTCCCGACTTTTACTATGCGCTTACTACCATGCACGGAACGGTTTTGGTGTTCTTTGTATTAACTGCGGGTTTGAGCGGTACATTCGCGAATTTTCTTATTCCGCTGCAAATTGGCGCACGCGATATGGCATCGCCATTTATGAACATGCTATCCTACTGGTTCTTCTTTGCCGGTAGTATAGTGATGGTTGCCTCACTATTTATACAAACCGGCCCTGCTAATGGTGGTTGGACGATTTATCCGCCATTGAGTGCGCTTGGCCAGGCGTCATCTGGCTCAAAGGCAGGCATGGATTATTGGATTATTGCTATGGCATTGTTTATAGTATCGCAACTATTAGGGGGTCTTAACTATATTTCAACCATTTTGAACATGCGTACCAAGGGCATGAGTATGACGAGATTGCCATTGACCATCTGGGCATTATTGTTCACAGCCATTTTGGGTGTATTGTCGTTCCCGGTTCTTCTTTCCGGCGTAGTGTTATTGTTATTTGATCGCCACCTTGGTACAAGTTTCTACCTTAGCGATATTTTTATTGCAGGCGAAGCGCTTTCAAACGAAGGCGGAAGCGCAATACTGTTTCAGCACCTGTTTTGGTTCCTTGGTCACCCCGAAGTTTACATCATTATTCTTCCAACAATGGGCCTGGTGTCTGAGGTAATGTCCATCAATTCGCGCAAGCCAATTTTTGGATATTTGGCAATGGTTGGCTCAATGTTCGCTATTTGTGTTTTAGCGTTCCTTGTTTGGGCACACCACATGTTTGTAACCGGCATGAATCCGTTTTTGGGTTCGGTATTCGTATTATTAACGCTTTTAATAGCAGTACCTTCGGCGATTAAAGTTTTCAACTGGCTAACAACCCTATGGAGAGGTAATATTCGGTTCACTCCAGCCATGCTGTTTTCGATCGGTTTTGTGAGTTTGTTTATTTCGGGAGGGTTAACGGGCATCTGGGTTGGAAACTCAACTATTGATATTCATCTTCACGATACGATGTTTGTCATCGCCCACTTTCATATTGTGATGGGCGTATCAGCATTCTTTGGAATGTTTGCCGGCATTTACCATTGGTTCCCAAAAATGTTTGGAAGGTATTTGAATAATACTTTAGGTTATTTTCACTTCTGGATCACACTTGCAGGCGCATATTTGATTTTCTGGCCAATGCACTATCAGGGTATGGCCGGTATGCCTCGCCGTTATTTGGACAAGAGCAGTTGGTCGAGCTTTAATCAGTTCCACGGCCTTGATGCAATGATTACGGTAGTAACCATTATTGTTTTTGCAATACAGTTAATGTTTGTGTTTAACTTCTTTTATTCAATGTACAAAGGTCGCAGGGTTACAAGTAAAAATCCATGGAGCGCCAACACATTAGAGTGGACAACACCTATAAACCCGGGGCATGGCAACTGGGAAGGTGAAATACCAGAGGTAAAACGCTGGGCATACGATTACAGTAAGGATGGTAGGGATTTTATTCCTCAAACAGAAGATATAGCGGAAGGAGAAAGTAAACATTAGATAAGTTAGATTTTGGTATTTTGAATAGGCTGATATGACAGGTTGAACGCCTTCATTCGGTTGTTTAATATCTGAAATCTGAGGATTTATTCGGTTTTAAAATTGAAATCAACAAAACAAGGAGGCTTCGGGGATTTTGTTCAGTTAATCAAGCCTTCATTAAGTATAATGGTGGTATTTAGCAGTGTGATCAGTTACCTGCTTGTGCCAGATGTGTTGTACGAATGGTGGAGAATACTGTTGCTCTTTGCAGGTGGGTTATTGGTTACCGGAAGCGCTAATGCCATCAATATGGTGGTTGAAAAGGACACAGATGCCCGAATGAAACGAACGGCCAAAAGACCGGTTGCCGCGGGCAGAATTACACCTGAACAGGGATGGGGTTTTGCTATTTTAACGGGAGCCCTGGGAGTATTGATTTTAGGATATTACTTTAACTGGTGGGCAGCGGGTATTGCGGCTTTTAGTTTATTCCTGTACGCGTTTGTTTACACCCCGTTGAAAAAGGTAAACTCAATCGCGGTACTGATGGGTGCTATTCCGGGGGCATTGCCTTGTTTAATTGGTTGGGTAGCAGGATTTGTACACGGGCAGCAAATTGATTGGTTGGGCGGTTTAATACTCTTTGGCATACAGTTTTTGTGGCAGTTCCCGCATTTTTGGGCAATCGCCTGGATCGCACACAAAGATTACAGCGAGGCAGGCTTTAAGCTTCTACCAAGTGAAAAAGGCCCCACGAAATTCACGGCACTGCAAACGATTATTTATTCGTTGTTGCTGTTGCCTATTTCGGCAGCTCCGTTTTTTGTCGGGATGTGTACATTGGAAGGGATGAGAGGGTTGATCGGTTTCGTGTTGGTGATATTGGCAAATGTGTTTATGATATTCAGGTCAGTGGTTTTGTATCAAAAGATGGATGTATCGTCTGCAAGAAAAGTGATGTTTGGCAGTTATTTTTATTTAGTAGTTGTATTGCTGGCTTTATGGCTGGCAAAGGCATAAAAATACATAAAGACCTTAAAAATGATGGTTACAAGTGTGAGAGAAGAAGAACAAAAAAAATTACACCCTTACAAGTTCACTTTGTGGGTGGCAATTGCAAGTATCATGATGATGTTTGCGGGATTGACCAGTGCATTTATTGTAAAAAGTAATTTCACAGGCTGGAGAACGATAGACATGCCGAAAATCTTTTGGGTGTCTACGGTTATAATACTGGCAAGCAGTATAACGATGCTTATGGCAAAGAAAGCCTTTGGGCAAAGAGAAATGCAAAAGTATCGGATCATGCTGGCAGTCACTTTGATTTTAGGTCTTGTGTTTACCGTTTGCCAAATTGTGGGATTTGCCCAATTATGGGAAGTCGGGGTTCGGTTCAAAGGTTCATCGGGAGCGGGGCAATTTTTTTACGCAATTACAGGTTTGCACGCAATACATGTATTGGGAGGAATAGTGGCAATTGCAATCTTTTTAATAAAATCCTGGTTTGGGAAAGTTAAATCGTATAGCATGGCGCCAGTTGACGTTTTGGGAATATATTGGCACTTCGTTGATATTTTGTGGGTGTATTTAATGGTGTTTTTTTTAATTGCAGCATAATAACTATCTAATACGGAAAAAAATAATATGGCACAACCAGCAGCACAACAGATTAAATGGTGGAAAGGAGGCAGAAGCCCCTTTAATCTGGAATACGGAAAGGTAATGATGTGGTTCTTTTTAATGAGTGATGCCTTCACATTCGGAGCATTCCTTATTTCTTACGGAACCACCCGTTTTGCCCAGAATTTTTGGCCCGATCCGGCAGTTGTTTTTAACGCCTTCCCGGGTTTAGGACACGCAAATCTTCCACTCGCATTTGTAAGTGTGATGACTTTTGTACTGATCCTCAGTTCGGTAACAATGGTTTTGGCGGTACATGCCGGCCATATGCGTGATAAGAAAAGTGTTGAAAAATGGCTAATCTGGACAATAGTAGGAGGCCTCTTCTTCCTCGGCTGCCAGGCTTGGGAATGGCATCACCTTATTACAGGGTTAAAGCCTGCTTTGATAAATGGGCAAATTGAAATGATTGGTCAAACAACCACTCACAACCCATTTGGCCAACTGGTTCATGGCGCGGCTTTAACAGAGGCTCTAAATAACTCCTCAGTTCACTCCCTGGCTTCTATTGTGAGCGATTATCATTTGTCTGACGCTACCCATGCCCAGTTAATGGCAACGCCAAAAGAGCAATTGGTAAGCATCGTTAGTACTTCCGATGCTGTTCATATTCGTGAAGCAGGCCCCGCCGCTTTTGGAGGATTCTTTTATGGCATCACAGGATTCCACGGATTTCACGTGTTTAGCGGCGTTATAATTAATATTGTGATGTTGTTAATGACAAGAGCCGATGTTTTTGAAAACAGAGGCCATTATCTGATGATTGAAAAAGCCGGACTTTACTGGCACTTTGTGGACTTAGTTTGGGTATTTGTGTTTATGGCATTCTACCTTGTGTAATAGCATATCGCATCAAATAAATAATTTAACCGGAATAAGCATATTAAAAACCAGAACGCACATGTGGGCATCGCATAAAACGTTCAATGTAAAGCAAAAATAAAATATGGAGCAAAATCATCACCATACTGTTTCAGCCGAAGTTACTTTTGAGCACCATCAGGATCCCGCGGTATTTAAAAGGCGCGTGATTAAAACTACATTGATTCTGTCAGTTATTACATTGATAGAATTAGGGATAGGCTACACCATTTATTTATTGCACAAAGGCGATGCGCCCAGCCAGACGTTAATCTTAGCGTTTAAAGGAGCGGTATGTATTTTAACGCTTGCAAAAGCTTATTATATTGTATCCGTGTTCATGCATTTGGGAGATGAAATCAGAAGTTTTATTATGACAATTGTGGTACCACTATTGCTTTTTATTTGGTTTATTATTGCGTTTTTGTGGGACGGCAATTCATTCAAAAACCTAAAGAATACTTACGATAAACATTTTTACGAAACTACTATGCCTAAAGGCCATGCTCCGGCTGCCACATCGGCAACGCCGGCTCCCGCCGCAGATACAAGCAAAAGACAATAAAAATTAGAAATGGCCTCACACAAATAGCCCTTAACTCTTTGATTTATCTGTTTGGTGCATTCGAATCTTTAGATTACATTAAGTATTTTCGCAAGGCTTATTTGTTAAAACCGTTGGGAGAAAATAGTTTAATACAGAACTTTTCAATACAGGCATCGAAAAATCATTTTCCAGATTATTTGCTCAAATACATGCTCCTGTCCTTATACAACTTTCTAAAGTAAGGATCGCGCAGGTCTTTGATAAAGCGAATGGCTTCGCCCGTACTTTTCATTTCGGGGCCGAGTTCTTTATTCACGCGGGGGAATTTGTTAAAACTAAACACAGGTTCTTTTATTGCAAATCCATCGAGTTGTTTCTCAAATGTAAAGTCTGTGAGTTTGTTTGCTCCAATCATCACTTTGGTGGCCACATTCAGGTAAGGGATATTGTAGGCCTTGGCAATGAACGGCGTGGTACGGCTGGCGCGCGGATTAGCTTCAATAACGTACACAGTGCCGTCTTTAATTGCAAACTGAATGTTGATCAACCCTTTAATATTCAACGCCTTGGCTATTTTTTCCGCATAATATTCCATCGTCGTCACTTCCATGGGGGTTAGGTTGAACTGTGGCAGCATTGCGTGGCTGTCGCCACTATGAATCCCTGCCGGTTCAATATGCTCCATTACACCCATTACATGAAAGTTTTCACCATCGTAAATCGCATCTATCTCTGCCTCCTGGCAACGATCAAGAAAATGGTCAATTAAGATTTTGTTTCCCGGAATGTGTTTTAGCAAACTCACCACAGCCTTTTCCACTTCTTCATCATTCAGCACAATCCTCATTCGCTGCCCTCCCAAAACGTAAGACGGGCGTACCAATACCGGGTAACCCACCCGATTGGCCACTTCAATCGCTTCGTCCACATCCCAGGCTGTACCATAATCAGGATACGGTATTTTCAATTCTTTCAACATATCGCTAAACCGTCCGCGGTCTTCGGCAATATCCATACTGTCGAAAGATGTACCGATGATGTTCACTCCTAAGTCCTTTATTTTCTCGGCGAGCTTTAGAGCTGTTTGCCCGCCTAACTGAACAATCACGCCGTCCGGCTTTTCATACTCAATGAGTTCACGAACATGCTCCCAAAACACAGGTTCGAAGTAAAGTTTATCCGCCATGTCAAAATCTGTACTTACCGTTTCGGGATTGCAGTTCATCATAATGGCTTCGTAACCGGCTTCTTTTACTGCCAGTAGGCCATGCACACAGCAGTAATCAAACTCAATGCCCTGGCCAATTCTGTTGGGCCCTGAGCCAAGAACTATAATTTTTTTTCTGTTCGAAACCTTCGACTCGTTCTGCACAATCCCAAGCTTCGCTGCAGATTCGAAGCCTCCCCCGGCAGAGCAGGTTTGGATCGGCCGTTCAAAAGTAGAATAGAAATACGGTGTTTGGGCTTCAAACTCCGCGCTACAGGTATCTACCATTTTGTACACACGATTGATCCCCAACTCTTTCCTTCGATTGTACACTTCGTCCTCGTTATAATGACTGGTAATCTCGCTAATCTGTGCATCGCTGAAACCATTGGTTTTAGCTTCCCAAAATAAATCAGCAGGCAAAGTATCTAAATCGTACTGTTCAATTCTTTTTTCAATTTCACACAGTTTCTGAATTTCAGACAGGAACCAGCGGTCAATGCCGTTCGTAGCTTTTGAAATTGTTCCTTTCGAAATGCCCAGCATCAGCGCATCCTTAATTCGGAAGATCCTGTCCCATTTCGGTGTTTTAATGTATTCCTGCAACTCTTCGGCGTGCATCAAACTTTTGCCATAATAACCCAGGCCAACGGCATTATTCTCAAGGCTTTGGCAAGCTTTCTGAACAGCTTCGTTAAAACTTCTGCCAATGCCCATTACCTCTCCCACACTCTTCATTTGCAGGCCAAGCGTGTCATCGGCCCCTTTGAACTTATCAAAATTCCAACGTGGAATTTTTACGATCACATAATCCAACGCCGGTTCAAAATAGGCAGATGTTGTTTTTGTAATTTGATTCTGTAATTCATCCAAATTGTAACCAATCGCGAGTTTTGCCGCAATTTTGGCTATAGGGTACCCCGTTGCTTTGGATGCCAGCGCAGAAGAACGACTTACGCGGGGATTGATCTCAATGGCAATTAACTGTTCGGTAACCGGATCCATGGCAAACTGCACGTTACAACCGCCCGCAAAGTTGCCCAGGTCGCGCATCATTGTAATAGCGGTGTTGCGCATTAGCTGCATGCCTGTATCGCTCAGCGTCATCGAAGGCGCTACGGTGATCGAGTCCCCTGTGTGTACACCCATCGGGTCAAAATTCTCAACCGTACAAATGATGCACACATTATCAGCGCTATCGCGTAACAATTCCAATTCAAATTCTTTCCAGCCCAACACGGCTTTTTCCACCAGCACTTCGTGAATGGGCGATGCTTGTAAGCCGTGGTTTAAAGCCTCATCAAGTTCATTTTTGTCATGTACAAAACCACCGCCCGTTCCACCTAAGGTAAATGAGGGGCGAATCACCAGCGGAAATCCGATCTCCTGCGCAAATTCTTTCCCTTCCAAAAAAGAATTGGCCGTTTTGGCTTTCGCTACTGGCACTCCTAACCGTATCATCCACTGGCGAAACTTTTCGCGGTCTTCTGCTTTATCAATAGCTTTAATATCTACTCCAATCAGTTTTACATTGTACTGTTTCCAAATGCCCAGATCTTCGGCCTCCTTCGCAAGATTTAGTGCGGTTTGGCCTCCCATCGTTGGCAGCACGGCATCAATTTCATTCTCCTGCAAAATCTGTTCAATACTTTCCACCGTCAGCGGTAAAAGATACACACGGTCTGCCATCATCGGGTCGGTCATAATGGTCGCAGGGTTGCTGTTAATCAAAATCACTTGAATTCCCTCTTCACGTAGGCTGCGGGCCGCCTGTGTTCCCGAGTAGTCAAACTCGCAGGCCTGGCCTATTACAATGGGTCCCGAACCGATAATAAGAACTGATTTTATTGAAGGGTCTTTTGGCATTTTTGCTTTATGATACTTTGAAAAAAAATAAATTGTGCAAATGTAAGTTTTCGGAGGGGAAATTTGAGAGTGAATTTGCGAAAAATATTTAGCCCCCCGAACAGTTGTAAATGCTTATTGGGCCAACTGTGAGCATGTGGCATCGGTATTGCTACGCTCAGTTTACTTGCTGTGCACGTGGCAGCCAACAAATTCTACGCAAAAAATACGAAAAGGAAACAGAGCCAAACTGGCGGTTGTAGTTGCTACCGCGTTAACATTGTGAAGCAAACCAACATACTAAAAACCTATTTCCTGATCTTCTTTACGTCGTCCTTTGTTGCCTTTTTCAGGCTGATGGCCACTCCGCCACTTTTTGCCAGCTTCTGATTAAGTTTTGATTGATGGTTCACTATCTTTTTATAAATGTGATACCTCTGTGGGTTGGTAATATAATCAGCATCTTTGCCATCTTCATAAATCGTTGCTACATAAGGAACTGACGGATCCAAAAAACTGAAATCAATATTCAAAGTTCTCGCATTCTCATCCGTGATGCCACCTACAAACCATTCCTCCTTATTTTTTGCTTTCCGTGCAATCAACAAATAATCGCCCGGCTCTGCTTTTAATACTTTTGTGTCGTCCCAGTCGGCAGCCACGTCTTTAATGAATTGAAATGGCTCAGGAAAGCGTTCGTAGTTCTCAATAATATCAGCAGCCATTTGCAGCGGGCTGTACATTGTTACATAAAGCGCCAGTTGCTTCACCAGCGTAGTTTTTACAAATCTTTTATCGCCGGAAAAGTAATAATCCAACTTGGTTTGAAATATACCGGGCGTGTAATCCATCGGGCCACCCATTAATCTTGTAAATGGCAAAATAGTTGTGTGCTCAGGATTGTTGCCACCAAAGGCTTCGTACTCAGTACCACGCGCCGCCTCGGCGGCAATCCAGTTAGGATATGTTCTGCTTAACCCTGTCGGGCGAACCGATTCATGCGAGTTCACCATCATTTTATACTGCGCCGCTTTTTCAACCACACGTTGGTAATGGTCAATCATCCATTGGCTGTAATGGTGCTCGCCTCGCGGAATAATATTGCCTACATAGCCTGTTTTTACGGCATTGTAGCCAAATTTCTTCATGAACCTGAAAGCCGTATCAAGCAATCTTTCATAATTGGTTACAGCACCGGATGTTTCGTGATGCATAATCAGGTTCACTCCTTTTGCGTGTGCATAGTCATTCAACGCCTTCGCATCAAAATCGGGATAAGGTGTTACAAAATCAAAAACATATTCCTTCGATTTGCCAAACCAATCTTCCCAACCTTCGTTCCAGCCTTCCACCAGCACAGCATCAAATCCATTTTTGGCGGCAAAATCAATATGCTTTTTTACATATTCATTGTTAGCAGCGTGTTTCCCGTTAGTTTTCAGATTCTTATAATTAGTGGCTCCCAGCTTCACATTATCAAGATCGGCGTAGGCCCAACTCGATTTTCCCATAATCATTTCCCACCAAACACCCACATATTTCACCGGTTTGATCCAATCGGTGGTTTTGTATTTTGTGGGTTCATTCAGATTTAAAATCAATTTCGGGCCTTCCATTAGCATTTGTTCGGCAGACTTTGTAACAGCGATCGTTCTCCAGGGCGTGTTAAACGGGGTTTGAATATAGCCCTTCATGCCCTGCGCATCGGGCGTGAGGTGTGAACTGAGTAAAAAAGTTTTCGAATTCACCTTTAAATGCATGGCAGGATACCCAACTAGTGCAGCCTCGGAAATATTGAGGTAATTCCCGTCCCCGCTTTTAAGCATTAGCGGAGCCTGTACCGAATTTTTAACCGGCATTTGCGATGCGTTGCCATCAAAACTTTTTGCCCAAAGTGATGAGATTGCTGAAATGCTCGATGTGGTATAGTTGTATTCCTGTGTATCGTAATCTCCAGCAATCCACCAAGCCTTAAAATCGCCCGCCAGGGCAAATTGCGTTTCTTCCTCCTTTACCACAAAATAGTTCAGGTTGGCCTGCTGTGGGAACTCGTACCGGAAGCCAATACCGCTGTTGAATACGCGAAACGTAATGGCAATCTCCCTTTGAAATGCAGGCTGGGCCAGCATCACACGAAGTTGGTTATAATTATTGTTGATGCTTTTATATTCGCCAAGCACAGGGCTCCAGTTTTCATTGTAACTGGCAATATTGAAGTCCTTTACGCCAAAACCTTTCAATAAATTGGTTCCGTCGGCAACACTTACACCCAACCGGCTTTTGTTAATGATGGGTTTGCCATTGAATGCAAGTGAGTAGTAGGGAACGCTATCCTGCAATTCAAAGACCAGGCTTAGTTTTCCATCCGGCGATGTTATGGTTTGAGTTTTTGCCATCATTCCACAAAATAGAATTATTGAAAAAAGGGAAAAATTTTTCATACAACAAATTATTTTAAGGTATTGCAAAGATAATTAATGTGTATTTAGTACACGAATAAATCTCCGTTAATACTCCAGATGCCCCAGACCTACTGAGGCGCGGAGCATGCGTTTAGTAGTTATGCCATCACAAAATGCTTAATCGCTGTATAGTTGCTTCCTTACACTTCCACCTTTACCTCATGCATATACCCGTCAATAATCAACAAAATAAACTCATCGTTCATTGGTTCATCGTCCACAGTAATATGTACTGTGCCGTCTTTTCTAATATTTTCAACAACGATATGGTAAAAAGTATCTTCACCCACGCGGTAATTCATCTCAAAACCGTTCCACTCATCCGGGATACACGGCTTAACGAACAACTTATCTGCCTCGCGTTTTATACCCAAAATATATCCCAACGCCAGTTGGTAAGTCCAGCCCGCAGAACCTGTGTACCAAGTCCATCCGCCACGACCCTGGTGCGGTTCTACTCCGTAAACATCGGCAGCCATCACATAAGGTTCGGCTTTGTACTTCTCCACTTCATCTTCGCTGCGCGAGTGGTTAACAGGGTTCACCATATTGAACAGTTCCCACACGGTTTTATTGTCCTTCATAGTGGCAAAAGCCATGATGGCCCAAATAGCAGCGTGAGTGTATTGCCCTCCGTTTTCGCGTACACCAGGCAAATAACCTTTTATGTAGCCGGGGTAAAGATTTGATTTATTAAAAGCCGGTGTTAATAATTTAATGAGACCGTTTTCGCGATCAACAAGGTGTTTCCCGAGTGACTCCATTGCCTTGGCCGTTTTTTCAGGTGTTCCGGCGCCGGAAAGTACGCTCCAGCTTTGCGAAATGGAATCAATTTTACATTCTTCGTTTTGATTTGAACCCAGTGGTGTGCCATCATCAAAATACGCCCGGCGATACCATTCTCCATCCCATGCGTTGTTGTTTATATTCTTTTTCAGCTTTTCTGCTTCGGTTTTACACATTATGGCAAACTCCTTATCGCCACTTTTTTCGGCAATTGCCGTAAACCTGATTAGCACATCGTAAAGGAAGAACCCCAGCCATACGCTTTCTCCTTTCCCCTGTTCACCTACCTTGTCCATGCCATCGTTCCAGTCGCCGCTACCAATTAGAGGTAAACCATGCACGCCAAATTTCAGGCCATAGTTAATGGCGGCTTTGCAGTGATTGTATAGCGTTTCCCAATGATCTAGGAACACGGGAAGATCATAGTAAGATTCTTCATCCGGCGACAATTCACGACCCTCAATAAAGGAAATATACTCTTCCAAAATTTTAGAATCACCCGTGGTTTCAATATACCTTGCGGTTACATACGGCAACCAAAGGTAGTCGTCGGAACAGGTTGTTCTTACGCCACGCCCACTGGGCGGATGCCACCAATGCTGTACGTCACCTTCTTTAAACTGCCTTGATGCAGCGAGTTTAATCTGGCTACTTACCACATCAGGGGTAGTATGCATCAGAGCCAGCGCATCCTGCAACTGATCCCTGAAACCAAAGGCCCCTCCCGACTGATAGAACCCACTACGGCCCCACATCCGGCTTGCCAGAGTTTGGTACACCCACCAGCCGTTGGTCATCACGTTCATCGCCTCGTCAGGTGTTTTTACGAAAACGGTACCTAAAATCCGGTTCCACTGATTGTGTACCCTTGATTGTGCATTGTGCGCTGTCTCGCTTCCTTTGAGTTGGCGTACCAGTTCTCTTGTTTCTAATTCGTTCTTACCTGCTCCCATCCTGAAGATGACTTCTTTTTCTTCCCCGTCATGCAATTCAATAGTAACCTGAATTGCGGTACAGGGGTCTAACGCGGCACCGGTTTTACCGGATAATTTTTCGCGAAGCATTGCTTCAGGATTTTGTAAAGTGCCGTTACGGCCTATGAATTCGCTTCGGTCGCAGGTAAATGTTTTTGACGGGCTGTCGGTATCAAAGAAAACGACCTTCTCTGCAAAAACCGAATCATAGCGATTGCGTACAAACAAAACACCTGTTTCAAAATCCACTTCAGTAAATACAAACATCTTTGTTTTTTGAGGTAAATCCCCAAGTACCCACTCGGCGAAGCCGGTTACCGAAAGCTTTCTTTCGCGGCCGGAATCATTTCTAAGTTTTAAAACAATATATTTCACGGGAGCTTCCACATCTGCAAACTGCCACATTTGCGACCAGATGCCATTGGCGATATGTTCGAAAACCGAATAACCAAAACCATGGCGTATCAGATACGGTAAGTCGTCGGGCCGTGGCAATGGCGATGCCGACCAGTAGCATCCGCTGTCTTCATCACGAACATAAAATGCTTCGCCAGATTTATCACACACCGGATCATTCTTCCATGGTGTGAGCCTGAATGCATGGGCGTTATCTGCCCATGAATAAGCAGAACCACTTTCGGAAATCATCGTTCCAAAGTTGGGATTGGCGATGATATTAACCCAGGGTGTAGGAGATTTGCGGTTTTTGTCGGTTAGGATAACATATTCTTTACCGTCCTGGGTGAAGCCGCCTATGCCGTTTTGGAAGATCAAATCTGCGGGCAATTCCACTTTTTGTTTACTATCGCGTTCGTATTGAATAGTGGCGATTTTTAACGCCGGAGGAAGTGCTCTTGGCTGTTTGCGTTTTGCCATTTGCTCAGAAAGCGACCCTTCGTTGTTATTAAATATCAGCCTGGCTACGGTTAAAAAAAGAATACGGTCTTCGTTGGATATCTGGTCGCCCCAGCGAACAAAAACACCTCCCGGCTGGTCAATTGCCGCACCACTTGTGGCGCTAACGAATCCAAGTATCTGATCATGGAATACCTGGCGGTAAGAACCATAGTCCTCGTTCCAGACAACAAGATCAACCTGCAATCCCTTTAGCCTCCAGTAAGAATGCGCCCGAATGAGTTGTTTCACAAAGTCAACATTCTCGCTGTCGTGAACGCGAACTAAAACGATTGGGAGATCACCCGAAATAGCGAAACTCCACAGCCCATTTTGCCCTTTAAAATTGCTCTTGATAATTGCCGCGTCAGCGCGGTGCCGATCGTTGGTATATAATATTGAACCTGCTATGCTGTTGTATAATTGAGCATCAGCTTCGTTGGCGTTAATCTGGCGAAGTAACACCTGGCTATGCGTCCAAGAAAGTTCAAAAGCTCGATTTTTTAAATGCCTGTCCCGGTACTTATTGATGAGGTTTACAACCGTTTCTTCCGAATCGCCAACGCCCATCATCAGATCAAATGTGGCTGTTTGCCTGGGCTTAAGGGTTATTTTGTAGCGGATTGCCATCACCGGGTCAAGAACTGAACCTGCACTGCCGGAAAGCGCACCCCCATTCACTACCGCCGATGGCGCCTGTAGTGAGTTGGTTCTGCCGATAAATCTCATCCTGTCTGTTTCAAAAGAAACTGCTTCATTTTGCGCCCCTTGCAACGTAAGCATGTGAAACATCCAGGGAACTTCTTCGTTTTTCTTTCGGGGGCGTCGTGTGCAAATTATGGCGCGCTCGTCTTCGCGAATATTTGTTTGCACAAAAAGGTTGCTAAAAGCGGGATGCGCTTCGTCTGCGGCCTGCAATGCTAAAACCACTTCCGTATAACTGGTAACTTCGATAGTTTTTGTGGTGGTGGTTCGATTGGTGATTTTTACCCGCCGGATTTCTACATCATCCTCTGGAGAAACAACGATTTCGGTTTTTGTTTCAAACCCTTCATCTACACGTTTATACTCAACACGCCCTTGTGAAAAGACCGCCTCGTACGCTTTTGCTTTTCGCAGGGTTGGCTGATAAGTATTAGACCAAAGATTTCCGTTGGACAGATCTTTTATATAACAGAACAAACCCCAGTTGTCCTGGGTCGTATCCTCTCTCCAACGACTGAGTGAGATGCCCTTCCATCTGCTGTAACCCCCACCGGCATTTGAAATTGCCAGCTGGTATCGGCCGTTTGACAATAACTGTACCGCGGGAACCTGAGTGTTGGGCGTATTGATGATGCGCATGTAAGGATCCTGACCGATAGCAACTCTTTCGCTACCGGGGTCTTCTGTATGCGAATAAAAGTTGGTTGCACGGGGAGCACGTTCCTGCAACAACAGCAATGCGGACTGGAATTGTGGATCGCGTTCAAAACGGCGCTGCATTTTTTGCCCCAGCAGAAAATAGGCGAATGCTAAAAACCCCATAGCCTCATGATGCACCATGAATGATTTAATAAGCACATGATCTTCGCCGCGCGGCATCCTTGCAGGCGTATAATCAATTGCTTCGTAAAAGCCGTACTTCCCCACAAATCCGTCTTTTGCGAGAAGTTGTAAGTTTTCAGTTGCCGCTGCCGGGTTCACCATCATTGCGAGCATTGATGCATAGGGCGCCACAACAAGCTCTTCGCCCAAGCCGCGTTTTAAACCCAGACCCGGAAGACCAAATGACTGGTATTGATAGTTCAGGCCTGTGTCAACAAGGTTGTACGCCGACTCTGAAATTCCCCAGGGCGTATCTTTCTTTTTTCCGTAGTCAATTTGGTTTTTTACAACTGACTGACCTGTTCGTTCCAACAAAGTACCCTCATAGGTTGGCATTATAAGCTGCGGCATCAGGTATTCGAACATTGAGCCACTCCAGGACAATAAAACCGGTGAACTTCCGCTATTTGTAATAAGTCTGCCCAATGCGAACCAGCTACTCTGCGAAACTTTGCCTTGCGCTATTGCAGTAAAGATCCCCAGCCTCGCCTCTGAGGCCAACATATCGTAGTAACTTTTGTCCCTCACTTCGTCAGTAACATTGTAACCAATGTGGAAGAGATGCTTGGCTTTATCGTAAATAAAACTGTAGTCCACATCTGCAAAGCCGTCGCACTCGTTAACAAGTTGCTCAATGGTGCTGAGCTGCCTTAACGCGTTACGGTTTCCCAATTTTACATCGCCCAATATTCTGTTCAGCCAGGCTGTATTTGCATCTCCATTGGCATTCTTTAATGCTTCCTCAATTTGGGGAATGATGGTATTGTGATAATCATCAATTTGGTTGTAGCTTGGAATGACATTCAATTTTTCCAACTCTGCAAAACCGGGGCGAACCGGCAAATGCTTCGACCATGGTGTAAGCACATTGAAGTCGGCGAGCATCAGCCCTATCTGGGATTCAATTTTATCAATCCAACTCATTCCCTCACCATTTTGTTTCAACGCCTCATTTTCTTTCAACGATTTTGCTTCAGACAATAGCATCTCAAGTGCATTAACGGTTTCGTGCAAGCCCGAAGGCGCTTTGGTAATGAATCCTACATTTACCCTTTCAATATTATTAAATCCGTCTGCCGCCTTTTTCTCGTAAACACTTTTTGCAACGCTAATTGTATCTTTCAATCCCAGATAAAAATTTTCGCTGAAAATTCGAGCATCTTTGATTTCCAGCAGACCCTGTTTTAAGGTAATTAAAGACCCGATAAGGTTGCCACTGTCCACCATCGAAATATAGCGGGGTTCCAATGGAACCAGGGAAACAGTATCGTACCAATTATAGAAATGTCCCCTAAACCGGTCTAAAATATTGAGTGTGGCAAATGTTTTATGATAACTTTCAACAAGGGCATTGGGACTGGTATAGCCAAAATCATAGGCTGACAAGCCGGAAAGTAGTGCCAGCCCGATATTTGTGGGGGATGTTCTGTTTGCAAGAACTTTCCGGGGCTGTATTTGATAGTTATCGGGCGGTAGCCAGTTTTGTTGCGCGCATACAAAATCCTCAAAATACGCCCAGGTTTTACGGGAAACCTGGTATAAAAACTCTTTCTTTTCGTTTGATAATGTAACCGTCTTATAAACCTGTGATTTACTTAGCCACCACGCGAATAACGGCGATAGCAGCCACAAGAGCAATACGGGCAACGCAGCAAAAATATTTTGAGGCGCAACGTATAATAATAAAGCTGTTATAATAATTACAATAAATGGCGAAACCCACATATAGGCATAACTGTCTACAATGTTTTTTTGCTTTTTCGATGTCATGGCCGATGAGGGCGTCCATTCCAACAAACGCCTGTGCGAAACGATCATGCGCCAGTTAGCCCTGATAATCGCATCCATATTGTTCCATGCTTCGAAAGACAGTACAGAGATGTTGAATAGAATGTGCTTCAAATTAAGGCTAAAGCCCGAGCCAACATCGTTAAGATGCGACCAGAAATCAATATCATCAGGCTTGTGAAAAAAATGCCAGATAGTTGCCAGCACTGGTGTTAGAAACCAAATTGCAAGGATGCTGCTTGTCCATAAAAGAGGTTGAGGCAAAAACAGCCAGCCCAAAATGAGTAGTAACACCCCTGCTGCGGGAACCAGGCTTCTTCTTAAATTATCAAATATCTTCCAGCGGGAGAGGCCAGACAGATGGTTTTGAATAGGTTTTCCGTTCCTGTCGGGTACCCAGGGCAATCCCCAGTTTGCAATTTGCCAGTCGCCGCGTATCCAGCGATGTCGGCGCGCCACATCGGCCCAATAAGTTGGCACGTATTCTTCAAACAGTTGCACATCGGAAAGTAAGCCAGCTCGCACGTAAGTGCCTTCTAAGAGGTCGTGGCTGAGAATACGGTTTTCTGGAAAAGTTTCGCCGAGTATTTCCTCAAAAACATCAATATCATAAATGCCCTTGCCAATAAACGAGCCTTCGTCAAAAAGATCCTGGTAAACGTCTGAAACCAGTTGTGTGTACGGATCGAGACCTGAGTCATTGGCGTGCATTTTTGTGTAAAGGGAGCCGGCTGTTTTAGGAAGGCTTATAGCGGCGCGCGGCTGTAGCAGGCCATAGCCGTTTACTACACGCTTTTTCTTTTCGTCAATAACCGGTTTGTTAAGAGGGTGCGCCATTGTGGCAATCATTTTCCAGGCGCTTTCCCGGGGCAACTGCGTATCAGCATCAAGCGTAATCACATACTTAATGTGATGAATACCCTCGATATTGCCAACAACCAAAGAAAAATCATCATACCCTGCATTGCGAAGCAAACTGTTTAGCTCTCCCAGTTTCCCGCGTTTTCGCTCATGAGCCATCCAAAGTCTTTCCTGCGCATTCCACTTTCGGGGCCGGTGAAAGAGAAAGAATTTATCAGTTTCTTCTTTAATATGTTTTGTGTTGAGGTCTTCTATCAATTGCTTGGCGTGAACAAGCAAGGATTCGTCGCCCGGCATTTTTTCTTTTGAGCCATCGGCAAAATCAGTAAGTAATGCAAAAAACAAGTTTTCCTCGGGATTGGCGAGATAGCGTACTTCAAGTTCTTCAACCAATTCTTGAATACCGGCGGCACTTGTGAGCATACAGGGCACGGCCACCAGGGTGCTGTATTCTTTAGGAATACCATCAGAATAATTCATTTTAGGCAACGGCCGGGGACTTACCAATATTGTGGAAACCCAGTTCACCAGCACAGTAAATAACTGGCTGAACGCGATAAAACTTAGCACCCCTGCAATCACAGCAAGCCACAGCGGTTGCCCATCGTGCCACACAAAGAATGCTGCCAGTATGCTTAACACATAGGTGAACAACATTACCGAACCTGCATAGGAGAGAATGCGGTTATATTTTAAAACAGCCTTTACTTTGTCTGCGATGGAAAAATAGAAGCCTGCTTTTTTTACCAGTTCGTTTTTCCCGGCATCATCAATCAAAAAGTACCCTACATGATGTTGCCTTTGCGGTTTCCCTTCTGCGGCAGCCTCTTTGGCAAGGTTAATGGCAATTTGTGCAATTTCGTGTTCCGGTTTTCCGCTTTTTTTACTGGCCCATTCCACCACGTGGCGATAACGGTCGCGGGTAAAAAAATCCATTTCGCCATAAATACCACCAATGTCCGTGGCTAATATGCTTTCCACCACGCTAACGCTCTCTACAAAGTCTCGCCAGTTGGTTGTTTTTATCAGCCGAATACTTTCAATGCTGTTGTGGATGGAAACCTGATGTGCTGCCTGCTTTTGATTCTCAAGAATGATGAGTTCCTCGGAAGTGAGACTTCTTTCGTTAAGCGTTTGCTCAAGTAATGTGAGCGGCATGGCAAGGTTTTGGCCCTTACCCTGAAGACGCCTTGTAAATTCGGCCACAAAAGCGCTGGTGAGATCAATGTGGGACTTTGACATTTCTGCCAAAACAATGATCACATCGCTGGTCTTCTTTTGTGATGTTTCTAAAAATTGGTTGGCCCAGTCAGCGGCCAGGTTTTTATCAACCCCGTCAGCGGCTATGTGTGAACCAATGCGCCGGATGTTTTCAATGATGCCCAGGCGAAGCATGATAGGGATAGCCCAAAGTTCTCCCAACGTTAATCGGGTGATGGTTTGGTAAGCATTGATGAAAGTGGTGACGTTTGCTACATCCACGCGCCCGTCATTGTGAGAAATGATTTCAAGTGCAATATCATAAACACGTGGTAATCCTTTTGATTTGCCTTTGGCGAGAATCGGAAGGGTTTGACTATATTCTTTGGGCAGGTGTTTGCGGGCAAGCAGTATTTGCTCCTTTATCAAATAAAAATTATCCAGAAACCATTCGCTGGCGGGAGCAATGGGCATATTGTCTTTAACGGATTCTACCAAAACATTGTGAACCATTAAAATTGATTCCTCATTACCATCCAAACGGGAAAGGAGCTTATCAGGTTGCTTCTCTTTTACAACCTGATGTGCTTTTGCCACACGCACTCCGTGTTCCTTCATCTGCGTGTTGCTGTACAATTCAGACCTGAAAGGTTCTTCTTTTTTCATGCCTTTTTCATAATTCGGCATGAACATATCTTTCATTTGTTTAACAATATCATCAACGGGCTTTGTAATATTCATAATCAAAAAGAAACATTAACTATTGAGGCAAATAAGCCAGTAGGGAGGCTGAAAACTGAATCTGACAAATTTACTTTTTTGTTGGCAAACCATCATTTAAAAACATGCTAAATCATTTGCCTATGCCACACGCTTAAATATGAAGTTAATACAATTAACATGACATTTGAGCGATTGAAGTGTGATTATTAACACTATATGAGGCAACTATCATGCCTTAAATGTTTTAAATCCGGCGATGTTATACAGCCGGATGACGAAGTATTGGCTAAACAATTTCAATAACCAAATCGGACAACAAACCCCAACGGACGAGAGTTGGCTGTATTGTAACAAAGGGTTGAACTTCGGGAAGATCAGCCTCCTGCACCCAGGGCTTTATAAATCGCATCCTGGATATTACCCCTGATGTTCATGCTGCCCAGCCGGGGATTGTTGCGTGTGGGATTCACCCGGTTGGAAAGAAAAATGTATAGAATATTATTTACGGGATCGGCCCAAACGCAGGTACCCGTAAAGCCGGTGTGCCCGAATGTGCGTAACGAAGCCAGCTGGCTTGGGTAGGGCTCTGGCCGCTCGGTATTATTCTTCTCCGGCTTATCGAAACCATAGCCTCTGCGACTGATAGGGCTATGATAAGTTGTATAATTTTGTATCGTTTCCCAGTTTAAAAACCGATGGCCGTTCAGCTCTCCACCGTTCATCAGCATTTGATAAAGTTTGCCCAAATCGTAAGCATTGGAAAATAACCCTGCGTGCCCGGCTACACCGCCGCCTAATGCCGCGCCTTCATCGTGCACCGTTCCCTGAATTAACTGGTTACGAAAACCACTTTCTTTTTCAGTTGGAACCACTTCTTTAAAATCAAATCTTTCCAACGGGCGATACCCTGTGGTATGCATATGCATTGGAATGTAAAAACTATCCCGCAGATACTTTTCCAATGGCATTTCGGTTACCTCTTCCACAATTTTTCCTAAGAACCAAAAATCATTATCGCTGTAAACATATTTTTTGCCCTGCGGTGTGACCGGGCTGTCTAATATTCTCTTCCAGATGGTGTCTTTCCAATCATTTCGTATATAAAGATTTCCCGCTACCTGTGTACTAAAACCTTCTTCAGGCGATGTTCTGTACAAATCAGGTTTGGGATCGCCCGCCGAATCAATCGTTTCTTTATAAAAACCAATGAACGGAACCATCCCTGCCTGGTGCAGAATGATATTTTCTAACGTGAGATTAGCTTTGTTGGTTCGTTTTGCCCACGGCAGATAGTCGGCCAGTTTTTTTTTGAGGTCTATTTTACGTTGTTCATTCAATTTCATTACCGCCAGCGTAACTGCCGAGATTTTTGTAACGGACGCTAGGTCAAAAATACTGGTCAGCGCCATTGGTTGGGCTACAGACGTGTATTCGTAATTTCCAAAAGCCTTGTGGTAAACAATTTCGCCATTTTTAGCGGCCAGTATCACGCATCCGGGGAATGCTTTTTTTTTAATTCCGTCTAGCGCGATGGAATCAACTGCCGCAAACTTTTCATCACCGACAGGTTGCAAGTAAGCCGATTGGCCAAAACTGATACCGTGGCCGACTGACCAGTTACAAACAGATACGGGCAACGTTCCCGAAGCGGCAAATCCCCCTTTCAGCCAATCAGCAGCCGCGTTTTGAAACACCTCATCATCTTCGTAAACACCCACCAGATTTTTTGCGGTACAAAAGGCTGACATTGCCAGTGGGTTGCCAAAAACCATTGTTACCGCGTTTGTTTTATTGAGGCTATACCAATTTTGAATTGCGCTTTGTGTAATACCGAAATTATTGCTGCCCTTTCTCAGGCTAATATCGTGAAAGCCTATTACCACAGCATCGTACCGCCCGTTCTGAACGGCTTTCACCACCGATCCTCCTTTTCCCACAGCATCGTTATAGCTGATAGTATAAATATTCGCGCCAAACTCATCTTTCAGTCTGCGGCCAAGGATTTGAGAACCACCGTTGCTGAAAGCTATGTAGGCGATCTTTTTACTTTTTTTTAATGGCAGAATAAAAAAGTCGTTTCTAAAAGTGTTTGGGCTTTGAAATGAAACAACGGTTAGCGCTTGTTCCGCTACCTGTTTCCTGATGCCTGCGGTTTTTGCGTTCAGGTCTGCGAGCAAATTGCGTGTATCAACCCGTTGGGTTACGTTTAAACCCAAATTGTATTTTGCAAGTAAAACTTTTTTAGTTTTTTCTTCAATATCTTTCCAGCTAAGCTTTTTCTTTTTAATAGCATCCTTAATGGCGCTAATGGCTCCCGGAACGTTTTCGGGCAGGCAAAGCATATCATTACCTGCAACTAAAGCCTCCACGGCAATGGTTCCGCCCGGGAAATATTTAGTCACGCCCTTCATTTCAAGCGCATCCGTGAACGTTAGCCCGGTAAAACCCAAATCCTGCCTAAGCAGGCCATTCACGGCATTTTTAGAAATAGAAGTTGCTCGGTTTTTACTGTTATCAATTGAAGGAATAGAAAGGTGCGCCACCATCACGCTCTGTACACCGGCGTTAATGATTTCACGAAAAGGGTATAATTCCAATTCTTCAATTTGGGCGCGATTCTTATTGATAACAGGTAAATCGTAATGTGAATCAACCGACACATCTCCATGACCCGGGAAATGCTTTGCCGATGCCATGATACCAGCGCTCTGCATGCCTTTCATATAAGCAATGCCCATTTGGGCCACACGATATTTATCTTCTCCAAAAGAGCGATAACCGATTACCGGATTGTTGGGGTTATTATAAACATCTACAACGGGGGCGTAGTTCACATGAACGCCTAATCTTTTATGTTGCTCTCCTACAGCAAGTCCCATTTGGTAAGCAGTTTCAGTATTTTTCATTGCCCCCATTGAAATTTGATAAGGGAAACGGGGTACGCTATCAAGCCTCATTCCCAAGCCGTATTCTCCATCAATCGTAATAAGAATAGGTGTTTTGGCGATGCTTTGATAATAGTTAGTGAGGTTAGCTTGCCGTAGTGGGCCGCCCTGGAAAAAGCATAGTGACCCGACATTGTATTTTTTTATTTCGTTGGCCACTTTTGCAATATGATCGGCACCCAAATTACTATGTGCCCGAACGACCATCAGTTGAGCAATGCGCTGATCGTTTGACAGGCTTTTGTAAACACTATCCACCCACTGTGGTGCGCCAAGCTGGCTTCTGTACTGGGCGTTGGTTAAAAAAGGCAAAAGCACCGCTATCGAACTTACAAACAATAACTTCCTGATCATTACATTAAATATTTTGTACAAGGGTATCACAAATGTATAGGAATATGAATAAAATACCGCTAATGTTGCAAAAGAGAGTACACAAGTCGCTTTAAAATAATGTTGAAAGTGTAAGAACGCCACTCGAATACTTCAGTTGTGGAGTTTAGTTTCAAATGCGCGATTGTTTTTTGTACCTTTATCCGTTCAAAAGTATAGATTTAGTGCCTGATAAAATAGTTTTATTACCAGATAATATTGCCAACCAGATAGCGGCGGGTGAAGTGATTCAGCGACCGGCAAGCGCCGTAAAGGAGTTGCTGGAAAATGCTGTGGATGCTGGCGCCACAGAAATAAAGCTGGTCGTGAACGATGCAGGGAAAACACTTTTACAGGTAATTGACAACGGCAGCGGCATGAGCGAAACAGACGCGCGCATGTGCTTTGAACGCCACGCTACCAGCAAGATTAAAAATATTGACGATCTGTTTCACATAAAAACAATGGGCTTTCGCGGAGAAGCATTAGCATCCATTGCCGCTGTTGCCCAGGTAGAACTTAAAACCAAGCGACCCGAAGATGATGCCGGAATTCTGATTGAGGTGGAAAACAGCGTTGTAACGCGGCAGGAACCAATAGCGGTGCCAAATGGCACGAGCATAGCCATGAAAAATCTGTTTTTTAATGTTCCGGCTCGTCGCAATTTTTTAAAAAGCAATGCAGCTGAAATGCGCCATATTGTTGATGAATTCACGCGAGTTGCCATGTCGTTCCCTGCGATTATGTTTTCACTCACAAGCAATGGGCAGCAGGTTTTTTATCTTGAGCCGGGTAGCCTGAAACAGCGCATCGTGCAACTGCTCGGCAGCAATTACAACGCCCGCACGGTTTCCGTAAAAGAAGAAACAGATTACATGAATATTTATGGGTTCACCGGAAAGCCTGAAACTGCAAAAAAAACACGCGGTGATCAGTATTTTTTCGTAAACAACCGGTTCATAAAAAGCGCGTACCTTAACCATGCTGTGATGAACGCTTACCAGGAAATGATCCCGTCAGATAGTTTCCCGATGTATGTACTGTTTATTGATCTTGATCCCACACAGGTGGATGTGAACGTGCACCCCACTAAGCAGGAGATAAAATTTGAGGACGAAAAGATAATTTACGCTTTTGCGCAGGCAGCGGTAAAACATTCGTTGGCGCAATTCAGCATAACACCCACTTTGGATTTTGACCTGGACGCCTCTATTCAGCAACTACCATCTGTTTCGCAACCGTTTACAACCGACAAAAAAAAAGCTGCAGCATCATCCTCGTTATTTAAGGGGTTTACTCAAAAAAATCAAGCCCACATAATTGACCGACCCTCACAAAGCGAATTGAAAAGTTGGAAGGATTTTTATGCGCCGCCAACTGAAAAAGAAACAGCTTCTGAGTATAAAAGAGTGGAACAACAACCTGTCATTCAGCAAAAAAAAGAAGGTTTTGTATTAGACGAAAGCAAAGAGCTGGCGCAGATTTTTAACACATACTTCATTGTTCCTACAGCCCACAGTTTTCTTTTAGTGAATCAGCAATCGGCACATGAAAGAATTCTGTACGATCAAATGATCACAGCAACTAATGGAAAGCCCGTTGCCGCCCAACGAAGCATGTTTCCCACAACGCTGGAATTAACCCCTTCTGATGCAGTATTATTAACGGAATTATTGCCCGATCTCTCTTTGTTAGGATACCAAATTGAGCCGTTTGGCACCAATAGTTTTGTGGTGCAGGGCACCCCGGCTGACCTGGAAGCCGAAAATGAAAAACAACTGATTGATTTTACACTCGAGCAATACAAACATTTTAACAGCGAACTAAAGATCTCTGCCCGTGAAAAACTGATACGCTCACTGGCAAGGCAAAGAGCCGTAAAAGCAGGCACAAGACTCACCGAGCGTGAAATGAGAGAATTACTGACTAACCTTTTTGACTGCGTTGTGTATAATACTGCACCCGACGGCAACCCAACTTACCTTGAGTTCAAGCAGGATCAGATTGAGAGAATGTTTGGGAGGTGAGATGTAGCAAGTTGTAAACGTCTCATCGTGCCATTCGCCGTTCACAATCATTTTTCTTACCATTGCTTTAGTTGATTTCAGTTGAAAATTAAATTCTCCGGGGAAGAGGACGATATCAAACACAATTCGCACAAGTATACCGGTAAACGACCAATTACTAGCCGACACGAACAGAAGCATACAGATGGCGCTTCAGCTACACCTACGGTATAAGTTTAGACTCTGAAATTGAAAAAAGCACCGCCCGGTTGGCGATGCTTGTAAAGTGTAAACCCTATTTGAAACTATGCTTTATACGCTTTTAGCTTTTCCCTGTTTTCATAAATCTTCATAGCCGCGTTATAAAAATCCTCCATATAAGACAGAGGAGCAATCATTGGGCCGCCGCCGGCAATTCTTGCTACAGTAGCACAAACCTTATCGCAATTCGGAAGATTTTTTGCATGCTCCTTAAACTCTTTCAAACGCCGCGCACTAAAAAGGCTTTTGTATTCCGGTAAAGTTGTAATATAATCAACCCAGGGGTCTTTATTCAATCCCTTGGCAATATAACCACTTACGGGGATACCCTCCGCATTCATGGCTTTAAAGAAAGTGGCTATCGGAATACCTTCAAAAACCTCCTGATTGTAAGTGAGGGCGTAGCTGTAATAGCCCCCATCGCCGTTTCCATATTTTATCTGAGGGAGTAAGCCTTTAAACCCGTTGAATTTACCATCCAGGAAACGAGCATTTCGGTTTCTTGCATCATGCCTTTCCCGATGCGTTGCCAATTGTCCAACCAAAATTGCGGCAACCACTTCGGGCATTCTGTATTTTGGACCGATTCGAACATTTATCCCACCCTTTAAATAATTGGTTCCGTGTTCAAGAACAGTATAAGCATCGTTGGCCAGTTCTTCATTGTTAGTAAAAATCGCTCCCCCTTCTCCGCAACCCAACACCTTGGATGCTTGAAAACTGAGGCACCCAATATCCCCAATGGTACCAAGCGGACGGCCGTTATGTGTAGCCATAAATGCCTGGCAAGAGTCTTCAATCACCTTAAGTTTATGCTTGTTGGCAATTCTCATAATATTATCCATGTCACAAGCCACACCCATTATATGCACCGGCATGATAGCTTTAGTTCTTGGCGTGACTTTCTTTTCCACGTCTTTCGGATCAAGTTGATATGAAAGCGGGTTCAGATCCGCCATTATCGGAAGTGCTCTTGCGGAAAGAATAGCAGCTATCGTTCCCATGTCAGTATATGGTGATGTGATCACTTCATCTCCGGCTCCAATATTTAATGCATGAACGGCCGTTGAAAGTGCATTGGTGCCCGCATTGGTCATCCTCACATACTTAGCATTAACAAACTTTGGGAGTTCCATTTCCAGTTTTTGAACCATACTGATTTTAAGACCCTGCGCTTCGTATCTTGTCCATCTGCCGCTTTTGTACGAGCGCATTGTGGTTTCTTCCACGGTATTATCCATCCACGGCCACGTGGGCCAGGGCTGGGCTTTACGATCATGCACGGGAGTGCCACCTAATATCGCCAGCTCTCCACTCATTTTTTTTGTATTCGAAAACACTTTAGATGAACCTGCAAGAAAAGTTCCCGCTGTAATTACTGAAGCTTTGCCTATAAAGCCTCTTCGGCTGATACCAAATTTTTTCATATTAAAAGACTTATGTTTACGTTTACGTACCCGAAAATACGAAAAAATTTGTTCCGGACTATAATTTTTTAATTCTTTGAAAGGTAGGAGCGGCAGGCATTTCGTATGGTATCGTCCAAAGATGTGAATTGAAACTGAGGTAGGATTTTCAATAGCTTAGTGTTGTCAAAAATAGTTTCGGTTTGCGCCAGCTTGGCGCTTTCCCTTGTCAGCAAAGGGTTTTGACCAGTAAAAAGAGATTTGAGCTTCTCAATTCGCCAAGCTATTCCAGCCAAAAGAGGAGTAGCTTCCCGGTTGGGGCGCTTTTTACCAAACCCGTCAGCCATTGCATCGAATAATTTTTTAAACCTCCAGTTATCATTGCACACTATGAATCGCTGTTCGGTTATATCACTTCTCATCAACTCCACAGCCGCCCTTGCCACATCCTCCACATCGGTAAAACCATTAATGCCATTGGTGTACCACCCAAACTCATTAAAGGCACTTTTAAACATAGCGCAACTTCCATGATTCCAATTACCGTATCCCAAAATGGTTGCCGGGTTCAAAATAACGCCTTCAAGGCCTTCGGCAAAACCACGCCAAACTTCCCGCTCGGCCTTGTTCTTGGTTATGGAATAATGTGTATTAAAAGAAGAGGATTCCCATTTTGCGGACTCATCAACAACCGGGCTATCTTTTTTTCTGCCCAGTGCGGCAACTGAACTTATAAACACCAAACGACGAATACCAGATTCCAACGCAACATTTACTACATTTATCGTTCCCTCCACATTCACCTTGTACATTTGTTTACGTTCAGCAATGTCATAAGAAACAACTGCTGCTGAGTGAATCACGATTTCAATTCCCTGCATGGCGTCTTCAAGAGAAAGAATATCCAGCACATCTCCATCCACCCATTCAACCTTATCTAATATCTCTTTATCAATAAACCGGGGCATTTTGCTTGTGATGCGCTTCATAGCGCGAACCGCAAAACCTTCTTCAATCAATTGTTTAATGATATAAGAGCCAAGGAAACCAGTGCCGCCGGTAATTAATATTTGAGGTTTTCGATTAATAATCTGGGATTTTTGCGAAAATAAAAATTAATCGCTAATTAACTTGTTCCGGGTTATTGGCATGATTCAATACGTCGGCAATCAAAAATATACACGCGATAAGAAACCATACAATTGGCGATGAAAATAGTGCGTGAGAGATCACGTCTGCGTAAATGGTGGCATCAGTAGTAAGTTCTGCGAGATCCTTACCTTGAGCGATATAATCTTCTTTAACAACAAATGAAACAGCATCCAGCAGAACCACAAGCACGCTCAGCCAGCCAACTCTTTTAATACTGTTATAATATCTCTCGTTCCAGTTTCGGCTTTTCACTATGCGTTTCGTATTCGAAAATATGATCCATCCCATCAAAACGATCAAAGAAAACTTAATAAAGTCCAGAATATTCAAAGGAAGCGTGGTTTGCCTGTAGGACTGAACGGCCGCTACCTCAGAAGTGGAAGAAGCAATCAGCGTATTAATAGCATTTGCCACAAGCGCCATCAATAAAATTATCGCAATCAAAACTGTGTTGGAGTTTGGTTTAAATTTTTGCTTCATAATTTACTATATTGAACCGGACAAGCCGCTTACATAAAACATCGTGTAAAAATAGCAAACCTGCCTATCTTTAGGGCAAAAGTTTTAGGTGCATGAAGAAAATGTTTTTATTAATATTATTAGGAATTTGTGTTGGAAAAATTCTTGCTCAAACGACGGATGAAATTTTTATAAAGAAAATTTCTGACGAGATTTTTACAAATAGCAAAGCCTATGAC
>ERZ761602.2056-NODE-2056-length-33411-cov-5.214564_pt1 | contig 33411 bp, 25 predicted proteins | sample MGYA00512165_ERZ761602 | MGnify/ENA primary metagenome ERZ761602 (study PRJEB28899, sample SAMN02445085) | bioreactor sludge metagenome | biome: EBPR sludge; isolation source: Thorneside wastewater treatment plant | place: Australia: Brisbane, Thorneside...
CACCATCAACTCCCGCCTCCACACCCTCCCCGACGCCCCCGCGCGCCTCCTCCTCTGGGTGCTGCGCGACGAGCTGGGGCTCATGGGTACCCGCTACGGCTGCGGCATCGGGGAATGCGGCGCCTGCACCGTTCACGTGGACGGCGAGGCCGTACGCAGCTGCATCACCCCCCTGGCCACCGTGGCCGGCAAGAGCATCCGCACCATCGAGGGCCTGGCCGAAGGCGAGCCCTTGCACCCCGTGCTGCAGGCCTTCCTGGACCTGCAGGTGCCCCAGTGCGCCTGGTGCATGACCGGCCAGGTCATGACCGCCGCCGCCCTGCTGGAGGCCGCGCCCGAAGCCGCCGAGGGACGACAGGACGCCGCGACTGGAGGAGGTGCCGGAGCCGCCCGAGCCGCTGCCAGAGCCTACGCCGTCGAAGCCGCCGCCGAAGCCGCCGACGCCGAAGCCACCGCCGCCGAAGCCACCGCCGCCGAAGCCACCGCTCGATCCCGCGCTTCCGCCGCCGCTCGCCAGACCGGAGCTGCGCGCGCCGCGTCCTGCCCCGCTCGATCCGGTCCCGTCGCCGCCTCCGCTTCCGTCGCCGCCCGCGCGCGGATCGACCTGCCAGCCTTCCATCGTCTGGATCGCGACCGTCGCGTCGTCGGCGGTGTCGCGCGCGGCTTCCCCGAAGAAGGTCCACGCGAGCAGACCGACGATCGCGATGCCGACCACGACGAGCACGTACTCGACCGCGGAGAGGCCCCGCTGGTCGTCGTGCAGGGAAGGGCGCGTCATCGCAGCACCCGACGGCGAACGCTCGTTCGAGCGTGTCGTCGTCCTGGTGGGCACCGCGTCCGTCTCCATCGCGAGTCCCCGCAGCGCAAAGCGCGCGCCAGGGCAATTCCGACGATCTTTCGCGGTCGTCCTCATGCGAATGGAGTCCTCCGTCACCGCCCGACCTGTTCGGCGTGGGTGAGATGTACCCAGCGCTCCATCACCACGAGCGCGCTCCAGGCGTGCGCGAGCGCGACCGTCACGAGCGCGAGCAGCGGCCCGCCGACCACCCCGAACGCCGAGACGGCCTCGACGAGCTCGAAGCCGATCACGAAGAGCAGGAGCGCGCCGAGGCCGCCGCGGGTGCGGGCGAAGGAGCTGCGGATCGCGTCCTTCACGTCGCGGCCTTCGAGGACGATCGCGTGGGGCGCGAAGAGCAGGCGCGCGCCGAGCACGACGTAGACGATCGCGAAAGGCACGAGCGCGATGGAGGTGCCGACGTAGGCAAGCCAATGCGTCGAGCTCGGCGCGAGCGCGGCGATCACGCTGCCGGGGATCACGGCCACGAGGCCGGCGCCGAAGACGAGCAGACCGCTCGCGACGTGGTAGGCGAGCATGCGGCCGAACGCGGAGCCGGGCTGCAGGAACGGGCGAAGCGACGCGCGCCGTGGGGTGCGGAGCGCGTCGAGGACGACCCGCAGGAAGCCAGCGTCGGCCCACGCGGCGAGGGTCCAGAGCACGACGAGGAAGACGGTGCCGCAGAGGAAGCGGAGCGCGCTCTGCACCTCGGTCGGCTGGGACGCGAAGAGATCACCCGGCAGCTCAGGGCGCGGCGCGGCGTGCGCGGACGGAACGAACGACGCGAGCACGAAGAGCCCCGCTCCGCGCGCGACGAGCCAGAGCAGGGTCGCGAGCCCGATCGCGAGGGGCGCGTGACGCAGCGCGGCGAAGGCGCGTCGAGAGCTGGTGCGTAGCGGCCAGTCGCTCACGGTGCCGAGCGTGCTGCAGGAGGTGGGCCGAGGCTCGACGGAGGACGTGAGTCGTAAGGTGTGAGACCGGCTCACGGTTGGTCGAGACGGATGTTTGAAGTGATCCTAGAGGGTCCGGGCCGTCGGACTGAGACTGACGGCCACGACCGACAAGTCGGATTGTCGAGTCCGAGAGCCCGCCGAGATCGCGACTGAGTGTGAGACCCGCTCGCAACTTTCGCGCGATGCGCGGGTATGTGTTCTTCGCTCCCCTCGTGGCAGGTTGTGCAGGTGTTCGACGAAGACGCGACCTCGCTCGAAGCCGACGGCACCGCCCCCGAGCTCGCGCGGCCGCGCCTCGGCGACCGGAGCTCCGCGGCGACTCCACGGCTCGGCGACGCTGCCGCCGAGGAGGCGCCGACGAAGCCACGCGCGACGTTGGGCTCGGTCGCGCCAGTCGATGCAGCGGGGAGCGCTGCGGGTGCGGCCACTGGCGCTGCAGCAGGAACGACTCCGAGCACGACTTCTCCCACGCAGCGTGCGCTCGCCGCGATCGAGCCTGGGCTGGTCCACGCGCGGGGCGTGGTCCGCGATCGCCCGCTGACCACGATCTTCGTCGCGACGGTGGTGGGGTTGATCGTCGGCGTCTTCTTCGGCGGCGGCGGCAACGAAGCGCACGCCTCGGGCGACGTGTTCTCCACCCGAATCGGCGGGGTACCGGTGGTGCGCGCGCGGGTCGAGCGGGTCGAGGGCGCGATCGACGTGCGGCCGGGCGACGAGTGTGTGATCGGCGTCTGGCGCGTGCGGGCGGATCATCCGACCGGCGGGTCGTGGTGTCGCACCCAGCTCGCGTGCGGCGGCGAGCTCCTCTACGGCGGCGACGAGAGCGGATACTTCGAGTGCGCGAACGAAGGCATCGGCCGCGACGCCGAGACCACCGAGGTCGACGGCGATCCGTCGCTCGATCTGCGGGTCCCGGACGGTGCGCTCGTGATCGCCGACGACGTGCACGGCGCGCGCGGGGCGTTTCGGATCGAGGCGTCGATCGAGACGGAGCGCGCGGTCGGCGCGCGGTGAGTCACCGCGGAGGTCAGTGCCCGCCGCAGTGCCCGCCGCAGGGCAGGGCCCGCGCGTGGGCGAGCGCGCTTCGGTGACGCGCGCGACCCCGTCGCGATCAGACCATCGCCTTCGAGCTCACGCCCGGGTTCGCCTTCACGTACTCGAAGAGGCGGCCGAGGTAGCTGTCGAAGCGGGGGCAGCGGATGCCGTGCTCTTCGAGATCGGCCTCCGACCACGTCGTGTCGTAGTGCGTGGGGTGGACGTAGTAGTCGACGACGTGCTCGGGGAACTCGAAGATCGACTGCACGCCGGGCACCTTCGCGATCGCTTGCTTCGCGAGGCCGAGCGGGAGCGGGATGCGGACGAGCTTCTTACCGAGCTCGCGCTCCATCGCGTCGGTGAGCTCGGCGACGGTGAGCGGCTCCGGATCGGCGAGCTGGTAGCAGCGGCCGACGTTGTCGGTGCGGCCGCTGAGCGCGGTGATCGCGCCGACCACGAAGTCGCGCGGAACGACGTTGAGGCGCACCGTGGTCGGATCGCCGACCACCGGGATGATCGCGATCGGCCCCTTCTGCTTGAGCAAGAAGCGAATCGCGAAGTAGGGGCCGTCGTACTTCTGCGTGGCGCCGGTGGACGAGTCGCCGACGACGATCGCGGGTCGATAGATCGTCGTCGGGATCTGGTCCCAGCGACGGCGTACTTCGACCTCGGCGAGGTGTTTGGTCTCCTCGTAGAAGTTGTTGAAGGCCTGGCCTTTCTCGAGGTCGTCCTCGCGGAAGATGCCGGTGTAGCGACCGCTGACGTAGCAAGTGCTCACGTAGTGATGGCGCTCGAGCGAGGGACAACGCGCGCAGAAGTCGAGCACGTGGCGCGTGCCTTCGACGTTCACCTTCACCGCGAGATCGCGACCGACCGCGAGGTCGTAGACGGCGGCGAGGTGATAGACCTCGACCACGTCCTTCGCGAGCTCGTCTGCGTTCGAGAGCCCGAGGTCCGGGCGCACGATGTCGCCGCGCACGAGCTCGATGCGGCCCTTCACGGACGGATGCGCGGCTTCGATCTCCGCACGTGCCTTCTTCGCGTCCGCTTCGTAGCGCTCCTGCACGATGCAGACGGCTTTGCGATCCGGCGAGCGCTCCAGCACGCGCCAGAGCAGCTCGCGCCCGAGAAAGCCCGGAAACCCCGTGAAGAACACCGACTTCGCCATGCTCACACCTCGGCTGATCGGGGCGTCCGGGACGCGGCGCGGACACGACGCGTCGTTGCGCGCCGCACACCACGGTCGCGCTCGCCGAACACCCGTCGACGTGCGCGGGGCTTAGCAGGTCGGGGGGAAAAGTCGCGCGATCGAAGACGAGTGGGCGACGCGCGTGGATGCCGCGAAGCTCGGAGAGAGCGGTACGATGGCCACGATGAACGGAAGTCCCGCGAGGCGACACCGAGCTCGCGTTTGCCGCTCCGGTCTCTCGGTTGCGGCTGGCGTCGTGATCCTCGGCGCGCTCTTCGGCTGTCAGCCCTACCAAGAGTTCCAAATCACCTACCGCGACGCGTCGCGGCTCCACGTCGAGGTCGCGGAAGAGTCGACCGACGAGACGGCCACCGGTGGGCTCGCTCGACAGGACGCCGTCGTCACGCTCGAGCCCGGGCGAGTCGGGGTGGTCGAGGCGCGGCCGCCGGGCGGGCGATGGGTTCGCCCGTACCACCTCGCGGTCTCTCGTACGGTCGATGGGAGCGTCGACCTCGACGTCGAAGTCGACGGGTACGATCGCCATCACCTGCGCCTCGTCTCGGAGGAGCAAGTCCTTCGCGTCGAGTCGATCGACCTGCGAGAGGCCATCGCGCACGGCTTCGGCTTCACACGGACGCCGGACGGTCGTTTCGGTGTTCATTTCGCGGTCGCACCCCACGGACCGGGGTTTCAGCGCGATCGCGCGCGCACGGATGGTCGATCGTCGCCGCCGCTGGTGGCGTCCGTTTGGGGCGACGAGCGGGACGTGCTCGAGATCCGACGGACGACCGGCGTCTCACGTCTCCGACCTTTCATGGCCATCTTGGCTACGTTCAGTGCGGGGATCGCGGCCTCGGGCGTCGTCCTCTCCGTGCGTTCCAGGCAGTTCCTTCCCATGGGGATCGTGATGGTCTCCCTCGCGACTCCTCTGCTGATCTTTTCCCTCGTTCAGCTCCTGAGGCCGAGGCGAACCAGCTCCTGGAACGTCCGGCAGGCGTTGGAGTGGGCCGCGCGCCTCGATCCTGCCCACTGAGAGAAGGGCGTCTCACGGAAGCGAACTCCTTCTTCAAAACCGAATCCGCGCGACCTCCGCTTGGTCTCCGCGATCGCGCAGGCTCACCACGTGGCGCTCGATGCGCTCGCGGTCGGTGCCGACGTGCTTCACGACGGTGAGCGTCACGTAGGTCCGCGCGACGAGGCGGTTGCCGTTGTTGCCGTAGTACTTCGCGACCACGCGGTACTCGCCTTCGAGCGCTTGGCGCGCTTGGAAACGTTCGGGACCGAAGCCTTGCGTGACGTCGTCGAGGAGCTCGCCGCCACTGCTCGTCTGGCGGTGGCCGTAGTAACAGTCCTCGCCCTCCGGATCGGTGACCCAGAGATCGATGTCCGTGTTGTCGGTGTTCCACGTCATCGTCACGCGCAGGTCCGCTTCGGGAAGACGCAACGCGAGGGTCTGCTCGCGCTCGGCGAGGAACGACGCGAGCGGGGTGCGCGGGGCTTGGCGACGCCACGCGCGCGCGAAGAGCGCGTACTCCTCGTGGGCGATCTGCTGCACGCCACGGAAGCGTTGGTCCCACTGACCGCTCGCGACCGCTTCGTAGAGCAGCGCGGTCAGCGAGGGGCGGCGCGTCCAGAGCACGAGCGCGAGGTCGCGGTAGCTCTGCGGCTCGTACGGGCGCTGCTCGAGCACCGCGAGGAAGAGCTCTGCCGCTTCGGCGTCCGCGCCCCAGCTCGAGAGCGTGTAACCCACGAGGCGCGCGACCTCGGCGCTCGAGGGCGCGTTCTCGATCGCGCTCGAGATCGCGCGGATCGCCGCGCCCTTTTCGCCTTCGCGCTGACGACGCTCCGCTTCGTCGCGGAAATGTTCGACGTCGGCTTCGCGGCCGAGCCCGCGTCGGTAGCCGCGCGGCGCGTCGTCCGCCGACACGAGCGGGATCGCGACGCGGCCGCCCACGAAGTCCTGCGGCTCGCGCGAGACCATCGCGGACAGACGCGTGAGGATCTCGGGTGGCAGTCGATGATGCTCGACGCCCGCTCGCAGCGCGCGCTCGAGGCGCTCCCACGAGGTCCGCGCACCCCCGCGCTGACGGCTCACGTTGCGCACCAGCGCGTCGACCGCGGCACCCGCTTGGCGGCGCTCTTCCGTCAGATCGAACTGCTCGTATTCCGCGTCGGTCTCCAGCACGAGGAACGAGGTCACGCGGCTCGGCACGCGGTAGTGCTGCGAGAGCGCGACCGCGAGCTCTTCGAGCGAGGCGTCGTGGGTCGCGAGCAGATGCGCGATCGCGATCTCGGCCCACGCGCGCGACGCGAGCTCACCCGCCGGCGCGAGCGAGACGCGGTGCCGCTCTTCGTGCGGCGCGCCGTTGCGTCGACCTTCCAGCACGAGCGTGCCTTCGCCGCCGCGATCGAGCTTGCCCGCCACGAGCAGCTCTCCGCCCTCCGCGAGGGTCGCCGCGCCGCCCGCGATGAGCACCTCGCTGCCGACGTCCTGACCCTGCGCGTCCACCACACGCGCGCGCTCGACCGAGAAGCCCGTGCGCTGGTGCGCGGTCGCGCAGCCGTCGAGGCTCGCGCGCGAGAGGCAGTTGAACACACCGCCGCTCGCGGCGAGGCGACGCAAGAGCTCGAGGTTCTCCGCGCCGAGGCCGGTGCGGTATGCGAAGAAGCGCGCCTGCCACGGCGAGCGCGCGGCGAAGCGACGCACGAGGGTGTCCGCGTCGCGCTCGCCCCACGAGAGCGCGCCGTCGGTCAGCAAGAAGACGTCGAGCGCACCACGCGCCTCCATCGGCGGGGTCGCGAGCGCGTCGAGGGCGGCGCCGAGATCGGTCGCGCCTTCGAGGAGCACGCCTTCGAGCTGCGCCAGCGTGCGTGCACGACCGGCCTCGTCGTTCGGGATCCAGTCGCGGGTGAGCCAGCGCGCGCCGGCGTCGAAGGTCACGACCGCGAAGCGACGCAGACGCGGCGAAGCCTCCAACACACGTTTCAAGATCTCGACGTCGAGCGCGAAACGTTCCGGATGCTCCGAGAGCGAGGTGTCCAGCAAGAAGACCGCCTGCTCCGCGCTCGCGACCTCGTTCCCGCTCGCGGTGCCCCGCACACGCGCGACGAAGTGTCGTTCGCCGCGCTCGGGGTGGGTGCCGACGAGCATCTCCACCGGGCCCCGCTCGGTCGCGAAGCGGAACGCCAACGTGCCGCGCTGCAGCGCGCCCGCCGCGCGCGCGAAGAACGCGCCGCGGCGTTGCTCGACGTTCCGCAGGTCGCCTTCGTAGCGTGCGTTCGGATCGTCGCTCGCGACCTCCAACTCGAACGACTCGAGGTTGCCCTCCGGAAGCGGGAAGAGGTACTCGCGTTGGTTCCCGATCCTCGGGAGCGTCTGCTCGTAGCTCACGATCACTCGGTGGAAGCCGCGCGCCTGGATCGGGAACACACGCGCCTGGAAGGTGTTCGGCGCGACCTCTTCGACGAGCGCCGGATCGACGCGACGGCGCGTGATCTGCTCGAACACTTCGCGACCCCGCTCCGCGCGCACGAGCCGACCGACCCGCAGCTCACCCCACTGCTGCGGGTCGATCTGCTGCAGGCGCTGATCGAAGTGTGCGCTCGCGGGGAGCTGGACGTTCGCGTCGAAGAAGTCGGGGGCACGATTCTGGGTTTGAGCGGTGCCCTGCCCGAGGAACATCGCGTAGCTCGAGATCGACGCCTCGGGCGGCAGCGGGTAGTGAAAGGTGCCTTCGAGCGCGCGGTCGTGCGGGTTGTAGAAGACGTGATCGACGACGGTGCGCGCGCGCAGCCCCTCGACGTTCACGCTCACGCGCACCTTGCGCAGCTCGAGCGACGCGCCGCCTCCGAGGTCCACGCTCGCGAAGCGCGTCACGTTCGCGCTGCGTCGCCAGGTCTGCGGCGCGTTCGGCGCGTCGTCCGCACCGTTCTCGCTCGACCCGTCCGAGCCGCTCGAGTCATCCGTGCGCTGGCCGCTCGCGACCTCCGCCGCGCTCGCGGCTCGACCCTCCGCGCGCATCGGCGCCGGTGCCGCGGAGTCGTAGGGCACCGACGCCGGCATCGCCCGGTCGACCTCGGCGCCGCCGGTCGAGGTGGTCACGCCCGCGCTCTCCTCTTCCGCGTACCCACCGGGCTCGGCGGGCGATGCCTGGTGCGTGGCGCCGCCGGTGTCGAGGCTGCGACCGGCGCCGCAGCCGAGGAGGAGGACGAGCCCGAGCCGAACGAGGGAGCGAGGCGTGCGCATGCGAGGAGAACGACGTTGCGCGCGAGGGCTTACACTTCGAGCGGACTTCCGCTCATTGCGCCGTCGTGTCGATCTCGATGGGCCCAATCTCGAGCGCGGGAGGCTCGGAGGGCTCGGGCGAAGTCGCGGGCGGCGGCTCCTCGACCAGCATCCCGCTCAGCCAGAGCGCGGCCCCGACGGCCGCCGCCGCGACCACCACGCCGATCGCAATCACCCCGACCTTCGAGCCGCCGGACGCGTTCGGAGCGGGCGAACCGGGTGTCGGCGCGTGGGTGCCGCGCGGCGGGAGGGGAGGGGGCGCGACGGAGCGACCGGCCTCCACGTCGCCTTCGTCGGCATCGTCGGCGTCCTCGGCGTCGTCGTAGAGCTCGATCTGATCGCGAAACGCGTCGATCTGCATCGTCACGTTGCCCACCGGACGTTTGGGCTTCTCGCGTTCCTCGTCGCTCATGTTCGCTGGAGGGGACGTTATCAGGCCGACGCGGGGGCGGCAGGTTTTCGATGGCGCCCGTCGGCGCGGGCCTGACAGCACCATCGTGCCGATGCGTTCGAGGGTCGAGGCGACGGTCCGACCACCACGTGCGATCGCCCCTCACGAAACTCGCGCGGTCGTTCGAACGCCCGTGGTAGCGTCCGTCCCGATGCTTGGGCACGCGCCGCCGCCCTCGAGCTCGCTCGCTTGGAGCGTCTCCCGATCGCGCGCGCTCTTCGTGGTCGCGCTCGCGGTCGCTTCGCTCGGCGTGCTGGCGCGCACGAGCGTGGCGTCGGCTCAAGAGCCGGTCGTCGAAGAGCCGGATCCGACGCGCCTCGACGTGGAGCGGCTCCCGCCCGAGGCGATCGAGATCACGCGTGATCTCTACAGCCACGGCTTCTACTTCGAGGCGCACGTCGGCGTGCGCGGCTTCGTGGGCGGGGTCGGTCGGCTCGCGGGCGCGGGGCCGGTGCTGCGGATCGGTTTCGGCTACGAGCTCACTCGGTGGCTCTTGGTCGGGCTCGCGGCCGAAGGCTCGGTGCACCGCACGAAGGCGCCGAGCCCGCCGAGCGCGACGGTGTTCGAGGTCCTCGACTTCCTGCTCGACGTGCGGGTGCAAGCGAACCTCAGCGCGCGCGCCGCGCTCTGGCTGGGCGGTGAGGTCGGCCTCGGCTTCGCGACCTCGCAGGTGCTGCGCACCTACGGCCTCCAAGACGCGGAGGACGTCGCGTTGCTCTACGGCGGCCAGCTCGGCTTCGACTGGCACGCCCGCAACCGACACCACTCTTTCGGCCTCGTCGGCGGCGCGCGCATCTTCCCCGGCTTCGAGGGCCTCGACGGCGAGCTCGCGGTCGGCATCCACGGCGCGCTCTACCTCCGCTACGTGTTCTGAGCGTCGACGACATCCCCGTGGCTGCGCCATCGTCCGCGCCACGCCCGCAAACACCGAGTCGCGGTCGTGACTCGCGGTCGTGAGCCGCCGCGGTCGTGGGTCGTGTCGGCCGCGCCGCCGCGGTCGCGGTCGTGAATTGACGTTTTTGGAGCCGGCCGCCATGCCGAGCGACCCGACGTCACGTGAGCGTCGCCGTCAGGCGACCGAACCAAACGAATTGACGTTTTGGAGCCGGCCGCCAGGCCGAGCGACCCGACGTCACGTGAGCGTCGCCGTCAGGCGACCGAAGGTCCGTGAGCAGGGTCGTGGTCGTGGTGTGAACGAAGCCTTGCCGCCCTCACGTCCGGGCCCCCCCTGACAGCGAGGGGCGCTCGCTGATACGCTACGGCTCATGCGGATGGCGAGCCTCGTGGGTGTCGGGCTTCTGGCCGTGGCCGGTTGCTCGGATCAGCAATACGTCGGCGAAGGCGGCTTCTACACCTTCGCGCTCACCGAGGACACGGCGCCCTTCGTCGAGACGGAGGATGGAAACCTCTACCTCGTCGAGCAGCGCGTCGAGCTGCCGTTGCGCGCGCCGACCGACGAGCAGATGGCCGAGCTCTCGACGGACGTCGAAGGGCTGCCGTGGGCGCGTCGTCCTTGGGTCGAGCGCCACGACTACGAGCTCGAGATCGACTGGGTGATCATCAACCTCGACGAAGAGGAGCGCACCGTCGCGCTGACCTTCAACGGCATCAACGAGTTCCACGAGTACCTGCCGGGCTTCACCGTCGACGAGAACGAGGTCATCCCGGAGTTCGCGCAGTGGGAGCGCACGATCGTGCTCGAGCCGCTGGAGCGTCGCTACGGAACGATCCGCGAGGAGCACCTCGACGAGGTCGCGGTGGATCTGGCGACGGTGGTCAACGGCGTGACGAACGCGAACCTGATCGTGCACCCGGACAGCCACTCCGCCGTCGATCCTCGCGCGACGCCTTTCGTGCCGAGCGTGGTCCCGGCGCTCGTCGGGTTGCGTGCGGGGCTTCGCGCGAGCTCGACGTCGAACGTGGTGGTCGAGCTGACGGTGCGGGTGCGCGACGAGCGCGGCGTGGTGATCGAGAACGTGCAGCGCGCGTGGGAGCTCCCGGTGCCGGAGGTCTTCATGCCGTCGAGCATCGTGCCGCCGGAGGAATGACGCCGGACCGAGCGACCGCTCGTCGGCTGCGGTTGATCGAGCGCAGTCGAGAGCGAGAACCTCCGTGCACGTTCTGCGCGGTCGCGGTCGCGGTCGTGTCGCCTCGCCCGAGTGCTGGTGTCGACGGATCCGTCGATTTCTGCGGGTGATTCGGAGGGCTTCCCCGCGGGCTCGATCGACCCTTCGCTCGTGGCACGTCCGATGCTGTCCGCGGGCGCGGAGAATCTTCTCTCGTCGGGTCGCGTCGTTCGCGCTGGCCCCTACCCATCGCACGCGGTAAGCGCCGCCGAGGTGAGCTTCATGCGTCTTCCGATCGTCCTCTTCGCTTCGTTCGTTTCCGCGACCGCGTTTGCCGCGCCTCCTTCCCCGACGACCCAGGCCAGCGCGACCAACGCGCCGGACGAAGCCGCCGACGATCTCGCGGCGGAGCTCGCCGCGTCGGAGAGCGTCGCGCAGGTCTACGTGCAGGCGCAGGCGCAGCCCGCGCAGCCGCAGCGCCTCGTGCGGCAGGCCAGCGTCTACGCCGGCGTGCCCTTCTTCCTCACCGATCGCGAGACGCTTCGTCCGGGCATCGGCTTCCACGTGCGCGGCGGCTGGGAGATCGGTTGGATCGTCCCCGAGATCGCGCTCGGCTGGCAGCTCAACCTGCTCGACGCGCCCGGCAACACGAACCTGCAGAGCGTGTGGTTCAGCGTCGGCGTCCGCCTTCAGTTCCTGAACTACTCGAACGTCGTGCCCTTCGTCTCCGCGGCGTTCCGCCCCTCGTGGTTCTCGATCTACGACCCGGCCATCGACGCCGCGAGCGACCTGACCTTCGAGCCCGCCGTCACGGCCGGGCTCGGCGCGACCATCGAGCTCACGCAGAACTTCGGCCTCGAGGTCGGGCTGCAGGCCACCACGATCATCCCCGTGGTCAACGAGGTCTTCGTGGACTCGCGCGGCAACGGCGCCACCCAGGTCTTCCTCTACCCGCACTTCGGCGCGACGTACTTCTACTGATCGAGCCCGGCGCGCTCCCGCGTCACTCGCGAGACGGCTGCGCGTTGCGTCGTGCTCACGCGAGCGCGTTCGGGGCCTCGTCGAGCAGGACCTCGACGAAGGCGCGTGCGCGTGCGGTGCGCATGCGGCTCGACGACGCGATCGCGAAGACGTCGGGGCCGGGCGCGTCGTCTTCGGGCAGGAGCGCGATCAGCCGACCGGTGGAGAGCGCGTCGTTCACCATGAACGAGAGCACGCGCGCGAGCCCGACCCCCTCGACCGCGAGGGCGACCACCGCGGTGCCGTCGCTCGCGGTGGCCGCGCACGACAACGACGCGTCTCCGAGGCCCCAGGCCTGGGGCTTCCCGCTCGGTGGCACGAAGCGGATCGCGGCGTGACCGACGAGCTCGGTGCGTCGTCGAGGGTGACCGCGCCGCGCGAGGTACTCGGGTGAAGCGACGAGCACGAAGCGTGTCGAACCGAGCTTCCGCCGAACCGCGCCCTCGGGGGCCGCGTCGCCGAGCCGCACCGCGACGTCCACCGCCGCGTCCGAGAGGCTGACGACCGCGTCGGTCACCGACAGGCGCACGTCGAGCTCGGGGTGACGATCGACGAGCCGCGCAGTGGTCCGCGCGAGGAGCGGCACGAGCACCGGCGAGGTGCTGGTTCGTAGGACGCCGCGGGGGCGCCCACGTGCGGCCTGCGCGAAGTCGCGAGCCGCGAGCGCACGATCGGCAGCCACCACGAACGAAGCGTGGATCGCGCGTCCTTCGTCGGTGAGCGAGAGCCCTCGACCGACCCGATCGAAGAGCTGCACTCCGAGCCGCGCTTCGAGGCGCGCGACCGCCTTGCTCAACGCGGAGGGGCCGAGCCCGAGCTCGCGCGCCGCGCCTCGCACGCTGCCCGCGCGGACGATCTCGAGGAAGGTGGGCACGTCGTCGAAGAGGTCGGGCGGGAAGGCGCTCACCGGCTCATCGTGTCTTGCCAGGACACTTCATGTCCACCACACGGCTCATTGTTCTCTCGAGGGACACGGAGCAAGGTGCTCTCACGGTCGACGAGGATGCTCCCGACCGCACGAACGGAGAGAGAGCCATGAAGATCGGAATCCTCGGGACCGGAATGGTGGGCACGACGCTGGGTGGGAAGATGGTCGAGCTCGGCCACGACGTCTGCCTCGGCGCGCGCGAGGCGACGCACGAAGGCGCGAACGCGTGGGCGAAGGAGCACGCGTCGCACGCCTCGGGTGGGAGCGCGCGCGCGGGGAGCTTCGCGGACGCGGCGTCGCACGGTGAGTTGGTGCTCGTCGCGACGAAGGGCGAGCACACGGAGAACGCGCTCGCGCTCGCGAACGCGGCGAGCACGCTCGCGGGGAAGATCGTGATCGACGTGACCAACCCGCTCGACTTCTCGAAGGGCATGCCGCCCTCGCTCACGATCGCGAACGACGACTCGCTCGGGGAGCGCCTGCAGCGCGCGTATCCGAAGGCGAAGATCGTCAAGGCGCTGAACACGATGTGGTGCGGGCTGATGGTGAACCCGCGGATGTTGCCGGACACGCACCACACGTTCGTGAGCGGCGACGACGCGGACGCGAAGGCGAAGGTCGGTGAGCTGCTGCGCTCGATGGGGTGGCGCGACGACGAGATCGTCGATCTCGGTGGGATCTCGAGCGCGCGCGGCACGGAGATGTACCTGCCGCTCTGGGTTCGCATCTACGGCGCGAAGGGCACCGGCGCGTTCAACCTGAAGCTCGTCTTCGCGGGCTGAGAGCGCTCGACACGCGCGTGGCGAGTGACCGGCGTTGGCGAGTGACCGGCGCGATGCGCACTTGCGCGGCGCGTGATGCGCGCGTGATGCGCGCGTGCTCCGCGCTCGGCCGCGCGGGGTCGAGCGAGCGGCGCGGGCTGTGCCACGCGCGAGCCCGGCTGGCGCGCTCGTGGTTCAACCCTCCGAAAAATCTGAGCGATTCCGAGGGTGGCACGCGCCTCGCTCTGCGCTGCGTTCCATGCGCGTCGTACGAGCCGTCTTGCCCGCGATTCTGCTGCTCGGCGCGTGCTCGACCTCGCTCACGTCGCTCCAGCCCGCGCGCACCACGCCCGCCGGGCACGTCGCGGTCACGACGTCGGCGCAGGTGACGCCGCCGGTCGGGCTGCCGGGCGAGGTGCGCGAGGATCTGGACGAGCTGCGCGGACGTGGCGGCAACCCGAGCGAGGCGCGGATGCGCGAGATCGCGGGGCTCGCAGGCGCGGCGTTGATGGCGCCACCTTCGGGTGATGGACAGCTCGCCGTGGCGGCGGGGCTCACCAAACGGCTCGAGCTCAACGCGCGCGCGCGCACCACCTCGGCCGGGGCGGGGCTGCGTTTCCAATGGCTACGCCGCTCGCCGGGGATCTACGGCGCGATCGGGCTGAACGTCGACGCGTCGTTTCGCGCCTTCCCGATCGAACGCTTCGCGTCGCGCGTCGATCTGCGGAGCTTCCGCCGCGTCGACGTCTCGATCCCGCTCGTGCTCGGCTACAGCCGCAAACACGTGCACGTCTGGGCGGGACCGAAGCTCGTGTGGTCGCGCGCCTCGGCGAGCTTCGACTACTGCTCGCGCCGCGTGGACGGCGAGTGCCTGACCGACGTGCCGATCGACGCGCGCGGCACCGCGCTCTTTTCCGCCGGTCAGCTCGGCGTCGCGCTCGGCGGCTCCCGCTTCTGGGTGGCCTTCGAGCTCACGCTCGCGCGGGCGCGGGTGCGTGCGGATCTCGATCTGCAGATGTCCGGCGAGCCGATGGAGCACACGATCGATCGAACCGGCCGAGTGCTCACCCCGGCGCTCGGTCTGATCTTGTGGATTTGAAGCGGAACCCGTCGGCTTCTTCGTGGTCGTCGACGTGGACGTGGTCGTGGTCGGCGGCGTGAACGGCGACGTCCGCGATGAACGGCGACGAGCGAGAGCCGCGTCGAACGGTGTCGAGCGGCATCGACGAAACCGACGAGGGCTGATCACCGCCGACGTCGACGCATCCCGAGCACGAGCGCGCCCATGATCCACATCACGCCGCGTGCGTCGCCCGATGTCCCGCAGCCACAACCGCCGACCGCGCGGGTCACGTCATCGCCACCGCCGTCGACGCGTGTGCCCGAGTCGCGCGGGCTCGCGCCTCCGTCGTCGAGCACCGGGCCCCCGTCTTGGCCGGGACAGAGCAAGTCCGAACCGTCGCAGTCTTGATCGATGCCGTCGCCGCAGGTCTCCGGAGCACCCGGAAAACGTGAGGGATCCGCGTCGTCGCAGTCGACGCTGGTGTTGTGTCCGTCGCCGTCTGCGTCGACCGGTGCGTCGCGACAGCCGTCGTCTCCGTCGCGCATCTCGCAGCCCGCGGCGCAGCTCTCGCGCTCGACCTCGCCCGCCACGCAGCGCGCGCGGCCGTCGCCGTCGCAGCGCCACTCCGCGTCGAGACCGGCGGGGCAGGTCGGCACCGCGGCGCAGACGTCGTCGGTGCCGACCGGCATCGAGAGGCAGCCTCCGGGACACGCCTCGGTCATCACCATTCCGTCGATGCAGCGCGTGCGTTCGGTGAGACCCGCGTTGCAGGTCCAGATGGGGAAGGTGCCGCCCGGGCACGTCGGGACGGGATCGCCGCAGGTCGCGCCGGGCAAGCCACGGTGCGGGCCTTGTTCGTTCCAACGCGAGGGGTTCGTGGGCGAGCAGGGTCCGCGGAAGGGATCGAACGCGGTGGTCGACGCGCCGCCGAGCGGGCGCACCTCGAAGTGAAGGTGCGCGCCGGTGCTGCAGCCGGAGCTCGCGATCTGTCCGACCGTCTGGCCACACGTGATGCGTTGGCCGGGCGAGACGCGGACGCTGCCGTTGCGGAGGTGCGCGTAGACCACGCGGTAGTCGCCGTGGTTGACGACCACGTGGTTGCCGTAGCCGAAGCCGTACCCGGTGCCGCAGCGCGAGTCGGTCGCGGCGTTGCACGTGCGGCATTGATCGAAATGACCGTCCTGCGTGCTCACGACCTCGCCGTCGGCCGCCGCGACCACGTCGTAGCCGGTGGCGATCGCGCCGTTGCCGCCCGCGAGGCTGAAGTCGCTCCCGCGGTGCCCGTCGTAGGAGCTCGTGCCGCAGTTCCAATCTTCGGAGCCGGCCGCGCCGCCGTTGTTGTCGAAGTAGTACCAACCCGCGATGCAGGAGTCGCAGGCGGTGGGGCGACTGAACTGCGCGGAAGCCGACGAGACGGCGAAGAGCGACGCGGCGAACACCGCGAGTGTGGATGCGGTCGGTGTGAGCGAACGCGCGCGCGAAGCCACGAACGAAGCGACGTTCATCGCGACCTCCACCTGGCGGAGTGCGTGACGCCGTTCTCGTCGTCCCAGTGCACCTCGTCGCCTTCGAAGCGGAGCGCGCTCGTGGGCAGTGCCGTCCACTGCGCGGGATCCGAGCTCCCCGTGTGGTGGTCGCAGTTGGTGAGACAGCGCCGACCTTCGTCGTCGAAGACGTGCAGACCCGCGACCCCGCCGTTCACCGAGCCGACCCCGACCAGCGTGCGTCCGTCGGGTGCGAAGGTGAGCGCGCCGAGCGCGTAGAGCGTTCGATCGAGCACCACGTCGCGGCCCGCTTCGCGGCGATGCAGCACACTTGCGGTCGTCTGCGCGCCCTCGTCGATGACCACGTACGCGAGCGCACGCGGCGAGACGGCGACGCGGTCGATCACCGAGCGGGCGACGAGCTCTTCTCGCGAGGGATCGCCCTCGACGAAGCGCAGCAGGCGCGCGTCGGGCGTGACGAGGTAGACGTCGCCGCCATGCTCTTGCGCGTCGATCGCGATTGGCAGACCCGAAGGCTCACGCGTTCCGTCCGCGTGCTCCCACGCGTACGTGCGTCGCGTCGCGCCGTCGCCGCCTTCGGGTGCCGCGAACACCACCGCGCTCGGCACGAGCCGGCGTGTCGCTTCCAGCGACGACGCGCTGCTTCCCGGTTCGGTGGGCGCGCAGCCCGAGCCTCCGCTCGAGAGCGCGATCACGAGCCACCACTTCGAGCTCCACCGCATCGAGGCAGAGTGTACCTCGTTCACGTCCTCCTGCGTGTTCACGTCCTCCTGCACTCGTGCGCGAGGAGGATCGCGCCACGGGTCGTCGTGCGGCGGCCTCGTGGCGATCGTCACCGCGACGCGCGGGCTGCGTTCCCGACCGAGCGTTCGAGGAACCTCGCGGATGGGCTTCGTTTTTCGGCGCGTGCGCAGTACCGTTCGCGCGATGCGGAAGCTCCGATTCGCGGTCGTCTCGTTGGCTTTGCTCGGCTGGACGTGGGCGTCGTCGTCCAACTCGCTTCGTGCGCAGCCGGGCTGTGACGACCCGGAGGTCTGTGACGCCGACGGCGACGGAATCGTCGACGCGGACGAGCGCGACGCGGCGGGTGAGCCCGTCGACACCGACGGAGACGGCACGAACGACGAGCTCGATCTCGACTCGGACGACGACGGGATCCCCGACGCGATCGAGGCGGGCGACGACGATCCGAGCACGCCGCCCGTCGACACCGACGACGCGGACGAGCGACGCAGCCCCGACTTCCGCGACCTCGACTCGGACGGGGACGGGATCGGCGACGCGTTCGAGGCGGGCCCCGATCCGGACGCGCCGGTGGACTCGGACGGCGACGGCGACGCCGACTACGTCGACCGGGACTCGGACGACGACGGAGTCCCAGACGCGCTCGAAGGCGGCGCGACCACGGTCGAAGATCCCCCGCGCGACGCGGACGAAGACGGCACGCCGGACTACCTCGACCTCGACTCGGACGATGACGGCATCGACGACTCCGAGAGCGTGCTGCCCGACGGAACGGTGCGCGACACCGACGGCGATCGGATCCCCGACTCGAGCGATCTCGACGACGACGACGACGGAATCGCGGACGTGGTGGAGGTGGTGCCGCGCGGCGTCGACGGCGCACCGTCGGACTGGGATCGCGACGGGATCCCCGACCATCGCGACACCGACACCGACGCGGATGGACTGCCGGATCGCATCGAGACGGCGAACGATCTGGACGGAGACGGCATCCCGAACTTCCGCGATCCGGACTCGGACGGAGACGGCATCGTGGACGGTGTCGACGTGTGCCCGCTGGTCTGGGATCGTCGACAGCGCGACACGGACGGCGATGGCGTGGGCGACGCGTGCTCCGACGATCGCGACGGCGACGGCGTGCTCGACGAGGACGACAACTGCCCGAGCGTGACGAACGCGGACCAAGCGGACTCGAACGACGACGGCGTGGGCGACGCATGCACGGGCCCGCGACCGCAGGCTCCCGCGCCGCCCGGGCTCGCGGGTGGAGGAGGCTGCGGCGAGCGGCTCGTCGAGCGTCGTGTGGCTCGCGTTCGCGTCGCTGCTCGCACGGCGTCGACGAAAGCGCGCGTGACGTCGCGCCACCGAGCGCCACCCCGTGAGCACGCGCCCGTGAGCTCGGCGCTGCCGTCGCTCGGCGACGAGGTCGAGGTCGCGCTCGAGGTGTCGCGCTTCTCGTTCGTGAAGCGGCGTCCGGACGGGCGCGTGCACTTCGTCTCGCCGCTGCCGACGCTCTTCAACTACGGCAGCGTGCCGGGGACCTGCGCGTCGGACGGCGATCCGCTCGACGCGGTGGTGCTCGGGCCGCGGCGACCGCGCGGGACGCTCGTGCGAGGTCGACTGCTCGGGGTGATCGACTTCGTGGATCACGACGTGGCGGATCCGAAGCTCGTGGTGGGTGACGTGCTGCGCGCTCGCGACGTGCGCGCGCTCGAGACGTTCTTTCGTGTCTACGCGCGCGCGAAGCGGGTGCTCGATCCGGGGCCGGGGTCGACGCGCTTCGACGGTTGGATCGCGCGCGCGCCGGTGCGCTGACCCTCGAGTCCCGGAGCCGCTTTGCACGCGCGGGGTGCTGACGATCGCGTCCCGCGCGAGAGCCGCTTCGCACGTGCGGGTGCGCGAGCGAAACGTGCAACCTCGCGATGGCGAGGTGCGACGTGCGAACGACGAGCGCGTGCGTGGTACCGTCCCACCGCCGCGTCGGGGTGTCGCGGCTCGTCGCGAGGGGTCGCGGCGACGACGCGCGTGAAGCGCGGAGGGGTCTACGGATGACGCTGAATCTGGCCACGCTGCTGCGGGAGACCGCGGCCACCGATCCCTCGCGCCCGGCGATGGTGCTCGGAGAGGTCACGCTCTCGTACGCGATGCTCCACGGCATGGCGCAACGCTTCGGAGGCGGGCTGGCGAAGCTCGGGGTCAAGCGCGGCCAGCACGTCGCGCTCCTGCTGCCGAACGTGCCGCACTTCACGATCGCGTACTTCGGCGCGCACTACGCGGCCGCGCCGGTGGTGCCGCTCAACGTGCTGCTCACCGCGGACGAGATCGCGTACCACCTCGAAGACTCCGACTCGGTCGCGCTCGTGGTCTGGGAGGGCTTCTACGAGCAGGCGCGCAAGGCCTTCGATCGCGTCGCGACCTGCAAACACCTGATCGTCGCCAAGGCGGATCGCGCGGACGTGACGGCGCCGGAAGGCGCGGTGTCGATGACGGCGCTGATCGGCGGCGCGGAGCCGATCACGGATCTGCCGCCCACGATGCCCGACGACACCGCGGTGATCCTCTACACCTCGGGAACCACGGGGCGTCCGAAGGGCGCGGAGCTCACGCACTTCAACCTCTTCTACAACGCCGACTACATGTCGAGCCGGCTGCTCGGGGGAAACCGCGACGTCGCGCTCGTGTGTTTGCCGCTCTTTCACAGCTTCGGGCAGACGGTGATGCAGAACGGAACGTTGCGCTCCGGCGGCACGATGGTGCTCATGCCGCGCTTCGATCCGGAGGGGGCGCTCGGTTTGATCGCGAAGCATCGCGTGACGCTCTTCGCGGGTGTTCCGACGATGTACTTCGCGTTGCTCCACTACCCGGAGTCGTCGAAGTTCGACACCTCGTCGCTCCAGCGCTGCGTGAGCGGTGGCTCCGCGATGCCGGTGGAGGTGATGCGCGCGTTCGACGAGAAGTTCCACGTGAACGTGCTCGAGGGCTACGGCCTCTCGGAGACCTCGCCGGTGGCGAGCTTCAACCGCATGAACCGCCCGAAGAAGGCGGGCTCGATCGGGCTGCCGATCGAGGGCGTCGAGTTCAAGCTCGAGGATGCCGAGGGCAAGGTGGTGACCGAGACCGGCGTGCCGGGCGAGATCTGCATCAAGGGCCACAACGTGATGAAGGGCTATTACAAGCGGCCCGAGGTCAACGCGACGTCGATCGTGGAAGGGTGGTTCCACAGCGGCGACATCGCGACCCGCGACGAAGAGGGGTTCTACTTCATCGTCGACCGCAAGAAAGACATGATCATCCGCGGCGGATTCAACGTGTATCCGCGTGAGATCGAGGAGGTCCTCTACGCACATCCCGCGATCGGCGAGGCGGCGGTCATCGGGATTCCGCACGAGTCGCACGGCGAAGAGGTGAAGGCGATCGTGGCCTTCAAACCGGGACACTCCGCGACGCCGGAGGAGATCATCGCGTACTGCAAGGAGCACCTCGCGGCGTACAAGTATCCGCGCGTGGTGGAGATCCTCGACGCGCTCCCGAAGGGGCCGACGGGGAAGATCCTCAAGCGCGAGCTGCGCGGCTGACGGGCGAGCCGCGCGACAGACGACGACGCACGAGCGAGAACGAGCCGTACGCGCCCGAATTGACGTTTTCAGCGAGCGACCGCAGGGCGCGAGCCCGACGTCACGTGAGCGTCGCCGTCAGGCGACCGAACCATCGAAATGCGTACGGCTCGTTTGCGTTGCCTACGTGTGCGTCAGCGCGGACGGAACCGATCCGTCGCCGCCACCAGCGCGTCGGTGGTGCCGGGCTCGAGCGCGGAGTGCCCGGCGTCCGGCACGATCACGAGCTCGCTGCCGGGCCACGCGCGGTGCAGCTCCCACGCGCTCTTCGCGGGGCAGACCACGTCGTAGCGGCCCTGCACGATCACGCCCGGGATGTTCGCGAGGCGGTGCGCGTCGCGCAGGAGTTGGCCGTCGACCTCGAAGAAGCCGTGGTTCACGAAGTAGTGGCACTCGATGCGCGCGAAGGCCTCCGCGAAGCGCGGGGCCTCGGTCTTCGCGACGAGCTTCGGATCGGGCATCAGCCGCGACGTGCGTCCTTCCCAGCCGCTCCACGCGCGCGCGGCGCGGGCGCGCACCGCTTCGTCCGCGCTCGTGAGGCGTGCGTGGTAGGCGTGCACGAGATCGCCGCGTTCGGCCTCCGGGATGGGCTCGAGGAAACCTTCCCACGCGTCGGGGAAGATGCGGCTGCAGCCGTCTTGGTAGAACCACTGCACCTCTTCGTCGCGCACGAGGAAGATGCCGCGCAGCACGAGCTCGGTGACGCGCTCGGGGTGCTTCTGCGCGTAGGCGAGGGAGAGTGAGCTGCCCCAGCTCCCGCCGAACAGCTGCCAGCGCTCGATGCCGAGGTGCTCGCGCAGCTTCTCCATGTCCGCGACGAGGTGCCACGTCGTGTTGTCTTCGAGCGACGCGAAGGGCTCGCTCTTGCCGCAGCCGCGCTGATCGAAGAGCACGATGCGGTAGGCGTTCGGATCGAAGAAGCGCCGCTGCGTCGGATCGGTGCCGCCGCCCGGACCGCCGTGCACGAACACCACGGGCTTTCCGGCGGGGTTCCCGCACTGCTCGTAGTGGATGCGGTGGCGACCGTCGACGGCGAGCCAACCTTCGTCGTAGGGCGTGATCTCCGGGTAGAGCGGCATGGCGCACCATAGCAGCCCGTTGAAGAACCTCGTTCTTCAACGGAGCGGCGTGTTTTGGGGGAGGCTCCGGTGGGCTTTGCCCGCTGGAGGGGGTCTTTCTGAAAGACCCCAGAAAGAAGAGGCAGTCCGCTGAAGGACTCGAAGAGTTCTTCAACGGGCTGATAGGCCGCGCGTGCGCGCCGTCCAAGCGTGGGGTGCGGCTCGGGGTGCGTGTCGCGTCGGGCGAGCACGCGAGCGTGCGCGAGTGCGTGTTGCGAGTGCGTCGGAGGGTGCGCGTCGGAGGGTGCGCGTCGACGGGGCGCGTCGGCTTCGCGCGCGTCGGATCAGCCGAGAAGGCCCGCCGCGAGACCGGCCGCGAGGGGGATCGTGAGGTTGTCGTCGAGGCGTCCGACGCTCGAGAGCTCGCCGAGCGCACCGGCGATCGCCATCGCGAGCGCGACGCCCCAAGGGACGACGCCGAAGAGCGCGAACGCGCCGATCGCCGCGAGGGTGCCGGCGACCACGAACGCCAGCGAGCCCTCCACGCTGCGTTGCGGACCGAGGCGGTGTCGCCCGAAACGTCGGCCGAAGTACGAGGCGCTCGGATCGGCGGCGGCGAGGATCGCGACGGCGGCGGCAGCGGCGGGTGCGTCGAGCGTCCACGCGAGCACCGCCAGCGAGGTCGCGTACCACGTGCCGCTCGTCACGGCGTGGCGCTCGAAGGAGTGCGCGGTCGCCGCGAGCGCGGTGTCGACGCGCGCGCGCCATCGAACGCTCACGCGCCGCGCGCCTTCGAGGAGCCACACGCTCCCGAGCGCGCAGGTCGCGGTCCAGAGGATGGTGCGCTCGTCGCCGAGCCGGAGCAGCACGATCGCGGCCGCGCCGACCGCGACGTGGACGAGCGAGCGAGACACGTTGACCGGGCGCAGGCGAGGGAGCGCGGCGCCGATCGAGAGCGACGCGTCCTCGTAGGCGTCGGCGAGCGACGAGGTGACGCGCGGTCGCGGCATCGCGATCACCTCGGCGAGCGCGGCGTCGAGGCGCGCCCGGAGCTCGGGCGAGAGGCCGCTCGTCGGAAGCTCGCTCCGCACGTCGGCCAGCCGCGCGCGCGCCTTCTCCGCGTCCGCGAGCTCGACGGCCTGGAGCTCCCGGTGGAGCCGGCGGAGCGTCGCCGTGGCCGACGTGCTCGGCGACTGGCTCGACGGAGAGATCGGCGACGGCGGCGGCACGGGCGCGGGACCGTACCACTCACGATCGGACACCCCCGTCGTGGCTTTGCCAGACCCCTCCGGGCCTCGATGCCATAAGCTTCCCGTCACGTCCGCTCCCCGAGACATCCACCCGATCGCTGGGTACGGCCAAGGTGTGGGCTCGACCGAGGTCCGAAGTCCACCTCACCCGCGCTTCTTTCCCTTATCTTCCGAGCTTCATCTCCACTTCCTTCACCTCCGCCTTCACCTGCGCTTCGCTCGGGGCCGCTCTGCGGTCTCGGCGACCACCCTGCGCTCCTGAGCTGCCTCTCCGCAATGAACCGGTTCGTGCTCGTGCTCTGCGTCCTCACCGCCTGCGGTCCGAAGCTCGCGCCCTCGGAAGAGACGCGCGCGATCGAGCTCGAGATCGACGATCTCCTGAGCAGCCATCGGACGTTGCGCCGTGATGAGTGGCGCGCGGTCGAGCTCGACGAGAGCCGCACCGCGTTCATCGACGTGGAGATCCCTCGCGAGGGCTGCAATCTGCTCGTCGTGCTCACGGACGGCGAAGGCGAGATGCTCGAGCTGCGGCGCGAGCCGACGGTGAGCCTCGGCGCGCCCGGGCTCTCGTGGTTCTCGGTGTGCGCGGACGAGCCGGGGGCGCGGAGCTTGGCCACCACGGTCATCGCGCGTGCGCCGATGAGCCGCGCGCTCCACCTCGCGATCTACTCGGCGCCCGGCCGCGAAGGCGAGCACGCGATGAACACGAGCTACCTGCCGGAGCCGCCGCCCGCGTTCGTGATGGCGCCGCGGGTCGCCCCGACCATCACGCCCGCGCCGGAGGTCGCACCACTGCCCGCGGATCCTGGAGCCGCCGCGACGAGCGACTGCGGCGCCAATCCGCGTGAGACGGCGCGCGAGGCCTACGCGACGGGGCGCGACGCAGCCGAGCGCGGCGAGCTCGAGGCGGCCTCGACCGCGTTCGATCGTGCGTACGAGTGCGTGCCCGACGGGACGATCTTGTTCAACTCCGCGGCGGTGTACGCGCGGCGTGGCGACGCGGACGCCGCGATCGAGCGTTACGAGCGTGTGCTGAGCGCGCACGGCGAAGGGCTCTCCCGCGTGCTGCGACGCCAGGTCGACGACGCGCTGCAGGCGCTGCGTCGTCCGGTGCGCATCGTGGTCGACAGGCCTTCGGGCTACGTCGTCACGGTCGGCGGCGTGGTGCTCGATGGCGGCGAGGGCCGCGTGGTGCCCGGGACGTACGAGGTCGCGTGGCGACGTCGCGACACGGACGAGCGCACCGTGAAGCAGGTCGTGGTGCGACCGGGCGAGCGCGCGAACGTCTCGTTTCCGGAGGCGCCACGATGATCGGGCGCCACCTCGGTCGCTACGAGCTGCTCGGCAAGCTCGGCGGCGGAGGCATGGGCGAGGTCTTCCTCGCGCAGCGCGGAGGCGCGCGCGGCGTCGGCAAACCGGTGGTCGTGAAGGTGGTGCATCGACGGCACGCGCGGAGCGCGGAGCTGCGCGCGATGTTCCTGGACGAGGCGCGGCTCGCGGCGGCGATCCGACACCCGAACGTCGCGGCGGTGGAGGACCTCGGCGAAGAGGGCGACGAGCTCTACATGGTGATCGAGCACGTGCCGGGCGCGTCGTTCGCGCAGGTGCTCACGAAGCTCACGACGATGGGGCGGCGGCTGCTCCCCGCGATGTCGGTCGCGATCGTGGCCGACGCGGCGGCGGGCCTGCACGCGGCGCACGAGGCGCGCGACGAGCACGGTCGCGCGCTGAACATCGTCCATCGCGACGTGAGCCCACAGAACGTGCTCCTCGGCACGCAGGGCCAGGTGAAGGTGATCGACTTCGGCGTCGCGAAGGCGTCGCAGCGATTGCAGAAGACGACGGGCAAGGAGCTCAAGGGCAAGCTGCGCTACATGGCGCCCGAGCAGCTGGACGGAAACGTCGATCGGCGCACGGACGTGTTCGCGCTCGGCGTCGTGCTCTGGGAGGCGCTCACCGGACGGCGGCTCTTCGACGATCCCGATGACGCGACCGTGATCCGACGCATCCTCGCGGGCGACGTGCCGCGCCCGAGCACCTTCGCGGACGTACCCGTCGCGCTCGAGGCGTGTGTGATGCGCGCGCTCTCGCGCCGCGCGGACGATCGTTTCCCGAGCGCGGAGGCCTTCGCGGAGGCGCTGCACGCGGCGGTGCCGACGCACGAGGCGGACGCGTTCGCGCGCGCGGCGGTGCTGCTCGGGCTGCTCGGACCCGAGATCGACGATCGCTCGCAGCGTGTGGGGCTCCCGCTGGTCTCCGCGCTCGACACGCAAGAGCTCGCGACCGCGCCGCTCCAAGCCGTGCAGCGTTGGACGGAGCCGTTGAAGGTGCCTCCGAAGCCGCAGACGAAGGGCGTGGTGCCCGACACCGTGCCGCGGGTCGCGCTCGCGACGGCGGAGCACCCCGAGCGCGTGCCCCCGCCGCCCGCGGGAGGTCGTTGGATCATCGCGCTCGCGCTCGCGCTCGGTGGTTTCGCGGCGGGGCTCGGGGTGGTGATCGTGCTGATCCCGCAGGGCGGCGAGGACGACGCGCGGTCCGCTCCGAGCGTGGTCGTTCCCAGCGGGGTGGCACCGAGCGTGGTGGCACCGAGCGGGGTGGGTCCGAGCGTGGTGGTCCCGAGCGTGGTGGTCCCGAGCGGGGTCGTGCCGACGGAAGGCGCGTTCGCGCCGCCCTCCGTGCCGGGCGTGTCGGAGCCGACGACGGTCGTGGACGCCGGCCTCACGAACGCGCCGAGCGGTGCGACGCCGGAGCGGCGCTCACCGAGCTCCACCCCCAGCTCGCCGAGGCCCAGCACGTCGAGGCCCAGCACGTCGAGCCCCGGCACGTCGAGCCCCGGCACGTCGCCCGGCACCAGCTCCTCGAGCATGACGACTCCTGCCTCGGACCTGGCGTCACCCGCGCGCGGCACCAAGCGCGGGCCGACGCGGTTTCCCCTTGCGAACGTGGACGACCCGTTCGCGGACGATCTGTGATGAACGCAGTTGCTCGCGCGTCGAGGCGCGTCTTCTCTTTGCACGCGACCTTCGTCTGCGTCGTGCTCACGGCGTGCGGTGCCGCAGCGTCCGACGAGTCGACGGGAGACGACGAGAGCTCGAACGGCGGTGACGTCGCGCGAGCCGACGGCCGCCTCGTCGTCGGACCGGACGAGGTCGACCCGCAGGTCTGCGCGAGCGACGCGGACTGCATGGTGGGCACACCGCGGAACTGCTGCGCGTCGTTCTGTCCGAGCGACACGCAGGCGTGGAGTCGAGCGGCGTGGGCCGAGTACCAAGACGAGTGCGCGATCGTGGAGTGCGCGGTCGTCGAGGACGCGGCGTGTCTGCCGGAGACGCCGCCGCGCGTGGAGGCGCGCTGCGTGGACGCGCGCTGCGTGCTCGTGGTCGGCGCGGAGTGAGAGCTCAGCGCTCCGCATGTTGCTCGACGCGACGCCCGAAGCGCTCCGCGAGGTCGCGTGCGGTCGGCCTCCGCGCGCTCTCCCGATCGAGACAGCGGATCACCATCGCCGCGAGCTCCGGATCCACGTCGGCTCGGAGCGACGAGAGCGGCTCGGGGGGCGGCAGGTCGCGTCCCTCGAGCAACGCCAGCGCGAGCGACTCGTCGAACGGTCGGCGACCCGTGAGCAGCTCGTAGGCGATCATCCCGAACGCGAACACGTCGCCCGCGGTCGCGACCTCTCCCGACAGACTCTCCGGCGCCATGTAGAGCGGCGTGCCCGCGACGTCGCCCGTCTGCGTGAGCTGCAAGCTGCGACGCAGCCCGACCGCGCTGCGCGGCGAAGCGCCGGAATCGTCGCGAGCGCTCGACACGCGGGGCTCGAGCTCGGCCCGAACGAGCGGGACGGTGTGGGCCGCGGTCACGGTGTCGGTGTCCTCCTTCGACGCGGAAACGTTCGGCGGCGCGGAGACCCGTGTGGTTCCGGATCCGGAGCCCCCGTCCGCGGTCGACCCCACCGACCGAACCACGTCCGCTTCCGACTCGAGCCGCGACACGCCGAAGTCCGCGATGCGCGCGACGGGGGCGAGCAGCTCGCCGGTCAGCAGCACGTTCGCCGGCTTCAGATCCCGATGCACGATCCCCGCGGCATGGAGCGCGGCGAGGCCATCGGCGATCTGCGCGAGGATGGGCGCGGCCCACTCGCGATCTCCGAAGTGCGCGCGTTGGTCACGCAGCGTGGTGCCGCGGACGAGCTCCATCACCACGAAGAGGAAGCCGTGGCTCGACACGTCGACGTCCACCACGCCCACCACGTGCGGGTTTCGGATCGACGCCGCGATGCGCGCCTCGCGCGCCAGACGCGCGAGCGCCGTCGCGTCGAGATCGTGGGTGAGCTTGAGCGCGAGGCGTCGGCCGTCGCCGAGACGTTCGACCTCGTAGACCGCGCCCATCGCGCCTTTGCCGAGGGGACCGACCACGCGGTAGCGGTCCTGCACGACGTCGCCGATCTCGAGGCGCGGAGCGGGAGAGGCTTCGGCGCGGCTCAGCGCGAGCGCGGCCACGATCTGGTTCGAACGCTCGCCGATCTGGTGTCGCAGCTCCGTGTTCAGCGCCTCGATCTCGCGCGCATGACGCTCGAGCTCGTCGACGCGACCTGCGAGCTCCGCGTTGAGGCGGTCGCCCTCCGCCAGGCTGTGGATGTGACGGCGCGAGAGGATTAGCGCCATGAAGGTCGCGAAGAGCGCGAGTCCGATGACGGTCGGGCGCGCGCCTTGGGCGAGATCGGGACCACGCGCCCAGTAGAGGAAGTCGAGCCACGCCGTCCCGGCGAGGCAGATCCACGCGACGAGCAAGAGCCCCGGCGCGAGTCGGTCGTCGCTGCGCGCGACGAGGCGCGCACACGTCACGAGCTGGTAGAGCGCGATCAGGCCCACGAGGGCGACGACGACCGGGCCCGCGACGTCGGTGCAGAGGAACGGATCGGAGGCCGCGAGGCTGATCGCGATCGCGATGCCGCACGCGAAGACCCAAGCGCGCGAGGCGGGACGCAGCCCGAAGTACACGTGCGTGAAGAAGACGGAGACGGTCGCGGCCACGAGCAGCGCCACCGCGAGCACGGGAACCTCGGCGACCCCGAGGCGCATCCAGCCGACGACGTAGAGCGGATAGACCGCCGCGGTGAGCACCTGGATCGCGAAGAGCAGGTACGCGACGCGCTTGCGATCCAAGAGGAACACGCCGAGGCAGACGAGCCCGATCTGGACCAACGCGGCGAAGCACACCGCCGCGGCCGCCTCGTTCACCCACGCGGCGCGTCGCACGCGCGGGTCGATCGCGCCGCGCCGCACCAGCGAGGGCGTGACGGTCCACCAGCTCGCCTGCGTCCAGCCGTTCTCGACCTCCACGCGCACGTGCGCGCGGCCGTCGCGCGTGGCTTCCTCGGGGAGCACGAAGCGCTGCGCACCCACCGCCCGCATTCCTTCGACGACGTCGTGGCGCGGCAGCGCGTCGAGCCCGTCGACGAGCACACGCGCGGGCGCGGGAGGCGAGGGGAGCACCAGCTCGAGCGGATGGGTCGGCACGTCGATCGTGGTCGAGAGCGCGTAGCGGGGCGCGCTCTGCGGGACGTCGAGGCGTGCGGGCAGCTCCACGGTGCGCGGCGGCTGCCCCTCGACCTCGAGCTCCCACGTCGTCAGCTCGCGCAGGTCGCCCGCACCGCAGCCCATCGCGGCGAGGACCCAGACCCCCCATGCCCAGCCCCGCACGTGGAAGAGCGTAACGGGTCCGCGAACGCCCGCACGTCCCGCGAACGCCGGACGGCGGTTCGTGTCGGCGACCTTCGGTCCACTGCGGTTTGCGCGTGCTCTTCGGTCCGAAGCTTCTCCGCGTGAAGCTCGGTCTCCGCGTGAAGCTCGCTGCGCAAGCCGCAGTGCGAAGCTCCGCGTGAAGCTCGCTGCGCAGGCCGCATTGCGAAGCTCGGTCTCCGCGTGAAGCTCTCGCGTGCCGATCAGGTCGTCGGCTCGATGCGCGAGTACGTCGCGTGCTGTCCCGTGAGCCACAAGACCGCGACGTGGCGCTCGAGGGCGATCGACTGGAAGAGCCCCGTGTCTTTCGCACGCGCGATCGGCTCGCCTCCCACCGCGACGTCACCTTCGGCGAGCGCGATGCCCGTGAGGTCCATGCCACCGAAGAAGTTCTCCGCAGCGAACGCGCGCATGTCGACCGGACGGCCCGGGCTCACGCGCGCTTCGACGGCACGCCAATGCAGCCCGAGCAGACGCCGGTACATCCAGTCGAGCTCGTCGTCGGAACGCAGCCGCGGCTGCGCGAGCGCGGGCACGATCACGGGGCGAAGCGCGCCGCCCTCGAAGCGCAGGAGCCCCACCGCGCGTGCGTGATCGTAGGGGTGCTCGGACACGTCGGGCGGCGCCAGCTCGCGCGCACCGAGCGCCCAGAGCAACACCGCCGCGCCTTCGCCGCGCCACACGCCTTCGATGCGCGCGCGCCGATCGAGGCGCCCGATCGGCGTGTCGAGCAGCGCGCGCTCCGCCGGCTCGAGCTCGTCGTCGAGCGTGTGTGCCCATTGCGCGAGCTCGCGACGCATCGCGTCCGCTTCGTCCGCGTTGCGCGTGCCCGCGTCGTCCTCGAGGAGCGCGCGACACGAGACCGCGAGGAGCACCAGCGCGCGGCGTGCGACGCGCTCCGCGCTCGGAGGATCCGTCTGCCCGTAGAGCGGTCGTCCGTCGCCGTCGTAGAGCTCGCCCGGCGGCAACATCGACCAACCGCGCCCACGGCGTACCATCGCGCTCACGAGCTCTCCGACGTGCGCGCCTGCGGCGTCGCCTTCTCCGATCACGCCGAAGACTTGGCGCACCGTGGCGAGCTCTTCGAGCAACACTGCGCTCGCGCCGGCGCGCTCGGAGTAGCCGAGCAGACCGTCGCGATGCGACGCGACCTGCTCCTCGGGCAGCGGCGTGACCCGCGCGTGTGTCCCATCGCTCCAGCGCAACGTGATGCCGCGTCCTTCGAACGCCGCGGTGGCCCCGCTCGCGAACGCGACGAGCGCCTCGGGCGTGAACGCGATCGGCTCACGGAGGTAGACGGTGGCTTGGACGGTCATGTCGGTCCTCGTGCCGGCGATGGGCGAAGGCTGCCAGCGCCGCGAGTGGACACGTGTGCGCGCGCTCGGGCAAGCGACGGCCACGTCGGTGCCTCGATGGCGAGTTGGGCCGTCGAGCGGGGCCCCTCCACCCCAGCGCCGAGGCCATCCGTACCCACGAACCCCCATCGCGTCCCGCCGTCAGCGGAATCCTCCGCGAATCCATGGCGGATTCTCACGCGATGTGGCTTCGAGCCCCCGAGGCACGGATCACGCACTAGGCCTCCCGCCCCCGGTCTTTCGGCTCCGGGTGTCGCGCCGATCGGGACGGTGTGACCTCGGGGCCTGCCGGCACGGCATACGAGGCCTCCATGACCCACCGCACTCCGTGGCTCCTCTTGTTCAGCCTCGCGCTCGGCTGCGAAGGGACGATCGGGGACTCCGCGTCTCGCGATCGCGACCCGACGCCCGAGATCCCGAACGACGACGACGGCGACGGCATCGCGGACGTCACGATCGCCGCGCCCGCCACGCTCCGGCGTCTCACGCAGAGTCAGTACCGCAACTCGGTGCGCGCGCTGACCGGAATCGAGGTCCCCGAAGCGACCGCGCTCGAGCCCGACACCGCGAGCAACGGCTTCGTCTCGGTCGGCAACGCGCGCACGACCATCAGCGCGCGCGGCGTCGAACAATACGAAGAAGCCGCCTACGTCGTAGCGGCCGCGATGGCGGCGACCGATCCCGGCGATCGCATCGGCTGCGAGGTCGGGAGCGCGGGGTGTCTCGAGAGCTTCGTGCGGAGCTTCGGGCGACGCGCCTTTCGGCGTCCGTTGACGGAGGCCGAGGTCACGCGGTGGCGCGCGGTCGGCGAGGACGCGGCGAGCACGCTCGGGACGGCTTCCGCGGGCATCGAGTTCGTGGTCGCGGGCATGCTTCAATCGCCTCACTTCCTCTTCCGCGCCGAGCTCGGCTCCGGCGATTCCGTCGACAGCGACACCGTCGCGGAGGGCGCGCGTCAGTTCGACGATTGGGAGATGGCCTCCCGCATCGCCTTCACGGTCTGCGACGAGACCCCGGACGACGCGCTCCTCGACGCGGCCGCGGCGGGCGAGCTCACGAACGAGCGCACGTTGCGCGGGCACGTCGAGCGGGTGGTCGCGTCGGACTGCGCGCGCCGCTCGGTCCGCACGCTCTTCGACGAGGTCTTCGGCCTCGCGGAGCTCGCGCACGTCACCAAGGATCCGGAGACCTATCCGCTCGCGAGCTCCGCGCTCGGGCCCGCGCTGCGCGACAGCCTGCTCGACACCGTGGAGCGTTGGGCCTTCGACGAAGAGCGTCCGTACGACGAGTTCTTCACCGCGCGGCAGGCCGTGCTCAACTCGCAGGTCGCCTCGGTCTTCGCGACCGATCCGGGCTACGCGGACGTGGGCGCCGAAGGCGAGCTCGTGGAGACCGCCACGGCGCGCGCGGGCCTGCTCACGCACCCGGCGACCCTCGCGCGCCACAGCCACGCGGAGGCCAGCTCGCCGACCTTGCGCGGCAAGTTCGTGCGCACCTCGTTGCTCTGCCAGAGCGTGCCCGCGCCGCCCGACGACGTGGGCGAGCTGCCGGAGCCGAACGCGGACGCGCCGACGATGCGCGAGCGGCTCGAGTCGCACCGCACGAACCCCGCCTGCGCGAGCTGCCATGCCTTCCTCGATCCGATCGGCCTCGCGCTCGAGCAGTTCGACGGAGTCGGGGTGTTCCGCGAGACCGAGAACGGCGCGCGCATCGATCCGACGGGAGAGCTCGACGGCGTGCTCTATGACGACGCGGCCGGGCTCGGCCAGGCGGTCGCGGATCATCCGGATTTGATGTCGTGCCTCGTGCGAAACCTCTACCGGACCGCGACGGGGCGCATCGAGACGCTCGGCGAAGAGCGCACCATCGCGCTGCTCACGCGCGATCTCGAGCGCGATCGATTGCTGCGCACGCTGCTGGTGGAGCTGCTGATGAGCGAAGGCTTCCGCGTCGCGGAGGCGCCGACCGCCGAAGAACCGACCGCCGAAGAGGGAGGTGAGTGATGCGTACGTCCTTCTCGCGTCGGATGTTCCTGCGGGGTGCGATGGCCGGCTCCGCGGTCACGCTCGCGCTCCCGACCTTCGATCTCCTGCTGAACGAGAACGGCGACGCTTTCGCGCAAGACGGCGCGCCGCTGCCGAAACGTTTCGGCATCTTCTACTGGGGCAACGGCGTGCGGCCCGCGCAATGGAACCCGCCGTCGACGGGGGTCGGCTACACGCTCTCGCCCGCGCTGCAGCCGCTCGCACCCGTGCGGCGCTGGGTCTCCTGCGTGAGCGGCATGAACATACGCACCGGCAACGAGCGCGGACACCACGCGGGCACGGTGGGGATCCTCTCGGGCGCGCCGATGATCCCGCAGGATCCGCGCGGCGCTCCCTACGCGTCGACCTTCTCCGCGCCGAGCCTCGATCAGGTGATCGCCGACCGCATCGCGATGGGCACGCCGTTCCGCAGCTTGGAGATCGGCATCAGCGAGAGCGTGGTGCGCGGCGAAGGCAGCACGCTCGGCTACCTCTCGCACAACGGCCCGGACGACTTCAATCCGCCCGAGTACTCCCCGCGCGCGCTCTTCGATCGGGTGTTCGGCGCGAGCTTCGTGGCGCCCGACACCGATCCGGTGATCGATCCGCGGCTTCGTCTGCGGCGCAGCGTGCTCGACGCGATCACGGAGGACGCGGCGGATCTGCGGCGTCGCCTCGGCGCGGGCGACCGGCGGCGACTCGATCAGCACCTCACGGGCATTCGCGCGCTCGAAGAGCGTATCGCGGCGCTCGAGTCGATGCCCGAGCGGCCCTCGCTCGCGTCGTGCGCGCGTCCGACCTCGCCGGCGGACAGCTACGGGCGCGACGAGCTCGTGCTGCGCAACCAGGTGATGAGCGAGATCCTCGCGATGGCGATGGCGTGCGATCAAACGCGGGTCTTCAGCAACATGTTCAGCGGCTCCGTGAGCGGCACGCGTTACCCGGACACCTCGGGTGGGCACCACGGTCTCACCCACGACGAGCCGGGCGATCAGCCGATGGTGCAGGCGATCACGGTCTTCATCATGGAGTGCTTCGCGGATCTCCTGCAGGCGCTCGCCGCGGTGCCGGAGGGCGACGGCGTGCTCCTCGATCGCTGCGTGATCCTCGCGAGCTCCGACACCAGCGACGCGCGCGCGCACACCATCAACGACTACCCCGTGCTGGTCGCGGGCGGCGGCGGCGGCGCGCTGCGGACGGATGTGCATTACCGCTCGCCTTCCGGCGAGAACACGTCGAAGATCCTGCTCTCGTGCATTCGAGCGATGGGCATCGAGATGGGCTCCTTCGGGCGCGGCGGCGGCGAGGTCTCCGAGGCGTGCACGGAGATCTTGGTTTGAACGAAGCCGTGGTCGCGCAGAATTGTCGAAAGATTGCGGGGGCGCCTTCGCGCGACTCGTCGGCTTCGACTTCGCCGACGACTCGGAGTGCGACGCTCGAGCACCACGCCTTCAGGACGCGCGCGCCTAGCAGTCCGTTGAAGAACTCTTCGAGTCCTTCAACGGACAGCCTCTTCTTTCTGGGGTCTTTCAAAAAG
>ERZ761602.2058-NODE-2058-length-33404-cov-5.218597_pt1 | contig 33404 bp, 20 predicted proteins | sample MGYA00512165_ERZ761602 | MGnify/ENA primary metagenome ERZ761602 (study PRJEB28899, sample SAMN02445085) | bioreactor sludge metagenome | biome: EBPR sludge; isolation source: Thorneside wastewater treatment plant | place: Australia: Brisbane, Thorneside...
GGCCTCGGCGTAGCGCTTGCCGAAGGCGTAGTAGGCACCGGCCTCGCCGCCGGTTCCGCCACGCCGATCACCACGCTGCCGACCTATTTCAACAACAGCCCGACCGAGGGCCGCTCGTTCATCCGGCTGGGGCAGGGCAGTGACGTGCCCTATTACTCCACGCCGGTCGTGACCTCGCTCACCGACCCGCTCGCCGCGGTGAACAACAACATCCGCTATGTGTCGACCTCGGCGGTGAACTCCTACGGCGCCGCCCAGCCGCTCTTCGCCACATACGCCGCGCTCTCCGACAAATCGCTCTACGACTGGGAAAGCGTGAACCTGATGGCGGCGAACAAGCAGTGGGACGACGTCAACACCTACCTCGCCCAGATCGACCAGATCTTCGTCAGCAACGGCAGGCACACGCTGGCCGCGCAGGTCGCCTACATGCGCGAGGACGCGAAGCAGATCCAGGACCTCCCGCTCGGGCCCGCGAGCGTCAACGGCGTCATCGGCGAGATCTACGCCGACCCGAATACGCGCAATCTCGACGGCACGCCCAACCCGTACTTCGGGCGGCCCTATCTGCGCAGCAAGGAACCGTACCTCCGCGAACGGCCCGTGCTCTGGGAGACGACGCGCGCGCAGCTCGCCTACCGGCTCGACTTCTCGCAGGACCGCGGCTGGACCCGGTGGCTGGGCACGCAGCAGTTCCTCGGCTACTACGAGTACAAGGACCAGCAGGACGCGCACTACGCCTGGCGGCGCACGCCCAAGTCCGGCAACCATGCCTGGCTGCAGGCGCAGTTCAACGCCGGCATCCCCCTCGCCAACCGTACCACGGGCGGGAACAGCTATCCGGCGAGCAACAATCACATGCGGATCTACGAGCAGTACTACGTGGGCAACACCTCGGGCGGAGGCGTGCAGTACGCGCCCTCGCGGTTCCCGGAAGGCGCCACGATCCCGTTCCACTGGGGCAACACCGGCGGCTTCCGCGCCGATCCCGTCGTGGTCGGCTACACGCCCGCGCCGGACGGCTCGGGCGGCGGACGCCAGACCGTCGTCAAGACCCAGGGCGGCGTGGTGCAAAGCACGTTCCTCGGCGGCCGGATCGTCACCACGTTTGGCCAGCGCAAGGACAAGGTGAGCGACCGCAACAAGGTCTTCGCCGTGCTCACGCCCGACCTGCTCGGCATCGATTACGCGGCTTCCGACCGCTACACCGATGGCTCCACCTGGCGGCTCGCCGAGGGTGAGACGAAGACGACCTCGTTCGTCGTCCGTCCGTTCCGCTACCTGCCGATCCTCAAGCGGCGGGCGGCGGCCGGCGGCACGATGGCGCGCTTTCTCGCCGAGACGCTGGGCAGCTTCAGCCCCTTCTACAACAAGTCCGACAGCTTCATCCCGCAGGGCCCGGCGGTTGACCTCTTCCTCAAGCCGCTGCCCAACCAGACCGGCACGAGCAAGGACTACGGTTTCTGGCTCTCGCTCTTCGACGGCAAGGTCAGCCTGCGTTACACCCATTTCCGCACCGACCAGGTCAACCTGCGCAACGGCGACATCAGCACGATCGCGCAGCGCGTGCTGCGCGCCGACGGACTCAATGCCGCCGACCGCTGGGCGCTGCAGGACCGCGCCACCGACTGGGTGCGACAGCTCAATCCCGCGTTCACCGATGCGCAGGTGAAGGCCGAGGTCGCGAAGACGATGGGCCTGAGCCAGGACCAGATCGACGGCCTCGAGAGCGCCATCACCAACGGCCGCCTCGCCGCGATCCAGGACTACGTTTCGAAGGGCGATGAGCTCGAGATCAACGTAAACCTGACCCGGGCCTGGACGATCAGCGGCTCGGCCACCAAGACGGTCGCGATCAACCAGAACGCCGGTTCCACCATCGAGGAGTGGATCGCGCAGCGCCTGCCCGTCTGGGAATCCGTCGAGGATCCGCGCTTCCCCGATCCAGCCCGGCCGGGCCGGAACCTGCGGTGGCGCTACATCGCCGGCGCGGCGTACACGGCCTTCGGATACGACGGCACCAATTCCGCCGCGACGAACTACACCACCTTCGTCGAGGGGCCGCTCGCCGTCTACCGCCAGCTCGAAGGCCGGCCGCGCCCCCAGATGTCGAAGTACAACTTCCGCTTCAGCACGCGCTACCAGCTCGCCGGGATGTCGGAAAACGCGATCCTGAAGAACACGACGGTCGGCGGCGCCATGCGCTGGATCGACAAGAAGGCCATTGGCTTCCTCGGCGTGCAGTCGCTGCCGGCCACGATCACCGCGCTCGATCCCAACCGGCCGGTGTATTCGCCGGCCGAGACGCAGGTCGACCTGTTCGTCGCGTACCGCACGCGGCTGTTCAACGACAAGGTCCGGGCCAACTTCCAGCTCAACGTGAGAAACGTCGGCGAGAAGGGCGGGGGATTGCTGCCGACCGCGGTCTTCCCCGACGGCACGCCGCTCGCGTACCGGATCATCGACCCGCGACAGTTCATCCTCTCCGCGTCGTTCGACTTGTAGCGGAACCGGGCCGCCGGCGGGTCGCCCGCTCCGAATGGCTGCAGGTGGAGCCGCCTGTCCCCTGGCGGCTGACGTCCCACCGATCTGACGGCAACGTCTCGAGGTCGAGCTGCTCCGCCCGGACGAGCCGGCGGCTGGTTCCGCGCCCTTGCCTCCGCGCCGGCCTCCGCCTTCCCTCGCGCACGCCCCTCCTTGCATGAACGCCCTGCTCCCCGCGCCCGCCCTCCAGGCGGGGTCGAACTAGCTGGCCGGCATCCGCCGCCGGGACCATGAGCCGACACGGCCCATCCGCCTTGCCCGCCGGGACGTCCCCGCCCGTCCGGGCACCCGGGTCGGGCGCCGTCTTCGGGCTGATGCTCGGCGTGACCTTGCTGGCGTATTTCCCCAGCCTGCACGGGACCCTGCTGTGGGACGACGCAGGCCACCTCACCGCACCCGAATTGCAGTCGTGGTCGGGTCTTTTGCGGATCTGGGTCGAACCTGGCGCCACGCAGCAGTACTACCCGCTCCTACACTCAGCCTTCTGGCTCGAGCACCACCTCTGGGGCGAGGCGCCGCTCGGTTACCGGCTCGCGAACGTCCAGTGGCACGCCGCGTCGGCCACGCTCCTCGTGGCCCTCCTGCACCGGCTGGCGGTACCGGGCGCGCTGCTCGCCGGACTGCTGTTCGCGCTCCATCCGGTCGGCGTCGAGTCGGTCGCGTGGATCTCCGAGCAGAAGAACACGCTTTCGCTGCTGTGCTACCTCGCGGCCGCGCGCGCATGGCTGCGGTTCGAAGCGGATCGCGCGCCGCGACGCTACGGCGTCGCGACCGCCTGGTTCCTCGCGGCCCTCGCCACGAAGACGGTCACCGCCACGCTGCCCGCCGCCCTGCTCGTCGTCGCCTGGTGGCGTCGCGGCCGGCTGTCGTGGCGCGGCGACGTGGCACCGCTGTTGCCGTGGCTCGCCGCCGGCGTCGCGGCCGGGCTTTATACCGCATGGTTCGAGCGCACGGGCATCGGCGCGCAGGGCGACGCCTTCGCGCTCGGCTTCCTCGAACGCGGGCTGCTGGCCGGTCGCGTCGCATGGTTCTATCTCGGCAAACTCGCGTGGCCGGCGGACCTCGCGTTTTTCTACCCGCGCTGGACGATCGATGCCGGTGTCGCCTGGCAGTGGCTCTTCCCGGGGGCGACGCTTGCGTTGCTGGCGGGGTTGTTCGTCCGTGCGCGCCGGGGCCGCGATCGCGGCCTGCTGGCGGCAGCGCTTCTCTTTGGCGGCACCCTGTTCCCCGTGCTGGGGTTCGTGGATGTCTACCCGTTCGTGTTCTCCTATGTCGCGGACCACTTCCAGTACCTCGCGACGCCGGCCGTGTTCGCGCTGGCCGCCGCCGGGTTCAGCCGCGCTGCGCCGGGATGGCGTGCGCGGGCACTGGCCGGCGTCGTCGTGCTGGCACTCGGCACGCTGACCTGGCGGCAGAGCAAGGCCTACGTCGATGTGATCACGCTCTACCAAGCCTCCCTCGGGCGCAGCCCGGACAGCTGGGTCGCGCATCACAACCTCGCCGCCGAACTCGGCACGCGCGGCCGGCCGGCCGACGCGCTGCCGCACGCGCGCCGGGCGCTCGAGCTGAAGCCGGATCATCCGGAGGTGCTGAACAATCTCGCGGACCATCTCGTGCGACTGGGCCGTCCCACCGAGGCGTTGCCGCTGCTCGAGCGCGCACGGGCGCGGCAGCCCCGCTATGCCGCCGCGGCCAACACGCGCGGCGTGGCCCTGGTGAAGCTCGGCCGCCTCGAGGAGGGCGTCCGCTCGTTCCAGGATGCGATCGCCTGGCAGCCGCGGCTCGCGGAGGCGCACTACAATCTGGGACTGGCGGAGTCCGAACGGGGCCGCTTCGAGGCGGCGATCCCCCACTTTGTCCGGGCGATCGAGCTGCGGCCGCAGCATGCCGGCGCCGAGCTGAACGCGGGCGTGGCCCTGGTGCTGACGGGACGGTTGCAGGAGGGCCGGGCGCGGCTCGACCGCGCGGTGGCGCTGGAGCCCGGCTCCGCCGCGGTGCGGCAGACCTACGGGCGGGTCCTGCTGGAGGCCTGCGAGCCCGACGCCGCGCTCACGCACTTCCGCGCCGCGCTCGGGTTGGACGCCGCGCTCCCCGGCGTGCACGCCGACCTCGCGGCGGCGCTGCAGCGGCTCGGCCGGACTGACGAGGCGCGGGCCCACGCGCGCGAGGCGGGGTTGGTGCGCTAGAGCGCAAGCAGTGAAGACGTAGCCGCCAGAGGGGGATCAAGCACGCAGGGACGCGAAGGGACCAGGGACTCGCCAGGAAACCTTCGCGAAACTTCTGATTCCCTTGCGACGTTGCATTTGGGTTCGGGCGGCAGAAACCCCCGGCCTGCGCTATCACTCACTTGGAACTGCCGCAGCTGCCGGCCGTCCAACCGTCAGCGCGCCGGTAGCCAGACGCTCATCTCGGTGTCGCCGCGATTGCCCCATGCGTAGTACGGCACGGCCTTCAGCGTGACCGTGCGGGGCGCGCGCTCGGAGACCGGACGGTACAACCGGGCCGGATCCCACGCCGGCCGCTGCAACGCGAGTCCATCGAACGTGAGCGTCAGCACCGACGCGGAACCGATTCGTTCGCGCGTCACGGTGAAACTTGCTGGCGACGCCAGCGAGACTGCAACATCCTGGAGCCGCACGCCGGCGGGCAGGTCGTTCGATTCGATGCAGTACACGAGCGGGCCGTACTTGAGCGCGACCTGGTCGACCGTCTCCTCGACGAGTGGATTCGCTTCCCAGAAGGCGGGCTTGAAGGGGAGGTCCAACTCCACCACGTCGCCTTTCCGCCACGTGCGCTTCACTTCGGCGTAGGTGCCGGGCTTGACGGCCCCGCCCACCGGCTGGCCGTTGACGCTGAGCGTGACCGCTTCTCGCGTCAGCCAGCCCGGAATACGAAGCTTCACGGTCACCTCCCGTGCCGGCGCGTCTTCGATCACCAGCTTCACCGCGCCCGTCCAGGGATAGTCCGTTTCCTGTCGCAACCTGATCGGCGTGCCGTCGAGCCAGCGCGAGTCGAGGCGGCTCGCGGCATAGAGGTGCACCCAGACCGTGTCCGGCGAGAGCGCGTAGACGTAGTTGTGCGCCTCGGCGAGGGTGCGGACAACGTTGGGTGGACAACAGAAGCTGGCCGGGATGTTCGGCTGGCGCGTGCGCGACCAGCGCAGCGGGACGTCGAAGTCCCGCAGTTTCTTCAGGGCGTTGACGTAGAAATAGTGCGTTCCGTCCAGGCTGATGCCGGGCAGGATGCCATTGTAGAGGGTCTGCTCGAAGTGATCCGCGTAGCCCGCTTCGCCCGTGACCGCGAGCATGCGCCACAGCCACAGGCCGTAGCCGATCGTCGCGCAGGTTTCGTTGTACGCCGTGAGATTCGGCAGCTGGAAGTTGCGGCCGTAAGCCTGGTGGACGGTGCGGATGAACTTGTGCTGACGGTGATCCACGCCGTCGGGCGACGCGCCGTCGTAGATCGCCCCGGTCATGCCCGTGACGTAGACCTTCCGGCCGGCGACATTGCCGGCGATCGCCTCGAGCGGCTGCAGCAGGCTGCGGTCACCATTTTCCGAATACACGTCGGCGACGCCGGCGTAGAGGTAGTTTGCACGCACGGCATGTCCGACCGCCTCGGTCGTCTTCCGGAACGGGACGCGGTCCTGGTTGTGGTCGCTGCCTTCCTCCGGCGGCACGAGGCTGCGGATCTCGATGAGCTGCTGCGCGAGCCTGAGGTAACGCGGCTCGCGGGTGACGCGGTAGAGTTCGACCACGCCCATGTAGTGCGACGGGCAGATCGCGTTGCGGGCGAGCTCGGCGGGCTTCTCCGCACAGAGGCGGTCGAGGTAGTCGGCGGCCTTGATCGCGGGCTCGAGCAGCGTGCGCTTGCCGGTCACGCGAAAGTGCACGCACGCGGTCGTGAGGAGGTGACCCATGTTGTAGGTCTCGAAGTGCTCCCGGTTGGCGAACTCGCGCGTCGCCTCGCCGGCGCGTTGCGGAATGATGGTCTTGGTGTGCAGGTAGCCGTCCTCGCGCTGCGCCTTCGCGATGACAGCGATGATCTCGTCCAGCTGCACCTCGAGTTTCGGATTGCGGGTGATCGCGTACACTTGCACGAGCGCCTCGAGCCATTTCAGATAATCGCCGTCGTTGAACGGCGGACCGGAGAAGCGTCCCGTCTCAAGTCCGGCAGCGATGCGATAGTTCCGCCAGGCCGGGCTGGTCTGCGGATCGCTCATCAACCGCCCGAGGTGCGGGACCATGGTGTCGCGGGCGACGTCGAACCGCTCGCCGAGCAGGCCGCCGAGCCAGCGCACGTCGGCCAGGTCGGGCATGTACATGATCGCGTGCGGGGAGCGGGTCAGGTCGATGAGCGCGCGTTCCCCCGCGTGCAGGTCGGTCAGGACGACGGTGACGAAGAAAGACAGGAAACGGAGGCGTTGGAAAAATGCCGACGGCATGCGGATCCCGGTTCAGGGCGATGCCGGCAGGATGGTCTGTTGCACGGCATGACGCCAGCGCCGAACCAGCACCGCCGCGTCGGCCGCCGGCATTTCCGGGCGATAGACCCGCCCCGGGCGCGCGAGCGCCGCGAGTTCGGCCAGCGAGCGATGCACGCCGAGCCCGAGTAGTCCCGCCATCACGGCACCCCATGCCGAGCATTCGGCGAAGGGCGCGAGCCGCAGCTCGGCCGCGCTGACGTCGGCGGTGAACTGCATGAGGAACGCGTTGCCCGTCGGTCCGCCGTCGGCGTGGATCGCCGCGAGGTCCAGGCCCGCGTCCCGGCGCAGGACGTCGAGGGCGTCGTTGAGTTGGAACGCGATCGACTCCAGCGCGGCGCGCACGAGGTGCCGGCGGTCGCTGTGCGCGGACAGGCCCACGATGGCCGCCCGGGCCGACGGTTGCCAATAGGGCAGGCCGAGGCCGGAGAACGCGGGCACGAGGTAAACGCCGCCGTTGTCCGGGAGTGCGCGGGCCATTGCCTCGACGTCGGCGAGCGACTCGACCAGCCCGAGCTGGTCGCGCAGCCAGGTCAGCGTTGACGCTGCGCTGATGATGATGCCTTCGAATGCGTACGTGGGCACGCCTCCGAGCGTCCACGCGAGCGCCGTCATGACGCCGTGGTGAGACCGTCGGAATTCAGGACCGAGGTTGAGCAGCACCGACGAACCCGTGCCGAACGTGACCTTGGCCGAGCCGGCGGTGAAGCAGCCGTGGGCGAAAAGCGCCGCCTGGGAATCACCCATGACACCGCAGATCGGGACCGGCCGCGCGAGCGCACCGCCGACGTCCGTGGTGCCGAATTGGGCCGTGCTGTCGCGCACTTCGGGCAGGGCCCCGATCGGAACCTGCCAGAGCGCGCAAAGCTCCGGGCTCCAGGCGAGGCGGCGCACATCGTAGAGGAGGGTGCGGCTCGCGTTGGTCGAGTCGCACGCAAACACCGTGCCCCCGGTCAGGCGGTAGATCAGGTAAGCGTCGATCGTGCCGAACAGAACCTGACCGGCGGCGAGCTGGGCCCCGAGCTCGGGACGGTGACGGATCAGCCACTGGAGCTTCGAACCCGAGAAATACGGATCGATGCGCAGCCCGGTCATGGACTCCACCTGCTCGGCGTGCCCGGCCGCGAGGGCCGCGGCGCAGAGCGGTTCGCTGCGGCGGCATTGCCAGACGAGCGCGCGGTGCAGTGGACGCCCGGCGCTGCGTTCGAAGACCACGAAGGTCTCGCGTTGATTCGTCAGGCTCAGGCCGATGATCTCGGTGTCGTCGGCCGCGTGGCGCACCACGAGCGCCCGCACGGTGGCGAGCACGTTTTGCCAGATCTCCTCGGCGTCGTGTTCCACCCATCCGGGCTGCGGGTAGTGTTGGGCGTGGTCGCGCGCCTCCCGGTCGAGCAGCCGGCCGTCGGGGGCGAACAGCATCGCCTTCGTCGCGGACGTACTCTGGTCGACAGCGAGAATGCAGCGCATGGCTCAGCTTGCCAGCAGGGCGAGCGCGGTGGCGGCGAGGCCTTCCATCGAGATGCCGTAGTGGCGGAAGAGATCCGCCTGGGCGCCCGTGACGGTGTCCTCGTCGGGGAAGCCGACCATCTTGAAACGGGGCGCGAGGCCGGCCTGCAGCAGGGTGGACGCCACGGCTTCGCCGACGCCGCCGGTGAGCATGTGTTCCTCGACCGTGATGACGGCGCGGGATTCCCGGCCGGCCGCGAGCACGGTGGCGGTGTCGAGCGGCTTCACGGTATGGAGGCTGACGACGCGGGCGGAGACGCCCTGCTCCGCGAGCAGCGCGGCCGCGAGCTGCGCGTGCACGACGGTCTCGCCGTTGGCGAGGAAGGCTACGTCGCGGCCCTCGCGGAGCGTGACGGCCCGGCCGGCGGTGAACGTCGCGCCGGCCGGCGTGACGTCGAGCATCGCGGCCTTGCCGAACCGCAGGAATACCGGGCGGGTGGCCTGCGCGGCATAGCGGACCGCGGCGCGGGTCTCGGTGTTGTCGGCCGGGACGATGATCGTGAGGTTGTGGATCGCGCGCAGGACGGCGAGATCGTGCAGCGAGTGGTGGGTCGAGCCCAGGGCGCCATAGCTCACGCCGGCGCTGATGCCGACCAGCACGGCGGGCACGTTCGAGTAGCAGACGTCGTTCTTGATCTGCTCGAGCGAGCGCGCGGTGAGGAAGCATGACGGCGAGACGCCGAACGCCTTCTTGCCGCATGCGGCGAGCCCGGCGGTGATGCCGACGAGATTCTGCTCCGCGATGCCGACCTCGATGATCTGCCGCGGGAGCGCCTTGCCGTAAGGCGCGAGCTTGCCGGAGCCGCGCGAGTCGGAGGTCACGGCGACGACGTTGCGGTCGGCCTGCGCGAGCGTCTGCAGCGTCTCGGCGAACGCTTCGAGATTGGCGCGGCCCTGCTTCAAGCCGAGTTGCGCGGCCATCGCCTGGGCGGCGGGCGTGAACATGGAAGGAGCGGGCGCGCTCATGCGTGAACCTCCCGGAGTTTCGCTTCCGCGGCGGTCAGCTCGGTGAGGGCCTGGGCGAGTTCCACCTCGCTGGGCACGCCGTGGTGCCACTTGGCGACGTTCTCCATGAAACTGACGCCCTTGCCCTTCACGGTGTGGGCGAGGACGAAGAGCGGTTTGCCCTTGGGGGGCGGCGTCGTGAGGGCCGCCGTGAGTTGGGCGTAATCGTGGCCGTCGACGGAGCGGACCTCCCAGCCGAACGCGCGCCACTTCTCGTCGAGCGGTTCGTTCGCCATGACCTCGCGGGTGTGGCCGGTGATCTGGAGCGTGTTGTGGTCGAGGAGGCCGACGAGATTGTCCAGTTGGTGGTGCGAGGCCGCCATGGCCGCCTCCCAGTTGGAGCCTTCAGCGAGTTCGCCGTCGCCGAGCAGGGTGAACACGCGGTAGCTGGCGCCGTCCAGCTTGGCGGCGAGCGCCATGCCGAGGCAGATCGGCAGGCCGTGACCGAGGGCGCCGGTGTTCATCTCGACGCCGCGGATCTTCCGGGTCGGGTGGCCGACATACGGCGACTGGTAGTGACATACCGTGTCGAGGTCGGCATCGGGAAAGTACCCGCGGTCGGCGAGCACGGTATAAAGCGCCTCGACGCAGTGACCCTTGCTCTGCACGTAGCGGTCTCGGGTCGGGGCGTCGACCGTCTGGGGTGAGACATTCAGCACGCGGTGATAGAGCACGTTGAGGATGTCGAGGCACGAGAGTCCGCCGCCGGTGTGACCGGCGCCCGCCTCGTGGATCAGGCGGAGCAGTCGCCGGCGGAGAGCTAAGGATTTGAGGGCGAGGTCGCGGTCGGTCATGTCAGTCTTGCGGCGCGGCGTGATGGTAGACTTCCCAGCCAAGATAGCGCTCGAACGCCTCGGCGAGGACGCCGGCGGTGCGCGAGGCGTTCATCACGACGTGGTGCTCGAAGCCTTCGCGGCAGACGTGCTGCATGAGCTGCTGCAGCCGCGGCACGCGGGCGACGGCGCGGTTGCCGAAGGTCTTGAGTTCGTCGTTGGTGAGTTCGCCCTCGCCCACGTAGGTGCGGATCCGCCCGGTCGCATCGTCGGTCGTGATACGGCCATAGGTGAGCGGTGCGGCGGGCGTGCGGCCGTCGAGCGCGCCCCAGGTGTTCTCGACGCCGAGCGTGGAGCCGAGGATGGGCGCGTTGAGGATCTTGATATCGGGGAGAAACGACTTCGCCCAGTTGCCGCAGTGGAAGAGCACGCACTTGTCCTCGGCGGCGCCGTAGTTGTTGTTCCAGTCGACGAGCGCGGACGGCGAGCCTGCCGCGAGCTGCATCGCGTACATCGTGAGCACGCCGGTGACGTCGACCTCACAGGCACTGGGCAGGAAGTTCTCGCTCATCATGCTCATCGAGGTGCAGACATTGCACCCGTGATTGGCCTGCACCGAGGTCCAGCACTGGATGGCGGTGGCGTCGAGGTGGTGGGTGGCGACGAAGTCGTCGAGCACGAGCCCGAGGCGGGCCATCTGCGCGAGCTTGGCGGGCGGGACCGCGGTGGGGTTGGCATAGGCCTTGATCTCGTCGACCTTGGCGACGAGCCGCGCGTCATGGGCGCCAATCTTGGCGGCGGCGCCGAGAATCTCGGACAGGTCGACCGTCGTGACGCTGATGCCGTGGCGCTCGAGGATCTTCTCGGAGTAGCGGACGGTGTTGAACGCGCCGGGTCGGGCGCCGACCGCGCCGATGCGCACGCCGCGCAGGCCGCGGACGACGCGGCACACCGCGACGAACCTCTCGAGGTCGGAGCGGAACGAAGCGTCGAGCGGGTGCACGACGTGCTTCGTCGTCAGGGAGTACGCGATCCCGGCCTGGCGGAGATTGTTGCAGACGGAAATCTTGCCGCAGAACGCGTCGCGGCGGCGGATGACGTCGAGCTTGTCCAACTCGTCGGGATAGCCTTGCACCAGCACGGGCACATTCAGGCCGGCGAGCTTGAGCGTGTCGGCCACGCCTTTCTCGTCGCCGAAGTTCGGCAGGCACACGAGCACGCCGGTGATGCGGTCGCGGTGCTGCCGGAAGAGCGCGGCGCACGCGCGGGCGTCGGCGTGCGTCTCCACCCCGCCGAGCTTGGTGGCGGCCGGATCGAGCATGACGGCATCAACGCCGAGCTCGCCGAAGAGCCGGACGATGTCAGCGCGCGCAGCGGGCACGAGCTGATCGGGGAAGAAGTCGCGGTTGCCAAAAATGACACCGAGAACGGCGCGGGGAGTGGACATGGAAGGGCGGGAGAAGAAGAAAGGAGAGAGGGGGAGACTGACGGAAAGGGAGGAGTTGGTTCGTCGAATCGGTTTATCCGCGGAACGGCGAGAATACCATCAGGCGAGAGGGAATTCCTCCGTCCTTCGGGAGATTTCTGCTGGGAAAGTAAGGTCGAGCGGGGCCGCTGCGGGCGGCGGCCGGAGTGGGAGAGGTGTAGGATCGGAACATCGTCGTCAGCGGGCGCCCTGGCTCCGTTCGGCGGGGTTGGAGGCGGCGTTGCGACGCAGCCGGGACACCGCCGCCGCCTGCGCTGCGGTCAAGGTACCGCGATAAAGGCGGACGTCGGCCAGCTCGCCGGAGAAGGCGTGTTCGCCATCGGCGGCGGCACCCAGGAGGAGCCTGCCGGTGGCGGGACGGTTGCCGGTGCGGTCAATGCCATTGACCGAGGCATCCTCGGGCCGGATCGCGGGCTGCGGCTTTCCGTCGAGGTAGATGCTGAGCCGGCGGTCGGTGGTGTCGCGCACGGCGACGACGTGTACCCACTGGCCCGCCCGCAGCGCGGTGGCAGGAACCACGAGGCGCGCGAGCGTGCCCTCGTCGGCGACGGTGAAGCCGAGGCCGGCGGACGAGAGTGCGACAGACCAGCGCGGATCGTTCTCCGCCGCACCCTGGGCCAGGATCGTCTCCGTCCGGGCCGCGTCGCGTCCGGTACAGCGGACATGCAGGGAGACGGAGAAGGACCCGGCGGCGAGATCGAGTCCGGAACCTGGCTCCCACTCCACGAGGTCGTCGACCCCGTCGAGGCCCAGCGCGAGTCCCCGGTCGCTCGATGTCCAGGCCGTATCCGGATCCGCGTTACGGAGCGCGCCGGCGGTGCCGAGCACGGCCTCGTGGAGCACCGTGCCCTTGCCTTCGGCCAGCGGTAGATGGGCGGCGAGCGGGGGGAGGTTGCCCGGCGCACCCGGGAGAGACGCGGGCACGGCGGCGGGGACCTGTTCGACGAGCCGGGCGCGGGCGGCGAGGCCGGCGACCTGGTTGGCGTTCAAGGCGTGGCGGAAAAAGCGCAGCTCGCTGAGCTCGCCTCCGGTCTCGCCGACGACGAGCGGCAGCGCGTTGGTGAGGCGGCCGGTTTGGTCGGACCCGTCGAGGTCCGGATTGCCCGGCCGGGTGGTCGCCAGGAGGCGACCGTCGGCGTAGAGCCGCAGGCGCCGCTCCTCGCGGTCGCGCACGGCGGCGACGTGGACCCACTCGCCGGTGATGAACGGTGCGGGTGACACGCAGAGCGTTGAGGCGGCGGCGCCATCGTTGATCACCCAGCGCACGCTGTCCGCGGACACGCTGAGTTCGTAACGGCCGCCGGGTGGCTGGCCCTTGGCGAGCCAGAGCTGACCGCCCGGCAACAGCCCGCGCGGCCAGCGGAGCCAGAAGGAGAGAGAAAAACTCTCGTCGGAGAAATCGAAGCCCTCGCGTGAGGGCAGACTGACGCGGACGGGACTGGATCCGGCGGCGGTCACGCGCGGAACGAGGGCCGTGACCGGCGGCACGACGACCGCGCCCTCGGCGTTGGCGGTGAAGGGAGCGGCAAACGCGGGACGGGCGAGTGTCACGACCACGCGGCGGTAGCGCGTCAGCGGCGGCGTGCCGGAGTCGGTGACTTCGACGATGAAATGGACCGTCTGCCCGGGCAGTGCGTCGGCCGGGAGAGTCACGACGGTTTCGCTGCGCCCGGCGTGCGCGATCCCGACCGTGCCGGCCGCGGTGTCGGCATCGTCGTCGCGCCACCAACGATACGCGAGCGCGTGGCCATCGGGATCGCGGGTGCCCTGCGCGCTCAGGGTGAGGCCGGCGCCGGGGAGGGCGGAAAGATCCTGTGGGTGCGCGAGCGCGACCTCGGGCGGGTGGTTGGCGGCGGCATAGGGCAGCACGCACCACGCGGCGCGCGCGGCGAAATCGTTCTGGAGGGCGGCGCTCCAGCGCGACATAGGCTCGAAGTAGCGGGCCCGTTGTTCCGACGTGGACGTCGAGCCGGGGCGCAGGCTGGTGCGGCCCCAGCCGTTGTTGCCGAACCAGCGGCCGGGCGGATGGACGTAGTCCGGCACCGGCACGGGATCGAGCCAGGTGTTGTCGCGCACCCGCACGTAGCGGCCGCCCCAGCCGCCCCAGTCGGGCGACTCCAGGCTGCGCAGCCCGGTGGGGATGGTGTGGAGGAAGGCGGGAGAATCGCCCTCGGAGCGGAAGTCGCCGTTGGCGTGCGCGTGGTAGAGCGCGGTGAGTGGCCCGCGGTCGCGCAGGATATGGCTGCGCATCCAAGCGCCCTCGAAATAGCGGTGCAGTTCGGGCGGCTGGGCTTGCTTCCAACGGTAGGCGATCGCCTCGAACTGGTCGGAGATGATCGTGAGCAGGCCATGTCGGCTCCAGACCGGCCGGATGTAGCGCTGGAAGGTGTCGTCCTGTTCCCAGATGAGGAAGAGGCGGGCCTTTGCCGCGACCTCTGCCATGCGCTCCGGGTGTTCCTCCTCGATGGTCTTGAGGGCGCGCGCGATCGTGTTCACGCCGCCCCAGGCCTGCAGCCAGACGGGGCGCGGGTCCGATGCGTCGAGCAGGGCCTTGACGATGAGCGTCGATCCCGGCGAGGGCGCGGCCATGTCGCCCTCGGCCGCAGCGTTGCCCATGACGGTGCGGGCGCGCAGGTAGTCGGGAGTTGGATACGCCGGGTCGTGCCGGACGAGGTTCGGATGGACCTGAGCGTAGGCTTCGAGGTACTGATCGATCCAGTGGTCGCCCGGCCATTTGTGGCCCTGCCAGCGGTACTGGGAGCTGGTCGTGATGATGCCCTCGACGTCCCACTCGTTGGTGTAGAGGAGAAACCGGACGACCGAACACTGGTCGTCGATCTCGGCGTCGGTCGTGACGACGACGCGTGGTCGCTCCGCGGCCGGCAGGACGAGCGCAACCGCGCCCGCGAGGAACGCGAGGCGGAAGGCGGAACGCAGGCGGTGCGGGGCCGGCATGGGAGACTCAGGGACGGGCGCCGAGCCGGCTGCGCCAGGCGGCGTAGTCGCGGGCGAGCAGTTCGGCCGGGGCGGTGGTGTGGTAACCGTAGCCGCTGCGGCGCTCATAACTGACCTGGGCGAAGTCGTAGAGCGGCTTGGAATCGCGATCCATGTAGAGCGGACGGTGCGTCCCGAGTTCGTAGAAGCGGGCCCAGAGCGGCGGTGCCGCCGGGTCTGCGACGAGCGCGGCGTCGGGCTTGCCGCCGGGTTTCGGGATCGAGGCGACGCGGAAGCCGCGGATCGGCACGGCGCGGAACCAGGCGACGGCGCCCTCGATGGCGGCGACGATTTCGGGCGACGGCCGTTCGACCGCCATCAGGAAACGCACGATGCCCACGCTCTCGGCCCCGGAAATCGACGGCGGTTCGTAGGCGCGGGCCCACGCCGGCGCGAGCGTGTGTTCGTCGTGCTGCGCGCACCAGGCGGTGAGCTTGCCATCCTGCTTCACCTGCGTGCGCAGGATGCAGTCGAGGCCGCGGGCGACGGCGTCGGCCGCGCGGGTGCGGCGAGGAGCGTCAAGGATGTCGAACGGCTCCCGGGCCGCGGCGATCTCGCGGAAGAGTTCGAGCACGTTGACCATCGCGCCGTCGTTGAAGGTGATGTGGGTGTAATAGCCCTTCCGCAGCGGGTAGAATTGGGGAAACCCGCCGTTGGGATATTGGCTGGCGAGAAGGTAATCGATGCCGCGTTCGACGGCGGCGCGGTAGCGTGGCTCGCGCGTCGCGCGGGCGGCGGCGGCGAGGAAACGGAGCGGAAGCGTCGTGGCCTGGTTGTCGATGGTGTTGGCCTTGCCGCCGCGCTGGAGCTCGGCGAGATCCGCGTCGCTGATCGGTGCGAGCAGGTCGGTGTTTTTCGGCCAGCCGCCCTCGGTCGACTGATAACGCAGGACGCTGTCAGCGGCCGCGCGGCCGGCGGCGGACTCGAACCAGGCGGATTTCTGGCGGAGGAGGTTGCGGTTCCAGGGCAGCGCCGCGGTGTCGGCGGCGGCGGCGAGCAGCGGCGACACAAGGCCGAGCAGCAAGAGGCGGGGCGGGAAGTTCATGGTGGCGAGGCGATGGTGGAGGTCAGCGCGCGCCCGCGCCGGCGCGAATCTTTTTCTCCAGGCCGTCGGTGGGGTCGGCGGTGTAGGTGTAGGGCGGGACGAAGGCCTTGCCGTTACCGTAGAAGCCGGCCTGACCGGTGACGCCTTCGTGTTCCTTGATGGCGATGGGACCTTTAACGGCCGTGGGGATGGCCACGTCTTCGATCGACTCGAGCACGCTGTTCCCGTTGCCGCGGGCATAGTTGAACACCGTGGAAGTCTCGGCGCCCAGCTTCTCGGAGGTCCACCACCACGAGGGGCCGACGAAGTCCTTGTAGATGTTCCGCTCCGACCTGACGTTGGCGTCGACGCCCGGACGCACCGCATAGTAGGAGCGCGACTGGACGTCGGTGCCGGCGAGGCAGAGATTGTTGAACGTGTGCACCTGGCCGAAGCGGACGCGGGGCATGCGCTCGTTGACGAACTTGGCGTAGAAATTGTGATGGAGCGTGACCCGCAGGTGCCCGCGGCTCGTCGTGTCGTTGTCGCTGGCGCCGATGTTCACCCCCATGTGATCGTGGCCGAAATAGGTCTGGCGAAAAACATTCCAGGAGAGGGTGACGAAGTCAGAAGTCCCCGAGACCACGAGCAGGTCATGACTGCCGTTGATGAACGAATTGTGGTCCAGCCAGACGTTCTTCACATCGTGCAGGACGGTGTTGGGCTGATTGGGTTTGTTCACCCCCACGAGATGGAGGTTTTTGATGATGACGTTGCGAGAACCGGGGAGGTGCAGCACGCGGCCATCGCTGCGGATCTCCGCGCCCTGCAACCCGACGATGGTCTTGTTCGATCCCACGGTCAGCGTGCCGCGGAGTTTGCCGTCCACGTGGATGACCCTCGGCTCCGTGCCGGCGGCCTGGGCCTGAAGTTCGCTCATGCTCCGCACGACGACGGGTCGGGCGTTGCCGCCGCCGGTGACGCCGTCGCCCTGGGTCACCCAGCCGACAGGCGGCGCGTTCAGGTAACTGAAGTCCACCGGGGCGGCGGGCCCGGCGCCGCGTTCCGGCTCGCCACAATTGCCCGGGGACGGGTTCGCGCCGGTGACCTTCAGGTAGTCGATGTTGGCAAGGCCTCCGTCCGTGATGGCCTGCAAGGCGATGGTGTTTTCCCCGGCGATCAAATCGACGTTCACGGTTGCGGTCTGCCACTGGGCGAAGCTGCCCGTCAGAGGCAGGGGTACGTCGAACTTTCCGTTTGCGCCGCCATTGACCTCGAGCACGCCCGGGCGGGCTTCCTTGCTGCCGTTGGCAAAGCGGATTTCCAGCGTATGCGGACCGCCGGCCGGGGACTTGACGCTCCAGGTGATCCGGGCGGCTTTGTCGTTCGGCGTGTTGATGTAACCGGCGCCGGTATAGCCCGTACCTTTGGCCTCGAACATCACCGGATCGCAGCTGCCCGGCTCCAACTCCTGCAGGGTGAAGCTCGTGATGGCCTTCGAGGCCGCGTGAGCAACGAGAGCGCTGGCGAGCGCGAACGCGATCGCGACGGGCAATCGGGGAAAGAAATCCATCATGGGGTGGAAAAGGTGAAGCGATGAAGATTACGCGGAAAACACCGCGGCAGCGGCGCGTGATCGTCGGCGATCATTTCGGCGCGGGAAAAAGTCGGGCGCGCCACGCGGGATAATCCTGCGCGAGGAGGCTGGCGGCCCACGTGCCATGATAGTCGTAGCCGCTGCGGCGTTCGTAGCCGACCTTGGCGTAGTCGTAGTTGAAGACCGAATCGCGATCGAGGAAGAGCGGACGATGGGTGCCGAGTTCGTAGAAGCGGGCCCAGAGCGGGAGAGCGGCGGGATCGTTGACCAGGCGCCGCTCCGTGCGGCCGTCCGGGTCGAGAATACGGTCGAGTCGGACGCCCTTGATCTGGACGGCCCGCAACCACGCGACGGCCCCTTCGATGGCGGCGACGATCTCCCGGCTCGGCTTCTCGACCGACATCAGGAAGCGCACAATCTCGGCGGTCTCGCCGCCGGAGAGTGAAGGAGGCTCGTAGGCGCGCGCCCAGGCGGGAGCGAGGGTGCGCTCGTCGTGCTGCGCGCACCACGCGGTGAGTTTTCCGTCCTGCTTGATCTGGGTCTTCAGGATGCAATCGATCCCACGCTGGACCGCGGCGGCGGCTTTCGCGCGACGGTCGGCATCCACGAATGCGTAGGGCGATTGGCCCGCGGCGACATCGCGCACGATGATCAGCACGCGGATCATCGCGCCGTCGTTGTAGGTGATGCGGTCGTAATACTCTCCGCGCAGGGGAAAGAACTGCGGCCAGCCGCCGTTGGGATACTGCGCGGCGAAAATGTAGTCCAACCCGCGGAGAAACGATTCGCGGTAGCGCGCGTCGCCGGTTGCCTGCACCACGCGGGCGAGGAATTCCATCGGCAGCGTGGTCGCATCGTTGTCGAAGCTGTTCGCGCGGCCGCGTCCCTCCGGCGGAATGTCCTCCGGCGAACGCGGTGCGACGGCGAGATTGGTGCTCTTGGGCCAGCCACCCTGGGGCGACTGGTACTGCGCGACGCTGTCGGCGATGGCGCGGGCCGCGGCGGAGTCATACCACCCGGGCTTTTGTTTGAGCACATCCTGGCCCCAGCGCGTGATCCCTTCGGCACCGTGGACGGCTCCGGCAAGGAGGGAGAGCGCGGCGAGGACGGCGGCGACGAGCGGGTGGGGAAGGCGTGAGTTCATGGGCATGCAGTGCGCCGGAGCGAAGCGTCGCCGCCGGGCAGGCGGCGCGGGTCAGGGCACCACGTTTACGATCACGCGCTCGTAGCGGGTGAGGCGCGGCGTGCCGTGGTCGGTGACGGCGAGGATGACGTGGATCGTGCCCGTGCCGGGCGGCATCACGCGACCGGTCGGCACGGTGAACGACGCCTTGGCTTGGTCGAAATTTCTGATCTCGATCGGCTGCCCGGTGCGCGCGTTCGAGGTCGTGAACGTGCCGGCCTCGCCATAGTAAAACCACTCGTAGGAGAGCGCGTCGCCGTCGGGATCGGTCGTGCCCTCGGCGCTAAGCTGGATCGTGGCACCCTTCTTCGCGGTCATCGTGGCGGCGTGGCCGAGCTTCACGACGGGCGGGTGGTTGGCGTCCTTGAAGGCTTTGGTCGTCCAATCGATGCGCGCGGCGAAATCGTTTTGGAACGCGGCGCGCCAGCGCCAGATCGTGGCGTGGTTGCTGGTGTGCCAGTTGCCGTCGACGCCTTTCACTTCATCGACCGCGTTGGTCCAGAACGGGCGCGTCTCGGGCTCTAGGTGCCACCTCTCGAAGCGCGGGGTGTAACGTTCGTAACGGCCGCCCCAGCCGCCCCAGTCGGGGTGCTCCGGCGCATTCAGGCCGTTGCGCACGAGTCCGAGGAAACTGGGCGTATCGCCTTCCATCAAAAACTCGGTGTGCGGGTGCTGCGCGCCGAGCGGGCCCTTGTTCTTGCGAATGTTGCGGTCGAGCCAGGGATTGTCGACGAGGCTGTAGTCGGCGCCGGTGAAGCGCGCGTGGAACTTGTCGCCGCTGATGCCGCTCCACGTGGCGAAGTGGTAGGCGCCGCCGGCGTGGAGGCCGGGACTCGCGATGTAGAACAGCTCCGGAAAGGTCTTCCGGATCCACGGGCCTGAATCGTCCTGATCGGAGATCGTGTACACGCGGAGCTTGCCGACGAATTTCGCGAGGGCCTCGGGGGTCCGCGTGGCGCGGACTTTCCAGAGCGCCTGCGCGAGCACGTTCGGTCCGCCCCACACCGGCACCCAGAGCGGCCGCGGGTCGTCGCGGTCGGCGGCGGTAATGAGCAACTCCGAGCCCGGCGAGTCGTGACCCTGACCCACGGCTTCCATGCCGTAGGCGGGCAAACCGTCGCGAATGAGCGAAAGCAACTGGGCGGCAGGCGGATAGCCGGGTTCGTGGAGGTTGAGGTTGGCCTGGACCTTGCTGTAGGCCTCGACGATCTCGCGGATGCGCCACGCGGCGGTCTTGTTGCGTTGGTGAATCGAGGTCGTGGCCACCAGTCCCTCGATGTCGAACTGGTTGGCGTAGGTGAGAAACCGCACCATCGACTGCGCGTCGTCGGGCTCGTTCTCGATGTCGGTGAGGATAATGACGCGGACCTTGGCGTCGGCCGCCGGGGCGGCGGACGCGGCGACGGCGGCGAAGATGCCGAGGCCGGCGGTGGCGAGCAGGAAGAGGAGCGGGCGGAGCTTCATGGCGTCAGGGCGTGCGGGGAGAGCCGGGTTGAGGGAAGGACTGGGCGGCGTCGTCGAGGACGAGGACCCAATCGTTGCCCGGGGCGGGGTTGCCGGGAGGGTTGAACGTGCGGGTGCCGGAGTTGGCGACGGAACCGGCGGCGGTGACTTCACCGGTGCGCGGGTTGAACCACGAGGCATTCAGCTTCGGGCCGGTGAGCGCGCCGAGTTTCAACGTGAAGTCGCGGCCGGTGTAGGCGTAAGCGAAGAGGTAGCTCCTGCCGCGGGTGACGAGCAGGCGGTCGTATTTCTCGCCCTCGTCGCCGGCGATGAGCGACGGGTCGGCGACGCGTTCGAAGAACGGACGCGAGAGCAGGAGTCGCTTGAGGTGCGGCATTGCGCGGGCGCCGTCGGTTTCGAGTCGGTCCATGATGAACCCCTTCGCGCCGCTGGCGGGCTTTTTCTCCGTGGCGATGTAAACCTGACGCACGGAGTTTTCCCCGAAAGTGTGACCGGCGGCGCCCGCGAACACCGACCAGTAGGCGTAGCGCCGGGAGTCGGCGGCGGTCCAGTAGGGCTCCTCGGGTTTGTGCAGGCCCTGCGGGGTGTTTTCGTAGGCGGGCTCGGCGTCGAGCACGGGACGCTTCGGGTCGGCGGCGCGCGCCTCGAGCACGTAGCGCCAGTTGTCTTCGCCGTATTTGCGACCCTCGGTGTCCTGGTCGTAGCGCCGGTGGCCCGACGTGAACATATGGAAGCTGAGCCACGCGGCATCCTTGAACCACTCGGATGTTATGGTGCGGCCGAAGGGATGGTACGAAACGAACTGCTGCGGATTAGTGCGGCGGAGCGTTTCGCCGATGACCTGCCAGACGTCGGCATTCTCGTGGCCGCGGCCGGAGCCGCCATTGAGCCAGATGACGTTGGGGCGGTTCTGATAGCGCCGAGCCACCTGCTCGATATACTGCCCGACCTGCGCCGCCGTCAGCGGCGTGCGGCGCACCATGTGGCTCCAGACCGGCGCGATCGCGACGTAGATCCCGTTGGCCGCGGCGGTGGTGAGCACGTAGTCGACGTGGTCCCAGTAGTCGTATTGCGCGGGATCCGCGGGATCAGCGCCGGGGGTGACGTTCAGTTTCGTGATGTTCTCTCCGATCAACGCGGGACTGCCGTAGATGCTCTTGTCGGTGAGAAACTGCACGACGCAGAGCTGGACGACGTTGAAGCCCTTGGCCCGGCGGTTCTCGAAATAGGTCTTCACCTCCTCGCGGTTGAGTTTCTGCGGGAGCAGCCACGCGGTGTCTCCGAGCCAGAAGAACGGCGCGCCGTCGGCTTGTTGGAAATACTGGCCGCCGGCGTGAACGCGGATCGGGCCGGCGGCCCAGGGCGCGGCGGCGGTCGCGGCGAGTACGGAGGTGAAAAACAGCAGGAGGGAACGCAGGGGTTTCATCGGGATAGGGTCAGCGCACGTAAGGATCGGCGAGGGTTTCTCATCGAGGCGGGGAAAGGCTAACGGGATGGAATTAAAGGGATCAGCGGGGCGGAGACGGGCCGCCGGAGGGCGCGCGGCAGCGTTCGAGGCGCTCCGAGAAGTCGGTGAGAAACGCTTGGCGCCACATGCTGATCGTGCGCGCGCCCTGGTGGATGTATTCGGCGGCTTCGGGTGACGGATCATCCGTCCACCAATTCGCCCAGCGCGGATCGGGCGTGAGCGCCGCCGCGGGAGCCGGAGGGAAGACCGTGATTTCGCCGCGGCTGCCGTCGAGCGAAGGGATGTTGCCGGCGATCGTGTAGCGATAGACCTTGGCGTCCTTCGGACAGAAACGGAAACGGATCGAGCCCGTGCCATCGACGTGTCCGGCGAGACGTTGATTCTCGATCACCATCACGGCTGCGGGAGCGGTGGGCGGGCGGGCTCCGAGCGGCAGCACGAGTTCGAGGATTCCGAAATGCTCCATCCGATCCGCCGCCGTGGTGATCCGGTTGAACTGCACGTAGGGCCGTGTCCAGGCCCGCACATAACGACCGCCCCAACCGGGTTGAAATGGCATCCCGGGATTGCCGCGGAGAAGCCAGCTGAACGTCGGCGTGTCGCCCATCTTCAAGGACGTGCGCTTCTGGCCGTGGAAAATGATCCCGTGCGCGAAGAACTCACCGAGCGCGCCCCGGCCGGCGGCGCGCTTTTCGGCAAAGGCCTCGGCGGAGAAGTCGCCTTCCTGATAACCGCCGACGAACCAGCCGCGGTACGTCGAGTTCGACTCGATCATCCACAAGGACGGGTGCTGCGTCGCGATGTAGTGGTAGGCGTCGGGGCTCCACTTTTTGTTGGGGCCGCCGATGAAGTGCACGCGCAGCTTGGGCAGGATGTCCGGGGCATCGTGCAGCGCCTGGGCGAGGTCTTCGATGCCACCCCAGACCAGGACGTGGAGCGGACGTGGATCGGCGCGGCGCGCGCATTGGATGATCCAGTCCGAACCTTCGGTCGCTCGCCGCACCCCGGCGTAAGGCGCGATCTCCGTCTCGCCTTGCTTGGTGATCGCGCGGAGCGCGGCCGGCGTCGGGTAGCGGTCCGAGTGGCTGCGGAGGTTCGGATAGTCGCGCTCGTAGTGCGCGAGGACCTGAAGGATGTGTTCCTTGCGCCCCGGGCCATACGGCGACGAGAGGAGGCCCTCAAGGTCGAGCACGTCCGCATAGAGCAGCACGTGGACGAGCGATTGGAAGTCGTCGAAGTCGGTGCCGCCGATGTCGGTGGAAACGATGGCCCGATGCCGGACCCCCGCGAGGGCGCCCTGGTCAGCCGCGACCGGGAGCGGGGTGAAGGCGAGCGCGGCGAGGAGGAGGGAACCGAGAAAGGAAGTCTTCATGGGGTGTCGCGTTCCTTGCTGCTCATTCTATCGAGGGCCACGGCGATCAGGATGACCACGCCCTTGATGACCTGCTGCCAGAAGGGCGAGACGTTGAGGAGGAAGAGGCCGTTGTTGAGCACGCCGATGATGAGGCAGCCGAGGACGGTGCCGGTGACGGAGCCACGGCCGCCGGAAAGCGAGGTGCCGCCGATCACGACGGCGGCGATCGCGTCGAGTTCGTAGCCGAGACCCGCGTTGGGCTGGGCCGAGTCTAGCCGCGCGGTGACGATGAGTCCGGCGACGCCCGCCAGTGCGCCGGCGAGGGTGTAGACGGCGAGCTTGATGCGGCCGACGTTGAGACCGGTGAGGCGTGCGGCGCGTTCGTTGCCGCCGACGGCGTAGAGGTGGCGGCCGAAACGCGTGCGCTTCGTGACCACGACGAACAGGGCCGTCAGCGCGAGCATGATCCACACAGGCAGCGGCATGCCGAGGAAGGCACCCGTGCCGAGATCGCCGAAGCTGTCGCCGAGTCCGGTGATCGGAAATCCGCCGGTCCACAGCATCGTCAGGCCGCGCGCGATGCTGAGCATGCCCAGCGTGGCCACGAATGGCGGCAGGCTGAAGCGCGTGATCGCAAAGCCGTTCGCCCACCCGGCGGCCCCGCCGACGGCGATGCCGGTGAGAATCGCGCCCGACGGGGTGAACTCCAGCCACAGCTCGGTGCCGGGCACGGCGAGCCCGTGCTTCAGCACGCCCGCCGCGACCGCGCCGGCGAGCCCGAGGATGGCGCCGACGGAGAGGTCGATGCCTCCGCTCAGGATCACGAGCGTCATGCCCACGGACAGGCAGAGGTTCACCGAGATCTGGCGCAGGATGTTCCAGCCGTTGTCGGGCGTCAGGAAGCGGTCGGAGAGCAGGCTGAGCACGAACACCATCAGCGCGAGCGCGAGCAGCGAGCGGAAGCGGGCGAGGAAAACGCGGTAGTCCGGCGCAGGCATGATCAGGAGGCAAGGGCGGTGGCGCGGTCCGGCAGGGCGGCCTGCAGCACGCGTTCGGGAGTGGCTTCGGCCCGGGAGAACTCTGCGGTGGCGCGGCCCTCGCACAGCACGAGCACGCGGTCGGCGAGGGCGAGCACCTCGGGCAGTTCGGAGGAAACGACGATCAGGCCCAGCCCGGCGCGCGCAAGTTCGTCGATGAAAGTGTAGATCTCCCGCTTCGCGTTCACGTCGATGCCGCGCGTGGGTTCGTCGAGCAGCAGGATCTTCGGCTCGGTCGCGAGCCACTTGGCGAGAATGACCTTCTGCTGATTCCCGCCGGAAAGGTTGACGATGAGCTGCTCGAGCGAGGGCGTCTTCACGCGGAAACGGTCGAGGTACGGGCGAAGATGCGCCGCCTCGCCGGCGGAGCTGGTGAAGCCCGCGCGCAACGTGCGATCGAGACTCGCGAGGCTCGCGTTGGCCCCGACGCTCATGGGCAGGACGACGCCGTCGCGCTTGCGGTCCTCCGGTGCGAAGGCCAGGCCCGCCGCGATTGCGTCGGCCGGGCAGCTGAAATGCACGTCCCGGCCGGCGACCTGCACCCGGCCCGATGCGCGGCGCGCGTGCAGGCCGAAGAGCGTCTCCAGCAGTTCGGTACGGCCGGCGCCGACGAGCCCGAAGACGCCGAGCACCTCGCCGCGTCGCAGCACCACGGATACCCGATTCACCAGGAACCGCCGGCCGGGGCCGTCGCCGGGAAGCGTGATCGCTTCGGCGCGCAGCAGTTCGTCGCCGGGCGCCGCGGCGGACCGGACGAACAGCTCCTTCGTTTCGCGGCCGGCCATCAGGCGCACGATGCCGTCGCGCGTGAAGTCGCCGAACGGTCCGGTGCCGACAACCCGGCCGTCGCGCATGATCACGACGTCGTCGCAGATCCGCGCCAGCTCCTCGAACTTGTGCGTGATGTAGACGAGGCCCACGCCGTCGCGCTTGAGGTCGGCGATCACGTTGAAGAGCACCTCCACTTCGTGCGCGGACAGCGAGGAGGTGGGTTCGTCGAGGATCAGCACGCGGGCGTGGGCCGAGAGCGCCTTGCCGATCTCGACCAGTTGCTGCTGACCGACGCGCAGGTCGCCGACGAGCGTGGTCGGGTCGACCTTGAGGTCGAGCCGGGCGAGTATCGCGGCGGTATCGGCGTGCAGGCGGCGGTAATCGATCAGACCGGAGGCGGCGCGGGGTTCGCGGCCGAGCCAGATGTTTTCCGCGACGGAAAGTCCGGGCACGAGGTTCAGCTCCTGATGCACGATGCCGATGCCGCTGGCCTGGGCTGCGGCGGGGCGGGCAAAGCGCACGGGTGCGCCGCCCCCGAGCCGGATCGTGCCGGCGTCGGGCGGAAACACGCCGGAGAGGACGTTCATCAGCGTCGACTTGCCCGCGCCGTTTTCACCGAGCAGCGCGACAAGCCGGCCTGCGCGCACCTGGAGCGCGGCGCCGTCGAGCGCGCGCACGCCGGGAAAGGACTTCTCGATCCCCGCGGCCTCGAGCAGCACGTCGTCGGTGCCGGGCCTCATGGCTTCACCTCCGCACGAACGGGAATGAACGTGAGCACCGGGCCGCTGGCCGGGAGTGCCTCCGGCGCTTCGGCGGCACCGGCAAACGCGAGCGTCGCGCCGACGGTCGCCGCCTGGAGTCCGGGCTGGACGCGTTGTTCGACGAGACGGTTCAGTTCCGCGGAGAGGGCGTTGAACTCGGCCAGGCCCGGCACCTGGTTGACGTCGAGCAGCCCGCAGCCGTCGCGGAGGGCGTTGCCGAAGACCGGGCCGGTGCGCACGGCAACGGTCGCGCCACCGAGCTCGACGAGCACGCGTCCGCGCTCGACCGCCGTGATGCGGCCGGTGCCACGCGCGAAATAATACGCCGCATTCCCCAGCCCGACGCGCCGGGCGTGGGTTTGGAGGGCCGCGGCGGGATTGCGCCGCAGGGCGTCCAGGATCGGCCCGACGTCCGGTGCGCGTTCGGCCGCCGGCAGGAGCTGGGTCGTCCAGAGTGTTTCGGCGAACGCGGCGGGAGCGAACATGGCCGCGGGCGCAGTGGACACGGTCGCGCCCGCGGGATCGCGGGATCCGCCGGCCGCGCGTTTCGAAACGACTCGGAACGGTGGATACACGCCCAGCAGGCCGAGCCCCAACGCCGCCAGCGCGAACGCGGCCCACGGCCGGGGCGCGCGGGCTGGAGTGGAAACGGATGACGATGGAGCGGACATCGACGGAGTCGACGCGGGTGGGTTTCGGACGGGCAGGGGTTAACCGGAACGATACCGCAGCGGTGGAGCCGCTTGTCCCCAAGCGGCTGACGTTCGATCGAGCGATCTGCAGCGGCTTGAGGTCAAGCCGCTCCACCTTTCAGCGCGGTCGTTTTCATCGACGATTTGAAAGCCCACGTTGACGGGCCGACCTACGGTTTGCGGCCGTAGTCGCCGAACTTGCTCACGTTGCTGCGAGTGACGAGTTCGACCGCCACGGGTGTACGCTGCGGGAAGTTCCGTTCGCCCTTGAGGTACTTGTCGGCGTTCTCCGCGGCGGTGCGGGCCATGGTTTTCGGAAACTGCATGACCGTGGCGGTGATCTTGCCCTCGGCGACGGCCTTCACGACGTCGTCCGCGCCGTCGAAGCCAAACACCTTCACCTTGTCGGCCTTGCCGGCGGCGAGGAGCGCTTGATATGCGCCCATGGCCATCGCGTCATTGCCGCAGAACACGGCGTTGATGTCGGGGTGCGCCTGCAGGAGCGTCTCGAGCACCTCGAGGGCCTTGGTGCGGTCGAAGTCTGCGCTCTGCTGCGCGACCATCTTCAGGCCCGGGTAGCGGTCGACGACGGAGTGAAAGCCCTTCGACCGATTCCACGTGTTGGTGTCCGCCACGAGGCCGAGCAGCTCGATGTATTTTCCCGTCTCTCCGACCTGCTCGACGAAATACTGCCCGAGTGCGACGCAGCCGGAGTAGTTGTCGGAGAGCACCTGGGAAACGGCGGCGTCGTTGGCCTCGATCTCGCGGTCCATGCAGAGGACGGGAATGCCGGCGGCCTTGGCGCGGCGCACGTTGGCGATGGAGCCCTTGGCGTCGGTGCAGTTGAAGAGCACCGCCTTGTAGCCGGACGAAATGACGTTGTCGAAGTGAGCCGATTCCTTCGCCGGATCGTTCTGGGAATCAAAGATGGTCGCCTCGTAGCCGAGCTGCTTCGCGTGGTCGCGGGCGGTCTCGGCCAGCACAACGAACCAGGGATTGTTCAGCGTGGAGATGACGACGGCGACGCGCCGCGCGCCGGCCGCCGGGGCGGGCTCGGCGCCGGCGGTGGCGGGTGCATCGGTGCGCGAGCAGCCGGCGAGCAACAGGCCGAGCGCAAAGGCGAGGCCGAAGAAGGGGCGAAGGGTGGGGCGGGATTTCATCGGGGTGCGGAAAAAGGCCAGGGAGGGGCGACGTGATTTTCCAGCGTAGCAAATCTTTTTGCTAGCAGTCTTCCTCGTATTGGGATTTTTCCAACGGCATTCTAAGGTTTGCTCCCGCAGATGGATTTCCCACGAAACGTCACTCAATCCTTGGGCCCACGGAACACACGGACGACACGGAAACGCGATCCCCTTCCGTGTGGTCCGTGGGCCCTCGGTCCGGCACGGCTGACTGCGGGTCAGGCGCGCTGGGAGTTTTGTCGTCCCCTCTGATCGCAGCCCTCCGACTATGGCCGTCTGAATGGCCGCGAAACCCATGCCTTACTCCTTCGATCCGGATCGCCCGGATTTCGCCCCCTACGGACTCACGTGCGTCCACTGGCAGCCGTCTCCGATGCGCCGGCCCGATCACCACAACGAGGTGGAACTCAATTTCCTCGAGTCGGGCTCCGTCACCTACCTGCTGGGCGGCGCCAAGACGGCGGTGCAGGCCGGGAAGCTGAGCGTGTTCTGGGCGGCGATCCCGCATCAGATCATCGATTTCGGCGCCGGGACCGCGTACTTCGTCGCCACCATCCCGCTGCAGTACTTTCTGCAGTGGCGGCTGCCCGAGCATTTTGTCCAGCCGCTGATGCAAGGTGGACTGGTCTCGGAGCCCAGCGCGGTCCGCGCCGCGTCCGACGCGCACCTTTTCGCCGACTGGGAAGGCGACCTGGTGCGGCGGATCCCTGATCTGGAAAAGTCGGTGCTCCTGGAAATGCAGGCGCGGTTGCTGCGGCTCGCGCTGAACCTGCCGGCGCAGCCGCCATCCCGCGCGCGGCGTCACCGGATTTCCCAGATCACCGATGCCGGGTTGAACAAGGTCGAGCAGATGGCGTGTTTCATCGCCCGGAACTACACGGAGAAGCTCACGGTGCAGCAGATCGGCGAGTGCGTGAATCTCCATCCCAACTACGCGATGAATCTCTTCCAAAAGACCTTCGGGACGACGCTGATCAACTACCTGACGCAGCATCGGATCTCCCACGCGCAGCGGCTCCTCGCAACGACGGATCAATCCATCACCGAGGTGGCGTTTGCGTCCGGATTTCATTCGCTGAGCCGCTTCAACGACGCGTTCCGCCGCTCCTGCGGTTGCGCGCCGCGGGAGTATCGGCGCACGCACCTGCTGGCCGATTCGTCGGAGCTCACGTCGGCTCGACGCCAAGGACAAGGGGCGCGCGGCCCGGTGTAGGATCGGCTTTACGCCGCAACCGATCGACTACGTTGCGCGACCGGTCGCGAGGTCAGGCCGCTCCTGCAGCGAGAGCCGCTCCACGGACTCCGTTGCGCGGGATCGACGCGCGCGGCGAAATATTACGATCCAGGCAAAATTCGCCGGCTGGCGGGTAGAATGCCGGTTTGGTTTTCCGCTACGTTGGCGACCTCGCGCGCGGAACTGACGTTTGGGCGAGTTGCCCGGCGCGTGCGACCCGACCCCATGAAAACCTGCTCTGCGCTCCTTCCTTCGTTCGGTCGCGTTTCCACGTGGGCCGTTGTGCTGTTCGCCCTCGGTGCCGGCCGCATCGGTGCGGCCACGATCCAGGGCACCGTGCTGAATCAGAACACCCGGAACTTCCTCGAGCGGGCGGTCGTGCAGGTGCCGGACACGGCGTTCCAGGCGCTCACCGACCGGGACGGCACGTTCCGCATCTCCGGCCTGCCCGCCGGCACGTACACGGTGCGGGCCGACTACGCCGGCCTCGATCAGGTGTCCAAGACCGTCACGGTCACCGCCGACCAGACCGTCCGCGTCGACTTCGAACTCACCTCCGGGGAGATCTACACGCTCGGCCAGTTCGTCGTGTCGTCGACGGTCGAGGGCAACGCGTTCGCGATCAATCAGCAGAAGCGCGCCGAGTCCGCCCGCACCGTGGTCTCAATGGACGCGTTCATCGACCAGTCGACCGGCAACCCGGGCGAGTTCCTGCGCAACATCCCCGGCATTCAAATGGACTACTCGCAGAACGAGCCGAACCGCATCCGTATCCGCGGACAGGATTCGACGCTCACCTCGGTGACGATGGACGGCAACGAGATCGCCTCGGCCGCCTCGAGCGGCACGAATCGCGTGCTCGAAGTGGACCAGCTTTCGATGGCCGCGATCTCGAGCGTCGAGGTGTTCAAGGCGCCGATTCCGTCGATGTCCGCCAATGCGATCGGCGGCGCGGTGAACCTCGTGACGAAGAGTGCGTTCGAAGAGAAGGGCCGGCGCGTCAAGGTGCAGGTGGGCGTCATGACCGACTCGAACGACTTCTTCGGCGAATACGACGGACCCGGGCACAATAATGTCGGCAAGGAGCGCTCGCTGTATCCGGTCGGCCGATTCACCTATTCGGACTCCCTCTTCAACAACCGCCTCGGCGTAGTGTTCTCCGTTGGCCGCGACCACACCAACATGCTCGGCTCGAGTGCGACGACCGGCTTCAATATCTTCAACGCTCCGCCGGCGCCGACCCCGATCACGCCGGAGAACGCCACCGTCCGTCGCAACGGCGTCGCCATCGCGCCGAACCGGCAATTGCGCACCCGCAGCGACTATTCGCTCAACACCGACTACCGCTGGTCGGACGAGATCACGCTTCTCCTGAAGAACACGTTCACCGCGTATCACAGCACGAACCGCAATCATGGCGCCGCGTTCCGGCCGTCGAACGCGCTCGCCAGCTACACCGCGGATTCGACCCTCGAGAACTACGCCACGACCACCGGCCAGGCCAGCCAGAGCGTCAGCGTCTTCGACAAGCACACGCGCTCGTGGCAGATCAACCCCGGCCTCAAGTACCGTTCCGGTGACTGGAAGGTCGACCTGATCGGTGGGTTTTCGAAATCTACCAACCACTACGAGAATCCGAACAACTTCACCGCCCTCTCCATCTTTACCGACAGCAACCTGGGCATCCGTTTCACCGGCCACACCTTTGATTCGGACGCTCCGGGCGCGATCACCCAGACGGCCGGCGCCGACATGTATGCGCTCAACAGCTACCGGCCCAACCAGGGCAATCTCGCCACCGAGGGCCAGCGGGCCAACCACGGCGCGTTCGTGTCGAACAATGTCCGGCACTCGTCCGAGGTGCGCTGGTCCGGCCGCCTCGACATCCAGCGTGACCTGCGGCTCGCGTTTCCCGTCTACGTGAAGGCCGGCTTCTCGTACAACGAGACGATCCGCGACAAGCGGCAGCCGCAGCGCCGCTGGTACTGGGTGGGCGACGACGGCATCGCCGGCACCGCCGACGACACGACGGCGGCCGGGGCCCAGCTCGGCCGTTTCGCGGAGCCGGTGCCGGTGACCGCGCAGATTCCCGGCTTCAACCTGCGTGAGCCGCAGTACCTGAGTACCGTGAAGCTGTTCGAACACTGGCGGGCCAATCCGCGCGTCCTGGTCGACAACCTCGCGTACGCGGAGGAGCAGCTCTACCTCGGCAAGCGCAAGGTGAACGAGGCGATCACCGGCTACTATCTCCTCGGCAATGCGACCTTCCGAAAACTGAACGTGCTCGCGGGCGTGCGGGTCGAGGAGACCGACATCGTCGCCCAGGGCAGCCGCACCCTGGCCACGACGGGGCCGCGCAGCGTGCTGCCGCCCGGCGTGAACACCAACTCACTGGAGGGCGTGCGCGCCAAGTACGTCTTCCAGACGATCGACTCGAGCTACCGCTCCTCGCCCTTCCCGTATCTGCACCTCAAATACGAAGTCCGTCCGAACCTGCAGGCCCGCGCCAGCTACACCGAGGGCATCGGCCGGCCGAACTTCTCGCAGATCCTGCCGTCCCTCACGCAGACCGACACTCCGGTCGACGGCTACGAGGGCACGGTGTCCTCCACCCGCGCCGGGCTCCTGCCGCAGCGGTCGAAGAACTACGACGTCAGCGTCGAATACTACACCCGGACCGCGGGCGAGTGGTCGGCGGCTTGGTTCCGGCGCGATATCAACGACTACATCTCGTCGACGACGGTGCCGATGACGCCCGAGCTGCTCGCGGAGCTCAACCTCGGGAACGAGTTCGCCAACTACCGGCTTTCCACGAGCCAGAACCTGGGCAACGCCAACTGGAGCGGCTACGAGTTGAGCGTGCGCCAGAAACTGCGCGACTGGTCGTTCGTGCCATCGTTACTGCACGGCGTGGAGATCTGGGCCAACCATACTGGAATCTATGAGATGGAAGGGACTTTCTCCGGGGGCGCTGCCGGAGCCAGGATCGTGCATCTCTCCGGCGTGGTGGACTCCCAGTACAACGCGGGCATCAGCTACCGTTCGCCGCGCGGCAAGTTCTACGTGCACCTGAAGACCAATTTCCAGCAGAGCCGCCCGACTTCCGATCTTCTGGCGACTGGACCGTCGAACCGGAACAACCCGCGCCAGCTCGACTATCAGTTCTGGGACATGGAAACCAGCTACCGGCTTACCCAGCGGCTGCGGTTGACCTGCACGGCTCGCAACCTGGACAGCGAACGACCCACGTTCACCGAGATGGGTATCGTCACCAACCGGCAACAGGCGACCGGCATCCAGTGGATATTCGGCGCGAACTACGATCTATGAGTCCGGATCTCGCCGGGGCCGGCCGGCGCGTCAGGCGGCGTCCTCCCTCGCCGCGTCGGGTGGCGCCGTGATGATACGCGCGCCGCGCTTGTAGGTGAGATAGGCATACACCCAGTGCATCAGGACGGAGAGCTTGTTGCGGAAGCCGATCAGGAACAGCAGATGCACCACGCTCCAGGCGAGCCAGGCGGTGAATCCGCTCAGCTTGCGGCCCGCGATCTCCGCGACGGCCGCCGAGCGTCCGATCGTGGCCATCGAGCCCTTGTCGCGGTAGGCGAAGGCGGGGCGGCCGCAGTCGGCGCGCCCGCCTCCGCGGATCTCCTCCGTCAGGATCCGGGCGACGTGCGCCGCCATCTGCAGCGCACCCTGGGCGACGCCGGGCACCCCCACGCCGTTGGCGTCCGTCAGCGTCACGATGTCGCCGACGGCAAACGCCTCCGGGAACCCGGGCAGGCTGAGGTCCGGCTGCACTTTCAACCGGCCGGCGCGGTCCGTCTCCACGCCCAGCTTGCCGGCGAGGGGCGCCGCCACGACGCCCGCCGCCCACAGGATGGTGTGCGCACGGATGGTTTCACCGGCCGTGATGACCTCGTGTTCACGGATATCCTGCACCCGCAGGCCGGTGTTCACCTGCACGCCGAGCGCCTCGAGCTGCCGCTGCGCGCTGGCCGAGGATTCCGGCGTGAAGCCCGAGAGCAGCCGCGGGCTGCCCTCGATCAGGCGGACGCGCGCGCGCTTCGGATCGATCTGATCGAAGTCGCGGTGCAGCACCGTGCGGGTAAGTTCGGCCAGCGCGCCGGCGAGTTCCACGCCGGTGGGGCCGCCGCCGATCACGACGAGGGTCATCAGCGACTGGCGCACGTTAGGATCCTTTTCGGTTTCAGCGCGCTCGAGGGCATAGAGCACGTCGCGGCGGACCGTCATCGCGTCGGCCAGGGTCTTGAGGCCCGGCGCGAATCGCTCCCATTCCGGATGACCGAAGTAGCCGGTGCGGCCGCCCGCCGCGATCACCAGGTGGTCGTAGCGCAGCTCGCCGCGCGTGTGCCGCACGATGCGGCCGCGCAGGTCGATCTCCGTCACCTCCGCCATGATCACGTTCAGGTTGGGCCGGTCGCTGAGAATGCCGCGAATCGGCTGCGCAATGTCGACGGCAGACAGCGCGGACATCGCCACCTGGTACAGCAGCGGCTGGAACAGGTGATGATTCTGCCGATCGATCAGCGTGATCTCGGCCAGCTCGGGTGGAAAATCACGGACGAACTGCAGGCCGCCGAATCCGCCGCCGATCACGACAATCTTGGGCAGCGCCGGCGCAGGATGGAGGGACATCGACCGCCACCGTAGCGCTGGAGCCCGCCGGCACAACGCTGCGAAGCCGGTGATTTCTCCGAATCGGGCCGCGGTTCCGTTCCCCATGCGGCGGTGCGCGGCCGGACTTCGCCGGATGCATGCCGTTGGACTTCAAACCAGCCATGCGAACGGCCGCGCTGAAAGGTGCAGCGGCTTGTCGTCAAGCC
>ERZ761602.2061-NODE-2061-length-33377-cov-5.419243_pt1 | contig 33377 bp, 26 predicted proteins | sample MGYA00512165_ERZ761602 | MGnify/ENA primary metagenome ERZ761602 (study PRJEB28899, sample SAMN02445085) | bioreactor sludge metagenome | biome: EBPR sludge; isolation source: Thorneside wastewater treatment plant | place: Australia: Brisbane, Thorneside...
CTTCCTGGATGCCTGCGGTACCTGTGCGGGCGGCACCACAGGCATCATCCCCAACCCGGATGGCGACGGCGATGGCCTGCTTGACTGCATGGACAACTGCGCCACCTCCTTCAACCCTGGCCAGGACGACTTCGATGGTGACGGCATCGGCGATGCCTGCGACAATTGCGTCTGGGTCTACAATCCTGACCAGGCCGATACGGATGTGAATGGGCAGGGCGATGCCTGCGATATCACTACGGGGTTGGAAGAGCCCGGTCAGCAGTCAGTCCTGGCCGTCATCCCGAATCCGGCCCGCGGCGGCCTGGTAAGGCTCGATATGGATGACAGGCATGTTCAGCGCTTGCGGATGCTGAGCGCCACGGGCAGCCTGGTCCTGGATATTCCCTGGCACCGGTTCCTGGATGTGGATGCCCTGGCGCCGGGCCTGTATACGATCGTTGCGCTGGATGCGGAAGGCAGACCGCTGGCGCACGCCCGGTTCGTCAATCAATGATGGACCTGTGTTGGATGGACGGGCCTCGGCGGATGCCGGGGCCTTTCCTTTTCACGCCCTCACCGCAGCAGGGTCACCGATCCGATGAGGTCCGCCTTTTCCGGCGTGAATTGATCCTTGGCCTTCAGCGTCCACACGTACACCCCTGTCGGGAGCTCCTGCCCGCCGTTCAGGTAGCTGCCATCCCATCCCTGCGCAGGATCGGTTGTCCGGAAGACCAGCTGCCCCCATCGGTCGAAGACCATGAATTCATACCAGTCCTCCTGGACGCCGATGATGGAGGGGCGGAATACCTCGTTTATCTCATCCGCATTCGGGGTGAATGCATTGGGCACATGGATGGTGAGGTTGTCGTCCACCAGCACACGCAGGCATTCCGAGTTCGCGCACCCGAGCGTATCCGTGGCGGTCAGGCAGATCACGCGCTCACCCACCTCCGCGCTGAAGGTCCATTGAAAGGTCCCGCTGGTGTCCAGCACAAGGTCATCGATCGTCCAGCTGTAGAGGGCGAGTGAATCCGCGGCGTGGAATACGGTGACGGTTGGTGACTCGATGCTGACCCGCGGCGGCAAGGCATAGAAGGAGGCTTCAGGTCCCGCGGAGACGAGCACGGCCCCCTCCATGGTGGTGCTTCCAACGCATCCGTTCGCGTCGGTCACGGTGAGGGCGACATCGTAAGCGCCTGCACCCGTATAGGTGTGATAGGCCACGGCCGTGCTGTTCCCCGCCGCGCCATCCCCGAATGCCCAAGCCGCGCTCAGCAGGCTGCCGGCCGTGGTATTGGTGAATTCCGCTTGTTGCGGTGCGCAACCAGCGCCCTCCGCCACCGAGAAGGAGGGCAAGGGCAGCGGGTGAACGGTGACGGCCACGGTGGCCTGATCGAAGGCCCCCGCGCAGGCCCCGGTACCGTAAAGGAGGTAGGTGTAGGTGCCAGGGATGTCAGAACCCGGCGAGAAGGTGCCGCTGGCGGTGCCTGCGGGGCCTGCCCATGTGCCGCCCGCCTGCGCGCCGCTCAACAGGCCGAGCAGATTGGTCGATGGTCCATCGGCGCAGATGTTCAGGATGCCGTCCACGCCCGCTTGCGGCAGCTGGTCAACGGTCAGCTGGATGACCGCCTGAGCGGAAGGGCAGGGCGCCGTGCCGGGCACGGTGTAAGTGTAAGCACCGGCTGCAGCGGTAGGCGGATCGATCGGCACGGCCACAGGTCCGTCAGGCCCTGTCCACGAGCCGCCGGCCTCCGGTGATCCCCCAAGCCAGCTGAAGGGGTCCACCGGCGGTTCGTCCGCGCAAAGGGTTACGCTTCCCCCCGTGCCGGCGGATGGCGCCGGGGTTACGGCAACATCCACGGTGCTCGATGCGGCGGGGCAGGGGGCGATGCCCTGTACCGAATAGGTATAGATACCTGGCTGGTCAGCAGCAGCAGCGAACGTGGGGCCATGCGGACTGCCATCCGGGGCTGACCATGCGCCTCCGGCCGTAGGCGAGCCTCCAAGTGCGTTGAATAGGCTGGCAGGGGCTCCTGCGCTGCTGCACACCGTCAGCGAGCCATCCAGTCCGCTGCTTACCGCTTGAGCGATGGTCACGGTCACGGCCGCCGTAGCCGCTGGGCACGGTCCGTTCGACGGAAGGGTATAGGAATACACGCCGCTGGCTTCAATCGCCGGGTCCAGCGTTCCGGCCACGCCCCATCCACCAGGGCCCGTCCAAGTCCCCCCGGCCTGCGGTGCGCCGCCGAGGTAGTCGATCAGCGCGATTGCCGCATCGCTGCTGCATATCGAGAGGACGCCATCGGTTCCCGGGTCGCTTGCGGGAGTGGTGGTAATGCTCACAGTGGCGCTGGCTGCTGGACAGGGTGCCGCTGCTGGAATCGTATAGGTGTAGGTTCCGTCAACTGATGACCCGGGCGAGAAGCTTCCGCTGGTGGGGGCGCCGACCGGGTCGGTCCATGTGCCACCGGGTTGCGCCCCGGCACCCAGTGCGGCCAGCAGATCGACGGCAGCATCCTCGCTGCATACCGCCACGGTGCCGTCAATACCGGCATAGGGCTCGGGGTTCACGGTGATCGTAAGGATGGCTTGAGCAGTGGTGCAGGGCGGTGAAGCGGAGAGGGTATAGATGTAGACGCCAGGGGTGGAGGATCCCGGCGAGAACGTTCCGCTCACTGCCGCACCGCCGGGCCCCGTCCAATCACCGCCGGCATCCGGTGCACCGGCCAGCGCGGAAAGGAGGTCCAACGGTGCCGAGGCTTCGCACAAGGTGACGGAAGCATCCGATCCGGCATCCGGCTGATCGCTTACCGTCAGGCTCAAGGTCGCCACAGCGTTCGGACAGGGTACCGCACCCGTCGCCGTGTATTGGTAATCCCCGTCCACGAGCGCTGAAGGAAGCGCCGAGCCGCCGATCGCAGCACCGGTTGGGTCGGTCCATTGCCCCGAGGCGTCGGGGCTACCTCCCAGAAGGCCGAGCAGGTCGGTGAGCCCTGCTGTTTCGCAGAGCACCGCCGTCGCATCGGAACCAGCGTTGGGCAAGGCATTCACCGTTACCGCCACCGTCGCTGAGCTCGTGGGGCAAGGGGGTGTTCCGGGCACGGCATAGGTGTAGGCGCCAGCCGCATCGATGCCCGGGGAGAAGAGCCCGGTGACCGTTGTGCCGCTCGGCGAGGTCCAGGCACCACCGGGGTCGGGGCTTCCACCCAAGGCGGTGACGAGGTCCACCGGCGCATCGCTGGAGCAGAGGGTGAGGGCCCCATCCGACCCAGCGCTCGGCGAAGGATTCACGGTGACCGTAACGCTGGCGCTCGCATTCGGGCATGGGGCGGTGCCGTTCACCGTGTAGGTGTACACGCCAGATGCATCTGTGGCAGGGCTGAAGAGACCGGCGAAGGCACCGGCGGGGCCGGACCAGCTCCCACCCGGTGCGGGAGTGCCTCCAAGGGCGCTGGTCAATCCGAAGGGGGCATCGCCAGCACACACGGTGGTGGTCGCATCGGCTCCTGCATCGGGCTGCTGCGCGATGGTCACCGTCACCGTCGCGGAAGCAGAGCAAACCGGTGCTGCGCTGGTCACGGTGTAGACATAGGCCCCGCTTGCATCAACGGACGGATCGAGCGAGCCGCTGTGCGCTGCGCCCGAAGGTCCGGTCCATGCGCCACCGGCTTGCGGGGAGCCGCCGAGGGCGCTGAAGAGCGATTGCGCCGCCCCGCTGCTGCATGCCGAAAGGCTGCCGTTGGAGCCTGCGTTGGCCGGGCACGCCTGGATGACCGCGGGCGAGGAGGGCACCACGGCATCCCCGCCGCAGCCGGCGCCGCTCCAGCCGCCGGTCTCGCTGTCGCCGAAGGTGTTGAAGGTGACGCCGAGGCCCAGGCCATTCAAGCACGCTGGGCCGCTCAGCACACTGATCGTCCAGCAGAACTGCCAGTTCACGGCGCCCACGCAGAAATCGCCGAAGTTGTTCCCCGGGTTGCCATCGGCCGGGACGGAATAGTTGTAGAAGAACCCCGGGCCCTGCGGTCCGATGTTCGTGCCCGCCGTGCCTTGCACGCTGGGGTACCAGGCCCAGGTGCCGGTGCCGGAGCATGAGGCAGGCGGAGGTCCGGGAGTGAGCGTGCTCAGGTCCCAGCCCGGGCCGAAGCTGGCCGCGATGCCGTGGAACCAATTGGCGTTGGTGGAATTCCAGTTGGTGACGGTGAAGCAGAAGGTGACCGTCTCTCCGCAACCATAGGTGCCGTTCACCGGTGGCGGCGATTGCGTGAAATTGTAGGCGACCAGGCAGGGCTGTGCATGGCCTGCAATGCCGATGGCGAGCGCTGCAATGCAGAGGAGCGATCGGAAGGAGGGCACGCGGGAAGGGGCTAGGTGTTCCAAGTATAACGACCGCCGCCCAACCCGCAAGGTTGCCTGTCCTCAAGTTGCCAGCACAGGCATCAACCGGAGGAGGTCATCCGGGATGCGCTTCCGATGGCCGATGGCTTCAGCGAAGGGGGTGAGCACGATCTGCCCGCAGACCTCGCCGACCATGGCATCGCGCGCGCCCTGGAGCAGCTGGTCCACGGCAGCGACGCCCATCCGGCTGGCCATCACACGGTCGACCACGGTGGGCGAGCCGCCACGTTGCAGGTGGCCCAGCACCGTCACGCGCATGTCATACTGCGGATGGATGAGCTTCACTTTCCGCGCAACCTCGGCGGCGCCGCCCTCCTCATCGCCTTCGGCCACCACCACGATGCTGGATGATTTGCTCTGCTCGGCACGGGCCAATGCGGCCGCCAGTTCCTCGATGCGTTGCGGCACTTCTGGGAGCATCACGTACTCCGCTCCGGCGGCGATTGCGCTGGCCAGCGCAATGAATCCTGTATCCCGTCCCATGACCTCCACGAAGAAGAGCCTGTCGTGGGACGCCGCCGTATCGCGCAGCTTGTCGATGGCCTCCACCGCGGTGTTCACGGCGGTATCGAAACCGATGGTGCGGTCCGTTCCGGCCAGGTCGTTGTCGATGGTGCCAGGCAAGCCGATGATGCGGATCTCATGCTCCTGGAACAGCGCGCGGGCTCCTGCGAAGGTGCCGTCCCCGCCGATCGCCACGAGGGCATCGATGCCGTGCCGCTGGAGCGTGGCGGTCGCTTGGCTGCGGCCCTCGAGCGTCCGGAACCCATCGCTCCGCGCCGACCGCAGGATGGTGCCTCCGCGCTGGATGATGTTGCTCACATCACGCGGCCCGAGCGGTCGCACCTCATCGCGGATCATCCCATCGTAGCCGCCCATGATGCCCGAGCACCGCAGCCCATGATAGGCCGCGCTGCGCACCACGGCGCGTATCGCGGCATTCATCCCTGGGCTGTCTCCGCCCGAGGTGAAGACGCCGATGTGCCCGATGCCCGGGCCTGCGCTCATTGGGCGATCACCGTGCCCACCCAGCGGGGCTGGCCGTTGAGCCCCTCGGCAAGCAGCACCCGGTAGGTGCCCCCCGGCAGGTTGCCGCGCTCGATCCACGCCGTGGGGCCGAAGACCAGAGGATGCCGAGCAGCCTCACGGCCTGCCGCATCGATCAGGACCACTTGCGCACCCTGGCTGGTCCGGCCGAGGTCCAGGTTGAAGCCATCGGTGAAGACGGTGGGATAGGGCTTGGCCATCGCGCTTGCCGCCGGCTGTTCGATTCCGGTGGTGGTGCCAGGGTGGCTGTAAAGGTTGAAGATGCAGCCCAGGTACAGCGTGTTGCCGCTGGCGTGGAAGGTGTTCTGGGAGATGACATCGGGGCCGTTGAGTCCGGTCTCGTAGACGCTGAAGGTCGCACCATTGTCGGTGGAGCGAAGCACATTGTTGTCCGGCGCCCCGGTGAGCGCCCAATACTTCCCATCGTAGAGAATGAGCTCCCCTGCCTGCGGCGCCGCTGGTGCCCCGCTGGAACCGATCCAGGTGGAGCCGCCATTGTTGCTGTAGCGGAAGCCGAGCCCCGAGATCACCATGAGGCGCGCAGGGGTGCCGTGCACGGCGTAGCACGTGAAGTTGGCCGAGGCGATCGGGCTCCACGTCACCGCCAGGTTGCTGGAGGAGGAAAGGCCGGTGCTCGTGGCCGCATAGAGCAGGCTTCCCACCTGCGCCACTTGGTAGACCGTCATGTTCAGGGCCAGGCCATTGTTGCCGCTGAACCAGAAGTCGCCATTGTCGGTGGTGCGGTAGATGCCGCCGCCGCCGCCGATGGTGGCGCTGTACACCGCAAGGGTGGTGGACCCGGCACGGATGAACTTCTTCGCGTAGTTCGAGGAACTCGCGGTCGGCAGGCTGGTATTCGCAAGGCTCCAGGAAGCGCCGCCATTGGTGCTGCGGTAGATGCCCGATTCCGTTCCGCAAAGCAGGACGGTGCCGTTGTAGAATACCGAGTGGATCTGCGTGAGGGTGGTGGGCAGCCCCGTGTTCGCCGGGTTCCAGGATGCGCCGTTATCCGTGCTCTTGATAACCCCATTGGGGTAGCTCACCATGTAGATGGCACCGGGTGAGGTGGTGATGCTCTGAACGGCGGTGTAGCCGGGGTGGTTGATCTGCGTCCACTGCGCAATGGCGCTGTTCACGAAGATGATGGCCGCTGCGGCAGCCGAGAGGAGAAGTCGATTCATGGAGAGGGGGGTGGGGCTGCGAAAATAGGTCTGGAACGTATCTGGGGCACTGTAACTTTGCACAATGCTCAGGTTGCTGCTCGAAAGGGGTACGGCCGCTCTCATGGCGTTGCTCATGGGGGTCCTGCTCGTCGGGCCTGTGATTCCGCACCATTGCGACGAGCACGCCGAGGCTGTGCCCGTCGAGGGGGCCTCCGGTGCGGCAATCGTGCACGGCGACTGCAGCATCTGCGATCTCGTCCTGCCGGGCTTCCTGGCTGCTCCAGCCATTGGGATGGCCGAGCCTGAGCAGCCCATGGAAGGGCGATGGGCTCCCTGCGCACAGCAGGTCCTGCCGGCCCCCGGATTCGACCACAAGGGAAGAGGTCCGCCGCAAGCGTGACCCGCTGCTGACGCAGTGATGCGCTGAGGCGCACCATTCCGCATGCTGCTGCATGCATTCCCGCCTTTCAGGTCGAATCCAAACCATGTCGTTGCATCGGCTCTTGTCCCTTTTCCTCGTCCTGACGTTCGTCGCCACCCAAGGGGTGACGGCGCAACCGGCGGATTCGTGCGCAATCGTGCTCTCCGGCGTCGTCCTGGACGAGCATGACCGGCAGCCTCTTTCCTATTCCGAGGTATTCATCCCTGCCTTGGGCAAGGGCAGCGTGGCCGACGCGATGGGCCGGTACCGGATCGAAGGCCTCTGCGCCGGCACCTACCTGGTGAAGGTCGCGCACCTCGGATGCGAGCCGGTGATGCGCCAGATGACCCTGAGCCGGTCCATCACCGCTGACTTCATGCTGGAGCATCACGCGGAGGAGCTGCGCGAACTGGAGGTGGTCCAGAAGCGGCCTGACGAGAATGTGGGCCATGCGCGGCAAGGGCTCGATCGGCGCGCCATGGATGAACGTGCAGGCGGTGCGCTGGCCGATATGATCACCGTGGTGCCCGGCGTGGCCATCCAGTCCAGTGGGCCCACCATCGCCAAGCCCATGGTGCACGGGCTCAGCGGCAACCGGGTGCTAACGCTCAACCAAGGGGTCCGCCAGGAGGACCAGCAGTGGGGAACGGAGCATGCGCCCAGCCTTGATCCGCTGAGCAGCGACCGGATCACCGTGGTGAAGGGCGCTGCCAGCGTGCAGTACGGCAGTGATGCCATCGGAGGGGTGGTGGTCACCGAGCCGGTGGAGCTCCCGCGCGAAGCGGGGATCGGCGGCGAGCTGCGCAGCCTTGGCGTGCTCAACGGACGCGGCGGCGGAGCGAGCGGCGTGCTGCAGGGCGGCGTGAAGGGCTTGCGCGGCCTGGGCTGGCGCGTGCAGGGAAGCGGGCGCATGCTGGGCGACAGCGAATCGGCCCGCTACACCCTGAGCAACACCGGACTCCGTGAGGCGGGCGCCTCGGCCGCAATCGGCTACCGCGACCACCGCTGGAGCGCGCAGCTCTACTACAGCTGGTTCGGCCGGGAGCTCGGCATACTGCGAGCGGCTCACATCGGCAACCTCACCGACCTGGCCAACGCCATCGCATCAGGGCGTCCTTGGTACATCGCCGACCCCACTTATGCCATCGAAGCCCCGCGGCAGGTGGTGCAGCACCATCTTCTCAAGGCCGAGGCCACCATGGCCGTGAGCGACCGCAGCCGCCTGGCGCTCACCTATGCCTACCAGGCCAACGATCGGCAGGAGTACGATATCCGGCGCAGCGGCCGCAGCGCCTTGCCCTCGCTCGACCTCTATCTGGCTACGCACACCGCCGAGGCCGTCCTCAAGCACTGGATCGGGCCCCGGTTGCACGGCAAGGTTGGTGTGAATGCCCTGCTTCAGGACAACGCGAATATCCCGGGCACCGGCGTGCGCCCGCTTCTGCCCGACTACCGGAAGGAGAGCACGGGCTTCTTCATCCTGGAGCACCTGCCGGTAGGCGACCGCTTCGAATTGGAGGCCGGTGCGCGCATCGAGACCACGCGGTTGGCCGTGGCCCGATTTGCCGCCGATGGCCGGCTCGAGCAACCGGAGCACGCCTTCCTCAACCATGCGCTGAGCATCGGTGCCAACTGGAGCCCCGCCGACAGTGTCGGTCTCCGCTTCAACCTCAGTTCCGCCTTCCGCCCGCCGCATGTGAGCGAGCTCTACAGCGAAGGGCTCCACCATGGCGCCGCCGCCATCGAGCTGGGCGACCCCGCGCTGGGCAGCGAGCGCGCTCTGAAGGGCGTGCTCGATGCCCAGGCCTCCGCCGGTCGCGTGCGGATCGATGCCACCCTCCACGCCGCGCTGATCGACGACTTCATCTACCTGCGCCCTGACGGCACGCGCCTCACCATCCGCGGTGCCTTCCCCGTGTTTCGCTACGTGGCCACCGACGCCTGGGTCACCGGTGCCGACCTTGCCGTGCGCGTGCGCCTCGCTCGCGGCCTCGCCTGGCATCTGCGCGGCTCCACGGTGCGCGGACGCGACCTCGGCCGCGATGAATGGCTCTTCCAGATGCCCTCCGACCGGGTGGAGCAAGAGCTGCGCCTGAACCGGCCCCGCGGCGCCTGGACCGAGCTGGCCGCAGGTGCCATCAGCGGCATCGTAGGCCGCCAGCAGCGCATCCCCGAAGCCCTCGATTTCGCCGCTCCGCCAGGAGGCTACCACCTGCTGGGCTTCACGGCCTCCGCCGCGCGCCCCTGGGGCACCGGCGAGATCCGCTTCGGCCTGCGTGCCGCCAATGCGCTCAATATGGCCTACCGCGACTACCTCGACCGCTTCAGGTACTACGCCGATGCCCGCGGGCTGGATGTGAGCCTGTGGATCACATACCGCTTCGGCCGCGTGGCCCGACCATGAACCCAAAGTGCCTATGCATCGCCTCACACTGCGCGCCGCGCCGTCCATCACCGATGCCGGTGCAAGCGAATGCCCTTCAGCCGGCCGCACCGCCTGCATCGCCGGCCCGCGCGCCACCGCGCAGCGGGCACGCAACAGCAATCGAAGCAGCAGAATCGACAAAGAACCTTGAAACCCGAAGACCATGAAGACCAACCGCATCATTCTGGCCATCGCCATGGCCGCTGCCGCCAGCCTCACCGCCTGCAAGAAGGAGGAGGAGCCGAACCGTCCTTCCGGAGGCGGCCCGCCGAATGAGGAGGAGCTCATCACCACGCTGATCCTCACCTTCGCCGACATCGCCGACCCGTCGCAGACCTACGAGCTGCGCTTCACCGATAGCGACGGCGACGGCGGTGCCGCAGCCGTGCTGCACATCGACACCCTGCCCGCCGGGCGCACCTTTGGGCTGCTCGTGGGCTTGCTCGATGAGAGCGTCAACCCCGCCGACACGGTGACCCATGAAGTGCAGGCCGAGGACGAGGAACACCAGTTCTTCTTCCAGGTGAGCGGCGCGGCGATGACTGTGGCCTACGCCGACCAGGATGCCAACGGCCAGCCAGTCGGCGTGCTCAATACGGCCATCACCGGCGCATCCAGCACCGGCACCATCACCGTCACCCTGCGCCACGAACCGAACAAGGGCGCGCCTGGCGTTGCGGCCGGCGACATCACCAATGCGGGCGGCGAGACCGATATCGAGGTGACCTTCCCGCTGGTCATCCAATAGCCGTTACGCCGGAAGGGGGAGCGCATTGCATGGCCATGAAGCGAGCGCGCATCGCGCCCCTCCTCCTGGCCTGGGCGGTGCCGGCCTTGCTGGCCTGCCAGAGCGGCGGTTCCCCTCCGGAAGCGCCCGCAGCAGCCACCGAACAGCGCGAGCGCGCGACGCTGCAGGCCCTGCTGGACACCTTCGTGGCGCGGCCCGCCGAGGTGTCCTTCCGGGTCGAAAAGAGCGAGCGCCGCTTCTCCGTGCTGGCGGGCGGTGCGGTGGTGAAGAGCTATCCCTGCGTGCTCGGCGAGGTGCCTGAGGGCGACAAGCGGCATCAAGGCGACCGCCGCACCCCCGAGGGCGTCTTCGGCATCCGTGGCAAGCGCGTTCACGACCGCTGGCACCGTTTCATCTGGCTCGATTACCCCAATGCCGAAAGCTGGAGGCGCTATCGTGAGCGGAAGGCGAAGGGGCTGATTCCGGCCGGCAGGGATATCGGCGGGGAGATCGGCATCCATGGCGTGCCGGAGGGCATGGACCATTGGATCACAGCCGGCGCCGATTGGACCTGGGGCTGCATCGCCCTGCGCAATGCCGACGTGGACGAGATCTACCCCTGGATCATCCCGGGACGCACCCTGATCGAGGTGGTGCCGTGAGGCTCAGGGCACGATGGCTTCCGGGAAGAGTTCGTCGTATCCCGTGCGCTCATCGCGCCGTCGCGCGAAGCGCATGCCCCCGATCTCCTGGATGACCACCTCCAAGGTGGTGCGGACAAGGGAGCCCTCCAGCAGGTGGCCGCCGCTCATGCGCCCCTCGCTGTCGGCCACGGCCAGATGAAGGTGCAGCCCATGCCGTGACAAGGTGCCGCTGAGCGCGCACACTTCCAGGTCGCCGCTGATGGATTCGGCGGATGAGCGCCCCCCGAACCGCAATGCTGCGATGCTCAGGCTGCCCACCGCGCTCACGATCACGCCGGCCTCCAAGCCGTTCTGATGGGCCCAGTCGCGCAGCGTCGCTCTCACATCGGCGCCGGGCAGCAAGCGCAGGGCATGCAGCGCATAGGGCCTGCCGGCGGCCGTGATCATGCGTCGAAGCCGTTGGGGAACTGCTGCTTGAGCGCGGCGATGCCATCGCGCACCCGGTCCTCCTGCTCGCCCTTGAAGGCGGCCAGCCGGCCGGCGAGCTGCGGATCGTGGATGGCGAGGATCTGCACCGCCAGCAGCCCTGCGTTGCGCGCGCCGTTCACCGCCACGGTGGCCACCGGCACGCCGGCCGGCATCTGCACGATGCTGAGGAGCGAATCCCAGCCATCGATGCTGTTCCGGCTCTTGATGGGCACGCCGATGATGGGAAGGGTGGTGAGCGAGGCCACCATGCCCGGCAGGTGCGCGGCGCCTCCGGCACCGGCGATGATCACCTTCACGCCGCGCGCGGCAGCGCCCTTGGCGTAGGCGAACATGCGGTCGGGCGTGCGGTGCGCGCTCACCACCGTGAGCTCATGCGGTACGCCGAATTCCTTCATCGTGTCCACGGCCTCGCGCATCGTCTCCAGATCGCTGCGGCTGCCCATGATGATGCCTACCATGCGGTTGGGGTTGTCAGGTTGTTGCGTTGCTCGGGGGAGAGGTGCGCGGTACCACGCGCCCATGCACCTTGGTGACGGCGATGGCCTGGTCCAGGCCGGAGTCGTCCGCGGCGATCGCGGTCACATGGCCCATCTTCCGGCCGGTGCGCGTCTCGTGCTTGCCGTAGTGGTGCACAAAGGTGCCAGGGATGTGCAGGATGTCGTCCAAGCCCTTCACCTCGGGTTCGCCGGTTCCGCCTTCGCCCACCAGGTTGATCATGGCCGCGCGGCCCCGCAAGGCCGTATCGCCCAGCGGCCATCCCATGTAGACCCGCAGCAGCTGGTCGAACTGGGAGCTGGCACAGGCCTCGATGGTGTGGTGGCCACTGTTGTGGGCGCGGGGCGCCGTCTCGTTCACGAGCAGCTCATCATCCTTGGTCAGGAACATCTCCACGGCATACAGCCCGGGTGCGCCGAAGGCCTCCGCCACGCGCTTCGCGAGCCGGCGCGCCGCATCGCTCGTGTGATGCGGTATGCGGGCCGGCGCCCTCAGGTGGTCCACCAGATTGAGCCGCGGATCGAAGACCATCTCCACGGGGTCGTACACGGCCTCGGTGCCCTTGTCGTTGCGCACCACGATCACGGCCAGTTCAAGCGCGATGTCAGCGCGCTCCTCGAGCACCGCGGGTGCGTCGAATGCCTTGGCGGCATCCGCCACCGTGTCGATGGGCATCACGCCCTTCCCGTCGTATCCGCCCGTCCGCGTCTTCAGGAAGGCGGGCAGCAGCCGGGCATGCGCAGCGATCCCGCCGGGCGCCTCGATGAGCGCGAAGGGGGCGGTGGGTATGCCGTGCTCGGCATAGAAGCGCTTCTGCAGCCCTTTGTCCTGGATGATGCGGAGCACCCCGGGGTCGGGGATGACGCGCTTGCCCATGCACTGGAGCGCCTCCAGCGCTTCCACGGAGACCTGCTCGATCTCGATGCCGACGACATCCGCATCCCGGGCGAAGGCCAGCACCGTGTCGCGGTCGCGGAAATCGCCGGTGACGAAGCGCGTGGCGATCCCTGCGCAGGGCGCTTTGGCGTCCGGATCGAGCACATGCACCGCCACGCCGTAGCGCAGGGCATTCTCGATGAACATGCGGCCCAACTGGCCGCCGCCCAGCAATGCGATGACGGGTGCCTTGGCCATCGGGGGCGAAGATACCCGGTGGCACCGGAGCGCTCAGTGGCGCTTGCGGATCAGCTTTGGGGCCCGCATGCCGGTGATGCGGTAGCCGGCCGAGAGCATCAGCGACCGGTTGCGCGGGAAGATGGCCTGGTCATCCGCGAGGATGGTGGAGAGCCCGTTGTAGTAGCGCACTCCCAGGTCGAGGCCGCTCACGAGGTCCACGCCGGCGCCGAGGATGAGGCCCTGATCCCAGCTCTTGTAGCTGGACGTCACGTCGGCATCGCCCTCGGGGCCGTGCTGCTGCGCCAGCAGCAGGCGTCCCACCTGGAAGCCGCCTTGCACGTTGAACGCGTTGCCCACGTAGAGCTTGACGGACAGCGGAACCTGGGCGTACAGCGTGCGCACGCTGCTGCGGTCGCCATCGGGCAGGGTGTAGCCGGAGCCCAGAGCCGTGATGAGCAGCTCCGGCTGGAGTTCCATGCGCGGAGCCGCCCGCAGCGCGAAATAGGCGCCGGCGGCCCCGCCGGGGATCATGCGGGTGGATACCGCTCCGGTGCGTGTCTCACAGGCCAGGATGCCGCCCTTCACGCCGAGGCCGGAGCGTTGCGCGCACAGGGGCGCTGCGGTGAGGGCGAGCAGGGGGAGCAGCAGGGGACGCATCGAGACCGGTTTCACGGGTGCTTTACGCAGGCCAGGTCCCCGCGGGTTTCCGCAATGGCCGGCAATTCGCCGATCGTCGCCCGGTCGCCCACGGATCGGGCCAAGGCTACGACGGATGCGCTCACCGCGCGGCGGCCAACTGAGTGATGGCCGAGCGCGGATCCCCCGCTCCGAACACGCTGTTGCCGGCCACGAGCACATCGGCGCCGGCATCCGCCAGCCGCGCGGCGTTGCCCGCATCCACGCCACCGTCGATCTCGATCAGGGCAGCGGACCCGGTCCTGCTGCGCAGCAGCTTCAGCGCGGCGATCTTCTCGTAGGTCCGCTCGATGAACCGCTGGCCGCCGAATCCGGGGTTCACGCTCATGAGGCAGACGAGGTCGATGTCGGCGAGGACGTCCTCGAGCAGGTCGACACGCGTGTGGGGGTTGATGGCCACGCCCGCCTTCATGCCTGCCGCCTTGATGGCCTGGATGCTGCGGTGCAGGTGCGGGCAGGCCTCGTAATGCACGGTGAGGTGGTCCGCGCCCGCATCGCGGAACGCGCCGATGTACTTATCGGGCTCCACGATCATCAGGTGCACATCGAAGGGCTTCTTCGCATGCTTGCGGATGCTCCTGATCACGGGCAGGCCGAAGCTGATGTTGGGCACGAAGACGCCGTCCATCACGTCGATGTGGTGCCAGCCCGCATCGCTCTCCTCGATGAGCCGGACCGCTGCGCCCAGCTCGGCGAAGTCGGCGGAGAGCAGGGAGGGGGCGAGGAGGTGGGGCATGGCGCGAAGGTAGGTGGACCCTGAAAAGCAGTTGTCAGCTGTCCATTACCGGGTACAACACACCCCGGCAACCGGCAACTGACAACCGACAATGAGGTACCCTTCAGCCCAGGTAGGCCTTCAGCACGCTGCTTCGGCTCGTATGCTTCATGCGGCGGATCGCCTTCTCCTTGATCTGGCGCACACGCTCGCGGGTGAGGTCGAACTTCTGGCCGATCTCCTCCAAGGTGTGCGGCTGGTTGCCGTTGAGCCCGAAATAGAGGCGGATCACATCGGCCTCGCGGCCGGCCAGCGCGCGCAGGCTGCGCTCGATCTCGTTCCTGAGGCTGTCGGTCATCAGGCTCTCCAGCGGGCTGGGGAGGTCGTCGTTCGACATCACATCCATCATGGTGCCGCTGTCGCCATCGTCGCGCAAGGGGGCATCCATGCTCAGGTGCCGGCCGGTGTTGTTGAGGCTGGTCTTCACCTCCTCAAGGGTCATCTCCAGCACCTCGGCCAGCTCATGGGCGGTGGGCGGGCGCTCGTGCTCCTGCTCCAGCTTGGCGAAGGCCTTGTTGATCTTGTTGATGGAGCCGATCTTGTTCAGGGGCAGGCGCACGATGCGGGCCTGCTCGGCCAGGCTCTGCAGGATCTGCTGGCGGATCCACCACACGGCATAGCTGATGAACTTGAAGCCGCGTGTCTCGTCGAAGCGGCCGGCCGCCTTGATGAGGCCGAGGTTGCCTTCGCTGATCAGGTCCGGCAGGCTCAGGCCCTGGCCCTGGTACTGCTTGGCCACGGAGACCACGAAGCGCAGGTTGGCCTTGCAGAGGGCCTCCAGGGCATCGTTGTCGCCCTGCTTGATGCGGCGCGCCAGCTCCACCTCCTCCTGCGCGGTGATGAGCTTCACCTTGCCGATCTCCTGGAGGTATTTGTCCAGGGACGGGGTGTCGCGGTTCGTCACCTGCTTCACGATCTTCAACTGACGCATGCGTGCCATTCGGGCGTGGGATATGGGATGAGGCGCTTTGAACGGCGGCGCTCGGGGCAGGGTTACCGGTGCTGCGCCGAACGGCGAAGGCCGCCCCTGGGGGCGGCCTTCGCATGGAATCATCCGGGCGTGCCTCAGTTGTGGCTGGGCTCGCCGCCGTCATCGCGGCGGGGCCGGTCGTCGCGGCGCGGGCGGTCGTCACGGCGGGGGCGGTCATCGCGGCGCGGGCGGTCGCCACGGTCGCGGCGCTCACCGGCCATGGCGGGCTCGCGGTCCACCCAGCCCTCGGGCTTGGGCAGCAGCACGCGGCGGCTCAGCTTCAGCTTGCCGCTGCGCGGGTCCTTGCCCACCACCTGGAACTCGACCATGTCGCCTTCCTTCAGCACATCTTCCACGCGCTCGATGCGCTTCCAGTCCAGCTCGCTCACGTGCAGCAGGCCATCGGTGCCGGGCAGCACCTCCACGAAGGCGCCATACGGCATGATGGTCTTCACCTTGCCCTTGTAGGTGGCGCCCACCTCCGCTTGCGGCGGGTTGGCGATGGCGTTCACGCGGGCCAGGGCGGCGTCGATGCTCGCCTTGTTCTCGCTCATGATCTCCACATGGCCCATGCCGTCGATCTCGTCGATGCTGATGTGGGCGCCCGTCTCGGCCTGGATCTCCTGGATCACGCGGCCGCCGGGTCCGATCACCGCGCCGATGCTCTCCTTCGGAATGGTGATGGTGATGATGCGCGGCGCATGGTCCTTGTAGTCGGCGCGCGGCTTGTCGATGGTCTTGAGCATCTCGCCCATGATGTGCATGCGGCCCTGGCGCGCCTGCTCGAGCGCCTGTGCCAGCACCTCGTAGGGCAGGCCGTCCACCTTCATGTCCATCTGCGTGGCGGTGATGCCCTTGGCGGTGCCGCAGATCTTGAAGTCCATGTCGCCCAGGAAGTCCTCGTCGCCGAGGATGTCGCTGAGGATCGCATGGCGCTTGCCGTCGCTGATCATGCCCATGGCGATGCCGCTCACCGGGGCGGTGATCTTCACGCCGGCGTCCATCAGGGCCAGGGTGCCGCTGCATACGGTGGCCATGGAGCTGCTGCCGTTGCTCTCCAGGATGTCGCAGTTCAGGCGGATGGTGTAGGGGTTGGACTCCGTTCCGGGGATCACCGGCTTCAGGGCGCGCAGCGCCAGGTTGCCGTGGCCAACCTCGCGGCGTCCGGGCCCGCGGATGGGCTTCACCTCACCGGTGCTGAAGCTGGGGAAGTTGTAGTGGAGCATGAAGCGCTCGCTGCCCTTGCGGGTGGCGAGGTCGATGGTCTGCTCATCCATGCTGCTGCCCAAGGTCACCGTGTTGATGGCCTGCGTCTCGCCCCGGGTGAAGATGGCGCTGCCGTGCGTGCCGGGCAGCATGTCGATCTCGCACCAGATGGGGCGGATCTCGGTGGTCTTGCGGCCGTCGAGGCGGATGCCCTTGTCGAGCACCACGTTGCGCACGGCCTTCTTCTGCGTCTTCTTGAAGAAGCGCGCCAGCATGGCCTTGTCAGCCTTCTGCTCGTCGGTCAGCGTGGCCAGGCACTCCTCCTTCACGGCGTTGAATCTCTCATGCCGCTGCTCCTTGGCGGAGGGGACCAGCGCGATGTCGTAGAAGCGCTGGTAGCAGAAGTCGTGGATCAGCTGCTCCACGGCGGGGTCGTTGTGCTCGTGGCTGTAGGTGCGCTTCGTCTGGCTCTTGGGCACAGCGGCGCTGAGCTCGTTGAGCACGCGGCAGTGCACCTTGATGGCCTCGTGGGCGGCCTTGATCGCTTCGATCATGTCGGCCTCCTGCACCTCCTTCATCTCGCCCTCCACCATCAGGATGTCGCGCTCGGTGGCGGCCACGATCAGGTCCATGTCGGCCTTGGCCACCTCCTCCATATCGGGGTTGATGACGATACGGCCATCGATGCGGGCCACACGCACCTCGCTCACCGGCCCGCCGAAGGGGATGTCGCTCACGGCCAGGGCGGCGGCGCCGGCCAGGCAGGCCAGGGCGTCGCTGTGGTTCTTCTTGTCGGTGCTCATCAGCATCACCTGCACCTGCGTGTCCCCGTGGAAATCGTCGGGGAAGAGCGGGCGCAGCGCGCGGTCAACCAGGCGGCTCACGAGGATCTCGTGGTCGCTGGGGCGGTTCTCGCGCTTGAAGAAGCCGCCGGGGAAGCGTCCGGCAGCGCTGAATTTCTCGCGGTACTCCACCTGGAGGGGGAGGAAGTCGATGCCCTCGCGGGCCTCCTTGGTGGCCACCACGGTGGCCAGCAGGATGGTGTCGCCCATCCGCACCGTTACGCTGCCGTCCGCCTGCTTGGCCAGGACGCCGGTCTCGATGATGATCGGGGGTTTGCCATCGCCCAGGTCGATGGTCTTGGTGATGCCTTGTGGTCTCATGTTCTTGGGCGCGCCTTTCGCGCCGGTTTTGTGGTTGTGTTTCTCCTCAATAAGGCCCCCGTTCTCGGCGGCCGGTGGATCCAAAAGAGAAGGGGCGACCGTTTCGCGATCGCCCCCCTTCGATCAGGATACAGATGCCGGTGCCGCGTGGGCGGCCATGTGCCGGCTCACTTGCGCAGCCCGAGCTTGCCGATGATGGCCCGGTAGCGTTCGATGTCGTGCGTCTTCAGGTAGTTGAGCAGCTGCTTGCGCTTGCCCACCAGGTCCATCAGCGCCTTCTCGGTGCCGTGGTCCTTCTTGTTCTGCTTCAGGTGCCCGGTCAGGTGGTCGATGCGCTTGGTGAACAGCGCGATCTGGCTCTCGGCCCCACCGGTGTTCGTCTCGCTGCCGCCGTGCTCCTTGAAAATGGCCTTCTTGGCCTCCGTGGTCAGGTACATGGTCATTCGTAACAGGCCGCGAAGATAAGCGGAGGAGCCTTACCCGCCACCGCTCCGGCGTAAAATACTGGGTATCAGCTCCGGAATAGGGTGAAGAGCCGGCTCAGGGTGGCCTTCAGGTCCTTGCGCTCCACGATCTTGTCCAAGAAGCCGTGCTCCAATACGAATTCGCTGGTCTGGAAGCCCTCGGGCAGGTCGCGGCCGATCGTCTCCTTCACCACGCGCGGGCCGGCGAAGCCGATCAGGGCCTTGGGCTCGGCGATGTTCAGGTCGCCCAGCATGGCGAAGCTGGCGGTGACGCCCCCGGTGGTGGGGTCGGTGAGGATGCTGATGTAGGGCAGCTTCTTCGCAGCCAGCTGCGCCAGCTTCGCGCTGGTCTTGGCCATCTGCATCAGGGAGAAGCCGGCCTCCATCATCCGGGCGCCGCCGCTCTTGCTGATGATCACCAGCGGGCATTTGCGCTTCAAGGCCTGGTCGGCGGCCAGGGCGATCTTCTCGCCCACCACGCTGCCCATGCTGCCGCCGATGAAGCGGAAGTCCATGCAGGCGATCACCACCGTGTGCTTGTCCAGCTTGCCCTCGGCGGCGCGCAGGGCATCGTTCAGCCCCGTCTCCTTGCGCGTCCTCACCAAGCGGTCGGTGTACTTCTTCGTGTCCTCGAAGGCGAGCGGGTCGCCGGCGACCAGGTCGGCGCCGACCTCCGTGTACTTCTGGTCATCGAAGAGGATGGCGAAGTACTCCGCGCTGCCGATCTTCTCGTGGTAGCTGCACTTCGCGCAGACCCAGAGGTTGTTCTCGTGGTCCTCGCTGGTCACGATCTCATCGCAGCTCGGGCACTTGTACCAGAGGCCCTCCGGCGTCTCCTTCTTCTCCTCCGTGGAGGTGGTGATGCCTTCCTTGGTGCGTGTGAACCAGCCCATGGGTGCGTGTTCGGGATGACGAAGTTAGTTCCTGTGCCGCGGGGCCGGGCCTGGGATGAGGCGGGGATGCTCGCCTTCAGCCATTGCCCGGTCCTCCCCGGATCAGGCGATGGTGATGCCCTTGTCCAGGTACACGTCCTGGATCGCGTTGAGCAGCTGCACGCCTTCGCCCATGGGGCGCTGGAAGGCCTTGCGGCCGCTGATGAGGCCCTGGCCCCCGGCGCGCTTGTTGATCACGGCGGTCCTCACGGCCTCGGCCATGTCGCCGGCACCGCTGCTGGCGCCACCGCTGTTGATCAGGCCGATGCGGCCCATGTAGCAGTTGGCCACCTGGTAGCGGCACAGGTCGATCGGGTGGTCGGTGGTCAGGTCGCTGTACACCTTCTTATGCGTCTTGCCGTAGCCGCTCAGCGCATTGTAGCCGCCGTTCACCTCGGGGAGCTTCTGCTTGATGATGTCCGCCTGGATGGTGACACCGAGGTGGTTGGCCTGTGCGGTGAGGTCGGCGGCGGTGTGGTAGTCCACGCCATCCTTCTTGAAGCCCGGGTTGCGCAGGTAGCACCACAGGATAGTGGCCATGCCCAGCTCGTGAGCGAGCTGGAAGGCCTCGGCGATCTCGGTGATCTGCCGGGTGCTCTCGTCGCTCCCGAAGTAGATGGTCGCGCCCACAGCCACCGCGCCCATGTCCCACGCGCTCTCCACCGTGCCGAAGAGCACCTGGTCGAACTTGTTCGGCAGGGTCATCAGCTCGTTGTGGTTGATCTTCACGATGAAGGGGATCCGGTGGGCGTACTTGCGCGCCACGCTGCCCAGCACGCCGTAGGTGCTGGCCACCGCGTTGCAGCCGCCTTCGATGGCGAGCTTCACGATGCTCTCCCCGTCGAAGTAGATGGGGTTGGGGGCGAAGCTGGCCGCGGCGCTGTGCTCGATGCCCTGGTCCACCGGGAGGATGCTCATGTAGCCGGTGTTGGCCAGGCGGCCCGTGCCGTAGAGGGCCTGCAGGCTGCGCAGCACCTGGGGGCTGCGGTTGCTCTGCATGAAGCAGCGGTCCACGAAATCCGGGCCCGGCAGGTTGAGCGCGCCCTTGTCGATGGTCTTGCACTGGTGTCCCAGCAGGCTCTTGGCGTCGGCGCCGAGGAGTTCTTCGATCTTGCTCATGGTCGGCAGATGCGGTGGATTCCGTTTACTGCGGCCGCGAATGTAGGGAAGGGCGGCAAGCATGACGGGCAGGCCGGCCGGCGCACGCCCTCAGAACGGATAGCCGATTCCCAGGTTGAAGTTGACCTCCGGCCGATAGCTGTAGGCCGTTCCCGTGAGCAGAGCCATGCGTGCCTCGTGGCCCTCCTTCGGCTGGAAGAGCCAGCGCTCGCCCTTGGGCAGTGAGGGGTCCTTGGTCTGCAGGCCCAGGTCGAATCGCACGATGAAGAAGTCGAAGTTGAACCGCGCGCCCACGCCCGTGCCCACCGCCAGCTCGCTCAGGAAGTCGGAGCTGATGGCCGCGCCGGGCTGCTGCGCATTGCTGCGCAGGTTCCAGATGTTGCCCACATCGGCGAAGAGTGCGCCCTCGAGGAAGCCGATGAGCTTGAAGCGGTATTCGGCGTTGCCCTCCAGGCGCATCTCGCCGATGCGGTCGAAGGCCACCAGCGGCTCGCTGAAGGAGCCCGGGCCGATGGAGCGCGCCCGCCAGGCACGCAGGCCGTTGGCCCCGCCCACGAAGAAGCTGCTCTCGAAGGGCAGTACGCCCAGGTTGCCGTAAGGCAGGGCAGCACCGCCCGCCAGCCTGAAGGCCAGGCTGCTGCGCTCGTGCAGGGTGCGCCGCCAGCGCAGGTCCACCTCGCCCTTGATGTACTCCGCGTAGCGCACACCGGCCACGGTGCGGAATTCGGTGCCGGTGGTGTCGCGGGCATCCTCGGCCATGAGCAGGAGCAGGGGGTGGCCCGCCCATTCCAGCACGGTGCGCGCGTAGAAGGCGTTGCGCCGCGCGGAGGCGTCGGGGGCATTGTGCTGCAGGGTGCCGCGCATGCTTGCGATGAGGTAGTCGGTGTAGCTGTTCAGCAGCACCGGGTTGTTCGAGCGGACCAGGTAGTCCCGGAACGCATCGGAGATCTGCGGGATGCGGATGGTATTGAGCTCGATCGGGAACAGCCCGATGGTGTTGGCCCGCGATTCCTGCCATTGCACCCCCGCCGAGAGCTTGAGCAGGTCGCGCGTGAAGTCGGGACGGCGCTGGTAGTTGAAGAGCGCGTTCACCAGCAGCATGGAGCCGCTCGACTTGCTGAACAGCCCGGCGAAGGGGCGCGGGAAGGAGAGGGTGACCTCGGGGCCGATGGTCACGGTGTTCAGGGCCGTCAGGGAGCGCACATCGCCCGTGCTCTGCTCGGCGCCGCCGCCGCCGGCGATCCGCTGCTGGGCCTCGAGGCCCACGCTCACCTGGGCCTGCAGCGAGCCGAGCGTACCGAAGAGGTTGCGATGGCGGTATCCCACGTTGACCGAGGTGCCCAATACGCCGCCGCGGTTGGTCAAGAAGCCCTCGGTGGAAAGGGTCTGCTGCTTGCCGGGTAGCAGCGAGATGCGTGCATCGGCCAAGCCGCGCCCCATGGCCCCGGTGGTGTCGTAGGCGATGTCCACCCGATCGAATACGCCGGTGCTCACCAGGCGCCGGTAGGTCCGGTCCGTCAGGCGGTGGTCGAAGCGCGCCCCGGGGTGGATGAAGAGGGGGTGCAGGAGCGCCTTGGTGCGGTAGCGCAGCCGGTCGTGGAAGAGGAAGGTGTACCCGCTCTCCCGCAGGGTGTCCGACCCCGCCACGCTGCCGCGGGCGCTGCGGAAGGTGCTCACGTACACCTCCCGGATGTCGTAGACCGTCGCTTCCGGGGTGCCGGCCAACCCGCGCTCGTGGCGGGCAACAGGCCGCTCGAAGGAGAGCGTCAGGTCGATCTGCCGGCCCCCTGCCGTGGTGTCCGCGTTGTACTGGATCAGGTCGCGGTGGAAGTAGAGGTAGCCCTCGCCCCGCAGGTGATCGGAGATGCGGGTCCGCTCGGCATCGAGCCGGTCACCGTCGAACCGGTCGCCCGGCTTCAGCAACGAGGCCTCCCAGGCCGAGGCTACAAGGTGCTTGATGCGCGTATCGTCCACCTCGAACCGGATCGTGCGCAGCCGGTAGGGCTGCCCGGGGGTCACCGTGTAGGTCACCTGTGCCTTGGGCCGGTGCAGCCGCCGGCCGTACCACGCGTGATGGGTCAGCGTCACGGTGTCCTGCACCGCCGCGTGGAAGTAGCCTTCCTTCGCCAGGTAGAGCCGCATCTGCTCGCTGCTGCGGTCGGTGAGGCCGGTGTCGAGCACCACGGGCGGCTCGCCCACGGTCTCGCGCAGCCAGTCCGCGCGGGTCCGCTTGTAGGCCAGGGTGTCCTTGCCGCGGGCCTTACGCCGCAGGTTCACCCGGTCGATGCGGGCGTTCTTGCGGGCCTGCCAGACGGGTATCCGGGCGGGATCCGGCAGGTTGTGGACATGGAGGTAGAAGGGCACCGCGAGCACCCGCTTGTTGGGCTTCTGCTTGATGATCGCCTCGAGCTGCGAGCGCTCCACATCGGCGCGTTCCGTCAGGTGCACCTTGTTGCGCTTCAGCAGGGCCTCATCGCCGGCAAGCCGCCGGGTGGGGTCGCAGCCGGCCAGCAGGACCACTGCGGCCAGTCCTGCCATGATATGCTGCGCGGTGAGCCCCAAGGAGAGGAGGGTGCTGCCTAATTTCGGCGGCTTACTGGGCGCTGGTTGCGCTCAGTGCCAAATATATCCGAGCCTTGACCACCGCTCCCGCGCTGCGTGCCGTGCGTGCCCTGCATCAGAAGAAGCACCGCGCCGAGCAGGGCCTCTTCCTGGTGCAGGGCCCTAAGCTGGTGGCCGAGCTGCTGGCCTCCGGCTGGCCTGTGCGCGCCATCCATGCCACCGCCGAGGCCGCGGCCCGCATCATGCATGAAGGGGTGCAGGTGCATGCGGCGCACGACCTCGAGCGCATGGGCACCCTGGAGAGCGGCAACCAGGTGGTGGCCGTGGCGGAGATGCCGCGCCGGGGCGCCATGGCGCCCTTGGAGAGCAGCGAGCTGGTGCTGGCGCTCGATGGCATCGCCGACCCCGGCAACCTGGGCACCCTGCTGCGCATCGCGGACTGGTTCGGGGTGCGGCGCATCCTGTGCAGCGCCGATTGCGTGGAGGAGTTCAACCCCAAGTGCGTGCAGGCGAGCATGGGCTCGCTGTTCCGCGTGGCGGTGCACCGTGCCGTGCTGGCGCCCGAGCTGGACCGCTTGCGGGCCGCAGGCGCTGGGCTCTACCTGGCCACCATGGAGGGCGCCGAGGCCTTCGATGCGGCGCTGCGGCGGCCGGCGGTGCTGATCCTGGGGAGCGAGTCGCATGGGCCTTCGCCCGCGGTGCGGGCGCTGCAGGCCAAGGCAATCGCCGTGCCTCGCGCCGGCCAAGCGGAATCGCTGAACGTGGCCATGGCGGCCAGCGCCCTGTGCATGGAGTTCATGCGGCAAGCGCGCACTGTGTAGACCCGGGAGGAGCTCAGCGGCGCAGCACGGCGGCCGCCACTGCATCCGCCACGCGCTGCCCGTCCATCGCGGCGCTCACGATGCCTCCCGCATAGCCCGCGCCTTCGCCGCAAGGGAACAGTCCCGGGGCGCTCGCATGCTGGAGGCTCTGCGGGTCGCGCGGGATGCGCACCGGCGAGCTCGTGCGGCTCTCCACCGCCACCACCACCGCCTCGTTGGTGCGGTAGCCCCGCATCTTCTGCCCGAATGCCTTGAAGCCCTCGCGCAGCCGCTGGCCGATCTCGCGCGGCAGCAGCTGGTCCACGCGGTGGGAGAGGATGCCCGGCGGATAGCTGCATTCCGGCAGGTCCGCAGAGAGGCGCCCTTGGATGAAGTCCTCCAGCCGCTGGGCCGGTGCCACCTGGGTGCGACCGCCCGCGATCCACGCGGCGTGTTCCACGTCGCGCTGGTAGGCCATGCCGGCCAGCGGGTCAGCCGCCGCGAAGTTCCCCCGCGCCTCCACCACCACGCCGCTGTTCGCGAAGGGATTGTTGCGCTTGCTGGGGCTCCAGCCGTTGGTCACCACCTCGTCCGGCGCGGTGGCGCAGGGTGCGATGATGCCGCCCGGGCACATGCAGAAGGAGTAGACCCCCAGCCCCTCCACCTGCTGTACCAGGCTGTAGCTCGCCGGTGGCAGGTAGGGGTCGCGCACGGCGCAGTGGTACTGGGCCCGGTCGATGATGGCCTGCGGGTGCTCTACGCGCACGCCCAGGGCGAAGTCCTTGCGCTCGATGCGGATGCCCTTCGCCCGCAGGAGCCTGAAGATGTCGCGCGCCGAATGGCCGGTGGCCAGCACCACGGCATCGGCCAGGTGCTCCGCCCCTGTCGCCGTGCGCACGCCGCGCACACGGCCCTGTTCCAGCACCAGGTCGGTGACGCGCGTGCCGAAATGCACCGCGCCGCCCGCCCCCAGGATGGCCTCGCGTATGGCGGTGATGATGCCCGGCAGCTTGTTGGTGCCGATGTGCGGATGCGCATCCACCAGGATATCGGGCGAGGCCCCGTAGGCCACCAGGGTGCGCAGCACGCCCTCCACGTCGCCGCGCTTGTGGCTGCGCGTGTAGAGCTTGCCGTCGCTGTAAGTGCCGGCACCGCCTTCGCCGAAGCAGTAGTTGCTGTCGGGGTCCACCGTGTGCAGCCGGTTGATCGCGGCCAGGTCGCGGCGCCGGGCGCGCACGTCCTTGCCGCGCTCGAGCACGATGGGGCGCAGCCCGAGCCCGATCGCGCGCAGCGCGCAGAAGAGGCCTGCGGGCCCCGCGCCCACGATGATCACCGGTGGCGCCGCGCCCGCATCGGGGAGCGCCGGCGGCGCGATGGGCGCCTCGGCGAGCGCCGCATCGCTCACCAGCACGCGCAGGCGGATGCGGGGCTGCCGGCTGCGGGCATCGATGGAGCGCTTCAGCACGCGGGCGGTGCGCGAAAGGCCGCGGGCGAGGCCCGCCGCCTCCTCCGCCGCCTGCCGCACCAGCACGGGATCGGCGGCCTCCACGGGGGGCAGCACGATGTCCACCGTGCGCTCCATGGCTCAGCCCTCGAAGGTGAAGGTGAGGATGAAGGCCTTGCTGCGGATGCTGTCGATGGGACGGCTGAAGCGCGTCTCATCGTCGATGTGCAGGTTGGGGATGCCGAAGCTCCCCTTGAGCTCGATGCCGAACTTGAAGTAGGGGAGGAACATGTCGAAGCCCCCGCCCACCTCGGCGGCGTAGTCGTACTTGGCCAGCTTCACCACGATCTCGTCGTCCAGCGCATTGTCCACGTCCTTCTGGCTGGCCATGTCAATGGCGAATTTGCCGCCGGCGAGCAGGTACACCGCGAAGTTGTTGATGCGGTCGCTGCGCAGCTTGGCCAGGAGGGGGAACTCGAGGTAGGTGCTCTCCACGGGCTTCTGGAAGTACACCACGCGCCCGTCGCCGCGGCGGAACTGGTACTGCAGCTTGCGCTCCTGGAAGCTCAGGGTGGGGAGGAAGCGGAAGCTCAGGTTCTTGTTGGCGTTGTAGCTGGCCACGATGCCCAGGTTGAAGCCCGGCTGCTTGATGTGGTCCAGCACCAGGAGCGAGTCCCGGAAGGGTACGTCCGGCTTCAGCTTCACGAAGAGGTCGCTGGTGTTGTAGCTGAGCAGGAAGCCGAAGTGGAAACGGCGCAGGTCGAAATTGGGCAGGTTCTCCTGCACGATGCGGTTGCCGCGCTGGGCGTGCACGGCATGGCCGGCGAGCAGCAGGGCGCAGAGAAGGAGCGGGCGCATCATCGGATAGGGCAACGAAAGTAGGGCGCGATCCGTGCGCACGGCGATCAGCGGCGCGCGGTGTACAGGGTGGCGATGCCGCCGGTTAGCGGCCGCGCACGGGCCTCGCGGCCGCCGCAGCGCTCCATAATCCGCAGGAAGTCCGCGCCCTCGGGGAAGGCATCCACGCTCTGGGGCAGGTAGGTGTAGGCGGCGCTGTCGCGGCTCACCAGGCGGCCCACGGCGGGCATCACGCGGTGGAAGTAGAAGCGGAAGAGCTGCTTCATCGGCGCCCGGCGCGGCTTGCTGAACTCCAGCACGAAGAGGCGGCCGCCGGGGCGCAGCACGCGGAGCATCTCGCGCAGGCCCTTCTCCAGGTCCTCGAAGTTGCGCACGCCGAAGGCCACGGTCACCGCGTCGAAGCTGCCGTCGGCGAAGGGGAGTGCGGTGCTGTCGGCGCGCTGGAGCGTGATGCGCGCATCGAGCGCAGCGGCCTTCACCTTCTGCCGGCCGTGGCCCAGCATGCCCTCGCTGATGTCCACGCCGATCACCTCGCTGGCGGCGCCGCGGCGAGCGGCCAGGATGGCCAGGTCGGCCGTGCCGGTGGCCACGTCGAGGAGCCGCGCCACAGGCTCCTGCTTCACCAGGCGGATCACCTTGCGGCGCCAGCCCTGGTCGATGCCCAGGGAGAAGGCACGGTTCAGCAGGTCGTACTTCGGCGAGATGGCGTCGAACATGTGCTCGACCTGCTCGCGCTTCGAGCCTTCGTCGGTGTAGGGCTTCACGGTCATGCGGGCAGTCCCAGGCGTTCGCATTCGGCGCGGAAGCGCTCACGGTCGATGGGCACCACGCCCACCTCCTCGCACACCAGGCCGCCGGCCAGGTTGGCCAGCGCGGCCATCGGCACGGGCGGCAGGCCCTGCGCCAGGCACAGCGCGGCCACGGCGATCACCGTATCGCCCGCGCCGCTCACATCCACGATGCGGCGCTTGTGGGCGGCGATGCGCGTGCCGTGCGCCCCGTCGTGCACGTAGGCGCCGTGCTCGCTCAAGGTCACCAGCGAGAGGGCGTTGCCCAGCTGCTCGGCCAGCTTGCGCACGGCGCGCTCCACGCTGGCGTCGTCCGCCGGGTCCACATCGGTCTTCAGGCCTTCGCGCAATTCCTTGAGGTTGGGCTTGAAGAGGGTAACGCCGCGGTAGGCGAGGAAGTTCTTCTTCTTCGGGTCCACGGCCACGGGGATGCCCGCCTCACGGGCCAGGGCCACCGCGCCTTCGATGACGCGGGCGGTGAGCACGCCCTTGTTGTAGTCCTCCAGCACCATCACGCCGGGCCGGTCGTTGCGGATCACCAGGGCGATGCGCTCCAGCAGCAGCTCCTCGTCCTCGGCGCGCAGGTCGTCCTCCTGCTCCTCGTCCACGCGCACCACGTGCTGGTGACCGCTGATCACGCGGGTCTTCACCGTGGTGCGGCGGAAGGGCGAGCGCACGAGCCCATCGGTGACCAGCTCCTGCTCGTGGAAGAGGCGCGTGATGAGGTCGGCGTTGGCGTCCTCGCCCACGGTGGCGGCGATGATCGCGCGGCCGCCGAGGGCCTTCACGTTCAGCGCCACGTTGGCGGCGCCGCCCAGGCGCGCGCTGCGGTGCGTCACCTGCACCACGGGCACCGGTGCCTCGGGGCTGATGCGGTCCACGCGGCCCCAGAGGTAGGCGTCCACCATCACGTCGCCCACCACCAGCACGGTGGTGCCCGCGGCGCGATCGAGGAAACGGCCGGCCCCGCTCATGCCGTGCGCAGCTGTTCGATGGCCCGCGCTACGCGCGCCATGGCCTCGGTGAGCTTGTCGTCGCTGGTGGCGTAGCTGATGCGCAAGGTGCCCTCGGCGCCGAAGGAGCGGCCCTCCACCAGGCTCACGCCCGCGGCGTCGAGCAGGTACAGGCTCAGGTCAACCGAGCCCTTGATGGTCCTCCCATCAATGGAGGCGCTCACATCGGGCATCAGGTAGAAGGCGCCCTGCGGCACGTTGCAGCGCCAACCGGGTATGGCCTTCATGGCCTCCAGGGTGAGGTCGCGGCGGCGCAGGAAGTCGGCGCGCATGGGCGCCAGCACCGCGGGGTCGGCGGCCACGCAGGCCATGGTGACGCGCTGGGCGATGCTGTTGGCGCCGCTGGTGAACTGGCCCTGGATCTTGGTGCAGGCCTGCGCGATCCACAGCGGCGCGCCGATGTAGCCGATGCGCCAGCCGGTGAGGGCGAAGGCCTTGCTCAGCCCGTTCACGGTGATGGTGCGCTCCATCATGCCCGGCAGGGCGGCGAAGCTCAGGTGGCGGCCCTCGAAGACGATGTGCTCGTAGATCTCGTCGGAGATCACGTACAGATCCGGATGGCGGCGCACCACCTCGGCCAGCGCCTCCAGCTCGGCCAGGGAGAGCACCGAGCCGCTGGGGTTGCAGGGCGAGCTGAACATCAGCAGGCGCGTGCGCGGCGTGATGGCGGCGGCGATGCGCTCCACCGGCGCCTTCCAGTCCTCCTCCAGCGTGCTGCGCACCAGCACGGGGGTGGCGCCGGCCAGCTTCACCTGCTCGGAGTAGCTCACCCAGTAGGGTGCCGGGATCACCACCTCATCACCCGGCCCGCAGAGGCTCATCACCACGTTCATGATGCTGTGCTTGGCGCCGGTGCTGATCACGATCTGCTCGGGCGAATAGGCGAGGCCGTTGTCGCGCTGGAACTTGTCCGCGATGGCCTGGCGCACATCGAGGAAGCCGTTCACGGGCGGGTACTTGTGCCAGGGGCCGCGCAGCGCCTCGTGGGCTGCCTCCAGGGCGAAGGCGGGCGGGTCGTGGTCAGGTTCGCCGAGGCTGAGGTCGATGATGTCGCGGCCCTGGGCGCGCAGCTCGCGGGCCCGGCGGGCCATGAGCAGTGTGGCGGGCTCCACGATGGACTGGACGAGCGGGGATAAATGCATGCCGTGCACCGCCTGGCTGGCGGCGAAGGCGCGAAGCTAACGAAGCCCGCACCGGCGCTTCCCCCGCGTTTGGCCGATATTCGTCCACCGTTTTTCCCACGATGAACGATCCCGTTGTGCTCGTCCTGGTGGCCATCATGCCCAGCGTGGTGGTCTTCCTCACCGCGTTCTACACCATCCGGCACTTCCTGCGCGCCCGCTCCGCCGAGCGCGGCGCCGACCGCATGGCCGAGCTGCGGCAGGACGACCGCAAGCAGGTGCTGCCGCTGCGGCTGCAGGCCTACGAGCGGCTCACGCTCCTGCTCGAGCGCATCCAGCCCGGCCCCCTGGTGCTGCGCGTGCACCGGGGCAGCATGGATGCCCGGGCCCTGCAATCGGCGCTGGTGGCCACCATCCGCGAGGAGTTCGACCACAACGTGACGCAGCAGATCTACGTGAGCGACCGCGCCTGGCAGAAGGTGCGGCAGGCCAAGGAGGAGACCATCCGCCTGGTGAACATGAGCTTTGAGCAGGTGGGCGAAGGGGCGGCGGGCACCGACCTGTCGCGCAAGGTCTTCGAGAATGCCTCCCGGCTCTCGCACACGCCCTCGCAGGAGGGCCTGGTGGCCATCAAGGAAGAGGTGCGCCGCCTGTTCTGAAGAGCGCGAGCAGCGCGGCCGCGGCATCAACAGGGCTCCGCTCCCCACGGCGCACGGCCTCGCGCAGCGCGGGCAGCGCCTGGGCCACGCGCGGATCGGCGCGGAAGGCTTCCTGCAGCCCCAGGTCGATGGACTGCTCCATCCAGTGCAGCGCCTGCTCGCGCCGCCGCTCGTCCACCAGGCCACTGGCGAGGTCCTGCGCGTGCAGGGCCTCCAGGCGCGCTCCCAGCTCGGCGATGCCCGCCCCGGTGAGCGCGCTGGTGAGCAGCGCTTCCGGCCGCCGGCCGCTGGGCCGCGGCGGCAGCAGCTGGATCGCCCCGCGCAGCTCGCGGCGCGCCGCCTCGGCGCGGTCACGGGCCTCGCCTTCGCACTTGGTGAAGGCGATGGCATCGGCGCTCTCCATGATGCCGCGCTTGATGCCCTGCAGCTCGTCCCCGGCGCCGGCGATGAGCAGCAGCAGGTTCAGGTCGGTCATGCGGTCCACCTCCAGCTCGTTCTGGCCGATGCCCACGGTCTCCACCACGATGCGGTCGTAGCCGGCGGCCTCGCACAGCACGATGGCCTCGCGCGTGCGCTGTGCCACGCCCCCCAGTGTGCCGCCGGCGGCGGTGGGGCGGATGAAGGCCTCGGGGCGCTGCGCCAGGCGCTCCATGCGCGTCTTGTCGCCCAGGATGCTGCCGCCGCTGCGGGCGCTGCTGGGGTCGACGGCCAGCACGGCCACCCGATGGCCCTGCCCGATGAGCCAGAGGCCCAGCGCGTCGATCAGCGTGCTCTTGCCGGCACCGGGTATGCCGGTGATGCCCAGCCGCAGCGCATGGCCCGCGCGGGGCCGGCAGCGCTCCACCAGCTCCGCCGCAGCGGCCCGGTCCTCGGCGCGCCGGCTCTCCACCAGGGTGATGGCACGCCCCAGCGCCGTGCGGTCGCCCAGCAGCAGGGCCTCGTGCAGCGCGTCCAGGTCAGCCATGGCCTCAGTAGCCCTTGCGGTAGTTGTCCACCCAGTCGGGGTCGCCGATGTCGCGCAGCAGCCGGAAGAGGTCTTCGCCGCAGGCCAGGTCGTGCAGGCTGTTGATGCCGTAGCCCGAGAGCAGCAGCATCTGGCGCGGGCTCGGCTGGGTGCGGCTCTCGGCCCAGCCCTGGCCGGGGTGCTGGCCCTCGCGCTGCTTGAAGGGGTACTCCCAGAAGCGCAGCTTCCACAGCTCGTCGAACACGCCGCAGTCGCTCACCGTGCGCGTGCCGTCGTCCAGCTCGGGCGGCAGCAGGCAGCCGGCCACCTCGTACTTGCGGAACAGGTTGACGCCGCCGGGGTTGGCCTTGCTGGGCACGGCGCCCTGCGCCTGCATCATGAACTGGCCGCGCGTGATGGGCTCGGTCTGGATGATGCGGCCCTCGAACTCCTTCACGATGAAGAGCGTGAAGAGCTCGCTGTTCATGCCCGTCATCAGGCTCATGCCGAAGGTGTAGGTGGCCACCGGCGGCTCGCCGCCCCCCGCGCGGGCCGCGAGGGCGAGCAGGAGCAGCGGGAGGACCAGCAGGCGCTTCATGGCTCTAGCCGCTAAGGTACGCCCGGTGCCGCCCGCAGGTCCAGCGGGCGGGGCGGCGCCTCAGTGCTTCACGAAGCGGCGGCGGCCCAGTTCGTTGCCCTCCTGCGTGAGGATGAGCAGGTAGGCGCCGGACTCCAGGGCGCCGGTGGGCAGCACCAGCTGCTGCGGGCCATCGGAGGCTCCCGCGTTGCCGTGGAGCGCCGTGCGGCCCGAGGCATCGAGCACCAGCCAATGCACGGTGCCGACGCTGGCCTCGAACAGCAGGTTCAGTTCCTCGCGCACCGGGTTGGGGTAGAGCTGCAGCGTGGCGCCGGCCGGCTTGAAGCGGACAGGCACGCTGTGCGTGTAGGTCACGGTGCCGTCGAGGTCCACCTGCTCCAGCCGGTAGTACGAGAGGCCGGGCAGCGGGCTGCGGTCGGTGAACGCGTAGTCCGTCTGGCTGCTCACCGTGCCGCGCGCCTGCACGCGCCCGATGGTCTCGAAGGTTTCGTTGTCGGCGGAGCGCTGCACCATGAACCAGGCGCTGTTCACCTCGCTGGCGGTGCTCCAGTGCACCTCCACCTCATCCTCCAGGGCCTTGGCGTCGAAGCTGAGCAGTTCCACCGGCAGGAAGCAGTCGAGCGTGCCGTTGGTCCAGGTGAGGGTGGCGGGCGTGCCGTTCTGGGTGAAGTTGCTCACGTAAAGGATGTACACATCGCCCGGGGTGGCGGTGAGGCCCGGCACCCAGCCGTTGCCGCCGGCACCCTGCGAGGTGGGCGTGGCGGCGGGGTTGAACTGGGGCGCCGAATAGGTGGGCGAGCCCATGCCCGTATTGTAGCTGCCGGTGGCCGCGAAGGTGCTGGCGGCCGTGGCGAAGGAGCAGCGGATGGGCGGCGCGGTCATGGCATCGCACATCTGGTCCACCGTAAGGGCCACGGAGTAGGGCCCCCAGATGGCCCAGTTGATGTCGGCGCTGCCGGTGGGGGCGATGGAGAAGCCCAGGCTGGGGGTGACGGCGCCCGCGCGGAACACGAACCACTCGCCCTGGCGCTCGTTGATGCTCAGGCAGCCATTGTTGGCGGGGGTGAGGTCGCCGATGCTGCCGAAGTTGTTGGTCTGCACCGTCACCGGGTTGGTGTTGCACAGGATCTGGGCGCCGGGGCAGTCCTCCTGCGGCGGGCCGATGGGCAGGGCGCAGTTGATGGTGAAGCTCTGCGGCCCGCTCACCGCCGGGATGGCGCTGTGGTAGAGCGAGTACTCGGTGCCCACCAGGTCCAGCGTCCAGTAGTTGTCGCCGGGGAAGTAGCCGGCGCCGTTGTAGGTGATCTGCACGTTGTCGCCGTTGTCGAAGCTGAGCAGCACCTGCTGGAAGGTGCCCGTTTGGATGGTGTAGGTGGTGGGCGTGCCGCCGTTCACCACCACGGTGAGGGTGGAGCCGGCCCAGCCGTCTCCGTAGCTGTCATAGAGGCGCAGCGCATAGATGCAGTCGGCGCCCGGGTCGAAGCCGCTCTGGCAGCTGATGGTCGCCTCCCAGCCGGCGAGGGTCACGATGTCATCGCTGGTCATGGCGATGGTGAGGCAGCCGCTGGGGTGGGTGCTGGTGAAGGAGCCGGGGTTGGCGGTGCCGGAGAACCCGCCGGCGCCGAGCGTCTGGTTGCACCAGCCGGCGATTCCGCCGCAGGTGGGCAGGCCGCTGCCGCTGAGGAACTGGGTGCCGTTGGCGTTGTTCGGCGACACCACCGGGCCGTTGTAGATGTACACGTTGTCCCACCCGTTCTCCACATTGAAGGAGTTGAAGGTGAGCGTGACGGCATCGCCGGCCACGGTGGGGCAATAGGTCTGGCTCCACAGGGGCTGGCCCGGCGGCGCGGTGGCGCCGGCTCCTAGGCAGGTGTAGGGCCAGCAGTTGTTGCCCCCGAAGTTGCTCGGGTTCTGGTTGGTCGCGTTGAAGTAGTTGCCGTTGGGGCCGCCGGGGTCGTACACGGTGGTGCCGCAGATGCCGCTGGGCGGCGGCGGCGGCGGCGGCGGCGGCTGGGGCAGCCCGCAGCGGATGGTGGCGGCGTAGCCCGGCGTAACGATGCTGGCGTCGCTGGTGAAGCGGATGGTGAGGCAGCCGCTGGGGTGCGTGCTGGTGAAGCTGCCGGGGTTGTTCGTGCCGGTGAAGGTGCCCAGCGAAGGCGCGCCCACCGTGGGGCCGTTGAAGACCGTAAGGAAATCCCAGTTCTGCTCCAGCGCGAACTGCGTGAAGGTGAGCGTCACCACCTCGCCCGGGGTGGGCGGGCAATAGGTCTGCGTCACGAACTCGTTGTTGGTGTAGTTGCCCGAGGCGCCGCCGCTGTCGTAGATGGTGGTGTTGCAGGGCGCGGGTGCGGCGGCGGCGCGT